>Ga0070766_10000011_pt1 | contig 120139 bp, 114 predicted proteins | sample HubBroMetageWFT6_FD_69782 | JGI IMG/M metagenome (GOLD analysis project Ga0070766, IMG submission 69782) | Warmed and freeze-thawed soil microbial communities from the Hubbard Brook experimental Forest, New Hampshire - Hubbard Brook CCASE Soil... | ecosystem: Environmental > Terrestrial >...
GGGACTTCGCTACCACCTGCGCCCCTTCGACCACCGCATGGGTCTTGTCGTCGCTGACCGTGCCGGTAACGAGGCCGCCGGTCTCGGCAAGAGCGCGTGCATGTGGAGCGATCACGTAAATACATAGAATGAGGAAGACACGCTTCTTGACCCCGAGCAGGCTCTTGATCAAATTCGACTCCCAGCAGCAACTAAGAGGCGGCGCTTGGGCCGGAGCTCTACAACACGATGCTAAGGGTTAGCGTATTATGACTGCATCCTGGGAATGCGCGAATCGTTAAGGCATCGGCAACGTGACTTTATCGAATCATAAGGAAATTCGGGGAACCTTAATGTTCGTCGTTCTTCGGCGCATCCGCGATCTGCCAGCGCGATCGCAGGCCGAGCCGGCCCAGAATCGAGCTCACGTGGCGCTCGACCGTGTGCTCGCTGATCTGCAGCGCGGTGGCGACCTCGCGATTGCGTGCGCCGCGCCGGATGAGCTGCGCGACCTGCTCTTCCCGCCCCGTGAGCGTGGTGGCGCTCTGCCGTCCACGGGAACGCCGATCACCCACCGGCTCCTGCGCGACGAGCAGCCGCATCGCTTCGTTCGTCCAGCGCCGCATGCCCATCGCGCTGAATGCTCGTGCGGCATCGCCGGCATTGTCGATCCAGCCGCCGCGTTCGCCGGATCGTAAGAGCAGGTGGGCGCGCGCGAGGAGCTGGTGCGCGTAGAGATAGGGACGCGTCGGCGCAACGGCGGCGGCGAAGGCTTCGACTGCAAAGCGCGCCTCCTCGAGATCGCCGTACTGCGCGGCAGTTGCGAAGAGCTCGACGGAGTTCGCCGCGCCCTCCGCTTGGAAAAGTGCGCGCCGCAACGCGGCCGCGACCGGCGTGCCGGGCGCCGGCGTTCTGGAGGCGATCAGCGCGGCGGCGGTCGCTGCGTTTGCCGGTTCGGCCGTCTCGCAGCGCAACGCCGTTTCAATCATTGCGGCCGAGGTCCATTCGGGCAAGGCCGCATCGTCGCCGAGTTCGACCGCGAGTTGCGCGCCCGTCGCTGCAAAGAGGGCGAGCTCTTCGGGCGAGCGCGTTGCGGCTCGTCCGCGCGAGAGCAACTCTTCAGCGCGGTCGAGGTCGCCCGAATCCAACGCTAAGCTCGCGGCCGCGGATAGCGAGCGCAGCAACCAGCTCGGCAACGCGCGGGATTCGGCCAGCGCAATCGCTTCGTCGATCGCGCCGCGAGCGAGGGTGACGTCGCCGAAGAGGAGCGCGTGATGGGCCAACCGTTCGCGCGCCGCAACGGCGAGATAGTAGCGGCGCTGCGCGAAGGCGCGGTCGTGAGCCGCTCGCAGCGAATCGTACGTTGCGGGCGCGTCGGCCGCCCATGCAAGCACGACGCCGGCGACGAGATGATCTTCGGCCGTAGGCTCCAGGTTCGTCGTTGCGTAATACGTGGCGACCTCGGCCGCGCTCCGGCATCCGAGAAGTTGCACGTCAACAAAACGCGCCAGCCCGCGATCGTCACCGGCGAGCGCGCAGAGCGCGGCGCGGTCGCGCCGCGGCGCTCGCTCGAGCGTCAATGCGGCCGAAGCCTCCGAAAGCCGGCACTGTATGACTAAGCCTTCGATCTTCTCATCAACGAAGATCATCAAAGCCTAATCTAGCAAGCGATTCTTAAGCGGCGATTATCCCCGTCGACGCGGTGCCGCAGCCAACGCTCTTAGAGCGGCGGATTGACTGAGGCGTCCACCGGCGTGATAAGCCCGTCGGGCGACGTTGAATTGACCAGTCCGCCCCCCGGATACGCGATCTCGTTTGCCATATGGGCTTGCGGCTGATGGTACCAGGGATACGTCGTCGCATCGCCGCCCCACAGGTTTGCTCCGCTTTTCGTAAAGTGAAAGCCCGTAGCAAACCCGCTCGTGCACGACGTCGGCGTTCCCTTATACGGCTTTACGAACGTGCAAACGTTCGAACCAGAGTCAGATAGATTAAAGAGCGCCCATGCAAGGTTTTTCTGCGCGTCCATTGCCAGGCCGGCGGGAAAGTAGAGGTCGGACGTCTCGCGCTGGAGGACTTTTGATTTGCCCGATCCGTTTGCGCCATGGACGAACTCGTCGAGCTCCGCAAAATAGTCATAACTTCCGCTGCCGCCCGTGGCAAACTGCCCGGAGATGAAGAGATCGCCGGCATGATCCGTCGCGCACGCTACGGGTCCGTCGGCCAATGAGGGAGAACCGGCGCTCGAGAGATGCAGATCGGTCAGCGTCGAGGTTTGGGTACCGTTCTTGGTTCCGGCGCTCCAGACGGCGATCTTATCGGTGTAGAGAACGGTCGCATAGATGGTGCCGTTCTTGTCGCCGCAGACGTAGTCTAAGAAGGCTCCTTCGCTTGGATTCGATACCGTCGAATAGAGGGTGTTGATCGGTTGCGACGATGCCGTCAGCGGTAGGTCGTACTCGGTGACTTGGCCTGCGTAGCCGCTCGCGTCCGGTCCACCATTTGCGACCCACAGGTGTTTGGAGCCATCAATCCACGTGCCTTGTGGAAAGTTTATGCCGGACGTCGACGATGATCCGCCGCCAAGGCAGCCGAGTTGAGTGCCGCCGACCGGCGCGTAGTAGCAAATCGCCCCGAAGTATCCATTGAGGCTCGGATCCGCAACGTAGACGGCCTGCTTTGCGGCATCGCGTGATGCCCAGCTTCCCCAACGCGCTTGACGCGCGGCATCCGCGGCTACTCCCGGCACTCTCGGAAGTAAGCGCGCGAGGCGATTCGACACTAGGGGTTGCGGCTGCGAAGCGGTCATCGAAACCGGATTCGACGTTCCCGCAGCGCATGATGCGAGCATCGCGGCGACCACGCCGAGACCGAGCGCGTTACGACCGAAATCCAAAGTTCCCATTTGCGCCTCCGCTAGAGCACTAGGCGAAAGACCGTGCCGTAATATTGAGCGCTGCCGCCCCAGAACGTCGTCCCGTAGAGAATACCGCCGACGCTGCGCAGGCCGGCTTCCGGGTTCGCGCCGTTCGGATCGCCGCGAAAGCGATAGACGACGTGCTCGGTTCCGAAGGGATCGGTGCGAAAGACCGTTCCGCAGCGATAATAACCCTCGTTGCGAACGTCGCCCGAAGAAATGCATTCGTTCGCTCGTCGCGGACTATACCCGCCGCCGATCGTTGTGCCGAAGAGCTCGCCGTTGTTGAGCGTCAAGCCCGCATCGGGGAACGCGCCGTCGAGCTTCGATCCAAAACTGTGAATTACGAGCTCGTGCCCTTGCGGCGTCATCTCGTAGATCGTTCCTCGTCCGAACGTTCCGCCGCCGTGCGTCGTTCCGAAGAAGACGCCGTCGTAATAGAGCAGCGTGCCGCTGGGGCCCTTTCCATCTCCACGCGTGACGTCGAAACTGTGCAAGAGTTTCTCTTGGCCCAAAGCGTTGATCTTATAGATCGCCCCGCCCGGCTGCGTCTTGCCGCCCGCGAGCGTTACGCCGTAGAACCAGTCTTTGAGGCGCGTGAGTCCACCGCCCGGGTGGCCTCCGTCGGCCGGGGCACCGGCGAAACTGTGCAGGACGCTCTCCGCTCCGCCTTGACTCACGGCAAAGACCGTCCCGCGGCCGTGCTTTCCACCCTGACGCGTCGTGCCGTAGAGAATTCCGTTCTCCGCAAGCAGCCGAGACTCAGGATCGACGCCGTCGGGCAGCTTGCCAAAATTATAGACGACGTGTTCGCCGCCTGCCTGACTGATTGCAAAAACCGTACCGCCGCCGTACTTGCCACCGGCGGACGTCGTGCCGTAAAGCTGACCGTTGAGCAGCACCAAATCCGACAACGGATACGCGCCGTCGGGCGTGCCGATGAATTTATGGACGGTCCGAAACCTGCCCAGCGGACTGATTGCGAAGACGGTCCCGTAACCGGCGCCGTAGGACGAGGTGGTTCCGTAGAGCGTGCCCTGGACGTTGACGAGCGCTCCCTCCGGCTCGCCGCCGCTTGCCCGCCCTTTGAAACTATAGAGCGTAAGTAAGCCGGCGTCGGGCGAAGTTTGCAGTGCCGAGCGCGCATTGGCCGGACCGGCGGGCAGCGCCGTCCCTGCGCCCAAACGCGAACAACCGGCGAGAATCAAAAGGCCGAAAACTACTAGTGAAGAGACGCGCACGATGCACCTCCGAGAGCCACTCTCCAAGATTGAAGATGTCTTCTCTAGCAAATCGGTGCCGGCCTAGCGGCACCGATTTGTTTCGTGCGCTTCTGTTAGCCGCTCCCTAGGGATCCCAACTCGAGCGTCCGGTTGGAGACGAGGTCGGCGCGGCCGTCGCCTGGGGTCCCGGTCTCGCGTACTTGCCGACAACAACAACGTCGTGCATTCCCGAACTGTAGTGGAAGGCACACCCGATCAAATAGATGCCGTCCTTGACCAGCGTTACGGTTACCGACTGGCCGGGCTTGATCGGCCCGCTCGCGTAACCGGCTAAAAGTTTTCCGTCGCCCTTCGCGCCGACCGAAAGCTGCGGATTCTTCGGGAAAATGGCCGGACTCTTAGTGATGACCTTCACCACGTCCATCGTGTGCGTGTTCTTCCTCGAAACGTTGCGAATCGTGATCTTCGTTCCGGGCGGAAAGCCGAGGGATTCCGAGTAGGTTTGCTGCGTGTACCCGCCGAGCATCGCTTTCCATTTCACGGACTTGAGTTGCCCGAGCCCTTCGCCAGGAAGTTCCTCGCCAATCGTGTGTTTCGGCATCATCGCGTAGACGGCGAGATCGCCCATCGGCGGCAGCATCACCGTACCGCCGGCCATCGAGTTCTCGTTCGTCATGCGCCCGCCGCACGCGCTGATCGCAAGACCTGCGATCGCCAAACCTACGGCAACGAATTTCCTGACCATGTTCTCCCCTTTACGGATCGTAACTAGAATGTGAGCCCGGCGTCTTCGTTCCGCGCGGCGCCGGCGTTGCTTGCGGTCCCGGCGTCGCGTGCGCCTCGACGACCAGAACGTCGCGCATCCCGGAGTGGTAGTGGAAGGCGCAGCCGATCAAGTAGATGCCGGCTTTAACGAGCGTCATCGTCACCGATTTGCCGGGTTTGATCGGACCGCTCGCGTAACCGAGCTGCAGTTTTCCGCCGCCCTTGGCTGGTATCGAGAGCTTCGGGGCTTGCGGAAAGATGGCGGGCGGCTTGGTGACGACTTTCACGACGTCGAGCGTATGCGTGATGCTCTTCGAGAGGTTGCGAATCGTGATCTTCGTCCCAGGCGGAAAGCCGAGCGCCTGGGAGTAGGTCGTCTGCGTAAATCCGCCGAGCGTCGCCTGCCACTTCTTGGATTTGATCGTACCGACGCCTTCGTACGGCAACTCTTCGCCGATCGTATCCTTTGGAAGGACCGCGTAGAGTGAGAGCTCGTTATCGATTGAGGGGAGCGTGACGATGCCACCACTTGCGCCGCCGACGCCCCCGCCGCCGCAAGCGGCCACGGCCAGGCCCGCGAGGGCGACTGCAAGTGCGATGAATTTTCTCACCATGGGCCGACTCTAGCCCGGGGGCATGAAGAAAGTCTAAACGTTCAAGCGCAGCCGCATCGTCGTCTCGGTGGTCGCCCCGCTCGCGGGGTCGGTGACGAGGATCCGCACGGTAACGGTCTGCTGACCCATAAGCGTCGTCAGCGTCACGGCCAACTGGAAGTTGCCGCGCGGTCCCGCCGTCGTCGTGCCATTGAACTGCCCCGTGGAGGAGGGGGACGGGCCGGCCGTCACCCGCACGCGACCGTTCGCGACGGTATTGCCGGAGATCGTGAAGTTGCGGCCGACCGCGTCGTTCTGCCCCGGCTGGTAGATGGTGAGATGCAACTCCGGCGTCGCCGGGCGTGCGACCGTGAACGACCACGAGCGATCGAAAGCGGCTCCGCCCGGCCCGCGGCCGGCAACGCGCACGGTATGGCTGCCGAACGAGAGCGGCGCCGGCGGTTTGAACGAGAACCCGCTGCGCGAGACGCCGCTTTGCATCGTCCGGTTCGCGCCGTCAAGCCAGACGCGCACGCTCGCGGCTTCGACGTCGCGCGTAAACTGCGCTGCGATGACGGCGAAACGATCACGCGTTTCGCTTCCGGGCGCCGGCTGCTGGTCGCGCAGCCTCACGGCCGGAGGCGGATTCGGCGGCGGCGGCACTGGTGGGGGTGGATTCGGCGGCGGCGGCATTCCATGCGTCATCCGGATCGCGACGACTTGCGTCGAGTTGTCGTAACCGACGTTCGCGCCGAGAGATTGCGCAATGAAACGCAGCGGAACGTAGGTCGTCGCGCCGACGATAAACGGCGCGACGTCTAGAGTTTGGGGTTGTCCGTTAACGGTCGCTTGCGTCGAGCCGATCTGCAGCGAGATCGTCGTGCTGCCTTTCGTCGCGTTGATCGTGCCCGACGAGTAGACGACGCCGGCGCCGAGGCGCTCGAAGATTCCCCGGAGCGGAACGAAGACGCGGCCGACGCGTTCGATCGGACCGGGATTGAGATAGAGCGGCTGACCGTTGATCGTGACGCTTACTTGCTGTGCGAACGCAGCGGGCGAAGTCGCGAGACTCAGCGCTACGATCAAACCGGCGGCGAGCCGGCGTTGCGAGGCTGCGAACATGGAGTACTCCCCCTCTCTTCAGATGAAGACTTGCATACCCGCGGAGACCTTCCCGCTTGGAACGCAGCGCGCAGGCGCGCCGGCCGAGGCGGGAAAAGCCGGGTTGACCTCTAAAGGGTCGGCTTTCCCAGACTTCTTTTCGCCTTGGAGGTGCGCGTGGTTCGCTTCAGCTTAAGATCGGCATCAATTACATTTGCCGGCATGCTGGCCATGGGGATGGCCGCATGTTCGGGAAGCCACTCCATGCTGCCGGGAGTCTCTCAGCAGCAGCTCGGCGCGTGGGGTCAGAGTCACGCTGGGCGAGTGACGCGAATGACGAGCAGGCCTCCAACCTCAATACAGTTGGAGTGGCTGATGACCGACGGTTCGGTTCTCGCACAGAGCGCCTCGAACTGGAGTAACTTCTACCGTTACGCTCCCGACTCGTCGGGCAACTACGCGAACGGGACTTGGACGCAAGTAGGTTCGCTGCAATCGGGATACGGTCCCGACGCCGCGGCCGCCGACGTGCTCGGAACCGGCGAGTTCGTCATCACCGGCGGTGAGTACAACTCGCCCGGAAATGGTTACGATCTCCAACTCACCAATCTCGGCGCCGTCTACGATCCGGTCAAGATGACGTTCAAGGCTCTCGGCCATCCGACGAAGTGGGGCTGGATCGGCGATTCACCGTCGACCGTTCTCCCCGATGGAAAACTGCTCGTCGGCCAAAAGCTGACCGAGCGCGATGCTTACGTCGATCCGAAGACCCTCACGTGGAAGAGCGTGAGCCACAAGGGCAAGTCCGACTTCAACGCCGAGGAGGGCTGGACGCTGCTACCCAACGGCACGATTCTTACGGCCGACGTGAAGAACGCTCCCAACTCCGAGACGTACAATCCGTCGACGCATAAGTGGACGACCGCGGGATCGACGATCGTCGATCTGCACTCCCCGTCGCCGTACGGATGTCTGCTCTACGGCCCGAGCCTCTGCTACTATCCGCCGGGCGAGATTGGACCGTCGATCCTGCGGCCCGATGGAACGGTCTTCTATACCGGTTCGTATTCGAGCGGCTACGGCCCAGGACACACCGCGGTTTATAGCACGACGACGAAGACGTGGACGAAGGGACCGGACTTTCCCAATGGCGACAATGCCGGCGACAACTTCGCGGTTCTTGAGCCGAGCGGCAACGTGCTGGTCTTTGGCGACAGCGGCACTGCTTATGAATGGAACGGAACGACCCTGACCCAGCTCAATGGCGTGTCGGAGAGTGGTTCTCCGCTGCTCCTGCCGACCGGTCAAATCATGCTTCTCGGCTACTCGAATGCCGTGCTCTACACGCCGAGCGGTTCGCCGAATGCGAGTTGGGCGCCGACCATCAAGACAGCTCCGTCGAGCATCAGCGCGGGTCAAACCTATCAGATCAGCGGAACGCAGTTCAACGGGCTGAGCCAAGCCGTAGCGTTCGGCGACGAGTACCAGAACGCGACGAACTACCCGCTCGTGCGCATCACCAACAACGGCAGCGGCAAGGTCTACTACGCCCGTACGCACGACCACAGCACGATGGGCGTCGCGACCGGTAGCAAAGTTGTCTCGACGAACTTCGACGTTCCCGCGACGATCGGGTCGGGCCCGAGCAAGCTCGTTGTCGTGGCTAACGGCATCGCATCGAAGCCGGTCAGCGTAAACGTCTCGGGACATCGCCGGCAGTAATTCCACTTGCGGCGGAGCGCTTCCTGACGAAGCGCTCCGTCATCGCGTTTAAACGCCGAGGTGTAACCGCTATTGCGCCGGAGGCGGCGGCTGCCCGCCGGTGATCACGGTCGCGTAGAAGTTCTCCCCCTGCCAGTATCCGTGCGCTACGATTTGGCGCCCGACGGCGACTCGCCCGGTCGTCTGATCGTTGAGCGCGGCCGAATCGTCGATGACGACTTGCTTGTTCGTTTGCTGAAGGGTCACGAGATGGCCTTTGACGCTCACGATCGTCCCGGTGACCACTTCGTGCTTGTACGTCGTTGCGGTGCATTGGCCGTTCGGCGTCCAAGTGTCGCCCTGCCAACTTCCGCACGCGGTATCGACATACGGGGGCGCCGCGCCCGGCGGCGGCGGGGCTCCTTGCGCTAATGAGGTCGCGCCGGCGGCAAGCATCCCGGCGGCCGCTGCAATAATCGTAATAATAGCTTTCATAACTCTTTTATTCCGCAATGTTCGTGGCGCCAACCGCGAGCGAGCGTTCGCCCGCGGCGTTCCGTCGTCTAAATCTAAGCGGCCGGTCGCTTTCGCGCAGATCCCACGAAGAACGGGATGGCAGCGAGCTGAAGCGCCACCGAAAAGATCACCAGCGCGACGATCGAACGGTCGACGAGAATGCCGGCGATAAGGCTCCCGGCAAACCACGCCGCCCCGAAGAGCAAATCGTAGAGGCCAAAGCTCGTGGCGCGCCGGCGATGCGCGAGTGCGCCCGCGACCAGGGCGAGCAAGAGCGCGTCCTGCACGGCGATCCCAACGCCCCACAACGCCGCGCCCGCCTCGGCAAGGAGGCCGTTGCCGAGAAATGCGAGCGGCGTTGCAGCCGAAGTAAGAAGTATCGCGATTCCCACCACCGGTTTTCCAATGCGATCGAAAAAGCGCCCGAGGATCGGGGATGCGATCGCCCCAACGGCCATTGCGACCGCAAACCAGATCGATATCGCCGCCGCGCCGGCGATGTGATCGCGCTGAAAACGAAATGCAATCAATGCGAAATCTACGAATCCCGCCGCGACCAGCGCACCGCCGATCGCATACCGGCGAAATGCGGGCCAATCGCGCACGGTGGGGCCCGGTTCGCCATCGTCGACCGGCAGGAAATTTCGGCCGGCCGGTGTGGCGATCGCCAAAAACGTTAGCGTAAGCAGTGCGGGAACGATGAGCACGCCGAAGCCCGTTGGGTACCCGCCGCGCGCGATCGCAAACGCAACGACGAGCGGTCCGACCGTCGCGCCGGTTTGATCGAGCAGCTCGTTGATCCCGAAAGCGCGTCCGCTGCCCAGCGATCGTCCCGCGTGCGAGAGCATCGCGGCGGTCACGGGCTTTCGAATGCCCCGGCCGACGCGTTCGCCGATGAGTAGGCCCGCCGCTGCCGGCCAGCTTCCAACGAGCGCGAGCGCCGGAACGCAGAGCACGTTGATCGCGTAGCCCACCCAGACGTCGAGCCAGTAGAGTCCCGTGCGATCCGCGATAACGCCGGCGACGGAACGGATCGCGTACCCCGCCAGCTCGCCGCCGCCGGCAACGGCGCCGACGATTGCTCCGCTGGCACCGAGATGGCCGAGGAACGCGCCGGCGACGCCGCGGCCGCCTTCGTACGTAAAATCGGAGAACGCGTTGACGATGCCGATGAGCAACACGAAGCGCAGCGCACGCTTCGCCGCGGCGGGATCGAACGTGGCGCTCACGTTAGCGGCTGAGGTAGTGCCGCTTCACCCATTTTGCCCACGCGTTGGCGGGTGTTCCGTTGTAATCCGAAATCAGTACGCCGCAGCCGCCCCACGTATCCCACGTCCAGGCTTCGTATCCGACGCCGTGCGCGTCGGCCCAGTTCAGAAACGTCGGAATGTACCCGCGCGTGCAATCCGAGCCGCCGTAGGTTTCGCCCGTCTCGCCGAATATCATTGGGACGACCTTCGTGATCGGCCGCATGCTCGAGTCAAAACAAGCCGTCGCGTCGCACGTGTTCTTGCCGTAGACGTGAGCCTCGGCGACGAGCTGATTCTGCGAATCGTGCGGACGAGACTCGAGCCAGGTCGAGCCGTCATATTTCGATCCGTCGATCTTCCCGCAGGCATTGGCATAATCGATGCACGGGATCGAGATGACGCCGTCGTACCCCGCTTGGCGCATGAGATTGACCGCCTGCTGCATCGCCGCGGTCTGATAGTACGCGTTGCTCGGGCCGTAGGTAGCCTCGTTATCGCAACCCTTCTTCATGAAGCACTTCCAACCGACGGTCGTCTCGCCCCACGGCGCGAGAACCACGTTTGGATCGTTCTTGAAGGTCGCCGCCATGCTCGACCACATCGCGGGCGAGTGGTCTTCGTCGGGAGCGGCGGGTTGGTAGGTGGCTTGGTACGAGCCCGGCGCGCCCCAAATCAGGGAGACCTCGGCGTACATGCCATATTGATGGAGGAGATTGACGTAGTTTACGACCGCGTTGATGTAGTTCTGCCCTGCATATTGCTGATTCATGCCGTTGATGTCGAGCCAACAGTCTTCGTTGAGCAGCACGCGAACGATGTTGACGTTCCAGGTGGTCATCGCCTGAATCGACGCTGCATCGTTAGGGCCGTCGAAGATACCCCACCCCTGCACGCACGCGTACTCGGTTCCCGAGCGGTTAATGCCATGCAGGTTGATCACGTTGTCGTTGCCGTCGACGAGATGGTTGCCCGAAACGCGTATTCCGGTCAGGGCGCTGCGCTGGTGCCTTGCCGGCGCGCTTGCGGCGCCGGGCGGAACGGCTGGGCCGCTCGGACCTTGCGAGCATGCGGCCGTCGTCAGTGCGAGTGCAATCGCGAGGCGGCGGAGGTTCATCGTACGTAGTTCGTCGTCTTTGCGTCGGGCTACTTTCTCCTTCGACAAGCTCAGGATGACACGGGTTGACTAGAGAATGTGCCAGGATGGCGCAGAAGTATCGTTACGGCGAGATGACGTGGCCGGAAGTCAAGGCGGCCGCGGCACGCCCGTGCGTCGCGATCGTACCGATCGCAACGCTCGAAGACCACGGGTTTCATTTGCCGGTCGACACCGACTTGCTGCTCTGCGCGAGCGTTTGCGAGCTCGCAGCGTCGCGCGCCCCCGATCGCGCGGTGCTCGTGCCGCCGATCAACCACGGCTACACTCCGCATCACATGGATTTTCCCGGCGCGATCACGATCGGCCCGCACACGCTCATCGAGTATGGCCTCGACGTCTGCAAGAGCCTCGCACATCACGGCTTCAAGCGCATCCTCATCGTCAACGGCCACGGCAGCAACGCGCCGTTCATCGACGTCATCGCGCGGCTCTGCGTCGTGCAGACCGGTGCGCTCGCCGCGGCGGTGAGCTACTGGGCCGCGCCCGGCGTGCGCGAAGCCGCCGAATCGCTGCGCGAATCGGAGCCGGTCGGCGGGATGAACCACGCTTGCGAGTTCGAAACCTCGCTCTATCTCGCGCTCCGTCCCGATCTCGTCGACATGAGCCAGGCGGTACACGAGCTCTCGCACCGTCCCTCGAAGAGTTATTGGACGGATCTCATCGCCGGCGACGGACCGCTCGCAATGATGGAGTACTGGAGCCAGCTTAGCGATAGCGGCGTGATGGGCGATCCGACCAAAGCCACCGCCGAAAAGGGACGCGCGCTGCTCGATGCCGCCGCGAACGGAATCGTGGAGCTGGTCGACGAGCTGCTCGCGCGCGAGAGCCGCCCGCGAAAGGATCATCATTAGACCGCGCTCGTAAGACGCCGGAATTGATGACGATTTGACGCTCGCCGCGCCGCCGGCGTGCTAAACTCGCCGAGGCATGCTCTCGAGATCGCGTGCGCGGCGCTTGCTTTTTTCCTTGTTCTGCATTGCGGCGGCGTTCGCGCTCTGCGCTCTCCCGTCGCGCGCGGCAGTCCCACAAACCTTCTCCTTCACGGTGGCGCGCGCGCCGCATCCGCTTCCCCTCGACCCGGCATTGACCGATCCTGCATGGGCCGCCGGGCTCGTCCCGACCGGAAACGGACCGTGGGAAAACGTGACCACCCGGTCCCCGTCGCGCTTCGCAACGACGACCTATCTGCTCTACGACGACAAGAATCTCTACGTCGCCTTCAAAGCCGATCAGCCCGGCGCTCCGATCGTCGCGTCGCAGACGACGAACGACGCCGGCTTCGGCATCGACGATTTCGTCGGAATCGGCGTCGACACGAGCGGAACGGGCAGCCAAGTCTACTATTTCGAAACGACGCCGCGCGGCGTGCGCTACGAGCAGGCAAATGAGAACACGCGGTTTCGACCCCGCTGGAACGCGGCCGCCGTTACCGCGGCCGGCACGTGGAGCGCGGTGATGATCATCCCGCTCGACGTTTTGCGCGTACCGCGCGGCGGGAAGCAGACCTGGCGCCTGCAGTTCGTTCGCGGCATCGCCGCGCGCGGGGAGCACGTCTCGTGGGTCTGGGATCCGATCATGCAAGATGCCCCGAGCGGCGCCTGGCCGCTCTTCTCGCCCGACACGCGCTTTTGGCCCGCGGCGCTCCTCGATCTCGCGGCCTCCGCCGCGGCGCGTCCGAAGCCGCGCGCCGACATTTACGCCCTCGGAAGCATCGGCCAGGATCGCAATCTCGTGCAACAGGCCAATGGCACGTTCTTACCGATGAATACGCGCTGGTACGGCGGCGATCTCAGCTATCCGCTCACGCCCACGGTTCGGTTCGTCGGCACGCTCAATCCCGATTTTTCAAATGTCGAGATCGATCAGCAGACGATCGCGCCGCAAGAGTTTGCGCGCCAACTCGTCGAGTACCGGCCGTTCTTCGCTCAGGGCGCAGCCTATATCAACGCCGACTCCAGCGTCCGCGCGCCGACCGGCACGAACGTGCAGGCACCCTATCTCGTCTTCTACTCTCCCTCGGTCGGGCCGTTCGACAGCGGCGGCAAAGTCGAGGGCACGTTCGGCGAAAACGCGTTCGGTGCGCTCACCTTTCACGGTTACGATGCGACGACGAACAATACGTTCAGCGACGCCGCCTATGGATTCCAGCACGCGCTCCCCGGCGGCGCCTTTACTTATTGGAGCGACGGAGTCTTCGCCAATCATAGCATCGCCGGGTGGGATAACACGATCGAAAACGGATTCGAAGTGCGCAATCTTCAAAACGGAATGATCTACTACGGCGACTACTCATTCGAGAACGGATCGTGGGTGCCGCAAGGAAACGCGGATCTCGCGCAGTTCTTCATAGACCGGCACAAGGGAAACTTCGAGCTGAACGGCGGCTATCTCGACGTTTCCCCGAACTACGATCCCATCGACGGCTACACGGCCAACTCCGACATTCGCGGTCCGCAGTTCTTCACCGACTACGCCGGAGCGACGCCCGCGATCAAAAATTACACGATCTTCTTCACCGCCGATCGCTTCCTTGACGAATCGGGCGCGGTACATCAAGCGGATTTTCAGTACTTCATTAGCGCCGTCTTCAAGAATCAGTTCTCGATCAACGGCGCGGGCGCCGCGGTTGGCGAGCTTCGCTCGTATTCGATTCCCGAAGGACCGGGCTGCAGCGGGCCGATTCTCTATCAGTCGAGCTTCACCGGATATCCGTGTTATCTCGACGGGGTCACGCAGCCGTTCAATCTCTACCAGTTTCCGGTTGGTTACCGCGACGGTACCCCCACACCGATCGACGTCAACTATTCGTGGGGCCCGTTCGGCGACGATTACGTGCACCTTTTCACGATCGTTACGAGCCGCCCGCTCGGGCGCGGCTTGTCACTCGGCTTGGAGTACGACGGCACGTACGAGCGCGCGTTCTCCAACGGCCTGCTCGATTCGCAATGGCTGCGCCGCATCTCGCTCGGCTACAACATCAGCAGCGAGAGCACGGCGAGCCTCGAACTGCGTGACATCAACGGCTACGGCGGTTTCGCAACGGAGATCGGCAATAATCTCGCCGTGGCGTACCACCAGCGCTTCGCGGCCGGCAACGAGCTCTATATCAATTTCGGCAGCCCCGCTGCCGGGGCTACGCTGAACAGGCTCATCGTCAAGTTCGTCTTCCACGCCGGAGCCGACGCCGGAACCTAAGGCGCGGCGGCGCTACGCTGGAGGATAACGACCGCTACTCGATGAGTTTGACGGCGCCGGTTCCCAATAAATAGACGCCGCCGGCGATCAGAATGCGGCCCGATTTTTCGGCGGCTGCAAGCGTCGGCGAATCCGTTCGAAGGTCTTTCATAGCCGCGCGCACGTTTGCCTCGGTGGCCTCCATGATGCTGCCGCGCGCTTTTACGATGCTCCTGATGCCGGGGGCGATAAGATTCTGGATGGTCGAGAGGTGCGGCGGAAGTTCTTTGCCCGATTCGAGGGCGGAGTACACGGCTTTGATGGCACCGCAGTTTTGATGGCCGAGCACCATGACGAGTCGCGTTCCGAGGTGCTCGATGGCGTATTCGAGCGACGCGGTAACGAGATCGTCGGGATAGTTTCCCGCCACCCGAGCGACAAAGAGATCGCCGAGACCTTGGACGAAGATGAGGTTCGGAATCACGCGCGAGTCGGCGCAGCCGAGGATCGCCGCGAAGGGCGCCTGACTATCTTCGAGCATCTCGCGCTTCACGGCCACGCGGCTCTGGTCGGGAAAATCGTTGTCGACGAAGCGTTTGTTCCCGGCCATCAACTGCCCGAGCAGACGCTCTGCCGGCGCCATCGGCCCCGCGCTCGCACCGCCGGACGGAGCCGCCGCAAGCGCGCGGTCGGTGAGGCCTGCGCTCATCGCGGCAACGGAGCCTGCGAGAAAGGCAGCGCGGTTGAATTCGAATGATTCGTCTTTATGCATATCTCAATTCTTATTCGGCGTTAGGAAGATGCGCCCATGCGGGTAGTCGAAGACGAAATCGAAGCGTTTGAGGAAATCGAAGCCGAGCATCATGGAGTTTGATCCCAAATCCACGGCGCAGACCTCTTGCTCGGAGTAGGTAATCGGCCCGATCGCGAGACTTTCGAGCGCGGAACATCCCTCGGAATACGGCAACAGATGATGTTTCTTAGCCAGGTCCACGTCCATGAAGATGACCCCGGGGTTGCCGGTGTCGAGCATTGCGTTGACTGGTATCGACTTATTGAGCATCATCGGAATCGCCGGAGGCCCGCCGGAAAGATCCACGATCAACTGCAATCCCGGCTGTGCCGAGAGATCGGTTGACGGGTCGAGGACGCTTATCTTCGAACCGTAGACGTCAAGCTTGACGACCGCGGCAGCAAAAAGATCGTAACCGATCAGACCGTCCAACTCCTCGAAATCAAGGCCGCGATACGAACCCATCACGCTCGTGTGGAAATCCTGAGAATAGACGATCGGCGCGTGCAGGGTTGCTCCACCGACGGAAAGCGTGTCGACCCGCCGGATGCGGGTCGGCACCGATCCGTAGATGGTGTCGAAGTCGGTGGTCGCCTTGAGCTCGGTTGCCTTCGCGCGATCGGCGAAACGGTCGTCGAGGATGATTGCGTCGGCGCCGGTGTCGAGGATGAACCGGCCTTTCACTCCGTTGACCGTTGCATCCACCAGCATTCGGTAGTGCGTGAGGGTGATGGGAGCGGGATCCGACGATTCGAAGGTCCAGAATGCGGTCGGCTGCGGAGGATGCAGGTCGGTATCCGCTATGGGGACGTTCGGCTCGAACGTGTCGTAAGTAAAGAGCGTCTTGTCCTCGCCGCGCGTAAACGAGGAGATCATCTTTTTTCCCGGGAGCACGTCCGCGTACGCATGGATGTGAATCGTCGTCTCGTACGAGCCGTCCGGATCGATCGTCGCCTGGACGTAGGCTCCGGTCTGCGGATCGATAAAGCAGTCGATCGGATCACCGTTGGCGAGCGTTACTCGCACGACGCGGAGGCTCTTTCCGTCGACGGTTTTGTCGCCCTTCGAAGTTGCTGGAAGCTCGGTCGTTCCTTCTTGGCGTAGGATCGTGAGCGAGGCCAGAAACTTGGCATAGTCGCCGTAGACCGGCGTGGGAAAGCCGTTGACGTCGGCACGCCAAAATAGCTTGCCGGTATAACCGGTGTATACGGTGGCGTTCGCTTGATCGAGCATCGTGCTGGTGTTGCGATAGACCACGCCGGCCGAGATCATACTGAAGTTCTCGATCCGTTTTCCCTTCGCGTCGGTGGCGCGTCCCGTGATGCGCATACTCGTAAACGTCCCGTCGCCGAGCTGCCATCCTGCGTAGGCGCGGTGTTTTGCGAGCAGCGCGGCGGCCGTTGCGTCTTGACTTGGCGCCTGGGCACGTGCGCCCGGCGACGCAATCGCCGCGATAATAACGAGCAAGAAGGATGCCGCGGCGCAACGCGCCCTAAGGGCGGCAAACAGCCTCATGGGCATCCCATTTTCTACGGCCGCACCAGGTTTCCGCTCGCCTGCTGTAAGACGGCGAGATCGTACTGCAGGATGCCCGTGAGCACCCGCACGCCGGGGGTCGGTACGTGCGGTTGCGGCACGCCCGCGTTCATCAAATGCACGACTTCGATGGAGTGCAGCAGCACGAGCGCATCGGCGATGAGCCGCCGGTGGCAGCGCCACCAGAGCGTTTCCGAGCACATGATCGCCGTCGACCTTCCCGCCGCGTCCTCGAGCAGACGGCCGAGCGCTTTGCCAAAAGCTTGCGTCTGCATGTAGTCGGCGTAGCCCCGAAAGGCGGGGTGGCGCAGCGTGGTGTTCGGACTCTGCGGATTCGTCTTGCGGAATCCGCCAAGCTCGCGCCGCCATTCGTAGCTCGCGCCGGCGAGGTCGGGCACCCACTGCGACATTCGCTCGGCCCAGACGTGGGGATGGGCCCGGCTCTTGGGAACGCTGCGCACATCGGCCACGGCTCGTACGCCGGCGCCGCGAATCAGCGCGGCGAGTTCGACTTCTCCGGCGGTGCCGTGGCCGAAGGTGAGGATCCGCACGCTAGAACCTTCGGCTGTCGTATGCCCAATGGAGCACGGCTTGACGCTGCCGGCGCCGGCATTGCAGATCGCGCGGGAGACAGTTTTTTCGAATCGCGGCAATGTGCCGTTCGATCGCGCGCCAGCGGCGAATCTGCCGCTCGTCGTCGTCGCTGCGGCGTCCGATATAGTAGCGGCAGTACCATTGGAACCAGCCGCGTGGATCCTGCGGATGAATCCAGCCCTTGCGACGCCACTCGCTCAGCGGCTGCGATGCGTTGACTCCGAAGTAATTGAGCCGCGGATCGTGCCGCCCGGGACAAAGCTTCGCACGCGCGAACCAGGATGCCGGAAACTCTCCGCGGCAATCCGTCATGTACTTTCCGCCGAAGACGCCGAGCTGGAGCATCGCTTTCGGCGTGAGCTGCGGGGCGAAGCCCAGCGCGAAGTTCCGGCCGGTCGGCTCCGTTCGATAGTAGACGTAACCCCGCTGCATTCTGTCGTTGACGACAACGCGCGTCTTCACGATAGCGCTGCGATTCTCACACCGGGAGCCGTCCCCTGGGAGCCGGCACACGGAGGGCGAACGCTACGCCGCATCGTGAAGCCTCGGCCGTTTGCACTCGAACGATTCTTTGCACGCTACGAGTTCGCCGCGCGTTACCTGCTCTGTTCGAGCGATCCCGAATCGATGCCGGTGCGCGAGCTGCTCGCGCTCGAACCGGATGCGCAAGCACGGCTCTTGGAGCTGCGGCTGGGGTATACGGAGACCTCCGGCGGCGATGCGCTCCGCGCGGCGATCGCGGCGCTTTACGCGGATGGCGATCGCGAATCGATTCTCGCACACGGTGGCTCCGAAGAGGCGATCTTTACGTTTATGAACGCCGCGCTGGAGCGCGGCGATCACGTCGTCGTGCAGTTCCCGGCATACCAGTCGCATTATTCGGTTCCCGAAGCGATCGGCGCCGGCGTCACGCGGTGGAACTCGAACCTGCGCGGGGACGGATCCCCCGATGTCGACGAACTCGAATCGCTGATTCGACCCGAAACCCGCGCGATCGTCGTGACGACGCCAAACAACCCGACCGGTTATGCCTTCGATTGCGAACAGATCAACGCGATCGTCGCGATCGCGCGCCGGCGGGGCCTCTGGCTCTTCAGCGACGAGGTCTATCGCGGCACCGAGCGCGAGGCCGAGCCCATTGCGGCCGTTAGCGATCTCTACGAACGCGGCGTTTCGCTTGGCGGCCTTTCGAAGGCGTACGGTCTGGCGGGCTTGCGCATCGGCTGGATCGCTACGCGCGACGCCGCCTTGCGGCAGCGGATGGCGGCGCTCAAGGATTACTCGAGCATCTGCAACGCCGGCCCGAGCGAGTTTCTCGCCGCACTCGCCCTGCGCCACGGCGAACGGCTCATCGAACGCGTCCGTCGGATCGCCGTGCGGAACTTGGACGCGCTCGACCGCTTTTTCGCCAGCCACGACGACCTCTTCGAGTGGCGCCGGCCGCGTGCCGGCACGACGGCCTTTCCACGGTGTTTGCAGGGCGGTAGCGAGGCGTTCTGCGCGCGGCTCGTCGAACGGTCGGGCGTGCTGCTTCTGCCGAGTACGCTCTTCGATGCGGGCGACGAGTACGTGCGTTTCGGCTACGGCCGCACCAATCTCCCCGAGGCCCTCGCGGCCCTCGAAGCATTCATCGATCGTAAGGAGTCAGCGTGAAAGTATTGATCGTCGGTGCCAACGGCACCATCGGCCGAGCCGTCGCATCCGAGCTAGCAGCGCGCCACGAGATCGTGAGCGCCGGACGGTCGAGCGGCGACGTTCGCGTCGACATCGCCGATCTCGAAAGCATTCGCGCGATGTACGAACGCGTGGGGAGAGTCGGTGCCGTCGCATGCGCCGCCGGCAACGTCCACTTTGGACCGCTCGAATCGATGACGCCGGAGCAGTTCGATCTCGGCCTCCGCGACAAGCTGATGGGTCAGGTGAATCTCGTGCTTGCGGGGCGCGCCTTCGTCGAGCCCGGGGGCTCGTTCACGCTGATCGGCGGCGTACTCGCACACGATCCGATCCGATTGGGCGCCTCCGCATCGATGGTGAACGGCGCACTCGAGAGCTTCGTGCGCGCGGCGGCAATCGAGTTTCCGTCACATCGCATCAACGCCATTAGCCCAACGGTGCTCGAGGAATCGATGGACGCCTACGCGCCATTCTTTCGTGGTTTCGAGCCCGTTGCGGTGCATCGTGTCGCCCTTGCCTATTCGAAGAGCGTCGAGGGCGCCCAGACCGGCCAAATCTACCGTATTCCATGACAGGACGCGGGGGCACCGCGACGTAAGCGGCCGTATGGAGCTTTCGCATTTTGGGCGCTACGCGCTCACCCTCACCATACTTGCGGCCTCGGCGGGCTGCAACGGTCAATCCGGATCGAACGCGCCGTCCGCGCTCGTTCCGTCCACGACGACGGCGGCGAGGCACGTCGCGAGCTGGATCTCGCCGGAAGCAAAGCGGGCGAAAGAACTGCTCTACGTTGCCGACCCCACCCAGAACCCTTCGTCCAGCGGACATATCGACATCTTCGAGATGCACGGCGTGACGGCCAATTATGTCGGCTCGATCCTCGACCCCGAAGATCCCAACGGCATGACGACCGATAAGGAAGGCAATCTTTACGTAACCGACCTCGGCGTTGCGACCGAAGGGCCCGCGGCCGGTGACATCAAGGTCTATCCGAAGGGCTCGACGAGCTACTCGCGGCTGATCGTTCCCGGAGACTGGGTTCCCTTCGACATCGCCGTCAACCCCAACGGAACTTTATACGTCGCGAACATCGCGCCGGTCGGCTATTTCAATCCGGGTTCCGTCTCGGTCTTCCCGCCCAACGCCAGCCAGCCGTCGCGCGTCCTTACGCTCAAGAACTTTCAAGTCGACGGAATCACGCGGCACGACCAAACGTCGACGGTCTACATTTCTTTTCAGGCCAACGGCGGCGACGGGGAGATCGCGGAGTTCAAGCACGCACGCGGAAAAGCGATCAACTTAGGCGTTTCGTTTCCGGAACCGTGGGGTCTCTTGGAGGACGGCAGCGACAATCTGCTCGCGGCGGTCGGCAGCGGATCGATCAACGTCTATTCGGAGGCAACGAAGCAGCTCGTCCAGCAGATCTCCGTTCCCAATGGCGCGATGTGGGAAGCGTTCAATCAAAAACGGACGCATCTCTTCGTTTCGAACTTCGAACAAGTCGAAATCCTGAACTATCCCGCCGGGCAAGTTATCGGTACGGTGAACCACAACTACAGCACGTCGAACTATCCAACGGGGGTCGCGGTTTGGCCGCCGCCGCCGTAACGCACTCTCGCTCCCTCGAGCCGCCGCGGTTAAGCCGCGGCGGCCAATGGGCGGCGTGGAGCATTGCCGCCGTCGTCGCGATCGTTCATCTCGCGGTCGCGCCGCAGTACGGCATTTTTCGCAACGAGCTCTACTTCATCGTCTGCGGACGCCATCCGGCATTCGGTTACGTCGACCAGCCGCCGCTCGTACCTCTGCTCGCGGCGCTCACGCAATTCGCGGGCGTCAACGCCTGGCTGCTGCGGATTCCGGCGGTGCTCGCGGCGGTCTTTCTCGTACCCGTCACCGTCGCGCTCGCCCAGCTGCTCGGTGCGACGACGCGAGGAGCGTGGCTTGCCGCGGTTGCGGCCGCGACCGCGACGCTCGTCACCGCGATGACGGCAACGCTCTCAACGGCGACCTTCGAGCCGATCGTCTTCGCCGCGATCGTCTACTTTCTGGTTCGCGCAACGCGCTACGACGAGCCGCGTTCGTATTGGTGGGCCGGCGCGCTCGTTGGCCTCGCATTCGAAGCGAGATACGGCGTGCTCTTCTGGGCCGTTGGCCTCGCCGGCGGAATGGCGCTCGCCGGCCCGCGCGCGATCTTCCGATCGCGCAACTTCTGGATCGGCGTGCTGATCGCGGCCGTCATCGCGTTGCCGAACATCGCCTGGCAAATCGCGCACGGCCTGCCGTTTCTGGAGCTGGTTCGCAACGACAACAGCGGTAACTTCACCGGCTCGCCGGTCGTGTTTACCATCGGTCAGATCTTTGCGGTGAACTTGGTGCTCGCGCCGCTTTGGATCGCCGGGATCGTCGCGCCCTTCGTATCCGCGCGGCTTGCGGCATACCGGTTTGTCTCGATCGCGTTCGTCTTCGTCGCGCTCGTCATTTTAACGACGCACGGCAAAAGCTACTATCTGGCCGGTACGTATCCCGCAATGTTCGCACTCGGCGCGGCGGCGTGTACGCGGCTGCCGGCGATTCTCATCGCGGTTTGGGCGGTGCTAGCCGCAGCCAACGGCGCGCTCTCGCTGCCGCTCGTTTTGCCGGTGCTTCCGCCGCAACGCCTGGAGCGAATGCTCGACAACATGTCGTTCCGTCCGCCGCCGGTCGAACGAGCCGGGATCGGCGCGCCGCTCATGCAGATGCTCTCCGACGAATTCGGCTGGCAAGAGCTCGCGCGCGACGTCGAGTCCGCCTACGCGGCGTTGCCGCCGGCGGATCGCGCGAAGACGGCGATCCTCGCGTCGAATTACGGCGAAGCCGCCGCGATTGACGTCTACGGAACGAACCTTCCCCCGGCGCTCAGCGGGAACAATCAATATTACCTGTGGGGTCCGCGCGGTTACGACGGATCGGTCGTGCTCGCGGTCGACCCCGATCCGGCGAGGCTCTCGGCGATCTGCAGCTCCGTTACGGTCCTTGCGCACTTCGGCACGTCACCCTACGCGATGCCATACGAGCGCAACCGTCCGATCGTCCTCTGCCGCGGCATGCATCCGCCGCTGCAGCAACTCTGGCCGACCTTCAAGCACTACGGCATCGAGATGCTGGGCGTCCCGGCGCGCAGTGGGATCTAGCCCGCCCCCGCCCGGCTCGTTCCTCGGAAGATGCGTCCAGGCATGGATCGCATACATGAACGAATTTGCTCTCTTGACGTCGTTCGTATGGCTCTGCATATTTCCGATCGTGGGGAGCTTGCTGCTAGCAATCGTCCTCAACGGCGTTTCGGAAGGCTCCGAGCTGCTTGCGATTCAACGCTCGAGCGCGGCAGGCTGGCACGGGCTCCTTACCGTACTCGCGGCGATCTACTGCATCTGTGCAATGACATGTGCGTCGGGGCTCGCCGTACGCGGAGAGGGAAAGCAACCCGGAGCCGGCGACCTCATTCCCCTCTGGATCTTGATCGTAGTTGTAACCGCCGTTCTGCCGATTTTCTTTAGCTGGGTCGCGCCGGCAATATCGAGCTCGATTCCTCTGGGATTGCTGCTAGCGTTCTACGCGGTGCTCTTCCTCTTGCTCCCAATCGGCGGAAGTCGATGGAGCGGCCTCATCGAGCGCGTCAGGACTGGGCTTCTCCCCGGGCACGGATTGCGGACTGCCGCGGCAATTCTCTTAGGTGTTGGGGTGCTCGTCATGGTTGCGGCCATCGGCAATCCCGTGCGCTTTCCAATGGCGCTTGCGACAATCGCAATCGTTTGCATCGGCGTTGGATTTTGGAGCCTGGCCGGAACCGTCGTGCTCGTCGTGCTTCCGCGTCGCTTCCGGTTGCCGACGCTCACGATCGTGGCTATCGCGATCGTCGCGATCTTCGAACGCACGAACGACGAACGCATCGTTCGCGTCTGTCAAGCGTGGGAGCCACCGTGTACGGCCGGCGTGACGGCGCCCGCCCCCGCCGATATCCGCTCGCCGTTGGATCTCAACCGTACGAACGTCGAGAATTGGATCGATCACGTCTGTCCGCGCGTCGGGCGACCCTGTCCCATGATCTTCGCGGCCGGCGAGGGTGGCGGATTACGCGCCGCCTATTGGACCGCGCGCGTGTTGTCGGAACTGAATCGATCGACACGGGGCGGCTTCTATCGCCATCTCTTTGCGTTGAGCACCGTCTCGGGAAGCTCGCTCGGTGCGACCGCGTTCCTATGGCTCAATCGAAACGACGCTAATCCCGGCACGTTCGACGATTGCACCAAGCTCAATTCTAGCGACGCCAATCCGACGGGCTCGAAGAGCTGCGAGGACCGGCTCTCGACGTTCGTCGATCGCGATTATTTATCGCCGGCGATCGCCGCGGTGCTCTTTCCTGAGGGCTTGCAGCGGTTCTGGCCCGTTTCTATCCCGCAGTTCGATCGGGCGAGAACCTTCGAAGCGTCCCTGGAATCGGGATGGGAGTCTTCGTTTGGCGGCGATCGTTCGATGTCGCAGGACTTTCTCGGACTCTACGCCGGCAAGAACGGACCCTATATGCCGGCGCTCTTCCTGAACTCGACGAACGTCGAACTCGGGAAGCGCTTCATCATCAGCGACCTCTTGCCGCGATTTCGCAACGACGCGTACTACGCGTACGATCCAAAGGCGGCCTATCATATCACCGAGTTACCGGTGAGTACGGCCGTACATCTCACGGCGCGGTTCCCGTACGTGAGCCCTGCAGGCGTCTTACAGAGCCGGTCGGCTTCCACGACGGGTCTCACCGGCGCCTCGTTGCCGTGGGGCCGCCTTGTCGACGGAGGTTACTTCGAGAACACGGGCGTGACGACGCTAGCGGACGTCGTCGGTTCGGTGAAGTACGCGCTGCGGAAATCGAATCGGCGCAACGACGTGCGCATTTACGTCGTCCTGATCCTGAACAATCCGCAGCCTGCGGAGGCGTACAAGGAAGGCGCGAATATCTCAAGTCTGCCGGAGCGACCGCGCGACGCACCATATGCCGCAGGCGGGGCAGCCGATCAAAGCACGACGCCGTGGAGCGACTACACCGCCCCGATCGAAGGGCTCTTCGCGACGCAGGGAGCGCGTAGCTTTAGCGATCGCTATCGGCTCTTGCAGGCCGCGGTACGTCATGTATCGCCGTGTGGAGGCACCGAGGCGGCCAACCTCGACGTGAATGGGCCTCAAGCGCTGCAAGCATATGCGTCGACTCCATCGCGCGTCGTTAGCGTTCCACCGGAGTGCACGGGATATTGGGAGATCTCTTACGCTCGGATTGCGTCCCCGAGCCCATCGGCGAACCCGAATGCCTCCGCGAACCCGAATGCGTCGCCGAGTCCGACCGCGACTCCGAATGCGAGCACCGCAGCGCTGATCGGGACCGACTACGTCAAACCCGCGCTAGGCTGGGTTCTATCCGACACGTCGAGAGCGGCGATGGACGCCGCAGCACAGAAAATCGACGGCACGATCCCAGGGCATCCCGTGAGCGCGCTGCAGGCCGCGCTCAAGGAGGGCGACGCTCCGTAGCGGGTTCGCTACATCTGCACCAGGCCGATCACGTGGCCTTGCGGATCGGCGAAGATCCCGATTACCGGGCCGTTCGGCACCTGATCGGGACCCTTCATCCGTTTCCCGCCGAGCCTTTCGATCTGATCGAGCCCGGCGCCGACGTCGTCGACCGCGACGTAGAACGTAACGTGTCCATCGTAGCCTTCGGGCAGGCCACCGAAGCCACCGTTGATGCCGGACTTCGGCGGCATTTCGCCGTCCGGCATGACCATGTAGTAGTCTTCAACGCCGGCGCCGCCGGCAACCGGCTGCTCGGGAATCTCCCAACCGAACGCATCGCGATAGAACGCGGTTAGGGCTTTTGGATTCTTGCCGAGGATCTCAAAGTGAACGACTGGATTTGGCATGCGCCAACGATACCAGCTTTAGCTGAGCGCACCTTTAGCGCCGCCGCCAAGTGCGCAAGAAACCGATGGTTTCCGCAGGCCGTGCCGTCTAGGATTGCGGTATGACTGACTTTCGCATTACCGGGCTAGAGCCGGATTTGTTCTCGCACCTGTTCGGGCTCGGCGATGCCGAGTTGGCTGCGCTTGGCGTACGGCGCTACGTCGTCGACGCCACGCCCGGCTTTCCCGATCGCATCGAGATGCGCGACCTCGAACCCGGCGAACGCGCGCTCCTGCTCAACTACGTTCATCAGCCCGGCGACTCCCCGTATCGCTCCGGTCACGCAATTTTCGTACGCGAAGGCGCGACGCAGCGTTACCAACGCATTAACGAGATACCCGAGGTCATGCGGATTCGACCGATGAGCCTGCGGGCTTTCGACGGCGACGCTATGATGATCGACGCCGATCTCGCCGAAGGCGATGGCATCGACGCGCTCATTAGGCGGTTGTTGGCCGACCCTCGAGTGGCATACATCCACGCACACAACGCGAAACGCGGATGCTACGCGGGAAGGATCGAACGCGCCTAGCCACTAGCCGCGGCGGCGCCAGGCGGGCGCCCAAACCGTTTTTCGGAACTGCTGCGCTTGGAGCGGGGTGCCGTCCCAAAGATGATAGTGGCGGTTTGCCTCGAGGTCTTCCCCGGGAATCTCGTCGAGCGGATGTTGCCGGATCTCGATGCCGGCCGCGTCGGCTCGAGCCAAGAGCTTCGCGCTCGGACGCCATGCCGAGAAGAGCTGCACGGCTCGTTGTCCGGTTCCGTCACCGAGTGTGACGAAGACGTCTTCGAGCCGGCGCGCGCCGCGCCGCTTACACGTGCCACAGCTCGGGTGAGGACAGGTGTGCGGGTCGAGGAGCGGCTCGATGACGTCGTGATGAAACTCGTCGATCGGCATGCCGGTCGCGATGAGTGTGAGGTGGCGCGTGAGCCGAGCGTTTTGGGCGTTGACTTCGATGCGCTCGCGAACCGTCGCGACCGTGCCCATTGGAAACTCCCACGCGCCGTTCCATCCGGTGGCGATCGATGCTTCCGCCTCAGCTTCGCTCTGAGACGCGAAGTCGACGATCATCGCGTTGCGTAGCCGCACGTACGGCGGCTGCGGATACCAACCGTAACCCCACGCGAGCGCGACGAGCGAGTCGGCGAAGCTCGTAAACGAATAGCACTCGTCCGGGTAGCCATGCCAGAGGTGCTCCGCGCCGGCGTCGGGGGCAGGTGCCGCGAGATAGAGTTCCGGACGTTCAAGAAGAGTTTCCATCGAAGCGATTCTCACGCCCGGTTGTGCCACCAGGGTGGCACGCTGCGCAGGCCGGAGGGACGAAAGCGCTAGCCGAAGCGGGCCAAATGGAATCGAAGCCCCTCGTCTCGCTTCTCGCCGCTACGCTGCTGCTGGGAACGGTCCCCGTTCCGGTGACGACGACGCCTCAGCCCGACAACGCCGGGCGGCTCGCCGATCGCGAGTTTCTCGTACAAACGCCGCGCGGGAGCGGTTACGCGCGCTACTTCGCTACCTCGTCGCTCGACGGGGACGCCGGCGTAACGCGAGCGCTTATCGTGGTGCACGGGGTGTTGCGCGATGCGGACTACTATTACGATACCGGCGTCATCGCGGCGAACGACGCGCACCGGCTTGACGAGACGCTCGTCATCGCGCCGCAGTTCGTCGAGCGAAGCGAGCTCGCGAATCAGAACGTTTCGCCAAAAACGCTCTACTGGAGCGGACTCTGGCCGGGCGGCTCCGACGCGATCGCTCCCGCAAAGATCAGCACCTACGACGTCTTCGATGCGATGATCGCGCGCCTCTCCGACGAGCGGCGATTTCCAAAGCTGCGCGAGATCGTCGTCGCCGGCCATTCGGCGGGCGGACAGATCGTGCAGCGCTACGCCGTCGTCGGCAAGGCACCGCAGCTCGATCCGGGCGCGCGCATCCCCGTGCATCTGATCGTCGCGAATCCGTCGTCGTACTTTTACTTTAACGACTGGCGTCCGGTCCCACAGACCAAATGTCCCGATTTCGATCGCTGGCGTTACGGACTTGCGGGCGCACCGCGCTACGTGACAGGCACTTCGACGGAGCTCGAAGCGCGCTACGTCGAGCGGCACGTCACCTACTTAATGGGCACTGCCGACACGAACCCAAAGGAAGACGATCTCGACCAGAGCTGCGGGGGCGAAGCGCAGGGATCCTATCGCTTCGCACGAGCGAAGTACTATATCGCCTACATCGCCGGCCGCCACCCGAATGGTACGAATCAGGATTACGCCTTCGTCCGCGGCGTGCCGCACGACAACCGGCGGATGTTCGCCTCGAGCTGTGGTCTCGCGGCGATCTTCGGCGGCAGTCTCGCCGATTGCGCCGCCGCAGGCCGTGTTCGCGCCGGGGCGCCGTGATTCAGACTTTTTTTATCAGCTTGGCTTACGCTCCGAGCATTGTCGCTGTCCGAACAAGGAGACCCACTATGCACCTTACGCAACGCTTTATAATTGTTGCCGTGGCCGCCATGGCAATGGTTCTCTGCGCCGGTCCCGCCATGGCGCGAAGTTACAACGGGGCCTGGCCGGTGACCGTGACGGGCTCGCAACGCAGCAACGGCACGGGCTGCCTGACGCTCAATGGCACCCCAACCGGCGGCGCGGCATCACTCGTCTATGGCGGTTTCAAATATCCTTACGGCTCATTCCTGGTTCTCAACGGCATCCTCATGGCGACGATCTCGGAACCACTCTATGGTCAGAACGGCGCCTTGATGTTCACCGCTCCCGCCAACCGCGGCCACATCGGTCAGGGCATTTTCGAGAATATCGAAGGCGGGTCAAACTTCGACTTCGGCGAGTTGTCGTTCGGCATGAAGAACCGCTGCTGAAGCTGCTACTCGACGAGCTTCAATCATCTCGGGTGTGTACCGCTCTCCGGCCGTCATTGCAGCCAGGCCTTCGAGCCGCGCGACCTGCTCGGCGGTGAGCTGCAGCTCTTCGATCGGGAGCCGCGAAACCAACCCAAATCGTTGCGGCTATTTGTCTGACGGCGTAAACGCGGCGCCCATCGGTGACTGGAAATTCTGACTCAGGACGGCCTTCATTTGTTTGAGCGAACGCTTCCCATGTTGAGCCGGTTGTCCGCATCGGCAAGGGCCATCTTCGTCTCGAGTTGATTGAAGCCACCCGACACGGGGTCTCCGAACCCTAGGTAGTTCGTCTTAGTCGGTCCAAGGTAAACGACACGATCGCGTGGTTGTTGCGATCGGCTGTCCAGAACTGCTCGCCGTCGAACGCAACGCTGCGCGGTTTGAACGAAAGCGAGCGAAGCGCTTGGATCGATGATGCATCATCGTCGACGCCAAGACGATCGAAGCGCCCGTCGTCCCACTCTTCGTCAACGGTCACGAGGTAAAACGCACCGTCGACGATTGTCATACCAACCGGGCGGCGCTCCAAGTGCACTTCACGCACCGCGGCACCGCGTTCGTCGAGTTCGATGAGTTTCTTATCCCAGGCTTGCGAAAGATACAACGTTCCGTTTGCATAGGCTAGAAATGATCCGGAGTTATGCGGACATACGAAACACTCCGCAAACCCCGCGTCAGGCGAAAATGAATAGACGTAACGGTGATCGCGCTCCAGATCCGGTTCGTCGATCGCCGGCGCCAGGATCAGCCGAAAATCCGAACCGGTATAGGTGATGCCCAATGACTCAGACGGCGGAACGAACTCGCGTTGGATGCTCCACGTCTGCGGATCAATCGCATACAAGCGGCCATTCGCCGCGCTCGTCAACCACATCGTCGCACCGTCCCATGCAAGGCCTTGCGGACCTTGCACGGGGGAAGCGTGTCGCACGAACGGGCTCGCCACGCCGTAGCGCTACTGCTCGACGAGCTTCATCATCTCGGGTGTGTATCGCTCTCCGGCCGTCATCGCCGCCAGGCCTTCGAGCCGCGCGACCTGCTCGGCGGTGAGCTGCAGGTCGAGCGCGCGAACGTTCTCCTCGAGGTACCGCACGCGCTTGGTTCCGGGAATCGGAACGACGTCGTCGCCGCGTGAAATCACCCACGCCAGCGCAACCTGCGCGGGTGTCGTGCCGCACTCGTGCGCGACCGCGCGCACGACTTCGACGATGCGCTCGTTCGAGCGCGCGTTATCGGCGGAGAAGCGTGGATGGGTCCGGCGAAAATCGTTCTCCTCGAGCGTATGAACTTTGAGCGTGCCGGTGAGGAAGCCGCGTCCGAGCGGGCTATACGGCACGAAGCCGATGCCAAGTTCTCGCACGGCCGGCAACACACTCTCCTCGACGCGACGTTCCCAGAGCGAGTACTCGCTCTGCAGCGCGCTGATCGGATGAACGGCGTTGGCGCGGCGCAGCGTCTCCGCATTAACCTCGGATAGCCCGAGGTAGCGCACCTTCCCGTCGTCGACGAGCTCCTTCATCGCGCCGACCGTCTCTTCGATCGGCACCGATGGATCGCGCCGGTGCAAGTAATAGAGATCGATGCGGTCGATGCCCAAGCGCGCCAGCGATTCGTCCGCGACGCGCTTCGCGTTCTCGGGGCTTCCGTTGACGCCACGCGCGGCATCGCCGATTCGGAAACCGAACTTCGTTGCCACGACGACCCCGTCGCGTCGGCCGCGCAATGCCCGGCCGACGAGCCGCTCGTTGGTGTGCGGGCCGTAGACCTCGGCGGTGTCGAGAAAGTTGATCCCCAGATCGAGCGCGCGATGGATCGTCGCGATCGCCTCGGATTCGTCGGCGGTGCCGTACGCCATCGACATGCCCATGCAACCGAGGCCCAGCTCCGAGACCGTCAGACCCTGCGTTCCGAGTTTGCGTTGCTTCATAGGTGTTTCAAGACGCCGGCGCGTCGATTGCGGTTGCGGTCCGCCGGCTGCCGAGAAGAATCAGCGCGACCGAGACGACGACCGCCGCACCGCCTGCCACGATCCGCCACGTCACTGGCTCGCCGAGCACTACCGCCCCCAGAATCACGGCGACGACGGGGTTGACGTAGCCGTACGTCGCGACCGTCGTCGTCGGTAGCCTTCGCACGGTGTAGGCAAAGGCGCTATAGCCGACAATGGCGCCGCCGAAGACGAGCCACAGCATTCCCCAGAGCGATTCTTGCGTAATCGCGCCGAGGTGCAGTCTCGAGGTTTCGCCAAGGGCCAATCCGGCAAGAATCGAAACGGCGCCGCCGATCGTCATCTCGAGCGGCGCCGTCAACGCATGGTGCGGTGTATCGCGCGCGTAGACCGAGCCGACAGACCACGCAAACGACGAAAAGAGGATCAACGCTGCCATCAGCAGATCGGCGTGAAGCGAACTCTTTCCAACTAAAAAGGCGATGCCGATGCTCCCCAAGACGATGCCGGCAACGGCGAGTGCGGAGGGAGTCTTACGCGCCCAGATCGCATCGAGGAGGACCATAAAGATCGGCGAGCTCGCGATTAGGAGCGCCGCCGTACCCGATTCGACGCGCGTCTCGGCCAGGCAGAGCAAACCGTTGCCGACGGCGAGGAGCAGGATCCCGATCACGGCGATGCGGAGCAGTTGCGCGCGATTCGGCAACGCGGGCTTCTTATTGGCAAAGAACCATTGCATCGCAAAGAGCAGCACGCCCGCGAGCGCGTAGCGGCACCCCGTCATCAAAAAGGGTGGAATCGTCGCGACCGCGACGCGTATGCCGAGATAGGTCGAGCCCCACAAAAAATAGACCGCGACGAGCGCGATCCAGGGCAGCGCATGCGTGCGGCGCGTCACGCGCCGAAGGCGAGAGTAAATCCGATGGTGCGCGTCGCCCCCACGTAGGCGAACCCGAGATAGAGGCCTGGAGCGACGTTGCGAATTTCGTCGCGGACGAACCGCGCGATCGTCGACGTCTTCGAGTAGTCGAGCACGATGCAGGGCTTACCGTCGAGCAGACTCGGCCCGGCGTAGACGTCGGCCGCGATTGCATCGATGTGAAGCGGCGTAATGCGATTGACGAGGCGGCCACGCGCGGCATCGAACGTCTTGCCCTGCCATCCGACAAGATTGGTCCACTGCGCGAAGAGACGGCTCAGCGGTGCTCCGGCCGAAATGAGCGCGACGCCGCGCGCCGCGCCGTTAGGTATAGGCCCGGCCGGGCTCGATGCGTAGAGCGCGAGGAGCTCGCGCCGGTTCATCGCGACCAGCCGCTCCTCGTCGAGCTTCTCGGCAATCAGCATGCGTTAGCGGTTCGCCCCGCTTCAGTAGGAAAACTCCTGAAGCTGACTGACCTTCGGTCCGTTCACCCAGCCGATGCGCCGGTTCGGATTGATGGCGATCTTCACCGGAATAGCGAGGTCGCCGGCATCGGTGAAGTTGAAGCCGTTGATCGACTCGACGAGCGTTCCATCCTCGGCATAGACTTGCACGCTGCTGCCGGATTGCGACGTGCTCGAGAACGGCTGCGCGATCAGAAAAAAATGGTGAACCGGGTCGCTCGCAACGTAGGCGCCGGCATAAAATTGACCGCCCCCGTTGGGAAGCAACTCGTGGAACCCGGTCTGCTGCGCGACGTTGTAGAACTCGATTCCGCCGTCGAGCTCGGTCGTCGTACACGCGATGCCGCTCTGTGAATCGTAGGCGATGCCGTTGGCATAGCCGCATCCGACCGAACCCGGACAGTTAACGCCGTTGAACTCTACGGTCTTGCCGGAGCTCAGATCGACGGTCGCGATCACCGGCGGCGGACCACCCGCTCCGCCGGCGCTCGGCGACGTCGCGATCACCGCGAGGTTCTTCACGGTGTCTTGCGCGAGCTGGGGGGCGTCGGCGAGCGAGAACTTGCCGGGATCGAGAGCGACGACGGTGCTAACGCTGTTCTTCGCAACGTCGGAGACAACGAGTTTCGGCGCGTCCGATCCCACGCGTTCGTACCCGTAGACGACGCTCGTCGTGGTGCTCTGATTCACGGCGTTCTGCAGGATGTTGAAAAGCTTGATGGTCGGCGACCAGGGTCCGGTGAACTTCTTACCCCCGACCGGGTTCATCACGTGGTAGATGTCGTGAGCCGGACTTACGCCGGGCTTCCCGGCCTTTTGAAAGTCGATCAATCCGACGTCGCCGGCAAAGATGCCATCGGCGACGTAGTCGTCACCCTTCTGAACCGGCCGCCCGGTCTTAATGCCGAGCGTTTTGGTGATCTTGCCGGTGAGGGTGTTGAACGTCTGGACCGAAATCTTGGTGTAGCTCGCCGAGGCGAGCACGCCGTCCTTTCCATTCTGATCGACGTCGAACCCGAAAATCTGGCCGCCGTCCGAGGTGGAGAGCACCGGGCCGAGCGACCCGCCGGTGCCGCGCACCGCCGTCGCGCGCTGTGCGCCGGCCGGTAACGAGCGCAACGTATTCTCCGTGGCGCTGCAACCGCCGGCAACGACGAGCGAAATGAAACAGACCCACGGTGCAACGGCATTCTTCATTTTGAGAAAAGTTTGACTTGCATTCATGAAGGAAGTGTAAATTCCATGCCGTCACCGCCGAAGGACGCGGCACGGCGCTCTCGTACGGTAACAACCATGAAATCCGTGACGCTCGTTGCCTTGATTTTGGCGTGCGCCGGGGCGATCGCGGCCAGCACCGCGTTCAGCGTTCTGCCGAATGCGTGGATCGTGCGCGGTCCGATGGGTCCGAGCCTCCGCACCGGCACGATGCCGCAGGGCGCCGCGCTCTCTCCCGACGGTTCCACGCTCGCAGTCGTGGAGTCGGGCTTCAATCCGCCCGCGCTCGCGCTCTACTCCACGCGGAACTTGCAAACGATCCGGCGCGTCACGTTAACGGGTGCCTTCGGGCGGCCGGTTTGGACCGGTCGCGGCATTCTGGTGGCCGGCGCCAACGCCGACGCCCTTTTCGCGATCGACCCGGCGAGCGGCCACGTCAGTAAGATCGCACTGCAGCGCAACTCATATCCCGTTGCGGTCGCCGCACACATCAATCTCGTCGCGGTCGCGACGAACGGCGACGACAGCGTTCGCATCGGCAGACTCGATGGACTTCGCAACGCGCGCGCGATCCGAATCGGACACCAGCTCGGTCCTCTCGTCTTCTCGCCGGACGGTTCGCGGCTCATCGTGACGGTGCGCTCCGCAAGCTACGTCGCGAGCGTCGATACACGCACCGGCGCGGTGCGGCGGATAGCGACCGATCTCCATCCCAGCGACGTGCTGGTGGTGCGAGGAAAGCTCTACGTCGCGCAGGCCGACGCCGATACCGTCGGCATCTACGACGCCGGGACCCTCAACCGGATCGGCGACGTCTTCGTCGGCACGGTCGCACATCACATAGGCTCCTCGCCGAACGCGCTCTCCGGAGCCGGCGACGCGGTTTACGTCAGCCTCGGCGCTGCGAACGAGGTCGCGGTGCTACGCGACGGGCGGGTCGCGGCGCGATTGCCGGCAGGATGGTATCCCACCGATGCGGTCGGGCGTGGCGACCGGCTCTTCATCGTCGACGGCAAAGGCGATGGAACGAAACCGAATCTCGGTTTCAACGTGATGAGCCGCGGCTATCACGATTACATCGCGTCAATCGAGTACGGATCGATTCGCGAGATCGCGCTCGACGGCGCGTTGCCGTTGCCGAATCCGCAGGGCGCGCAAGGCGCTCGCATGCCGCCCGCGCAGACGATTCTGCACGCCGGCGGTCCGATCGAGCACGTCTTCTTCATCCTAAAGGAGAACCGGACGTACGACCAGATCCTGGGCGACATGCCGCAGGGCAACGGCGACCCGAAACTCGTATACTTCGGCGCGCAAGTGACGCCGAACCAACACGCGCTCGCGCAACGCTTCGGACTCTTCGACGCCTTCTACACGAGCGGCGAGGTGAGCGACTCCGGACACAACTGGGCGGACGGAGCGTTCGCGAACGATTACGTCGAGCGCTGGTGGCCGCCGGCATACGGCGGGCGCAATGACAACGACGAGGTTCTCAGCGGCACGGGTGCCGGCGTAGCCTCCGGCGGCTATATCTGGGATGCGGCGCGCCGCGCGAACGTTTCGTTCCGCGACTACGGCGAGATGGCGCTGATGCCGGCGATCGAAGGGCACGTCGCGGCGACGGCGCCGAGTTTGGGGGATCGCTTCGATCCGCATTACGTCGGTTGGGACCTCGATTACAGCGATCTCGACCGCGTCAAAGAGTGGAAGCGCGAGTTCGACGGCTTTGTCTCCAACGGCACGGTGCCGCATCTCGAATACATGTGGCTGCCGAACGATCATACGGCCGGAACGCGGCCTGGGCAGCTCTCCCCGGCGGCCTACATCGCGACGAACGATTACGCGGTCGGACTGATCGTCGAAGCGATCTCGCACTCAAAGATTTGGCCATCCTCGGCGATCTTCATCACCGAGGACGACGCGCAAGACGGCGCCGATCACGTCAGCGATCAGCGATCGACGCTCTATATTGCATCTCCGTATGCAACCGGCGGCGCGATTCACGATCACTTCTCGACCGTGAGCGTCCTGCGCACGATCGAGCTTCTGCTCGGCATGAAGCCGCTCTCGACCTACGACGCAACGGCGGCGCCGCTCTACGCCGCCTTCGATTCGTCGCCGAAGCTCGAACCGTTCGACGCCACCGCGCCGAAAATCGACACCACGACGCGCAATGCAAAGGTTGCGTCGGCCACAACGGTCGGCATAGAGTGGGACCTTAGCCGCCCCGACCGGCCGCTGCCGGCGTCGATCACTCGCCGACGCTAATCGGCGCATCCTCGAACGACGTCGAGAGCACGACCAGCGTGACGATGTGCACCGACGCGGGTTCGAGATGGTTGAGCAGCTCTTCGAGATGGGTGACGTCGCGCACGACCGCCCGAGCGATGAACGAGAATTCGCCGGTAACGCGATGGCAGTCGAGGATTTCTTTGCGTTCGCGTGCGACTTTCACAAAGCGCGCGTCGGGCCCGCTGGGCCGCGCGAGAATGAAAGCGGTAACGGGATAGCCGAGCTTCGCGGCCGATAACCGAACCCCGTACCCTTCGACGATACCCGCCTCTTCAAGGCGCCGGATCCGCTCCGCGACGCTCGTTGCGGAGAGGCCGATTGCCTTGCCGATCTCCGCGAACGAATCGCGTCCGTTGCGCTGAAGCGCGCGGACGATCGAACAATCGACGCGATCGAGAGCGTGAAAACGCGGGCTCTTTGCCAACGAATCCCTCCTCCTTCGAGGCAGCGGCCAGCTTTTTCGGTGGAATCTCGCTGTTTTCCGTCTGCCGTCCGCGATACGATACCGGTATGCCGGTGGATTGCATCGTTGCGACGTGCGAGTTGGTTCCGCGGCTCGATCCCGACGACCGGATGCTCGTGACGGAGCTTCGCAAGCGTGGCGTGAGCGTCTCGATCGCGGTGTGGAACGACCCGCGCGTCGATTGGGGCGCGGCGGCGCTCTGCCTGGTGCGCTCGACGTGGGATTATCATCGCCGTTACGACGAGTTCCTCACGTGGATCGAACGCATCGCGTCGCTCACCGTCGTGAAGAACGATCCGCAACTGCTGCGCTGGAACGCGCACAAGTCCTACCTGCGCGATCTCGAACGCAGGGGCGTGCCGGTCGTGCCGACGCTCTGGTTGGAGCGCGGAGCGCGCGCCTCGCTCCGCGAGATCGCGCAAGCGCATGGCTGGCGCAGCCTCGTTCTCAAGCCGGCCCGCGGCGCCGCGTCGCACGGCGTCACGCTCGTTCGCGAAGATGCTGCGTCGCTTGCAAACGGAGAGGCCTGCCTGGAGGAGCTGCTCGCGCGAGACGACGTGCTCGTTCAGCCCTATCTCGAAGCGGTCGTGACGTACGGCGAACGAGCTCTGATCTTCCTGCATGGGCGCTACTCGCACGCCGCCGTGAAAAAACCGTTCGATCGAATTCTCGCGGTCAGCAGCGGACCGTCGTCGTACGCTCGCGCAACGTCCGACGAAATCGAGATCGCGGCACGGGCCGTCGCAGCCGTTGGGGGCACGCCACTCTACGCGCGCGTCGACCTTCTCAAAGACGACGATGGCGGCGTCCGCGTCAGCGAACTCGAGCTCATCGAACCGACGCTCTACTTCGCCCTACACGAGCCGGCCCGCCGCGAGCTCGCGAGCGCCGTCGAGCGCGAGCTGGAGCTCGCCGCAAATCCACGGCGCAGCGAAGGCCTTCCCGTGGTTTCCTGCCGCGACGCGGCGCAATAGGCTGCCTTGCTTCTCCTCGACTTCACCGATGCGTGGTACGATAGCGTCGTGCTCACCGACGCGCGGATACTCGCCGCCCTGCTCGGGACCATGTTGCTGTCGGCTTGCGCAGCCGGAGGCGGCGTCCCAGCGTCGCACCCGGGCGTGCCGTCGTCACCGCTCGCGCCGCATGGCAATGCACGCGCGGTCTGTCCCGATAAGGGCGATCCGTCCGCGGTCTATTGCTTGTCGCTCCTTCGCACCGGTCTTCCATCGCAGTCGCCCTCGGGATACGCCCCGAGCGATCTGCAGTCCGCATACAATCTTCCCTCGACGACGAACGGCTCGGGGCAGACCGTTGCGATCGTCGATGCGTTCGACGATCCCAATGCGGAGTCGGATCTCTTCATCTACAGAAACGAATTCGGGTTGCCGGTCTGCTCGGAGCTCAACGGCTGTTTTAAAAAACTCAACCAGAAGGGTAAGAAGCATCCGCTACCGCCGCCGAATTCGGATTGGTCGATCGAGATCTCGCTCGATCTCGATATGGTCTCGGCGGCCTGCCCGAACTGCAACATTCTGCTGATCGAGGCCGACAAAAACTCCTGGCGGGACGTCGGCGAATCGGTCAACGAAGCGGTGAAGCTCGGCGCGCCGATCGTCAGCAATAGTTACGGCGGGATGGGTCACGGCGCCAATCCGCACGACTACAATCACCCGGGCGTCATGATCTTGGCCGGCGGTGGCGACAGCGGCTACTACGGACACCACGATCAACAGCCGGCCGGTTATCCAACCGTCGTGGCAGTCGGCGGAACGCATCTCGTGCGGGGCGGAACCGGACGCGGATGGACCGAGAGCGTCTGGAGCGGTTCGGGCAGCGGATGCTCGAAGTTCTCCAAGCCTTCGTGGCAGACGGATTCTGGATGCAAATATCGCACCGCCAACGACATCGCTGCCGTCGGTGATCCCAATACGGGTGTCGCAGTCTACGACAGCTATCAGGAGTCGGGATGGATGCAGATCGGCGGCACCAGTGTCAGCACGCCGCTCAACGCAGCGGTCTTTGCACTCGCAGGGAACGCTACGCAGCTCGACGCCGCAAAATCTTTCTACCAAAAGCAGAACCAGCGGTACTTGTACGACGTGACGAGCGGTTCGAACGGTTCGTGTTCGCCCGCATATCTCTGCACGGGTGAAATCGGCTACGACGCTCCGACCGGTTGGGGGACGCCCAACGGCATCGGCGCTTACTAAACCACGGGGAGATGACCGAGATGATCGTTGCTAAGTCGAAATCTCTGTACGCGGGCGCATGCGTTGCAATCATCCTCGCCGGCTGTTCGGGCGGCGCAACGGCCGTACCGCCGGCGGGCGCCGCCTCGAACGCAATGCACCGCGGCTGGATCTCTCCAGCGGCGCATCACTTGAAACTGGTCTACGTCACCGATTATAACTCGAGCGTCGTCTTGATTTACAAGCAGGGTCATACCAGTTCGGGGCCAGTCGGCGAGATCGCTACCGGCATTTCCAATCCGCAAGGCGACGCCGTTGACGCGTCGGGAACGCTTTACGTCGCCAATCAAGGCAACAACACCATAACGGAGTACCCGAATGGGGCGACTATTCCGAGCGTGACGCTGTCGAGCGGGATCTCGAAGCCGCTCGACGTTTCCGTCGACTCCACCGGGATCGTCTACGTCATCGATGGCTCGGCGAGTCAGATCGTTGAGTTCAAGCCGGGCAGTACGTCGCCCGATGCGACCGTCACGCTTACCCATCCGTCGGGCGGCGTCAACGCAAAGAACGACGATCTCTACGTTACGTACAACATGTCGGGCGGACACGTGGCACGCTGCAAACCGCTCGCGACGACCTGCAAGGATCTCGGAATCTCGGTCGGACTCGCGCAGGGCATCGCTATCGATCTGAAGGGGAACCTGGCCGTGGGCGACTACTACGGGCAGGCTATCGACATCTATAAACGCGGGGCGACGACGCCGTTCCGTACGATCACGACGACGTTAGAAGAGCCGGCGAAGCTCGCGCTCGATAAAACCGACACGACGCTCTACATGGCCGATCCCGCAAACTTCTCGATCGACCTTTACAACTACGCCGGGGGAAATCAGGAGAGCACCTTTACCTTCGGCTCGGCGGACGAGCTGGAAGGCGTGGCGCTCTCCCCGGGACAGAAGCCGGGGCCGTAGGCCTAGGCCGAAAACGACGCGATCTCATCCTCATCGCGCAGGCACGTCCACCAGCGCGTACCGTCGTAGGCGATCGAGCGGGCCGCGTCGGGTAACGGACGGATACTCTCGAAGCGCGGCGGGCTCTGCGCGACATCGAGCGTTCCGAATTTTAAGTTTTCAAACTCTTCATCGGCGCTGATGATGTACAAGTCTCCGCCCGGACCGAACGCGAGGCCTGCGAAGCGCGTTTCCATTGGTATCTCGCGCTGGACCGTTGCATCGGAATTCAAGAGAAGAATCCGGTGAAGGCCGAGCTGACCCAGATAGATCGTCGAGCCTTGCGCGGCGATATAGGAACCCGTGAAGTCGGGACACGCCGTTTTGCTTTCGAGATCGAATCCACGATCGGGGAGCAGGCGATAGAGATAGCGGTCCTCCTCTTCGCCGTGCGCGATCACGACGCGCAGCTCGTCGCCGAACGCCGTGATGCCATACGGCTTTCCAGGCGTTTCGAATTCCTTACGCACGCTCCACGTTTGGGGGTCGATCGCATAAATGCGGTCCGTTACCCGGGAGCCCATCCAGAGAAACCCGTCGCGATAGGTGAGCGGGTGAGGCTGTGCCGCCGGCGACGGGCGGCGATCGAGTTCTTGCGTAGTCTGCATTCCTGCAGAAAGGCCGGAGCGCCGGCAAGGGTTGCAGAATAGCGATCGTCTATGAACGATTCGGCAAACCCGCCCGCGGCAAGCGTTTGGACGATCGCGGTCATGCTCGGCCTGAGCTCGGTCGCAGCCTCGCCTGCGCCGTCGCAGACGCCATCGCTGGCGCTGCTGGCACGCGCGACGAATCCAAACCCGACGCTCAACTCGTACACGGCGACGGCGCAGCTCTCGGCACTGCTCCACGCCGTCATCCCGATTCACAAAACGTTTAACGGAAACGTCTACTACTTACGACCAACGCGCAAGATCGAGTTCCAGGGCGTGCCGGGCGAGTTGAGCCGTTTCAGAGACCTCGCCTCGACGACGCCGAGCTACGAGCAGGCGACGCAGCAATACAGCATCACGCCGCTGACCGACAACGCGACGGTATCGACCTACTCGCTCGTCCCGAAGAAGAGCGGGAGCCGCGTCAAAAGCGTGATCGTGACGATCGACGATCGGTCGGCGCTGCTGAGCAAGGCGCAGTGGAGCTACACCAACGGCGGATCGCTGACGTTCGCCCAAACCAACTCGACCGTCGGCAGCTATCGGCTGCCCTCGAAAGCGACGATCTCGGCGCGATTCCCAGGCTACAGCGTCGACGGCACGCTGACGTTTTCCAACTACCGGCCTAACGCGAACGTTTTGCCTTCGGAAGTCGCCTCGCCGTCTCCGCAGTAGCGCGCTGGGGCGCGGGCAGAAGTTCGAGAACGCTCGACGCGTTCGCGCGGATTGCCGCGCGGCTGAACGGCAGCGGCTCGAGCGTGCCGGCAACCCATGCGCCCGAGAGGTCAGTATAGTGTCCCGAACCGCGTTCGCCGGATTCCCCGCTCGGAATTGCAATACCGCCGCGATCCCAGTCGCCGGCATCCCAAACGGCGCGAAAACCCTGCGCGATGCCCGGTTCTTGCAGATGAACCGTATACTCGTCGCCCGCGCCCGGAAGCCACGCCCCGTCGAGAAATCCAAAGTGCATTGGTGCGAGCAGATGCTCGATGCGAATTGCGCCGGCGTCGCGCCACGTGCCCGCTTCACCGGCCTCAACGCTCGCGAGCGCCGCGGCAATATCGTCCTCGAGATCGCGCGGCGCACCGCGTTCGTCTCGCAGCTCGTTCAACCGCGTGCCGAGCGGCGTTCCATCTTGGAAAAGAGCGAGGCGCAGCGCGTGCTCGAGCACGGCTCCTTGCGACGCGGGCCGGTAGCGGCCGTCCCAGCGCCGTAAGAGCGCTACCGCGTTCGACCACCCCGGCTGCACGGCGCGACCTTGCGCAAATCGGGCGACGTCTCGGGCGATCTCCAAATCGATCGGCGAGAGCGTGTCGAGCTGCATCCGCTCGAAGTACGCCTCGTCGTAACGCCGCCGTAGTGCCAGGAGCTGCGCGATGCGATAGGCGCGATAGGGCGCCTCGAACTGCGCCGAGAGGCGATACGGATAGGTGGATTCGTACGTTTTGTTGTTCGCGGCGAGGAGCGTCGCGTCGCGCGACGGGGCGCGCTGCGGAAGACGATCGAACGGAATCGGAGCGTACGTCCTGCGCAGATCGCGCGCCGCGTGCACGTAACGTCCCCAGGCGGGATCGTCGGGGATGAGGCCCGCTACGTGGTACGCAACCTCGCCGTTGCGGCCGGCCAGGATGAAGCTCTGGGGCGAACCGCGATAACGCGCGAGAACTCGCAATGCGTCGCGAACGTCGCGCGCGCGATCGAGCGCCAGCGCGGTCGCAATCGTCGATTCACTCTGCGTGTAGACCGGCCACCGCACGAGGACGAGCGACGATGGATCGCTCTCGTTGGGAATCGAGAACTCGCGCTGCGTCCGATAGTATGCCTTCGTTACGTCGCCCGAAAAGCGCACGCCAAACCGCTGCGTCGTCCACGACGCCCGGTCGAGCCGTCCGGCCGCAAAGAGACTCGCCGTCGTCACCGCCGCATTGGCCGAGGCCCATGCAACCCGCTCGTTGTGACCGAGCACGACGCCCGGGATGCCCGGGATCGTCGCACCGGCGGCGTGGAGCTGGGGCGATTGCAGATCGACGAGATACCAAATTCCGGGAATCGTTAGATCGAGATGCGGGTCGTTTGCGAGCAAAGCGGCGCCCCCGGCACTGCGCGCGGCGCCCGCGGCCCACGCATTGCTGCCGATCGCAAAGCGCGACGTACGTGCGGCGAGGCTCGACTCGCCGCACGTGGCCGTTCGCAAAGGCGTTGGATGCGCCGCACGCGCACCATCGACCGTCACGTCGTAGCGCGCGTCGGATAAGGGCACGAGCGCATCGAAGCAGCGCGGCCCGTGCTGCCGCCAAACGGCATCGCGTGCGAAGACGTCGTGCCAGGAGCCTGCAAGCTCGAGCGAGGCGACGACCGAGACCGCGAGCGAATCTTGCGGCGTCCACGGCGCCGGCCGGTAGAGCAGCATTCGAAACTCGACCGGCAGCGGTTGCGTTGCGGCTGCCGCATTCACGCCGTCGCTGAACGCAACGATCGCGGCGCGGTCGCGCGGCGCAAGCGCGCGCAGCTGCCGCCGTGCGATGGCGTCGATGCCGGCTGCACGCTGCATTTCGTCGTAGGGGAGCGCCTTGGCGCCGAGGATCTCGGCGAGCCTGCCGTAGGCGTAGCGTCGGCTCAAGTCGAGCTGGAAGAGACGATCGGAGCCTTGCACGTAGCCTTCGCCAAAATAGAGGTCGTGCTCGTTGCGCGCGGCGATGTGCGGGACGTCGCGCCGATCGCGTACGATCGTGACCGGCGCGTACACTCCCATCGTCACGACGCTGCCGCGCGTCGCCGCCGCGACGTGCAGCCCGAGCACCACGTTGCCGGTGTAGAGGGTCGCCACCGCAACGAGGCAGACGAGCAATCCAATCGCATGACGTATCAGCGCGCCGGCGACCGCTGGAAGCGGCAGCGGGTCGGCGCTCTGCGCGAGCCGCGGATCGGGTCGCTCGAAGAAGCCCACGTCGTACGCTACTTCAGCGCGTGTCGAGTGCCGAGCGTGACCTTGGCGCACGCCGAGTGCCGGCTCGCGTAGAATCGCCGCTCTTCGGGATTTCGCGCAGCCTGGATCGCCGCCGCAAAGTGCTCGCGCGCGGCGGCATCGTCGCCGCGGCGCAGCTCCAGCTCGCCGCGCGCCGCGTGGTAGAACGGATACTCGCCGAGCCGGTCGCGCCGGTCGATCGCGTCGATCGCCTGCAATCCCAGCTCGGGACCGTCGCGTTGCCCGACGGCGATCGCACGGTTGAGCGCGACGACGGGAGAGGGCGCGAGGCGCATCAGCCGATCGTAGAGCGCGACGATCGCGCCCCAGTCGGTCGCTTCGGTTGACGGCGCGCGCGCGTGGACCGCCGCCATCGCGGCCTCGATGTGATAACGGCTCATCTCCGAGCCCGTCGCCGAACGCTCGAGCCACGCGACGCCGTCATCGATCATCGTGCCGTTCCAACGCGAGCGATCCTGTTCGTAGAGCGGCGTGAGATTGCCCGAGGGATCGAGACGCGCCGGAAGCCGCGCCGCATCCAGATACATGAGCGCGAGCAGCGCTAGCGTCGAAGGCGACGCGGCAAGCGGGTGCTTCGCGAGCAGGTGCGTGAGCCGAATCGCTTCATGACAGAGATCGGCGCGAACGGCCGTCCGCACCGAGGCGCCGTGATACCCTTCGCTAAAGATCAGGTAGAGCGCGCGTTGCACCGCTGGAAGCCGTTTCGCAAAATCGGCGGCGTCGGCGATGTCGAAGAGCGCACCCGATTCCTTGAGCGTGCGCTTCGCTCGCGTTAGACGTTTCTCAACGGCGGCGTGCGAGCTGACGAATGCGGCGGCGATCTCGCGCACGCCGAAACCGCCGACGAGCGCGAGGACGAGCATGATTTGCGCCGCCTCCGGCAGCTCGCGGCGGCAGCACGAGAACATCATCCGCAACTGATCGTCGCGCAGTTCCGTCGATTCGAAGACTTCGTGCACGGCATTGGCGAGCGTCCATTCCGTTTGAAGCAGACGGCCGTACTCGGGCGCAAAGGTGCGCGCGGTGCGCTCGCGTCGCAGAACGTCGAGCGCGCGGTTTCGCGCGGCCGTCATCAGCCACGCCGACGGGTTCTCGGGAATCCCGCGAACTTTCCAGACTTCTATAGCGCGGCAGAAGGCGTCTTGAACGACGTCTTCTGCCAGCTCGAGATTCCGTAGTCCGAAGATGCGCGTGAGCGCCGCGACCATACGTCCGGCTTCGTGCCGGAAGAGATGGTCGCTCGGCTCCACGCTACATGTCCATCTTCATGATCGGACGAACTTCGACGAGACCTTGACGCTCGAGAATCGGGCAACCCTGCGCGAGCTCGGCGGCGCGTCCCAAGTTCTCCGCTTCGATCAACGTGTAGCCGCCGACGAGATCTTTGGCCTCGGCGAAGGGGCCGTCGGTTACGGTGCCGCGCTTGTCGCGAACGACTTTGCCCTCGGCTTCGAGGGGCTGGCCGCCGTCCTTAAGGTTCCCGCTCGCGGTCAGTTCTTTGAACCAGGTCATCCACTTTTGCATGATCTGCTCGGACTCTTCGGCCGTCGCGCCGCGCGTGCCGCCGCGGTAGAGATAGAGAAATTCCGCCATGTCGTGCCTCCTATAAGTCGGTGTTGATGCATCCTCGACGTTTGAGGCGGCGGAATCCGGACACTTCCGGCGGCTAGCTAGCTGCCGGAGCGGTGGCGATAGACGATTCGTCCTTTGGTCAGGTCGTAGGGCGACATCTCGAGATCGACCCGGTCTCCCGGGAGAATTCGGATGCGATGCCGGCGCAAGCGACCGGCGATGTGCGCCAGGACGATATGTCCGTTATCGAGCTCGACCGAAAAGGTCGCGCTGGGGAAGACCTGCTTGATGCTCCCGGCGACCTCGAGGGCGGGTTCCTTGACGTTCTGGGGCGACGTTTCGGCTTTGGGGGGACGGGGGCCGGTTCTACGGCGTCTGTTGCGAGGGGCTATGGCAAATACTCCTTGAAAAGTGCCTCGTAAGCTCACCCCATCATACCACTGCGAGGAAAGTCTCAGGCCGGTTCGAGCCCGTGTGCAACGTTTTGGTGGCTTTGGGCGTTATACTTCGGTTATGGATGCTACGTGTTCGCCGGTTGCTGCGCTTGCTATCACCAAGTCGAACGGAAGAGTCGCTTCCGAGCTCTCCGAACCGGTTTACGGCGGATACGCCAACCCTCGCGGCGAGATCTTTCTCTTCGCCAAGGACCTCGTCTACCGGGTGAACTTCAAGACCTGCGTTCTGCAGCGGCGCCCGCCGCTCAACCCCGGCGCCCAGGCGCGCTACGACGCCACCATCGCCGGCGAGCAGTTCGAGTACGGCAATCGGACCTTCCGCCGGTTGAGCCACGAGCAGATCGCCGAGATCTGCACCGCCAACCGTTTCAAGGTCAGCGCCGGCTCACATTACGCCTAGCTCGTCGTAGCGAAGCAGTTTGTAGACGCCGACCGAGACGAGCCAGCTCGCCAAGAAGAGCCCGATGATGATGAAGCCGAGCGTGCCGAAGTTTTCGTTCACCGCTCGGATCGCATCCCACGCTCCGCCGTTGAGCCGGAGCTGATCGGCGATCACGCTCGTCGCCTCGATTGCGCCGACGATGACGGCGACCAGGACCGAGACGAGCGTGATTACGAGGTTATAGTACAGCTTGCGCATCGGCTTCATGAAGGCCCAGCCGTAGGCGCCGACCATCATGATGCCATCGGCCGTGTCGATCAGCGACATTCCGGCCGTGAAGAGCAACGGGAAGAGCAGAATCGCAAAGACCGGCAAGCCCTTACCGGCTTCGACGGCGGCGATTCCCAGTAGCGCGACCTCCGTTGCGGTGTCGAATCCGAGCCCAAAGAGTAGCCCAACAGGATACATCTTCCAGCTTCGGTCGACCAGCAGCAGGAGCGGACGAAAGCATCGCCCGAGGAATCCGCGACGGTCGAGCATCGCGCCGAGCTGCGCGTCTTCGAGCGGCTCGCCGCGGCGCGCGCGAGCGAAGGTCGCAAAGATCTCGAGCAGTACGACGAGGTTGATCGCCGCGACGAGCAGCAGAAATGCGGCCGAAACCGACGTGCCGACGAGCGCGCCGATACGCTGCAGCGCCGGCAGATGGCCCTTCACGACCGTTGCGGCGACCGCGATCGCAAGCGTGAGCGCGACCACGACGGTCGAGTGGCCGAGCGAGAAGAAAAAGCCGACGCCAACGGGGCGACGCCCTTCTTGCATGAGCTTGCGCGTGACGTTGTCGATCGCGCATATGTGATCGGCATCGACCGCGTGGCGCAATCCGAACGTAAAGGCGAGCAGCGCGGTGCCGAGCAGCACCGGGTGCGACCGGAAAACGGCGAAGGCGAGCGCCCACGCTGCGATATTGATCGCGACCAAGACCGTTACGAGACCGAAAACGCGCGTGCGCATCGTCATCCGCCCATTCTTGCCAGCAAACGCCGCGCATCCGCGGCGTAGAAGGGATGAAAGTCCGAATCGGCCGCCAGCGCCGCGCGCAGCCGCCGCAGCGCCTCGCCGCGATCGCCGGCATGCCACGCGATGACCCCGGCGTGGTATTGCAGCTCGGGATCCTGCGTGCCGTAACGGGTCGCACGCTCGGCGTATCGCCGCGCTTCCTGCCAGCGGCCCATCGCCGCGAGCACCCAGGCCATGGTATCGTCGGCATAAATTTCGTCGCCGCGTTTGGCGAGATCGGCGCGGGCCGCAGTCAGCGCGTCGGCCAAGTGCTCGCGATGCTCCGCATAGTAGATCGCGAGCAGCCTATCGTTGACGCCTTGCGCGTTGAAGAGCCTCTGCTCGGCGCGGATGAGCGCGTCGGTCGTGCGCGCGCTCTGCTCGTCGCCGAGGGCGCGCTGCGCGTCGGCCTCGTAGCCGAGCGCCTGGGGCAGCGGATAGAGCTCGGCGCTGCGCGTCGCCGACGCGAGCGCTTGCGGCCAATCGTGCCGTGCCCGATAAAACTTCGCCGCAAAGAGCAGCGCCATCGCGTTGTCGGGGAAGACGTGCAACGCTTCGGAAAACTCACGATCCGCCGTAGTACCGTCGCCGGCTTCGAAGGCGAGCTGCGCGTCGCGCAGGTGATACCACGAGCGCGCATAGGCGTTGATGCTAATCATGCGATCGACGAGCGCCGTCGCTTGCGCCATCTGCACGCGGGCGCCGGTCAGATTTCCGGTCAGCTCGTCGTAGCGTGCGCGAATCGACAGCCAGGTTGGATTCGCGCCGTCCTCCAACGGATGCGCGAGAATCCGCCGCGCTTCGTCGTAACGCCCGATCTCCAGGAGTATCGACGCCGTCTGCGCGCGGGCGCCGTCGTCAAACGGCGCGGCTTCGATGGCCTGGCGATCGGCACGCAGCGCCGCGTCGAAACGGTGGAGCGCGAGATCGGACGACGCGACGACGCCGAGTGCGGCAACGTTGCCCTGCGGCTGCAAGAGGAGCGACCGTTGCGCGACCGCGAGCGCGCGGGTGACGTCGTTGAGGTCGCCCGTCTCGCGGAAGCGCTGCAGGTATTCGGCGCCGAGCATCCTGCGCGTGATTTGGTCGTCGGGATCGAGCCGCGCTTGCGCTTCGTAGAACGCGACGGTCGCGTTGCGCTGGCGGTAGTCGGTGGGAATCGGCGCGGGCGCCGCGACGCCGGCCTGCGCGCGATGCATGCCGAGCCACGGCCACGCCGCCCCGATAGCGATTGCCGCCGCAAAGGCGGCAATCGCTCCAGTTCGTCGCATCGTTAGAGCGGCGACTGGATGTACGGGAACGTCTTCGTATTCGACTTGTCGTACGCGACGTTATCGGTGGTGAGGCAGGGCGCTTCTTTGTGGTCGTCGGGGATGAGACCGAGCGCCGAGAGGGTGTTTCCGAAGATCGCGCCGAGCGAGATGTCGATGATGTCGTCGTCGAGCCCGCGCCCGCCGAACTTGCTCCCCGTCGCGCCGCCCGTCTCGTACCCGAGGTAGGAGGCTTTCGTGGTGTTCTGCGAGAGGTCGGCCTTCATGACGTTGGGATAGAGGATCGCTTGGAGCGTCTCCGACCAGGTCTTGCTGCGAAACATCATCGCAAACGACTTGATCTGCCCGTGCAGCACGGGATCCGCGTACGGCTCGGAGCGGTTCGTCTTGTTGTGGTCTTCGAAGAGTTCGAAGGCCTCTTTGACGGCCGGCCGGGAGAGCAGTTCGATCTGCTTGTACGCAACCGCGCTGCCCGCGCTTACTCCCGCCGGAGCCTGCGAACTGCCCGGAATAAATCCTTGCGCGGATCGCGAGCTGCAGCCCCCGGCGACCGCGCCGGCGAGTGCGAGCGCGACGAGACCGACGATATATCGTGATGTCATTACTCTGTTCTCCTATTCCGGCTGACCGTCGGGCGTGCCGGTGGTAGCCCACAGTGCGATCGGTCCCGGCGACCCGCTCGCCGGCGCGAGCAGCTTCTTGGGCATCTCGATCACGATCGAGATGACGTCGTACGACGCGAGAAGATCGTGCGGCTTCTTGATGACGCAGCCGTTCGAGCCGGCCGTTCCATAATCGACGCCGTTGAGTACGATCTCCTGATCTTTCGATGCAAAGCGGAACGACGTCGCCGTCGCCGGCGGAGTGTGCGGATGGTTCATGTAGTTGCGATCGGGAATGATTTTGAAGAACTGGGCGAGATCGAAGTAGAACGGATCGCGCCGCGGCCCGACGAAAACCTTGATGCCCTTCCCCAGTTTGGCGACCGAACCGAAGCCAAACGTTCCGGTCTCTGCGACGAGCGTATTCGTCGTTCCGACCTCGTTGGGCGCCGCGGGGCCGTAGAGCGTGACTTGTTGAGCCGTTCCCGTGGAGTTGGCCGTGAACTGAATGACGGTGTCCTCCTTGATCGAGTTCGATGCGACGCCTTTGGTCGCGATCTTAATCTGATAGAGAACGTTGGGATCGAGCGCGATACCGCCGCTCATTCCCTGCGGGATAAGCGGACGCACGTCCATCGCCAGCGCGACGCGCGACGCGTCGTGTGGATCGGGGAACGCGTAGACGTCGGTGATGTCCGCGAGCGGATTCTTGACGACCGTCGGCGAGTCTTGATGATCGGATCCTCGCGCCGCTTTAAACGAATAGAGCGAGATCGAGAACGCGAGCAGAAAGACCGCCGCCATCGTACCGACGGAGCGAAGCAGTCTCATGTGGTCTCCTTTACTACCAGTGTGCGGTGCGCGGACCGGGTTGCCAGAAAAACGGGAAAGAAGGCGAAAGCGGCGATCGCGAGCAGCAACGACGCAGCGGTCGCCGGTTGTGCGAAGGGCAGGCCTTCGCCGCTCAATCCTTGAGCGAGCATCACCGACCCGATCACCGAAATGACGCCGGCGGTGAGGAACGGCGCGATTGCCACGACCCGCGCGAAGAGCGTCTGGCGCCCGAGCCAGGCCGCACCGTGCACCACCGCGAGACCGAGCCCGCTCAGCACCGTCGCCAAGCCGAGGCTAAATATGACGATCAGCGCGAGCCCGTAACCGACGCGGTGCAGGTGGAGGGCGGTGAGCAGCACGACGATTGCAGCCGGACAGGGCGCGATGCCGCCGCTCATCGCCGCCACGACCGCGCTGCGAAACTGCAGCGGCTGCGAACCTTCGATCGCGTGGGCGTGTGCGTGGGCGTGTGCGTGATCGTGGCCGTGACCCTGATGATGCGCGAGCGTGTGGGTCAGCGCGTTCGAGAGGGCGCGCGCACCGATGAAGGCTACCGCGGCTCCCGTGATCAGCGTGATCCACGTGAAGAGCGTCTCGGTCGCGAACCCGGCGACGAAGCAGAGCAGCAGCCCGAGCAAGACGACGGCGATCGTGTGCGCGAACGTCAGGGCTGCCGCCAGGATCAGCGCTTGTTTGAAGGTGGCGCGCGCGCCGACGAGCGTGAACGCGAGCAGCGCCTTCCCGTGACCGGGTTCGAGGGCGTGCAGCGCCCCGAGTCCGAAGGCGGCGAGGATCGTGAGCGCGATCAGCAGCGGCGTTTGACTGCTGCGAGAAAAGAGATCGGAGAGCGCCGACGCGCGGACGATCGAGCTTGCACCCCACGACGAATCGCCGTCGCCGCTAACGCGGACGTGTGCGACGCGTCCATCGGCGACGTCGAAGGTCGCGCTATCGATATGGCGTGGCGAACCAACCAGCGCGCTCGGATACGAGCGCAGCTCGTCGGTTGGATCACTCAAGCCCGGCAGAACGATGTCCTTCCACCCGATGCGCCGGTCGCTGTAGACCGTATCGCGCACCGAGATCGCCGCGTGCGCGGGGATTGAAGCGGAATAATCGCCGGTCCAGTAGAGGATCGGCAGACCGCCGGCGCCCGGACGCGTGCGCGCCGTTACACCTTCGAGATGGAGCGGAAGCACGATGCCGTTGACCGCGATCGCGAGACCACCGGCAACGGTCGCGCTCTCGCCGTTCGCCCAATCGTGCATTCGCGCCGGCGTCCACTCGCCTGTGGCGTGCATGATCTGAAACGTGGGGATCTCGGCGATGTCGAGAACGTAACGAACGCGGAGCTCCGCCGCACTCATGCGAATTCGCGCGAGATGATTGATCGTAAAGTTGCCCAGGGGATGGGCGACGGCACTGCCAGCTCCCAGTAATGACAGGCACGCCGCCCACAGGATACACGCCGGCACCCGCATCGCGTATCGCTCCTTTCTCCGTTTCAGCACTAACGGCTCAGCGAGGTGCTTGGATTGCGGGGACGGGAAAATTCTTTGCACCACGTCGAACGGTCCACGGATGATGCGACCGCTCTTCAGCCTCACGAGCACGATTCTCGCCGCCGCGATCCTAGCGTCGTGCGGCGGAAGCGCACTAAGCCCATCGACTCGGGGCGGCATCCCGAACTCCGCGGCGCCTCGCTCGATTGCGGGGGGCACCTCTCCCAACGGCTACAAGCTGCTCTACAGCTTTAAAGGAACGCCGGATGGTGCGAGCCCGGACGGCGGACTCGTCGCCGTCAACGGCACGCTCTACGGAACGACCCTAAACGGCTCGAGCAACTACTGTTCGCAGAATTGCTCGAACTATTGTTATCTCGGCTGCGGAACCGTTTTTTCGATCACGTCGGGTGGGAGCGAAAACGTCATCTACAATTTCAAGGGGAACTTCAACAGCGCGCACGACGGCTCGTGGCCGTTCGCGGGCTTGACGCCCCTGAACGGCGCGTATTATGGAACGGCCTCGAGCGCGGGCGCGGATGGGCGCGGCGCAGTCTATACCGTGAGCACGTCCGGTCAGGAGAGCGTGCTCTACAGCTTTATGGGCGGCAACGACGGTGCCGCTCCGGAGGCGCCGGCGATCGCGCTCAAGGGCCGGCTCTACGGAACGACGGTCGTCGGCGGCGGTAGTGGTTGCGGCGGTTCGGGATGCGGCATGGTGTACTCGCTGACGACCGCCGGAAAGGAGTCCGTTCTCTATAGTTTCACCGGTGGAATCGACGGCGAACGCATTTACGCGCCGGTTACGGCGCTGCACGACCGGCTCTATGGCGCCGCGCTCGAAGGTGGAACCGGCTGCGGGAGCACCGGCTGCGGAATCATCTTCGAAGTAAATCTGCACGGCAAGGAACGCGTGCTTCACCGCTTCGGCGGAACCTCCGACGGCGCGTTTCCCAACGGGCTCACCGCGGTCAACGGCGTGCTCTACGGAACGACCGAGGGCGGCGGCACGCGCAACTCGGGGACCTTCTTCTCGATCACGACGTCGGGCACGCTGACGACGCTCTATAACTTCCTAGACATTCCCGACGGCAATCTGCCAGGTGCAACGCTGATCTACCATAAAGGAGCGCTCTACGGCACGACCGTCGGCGGCGGTACCGCGGGCCACGGCAGCGTCTTCTCGATTACCCCATCGGGCACGGAGAAGGTGCTTTACAGTTTTCAAGCCGGCACCGATGGAGCCGATCCGCAAGGGCCGGTCTATCTGTTCGATAAGATGCTCTATGGAACGACGGCTTCGGGCGGCGGCACCGGTTGTGGCGGAAACGGCTGCGGCACGATCTTTCGCGTGAAGCCGTGACCCCGATCGAGAACGCCATGGAACCGCTCGACCTCCGAACGAAACCGCCGCGCAGCTGTTACGCCGAACTCGACGGCCTCATGCTGATGCCGCGCACCATCGACAAGCTGCGCGCGCGGCTGCCCGGCGGCGACCCGGGAGTCTACTTCATCAACGGTCGCATCAAAGGCATCTCGGGATACTTGCTGGAGCGGCTTGGAGTTAGCCAGGAGGAGCTGCTCGACGCGGTCGCGCGCGCCGCGACCGAAGAGGACGTCGCGGCGTGGCTGCGCGAGCGGACCGATGCCTCGCAGTACCCGGCGATCAACGCGACGCTGCGACGTATCAAACCGAAGCACGCCGAAGATGAGGCCTTTTTCCGCACCGAGTACGCCACGACGCTGGCGCAGCGCCCCGAGTTGGAGTTCATCATCGACATCGTCGACGCCGACGACGACCTTGCCTTCGGCAGATTGGAGTAACGCTCGTGCACAACCGCTTTCGCATCCTCTTTGCTGCGCTCGCGGCGTCGAGCGTGCTGGCCGTCGTCGCCTGTGGCCGAACGTCGGACGCAACGTCGCCCCTGACGCCCGCGGCACCTATGTCTTCGCAGACCGCTACGGGCCGCGCGGCCGCGTTGCTCCCGCACGCGATTAGCGGCGGCGCGATCGCCGAAATCCGATACGATCCGAACGGACTCGTCGCGTCGCCGAACGACGCGTGGGCGATCGTTCCGGGAACGCTCTTCGTTCGCTTTGCACCCGAACTTGGCGCGGCGTCCAGCGGCGCGGGCGCCGGCGCGCGATTCTCGATGCCCTACCCGCAGGCCGAGAACGCGGCGATTCTGGCGGCGCACGCTCCGGTACTCGCCGTGAGCTACGCGAACGGAACGACGCTTCGCTTTCCCGCGCCCGGATCGTTCGATCCGGTGCGTCACCGCGTGACGGTCGAAGTGCCGGCCGCGCTCCTGCAGCGCGCAACCGGCGCAACGCTCGCGCTGGCCAAGGATCGAGGCAAGGTTGCGGACCAACCGACGGGCCCGCGATATTGGGACGGCAAAGCTTGGAAGGAGAGCGGTACGATACAGAGCGGGAAGAAAACGCTCGTCCTCATCCACGGCATCTTCTCCAGCGTCGAGAGTTCCTTTCCGGCCTACCGGTTCTTCACCGGTTGCCCGCAGAAGATCGCCGATGCCGGCGGCTTCGATCAGGTGCTCGGATTCGACTACGACTGGTTCGAGCCGCCCGATAAGGAAGGGGCGCTCTTCGCCGATTTCCTAAAGGAGGTAGTCGCAAAGAAACCCTCGTCGCTTACCGTCGAGGCGCATAGTTACGGCACGCTCGTGACGCTCGCCGCACTTCCGAAGCTTGGACCCGATGCGAAGATTGCAAACGCGGTGACGCTGGGCGGTCCGCTGCCGTTGCGTGGAACGCCGCTCGCGAATCCGGGGAATCACTGGCGCATGGGGATGATCCTAGGCTTGCTGGCGTGGCACTTCGACACGCCGCCAAGCTTCGTCGACCACGCGTTCGATAGCGGAATGGTTGCGTCGCTCGCAACGAACTCCGACGCGCTCAAGAATATCTTGACGAACTTCAAAGCCATGTCGAACCGGCCGCCGGTCGTTCAAGCCGCCGGCACCAAGTGGATCTGCTTAGTCGGGACGGTCTCGCATTGCGCCTACTCCGAGGAGACGTTCAAAAAAGTTCTGATCGAGGGCAGCGGCGTGGAGTTGCCGTGGGACGGCGTAGTAGAAACGCTCGCCGCCGGATCGACCGACATCCCCGACGCGGTCGCCACACCGTTTCCGCTCTCGCATATCGACCTCCAGTGCGCCGGCGACGTGATCAAGTGGGTTGCCAAGCAGCTGAAGTAGTCCCGATCCTCGACGTGCCGTTGCTTACGGCTGGTCTGGGCTGATAGTGAGGCCCTCGAGCGCTCCGTACCCAGCCGTAACGTATTTAATGGGATAGCCGCCGGCTGGATATTTCCACACTTCTATCGTGTAGCCCGTGTAGTTGGACGCAGCCACTTCATCGCCCTGAGGGTGCTCCTTCGTTCCGTCGGTGACCCAGAACTGGTCGATGTCGCCTGCATAATCCAGTTTCGTCACGCCCATTTGGATCGCCGCGGCGCCCACGACCGCAAACTGGTAGATCACGTCGTCGCTGCCGTCCATTTCCGCAAGGTATTTACCGTCCCACTGCAAGCCGCCAGCATACCGTATAAGTGTTCCCACGTTGATGTGTTTGAACGCGGTGCCGCCCTTTTGAAGCTCCGCCAAATCGGGCTGGCCGTTCTTCCCCACGCCGTTCACGAATAAATTACCGGCCTTGTCGTACGTCACAAAAAAGCACTGGGTCAAGTCCGCCGCGACGTACTCGGTCGGACCGTGCCGAGCCTTTTTGAATATGAGCACGTTACCGGGCGCCGTACCGTAACCGGAGTAGTCGGCAACGGCGAGATTTCCAGTGGTCGGATCGCTCGAGCACGCGCCGGGGACCCCATACGAGTCGCTCAGCGTGTGGATCGGTGTCGAGCCGCCGTGCGCGTACTCATAGATTTGGTGGGAGAAGAAATCGGGAACGTACACGTCTCCCGCTGCATCTACGCACAGCGTAAAGGGAACGCCGAGGCCCGAAACCGTCCCCACCGGTCGAAGTCCCGGCCAGGTGTAGACGAGCAGGGTGCCTGCGAGGGTCGATGCATACAACAGGCCCTTTCTTCTCGCGTCCGGCAACATGTGCGTCGGGATCTCGCTGCGAGATACGAGGCCGGGCTGCATGCCCGTTGGCATCATCGACTCATGCACGCCGTTGCACCCTGCAATCGCAATGGCTACGGCAACCGCGTTCAGGCTCCGCGCGAATCGAGCGAAGCGCTGCATCAGCCGATCGGGCAGCTCCGAACCCGAACCGGCTTGACCGACGGATCCCAGAGCCGCTTCGTCCAGCAGTCGCCGAGCAGCGAACAGTAGCAGAGCGTCAAATCGATCCGCCGCATGTTTGCGATCAGGCGCCGCGTGATGAACTTGCCCTGAACCCGCAGCAGCATCAGCTTCGCGCCGGCGGGAACGACGTCGCCGGCGACAATCGAGCTCACGCTCATCGACGAGGCCCCGTGGGTGTGCGACTTACGAGCGTCGGCCTTTGATTCGAGGAACTCGGGTTCGACCGCACGCTGCAGCGCCGGCTGGTTGGTCGGAGTGGCGGGTAACACAACGGGTTTTCCGTCTCGAGTTACAACCGCGCTCATGATGAGCGCGGGGCCGATGCCCGGGTTGCTCACGTCGAACTCGAAACTCTCGGGCGAGGCGGTCGTGACGTAATTTAGGTAGGGCCAAACGGTTGCGCTGAACTGGCTGCGAATGACGTAGGTCTGATAGGCCGACGATGCCGCGGCGACGCCGCTGATGAGCAGTGCGCTCAGGCCAATCATCAGATCGAACCGGAAGTGTTTCTGGTCCACCCCAAAAAATTCTCGCCGCTCGCTAGGGCTTAGGACGAGGGAAGACCGCGAGGCCGGCCGGATTCCCGATGCTAATCGATTCGAACGGGCTGGTCGCGCCCTTCTTGTAACCCGCAACGTTCCCCGGATAGTGCAGGCTGTTGCCGACGAAGAGCTTTCCGGTTCGCTCGAATGCTATCGAGTAGGGACCCAAGAGCCCGTTGGTGATCGTGACGAATGGCGACGTATCGCCGAGGTGAAAGCCGAGTACGGTATCGTTCTGGTCGTTCGCCACCCAGAGGTTGTTGGCCGGGTCGATCGCGACGCCCGTCGGATCGTCCAAACCGGTCAGGTTGAGCGAACTCGGCGTCGTCGAACCCTTGGGCACTTTCCAGACGACGTTCTGGAGAGCGTCGCCGACGTAGAGGTTGCCGCCCTTGTCTATAGCGAGGCCAACGGGAAGATCGAAACCGTTGATCTGCTGGCTCGGCGTTGACGCTCCCTTCGGAAAGACTAAGACGTAGCACGATCCGGCGCTCGCGCCGCTGGTCACGAACACCGTGCCCTTCCTGTTGACGGCGATGCCGTTGGGATAAACGAGCGTCCCTCCGGAGAGCGTTACGCTGGGACTCGTCTGACCGAAGGGATATTCGGTGACGGTGCTGTTGCCGTTGTTTGCAACGTAGAGCATGCCGTTGTTGTCGACGGCGGCGTTCACCGGCAAATTGATGCCATCGGTAATGCTCCCACTTTGTTTGGGATTTGCCTTGTTCGCTGGGAAGAGTTTGATCGCGTCGGCATCGATATCCGAAACGAAGAGTGTCGCGTTGCTCTTGGCGGCGCGAAGGTATCCGACGCCTCGGCCGGCTCTCGCCGCTTGAATTTCTTGCGGCGTCAGGCCGAATCGGAGATCCGCTCGTACCGACTCTACTCGCCGGCCCTGGGACGCCTGCTGCGCCGGCGGCCCCGTTGATGACGAGGCACACGCTGCCAGAACGGAAACGGTGAGTACGCTAAGGACCGATGCAAGGCGAGAGCGCATGATGGTACCTCCGAGGGCGTTCTGAATTGTCCGTACCGATGAGCGGAACCTCCTCCGCCTAGGGGCGATCGTAAGTTACCGCGCCGGACCGATCGCTACGCCGAGCACTCCACCGTGAATTCCGTCGACGATCGTGCGCGCCGGCTGCGTCGCGCCCGGCGGAAAGACGACGACGTTGCCGTTGTTGACGTTGACGTATTCGTTTCCGACGAAGAGCGAGCCGTCGGGCCCGTAGGCGAGTCCGGTCGGTGCGCTCATTCCTGCCGTCAACGCGTGGCTTTGCTTCTGATACGGCGGCGGGTAGAAGCGCACCGCGTTCAAGTTGGCGTCGGCGACGACGATGTCGGCCTTGGCATCGAGCTTGAGGTCTTCCAAAAAGGCGCCGGTGTCGAGGTCGTTGAGCGGCAATACCGTGCTCTGCGTCGAGCCAGCCGGAAACTCGACGACCGACGACTGGTCGCCGTAGATGACCGCAACGAAAAGATTACCGCTCGCGTCCTTAGCGACGCCGTGCGGCACGTAGATGTTCTCCGTGAGAAAGCCCGACGGGCTCGCCTTGCGTCGCGGAAAGACCGCGATGCCCCCCTCGCTGCGCCCCTTCATGCCCGCAACCGAAACGTACATCCGGCCCCTCGGGTCGACCATACCGCCGAACGGAAGATCGATGCCGTTGGTATACGTGCGCATCGGTTTCGTCGCACCGGGCGCATATTCGACCACGGAGCTCGTATAAGTCATGTCGTTACCGGCATAAAGGTTGCCCTTGCCGTCGACCCAGATCGCACCCGGGTTCTGCAGCCCGTCGGTAATCGAACCGAGCGGCCGCGGCTGCTTCGCGTAGGCATCGTAGAGCTCGACGTAGCTGTTCGACGTGCCCTCGTTCACGAGCACGTAGAGTATCCGCTTTGCGTGTTTCGCATCCGGCGCGATGCCGTTTCGCGCGAATGACGTGACGAGCTGCGACGGTACGGCGCCGCTTGCACATCCGACGAGCAACAGCGTTGCGCCGGTCGCCAGCGCAGCAACGTAACGAATCATCGGCTCAAAAATCTCCCTTAACGGATTGCGCGCCCCACTTTGCTCCAAACGTTCCGTTCTTTACCGAGGCGGCAAATGCATCGAAGGTTGCGATCGGTTTTGGGCCGGTTACGTTCCAGACTGCCGTCCAACCATTCGACCTGAGCGAGAGCGCGAGAATCTCGTAGAAGTGCGCGATGCCCCCTCGTTCGTAGTGAATCACGCAGAGCGCTGCATCGCATGCCGCAAAGATGAGCCGGCGCCCGGGCGCGCCGGGAACGGGAACGTCGGTCGCGCTGAAGGCGCCGCCCGGCTCGGCCATCTGCCAACCCTTCGCCGAAACGCCGTCAACCGAAAACCGTCCCGCCACAATCGCCGGCGGCAATGCGCTGAAACGGCCGACCGGCCTGAGACTGGAGAGTTGGCCGGTGACCGCAGACGGCGGTGTGACGGCGAGCAGCGCAACGGCCGCGAGCGCGACGAACACTTTGAGATTCGGCATCGATCGTCAATTCGACGGAGAACCAGGCGCTCCGCCGAATGCCGCGGCCATGGAGAAAATCAATCTCAACGGCATTGTACGGGGCATCGCCCTCGTGCTCACGATCGCCGGCGCGGCCGGCATGCCGGCAGCCGTCTCCGCGGCGCCGATCGACGAGCTCAACCGGTTCGCCGGAACGTGGCAGAGCTACGGAACCTTCGTCGACAGCCCCTATCAAAAAGCCGGCGCTGCAACGGCCACGACGACGTGTGCCTGGTCGATCGACCACGCCTTTATGATCTGCCAACAGAGCGTCATCATGAACGGCACGCCCGACAGCGACCTCGGCATCTACACTTTCGATCCGGTCGCGAACGTTTATCGCTTCTACAACGTCCACTCGAGCAGGACGACCTCGTCGACGATTCTCGTCGACGGCAAGACCATCACCTATCCATTTTCGTTTACCGACAACGGCAAAAGCGTCGTTATTCGCACGCTCAACGTGTGGCAGAACCCCGACGCCTATACGTGGCGCACCGAGTATTCGATCGACGGCGGCACAACCTGGTCGCTCATGGGCTCGGGGAAGTCCGAACGATCGCACTAACCGCCACGCCGAGCGAACCCAAGCCGAAAGCCGTGTCGCGCACCGGCGCGACCAAATCCGTCTTGTTCTCGAGTGCGGAGAGCGTTTCGTCGAGATGCCTACGCGTGAACTCGATCTGCGATCGAAGCTCGGCGAGCGTCTTCTTCCCGGTGGGAGGTCCGACTAACGTACCGATCGTCGAGCGGAGCGGCGCGGCCACGTCGGCGAGTCGCCGTTGCGACGATTTCGCTGCCGCGAACGCAACCCCGAGTAGAACCACGGCCACGATCAGAGCCGCCAGCCAGACCGTCACTACGTAGGCGAGCGCGGCGATCGCAAACGTCGCGAGCGCGCCCACCCCAACGACACCGCAGAACGCCGCGAACGCAAAACCGCGTGTCGCGACCGAGAGGATCCCCGCGCGCTCGTGAACCTCGATCTTGGTCAGTTCGATCTCTTCTTTTGCCAAATCCGACACGTCGCGGTAGAGCCGCTGCAGTAACGTCTTGGTCGGCTGAGCTCGCAGCTCGTAGGGCCGAACGGTCGTTTCTTCTTGCTGCATGATAGATACGTTGCCCGAGCGCTAGGCCGCTCAAACAAACGGGTAGAGTAAGGAAGATGCCTATGAGCAAGGGCTCCCCACGTGCGAAGGCCGCCGCGGCGAGTTCGACCGTCCAGTTGACGCAGACCGAGGAGCACGAGGTTCGCAAGCGTACGGGGCTGCGAGCCGCCGTCGTTTTCGAAACCGTGCGCCGCGAAGGCGACGTGGAGTTGAGCCGCCCGGCGCTCTCGCTCGCTTTCTCGGGACTCGCGGCCGGTCTATCAATGGGCTTTTCGCTGGTCGTTACCGGATTGTTACGCGCCTATCTCCCCGACGCGCCGTGGCGCACGCTCGTCGAAAACCTCGGATACACCGTGGGCTTCGTCATCGTCGTTCTCGGGCGGCAGCAGCTCTTCACCGAAAATACCGTGACCGCGATCCTGCCGCTGCTCGATAGTCCGCGCAAGGGCGCCACCCTGCTCAAGGTCGCAAGGCTTTGGATCGTCGTACTTTGCGCAAACCTAGTCGGCGCGGCCATTTTCGGCTACGTTATCGCCCATGCGGCGATCTTTCCAGAACAGGCGCAGCGCGCGTTCCTGCAACTCGCGCACGAGAGCGTTGGACCGGGATTCTGGGGCGTTTTAGTCCGCGGCGTCTTTGCGGGATGGCTCATCGCGCTGATGGTCTGGCTGCTCCCGGTTGCCGATACGCAGAAACTCTGGGTGATTGTCATCATTACTTATGTGGTCGGCATCGCGGGGTTCAACCATATCGTTGCGGGTTCGGTCGAAGCGCTCTATGGCGTCGCCGCCGGAAGCGTCTCCGTCGCGACGTATCTCGGCGCTTTTCTGGTGCCGGTCTTCATCGGCAACTCGATCGGCGGCATCCTCCTCGTTTCGCTGCTCAACTACGGTCAGGTTGCGCCGGAGTAAACGGAAGCGATCGCGGCCTGACCTAGACTGATGCCGCCGTCGTTCGCGGGAACCTTTTGATTGATCCAGAACCGATCGCCCAGCCGCTGCGCGAGCAGTTCGATCAGCAAGGCGTTCTGAAAAACGCCGCCCGACGCAACAACCTGCCGCGGCTTCAGCGTTGCCACCGCCTCGACGACCGCATTCGCGAGCGAGTTATGAAACGCGCGCGCAATCTCGGCGACATCGCGGCCACGGCGGCGGTCGGCGACGACCGCCGCGAGCATGGGACGAAAGTCGAGCCGGCGGTCCGCGAGTGGAAACGGGTAGGCGTCGCTCGTCGGGCTCGGCCACGCCAGGTGCTCGAGCCACATCGCGGCCTGCGCCTCGAACGTGATGGGCCGCGTGAACCCGACGATCGCCGCGACGGTGTCGAAGAGGCGCCCGACCGAAGTGGTGGTAAACGTGCGAAGTCCGCTGCGCGCTATACGCAGCGCCTTACTATAACGGTCGGGAAAATCGAACGGCGCCGCGGTGAGATCTGGAAGATCGTCGAGCTCGTTTAAGAAGCCCGCCGCGGCTTGCACAGGATAGCGCGCCGCAGCATCGCCGCCGGGTAGCCTAGCTTCGCGCAGTGCGATCGCGCGCGCGAAGCCGCCACGAAGCGTGCCGGTGAAGATCTCGCCGCCCCAGATCGTCCCGTCGTCCCCGTAGCCGGTTCCGTCGAAGGCGACCCCGGCGACCTCGATCTCGAAGGCTTCGCGCTCGGCGAGGACGCTCGCGACGTGGGCACGGTGATGCTGAACCGCCAGGTGGTCGCCGGCGAGCGCGAGCGCGTATTGTGTGGAGGCGTATTCGGGATGCGCGTCGTGCACCACGAGCAGGTCGCCGGCCGGCACTTCGTACATCGCGCAGAGGTCCGCGATCGTCTCTTTGAACGCGGCAAAGGCGCCGTAGTGATCGAGATCGCCGATATGTTGGCTTGCGAATGCCTGTCCTTCGACGACCAGCGTAATCGCGTTCTTCAAGTCGGCGCCGACGCAAAGCGTCGGGCGGCGCGTCGGGAGTGCGACGATCGCCTGCGGCGCGAAGCCACGCGCGTGGCGCAGCACGATCGGACCGTATGGACCGGCGCTCGCGACCGAGTCGTCGACGCGCCGCGCGATCTCGCGCTCGCCGGTCAAGAACGCGTCGGCGATACCCGAGAGCCGCTCCAGGGCCTCGTCATCCCGATAGGCGATCGGCTCGCTCGAACGGTTTGCGCTCGTCATCACGAGCGCGGCGGGTGCGCCTCGCGCGAAGAGCAGATGGTGCAACGGCGTGTACGGCAGCATGATGCCCAGCTCGCGGTTCTGCGGTGCGACACCCTCCAGCGCGAGCCGTGCCGGAGCGAGCACGATCGGGCGCTGCATCGATTGCAACAGCCGCTCGTGCGCGGGCGATAGGGCGGCCAGCTCACGCGCGGCGGCGAGATTGCGCACCATGAGTGCAAACGGCCGCTCTTTGCGAAATTTGCGCTCGCGCAAACGCTCGATCGCGCCGGCGTTTCGCGCATCGCAGGCTAGGTGATATCCGCCCAACCCCTTGATCGCCAGGATCGAACCGCCGCCCAGCAACTCGACGGCTGCATCGATCGCCGCATCCCCGCGCTGCGTGCTTTCGTCCGTACGCAAATAGTATGTGGGGCCGCACTGCGGACAGGCGATCGGCTGTGCGTGAAAGCGGCGATCGCCGGGATCGTGATACTCCGCCGCGCATAGCTCGCACATCGGCCAGCTTTGCATCGTGGTCTGCGGCCGATCGTACGGCAACCCGAGAACGATGCTGTAGCGCGGACCGCAGTTCGTGCAGTTGATGTACGGGTACGCGTAACGGCGGTCTCGCGCGTCGAAGAACTCCGCGAGACAATCGTCGCAGACCGGCAGATCGGGCGAGACGCGAACCGTCGGCCGGTGCTTTTTCGCGCTCTCCCGAATCACGAAATCATCGAACCCGCCGACGGTCGCCGGTTCCTGCGCGAGCGTTGCGATCGCAGCCGCGGGCGGCGCTTGCGTTTCGATCGCTCGCACGAACCCGGCTAAAGCGGCAGGCGCGCCCTCAACCTGGATCTCGACGCCGTTTTCGCCGTTGAGCACCCACCCTCGCAGCCCGTGCGCGCGCGCCAGCCGATAGATAAACGGGCGAAAACCGACGCCCTGCACGACGCCGGTCACGTGAACGCGGCGAGCTTCGGCCGGCTGCGGCGGCGCAGCCTTCATGGCTGCGCGGCGGCGACGTAGCAGGCCCGCCCCTGCCACCCGATCTGCACGATCCGTCCTTCCTCGACGAGCACCGGGACGCTCACCGGTCCGGTCACCAGTGCGAAGAGCCGGTCGCGCGCGCCGGCGTCGAGCTCGACGTCGTACTCGACGAATGGCCTCGCGTCCCATTCCAGCTCCGAACGCAGTTCGGCGGTGTACGGGCAGCCGCGCGTTCCATACAGCTCAAGCGGCATAGCCATCTTGCGAGTCCAGCGCCTCGCGAATGATGTGGTAGATGCTGCCTTGCACTTCTTGAATGCGCGGGATGTAATCGCAGTGGACGACGATCGGAATGTCGGCGAGCCTGCGGCGCACGACCTCGCCGCCATCGTACCCGAGCAGCGCGATCGTCAGCATGCCGCGCTTACGCGCTTCCTCCAAGGCCGCGACGATGTTCTTGGAGCCGCCGCTCGTCGAGAGCGCGATCGCCACGTCGTGCGGTCGCGCCTGTGCCACGAGTTGCCGTAAAAAGATCACCTCGGTGCCGACGTCGTTGGCGACCGCTGTCAGGATCGCCGGTTCGAGCGAGAGGGAGACGGCGCGGATCGGACGCGCGCCGGTTTCGGGCATCACGCAATCCAGTGCCCAATCCGTCGCGTCGGTCGCCGAACCGCCGTTTCCAAAGAGAATCAGCTTGCCGCCGGCCCGCAGCTCGCGCGCGATCGCCGTCGTCGCGCGCGCGATCGCGCCGGTTTGATCTGCGACGACCGCTTCGCGCAGGTTGTGCGCGTCGCGCGCCTTCATCGCGATGGAAGCCGCAACGTCATCGACGAGCGATTCCTGCGGCGCCGAACGCTCGCCCAAGAATGGATAGAGAAAACTCGACGCACCGACATCGTGCCCCATCTCGCTGTGCTCGAAGAAAACGTGGACGCTCTCGTAAAGCGTGTGGCAGAGAATCTCGATCATCTCTTGATGGATGTGCGGGTCGTCGCTGGGCGCCAAGACGGCGTAATCGGCGCGATCACCCGGAAGCGCAAACGTAAGGGCGCCGCGCGCGCGGGCGAGCTCGAGAACGCGCGTGACCTCCGGATCGCCGCCCGGAGGCCCGAAACCCATCACGATATCTTCGGGCTCGAGAACGGCCTCGACCCACGGCGCGAAGGCGAGGCTCAGATCCATGGCCGGCAGCGCACGCTTTCCGACGATCACCGGATGCACGAACTCGACCGATACGTGCTGCGCGTCGGTGGCGTAGGCACCGCGTCCAAAGGCGAGCAATCGGCCTCCGCGTTCGAATCGCTCGAACATCTTGCGGCACGCCTTCGCGAGCGGCTGGGCCTGCGCGGGAAAGAAGGCGTCGGAGACTGCGTTGCGCCGCGCGAACCGCTCGGCGATCCAACCCTCGAGCTGCGCGACCAAGGGGTCGTGCGTCAGCATATTCGAGGCAGCGGATCGCCGACCAGCATGTCGATGATCCGGCTGCCTCCATAGCTCGTCATGGCCACAACGGCGCGCGCGGGCTTCGATCGCACCTCACCGATGCAGACGGCAGCCTCGCCGCCGGGTACCGCTCGCATCGCAGCGAGCGCCGCATCGGCGACGCCCGGCGGAACGACGGCAAGCAACTGACCTTCGTTTGCGATGTGCAGCGGATCCAGGCCGAGAATTTCGCAAGCCCCGCGCACCTCGTCGCGCAGCGGAATCGCCTCCTCAAAAAGCGTGATGCCGAACTCGGTCGCGCGAACGAGCTCGTTGAGCGCCGTGGCAACGCCGCCGCGCGTTGGGTCGCGCATCCAATGCAGTCCGTCGCCGGCCGTTGCGAGCAAGCTTTCGACGAAGGGCGCGACGCTGCGCGTATCCGAGACAAGATCTGCTTCGAGATCGAGCTCGCCACGCGCCAAAAGAATCGTGATGCCGTGATCGCCGATCGGCCCCGAAAGCAGCACGCGGTCGCCCTCGCGGACAAACCCGGGACCCAGCCGCGCGCGCGAATCGACTTCACCGAAACCGAAGGTCGCTACGTACATCCCATCGGCGAAACCATGCTCGACGACCTTGGTATCGCCGCCGACGATCGCAACGCCCGCACGCCGCGCTGCCTGTGCCATCGCTTCCACTTCTGCCCGCAGCGTCTCGCCGGCCAACCCCGCTTCGAGAATGAAGGCCACCATCAGTCCCAGCGGCCGCGCGCCCGAGACCGCCAAATCGTTGACCGTGCCGTTAACGGCGAGCTCGCCGATCGAGCCGCCCGGAAAGCGCAACGGTTTGACGACGTAGGCATCGGCCGTCGTCGCGAGCCTGGTTCCGTTGAGATTCGAGACGGCAGAATCGGAGAGCGTCTCTAAAATCGGATTTGCGAGCAAGGGTACGAAGAGACCCTCGACGAGCCGCCGCGACGCCTTTCCGCCGGCGCCGTGCGCCATCTCGATCTGCGCATCGGCGAATCGCACGCGTGCAACGTCGCGCTCGATCGTCTCCATCGCTTTACACGGTCACCGACTCGTTGAGGTGCACGTACCGGTAGTAGGCCGCGCACGCGCCTTCGCTCGAGACCATGAGCGCGCCGACCGGATGCTCCGGGTTGCACTCCTTACCGAATAGCTTGCATTGCGGCGGTTTGAGCACACCTTTGAGCACCTCGCCGCATTGCGCGGCCTTCGGATCGGTCACGCGGACGCCGGGGACTTCGAACTGCACCTCCGAGTCCCACGCTGCGTACGCTCCTGAGACCCTGAGCGCCGACTGCGAGATGAAGCCGAGGCCGCGCCACTCGAAATACGGCCGCAATTCGAAGGCCTCGCCGATCGCGCGTAACGCGGGCAGATTCCCCTCCCACGGCACGATGCGGCGATATTGATTCTCAACGCGCGATTCCTTGACGCGAAGCTGACGCAAGATCATCAGAATCGATTCGAGGATGTCGAGCGGCTCGAATCCGGAGATAACGACGGGTTTGCCGTAGTCACGTGCGATGAATTCGTACGGGCGGCAGCCCGTCACCGTGGAAACGTGCCCGGGACCGACGAACGCGTCGAGGCGCATGTCGGGCGAATCGAGGATAGCGCGGATCGCGGGGACGATCGTGACGTGGTTGCTGAAGACCGAAAAGTTCCGAATGCCCAGCGCCTTCGCGCGGGCGAGCGTCAGCGCGGTCGAGGGTGCCGTTGTTTCGAATCCGATCGCGAAGAAAAAGACGTGCTTCTCGGGTGTCGTCTGGGCGATTCGCAGCGCGTCGAGCGGCGAGTACACCATCCGAATATCGACACCGCGCGCCTTAAGTTCGAGCGGCGTCCCGCGTGTCCCCGGGACGCGCATCATGTCGCCGAAGGCGGTCATGACGACGTTGCGCTGCTCGGCGATCGCCAGACCGTCGTCGATGCGGCCCATCGGCAAGACGCAGACCGGACATCCAGGACCGTGAATGAGCTCGACGTTCTCCGGAAGCAGCTGCTTGAGTCCGTGCCGGTAGATCGCGTGGGTGTGTCCGCCGCAGACCTCCATGATCCGATAGTGGCGGTCGGGGTCGGCGAGCCGCACGATCTCGCGCGAGACGTTCTTGATCAGCTGCGGGTCGCGAAACTCATCGACGTACTTCATTCTAAGTGTCACCCTGAGCTTGTCGAAGGGCCGTCGAAGCGTCTCCTGAGCGAAGGGCATTCTCGGCGAAATTGTAACCGCGAATCTCCTCCATCGCCATTTGGTCCTCACCGAGTGCCGAGAGCATCCGCAACTGGTCGCGAGCCTGCGCCTCTTCGATCTTGCTCATTGCGAAACCGACGTGAATCAAGACCCAATCGCCGATGCCTATTTCACCATCCTCGAGCAGGCTGATGTTGACGTTGCGCTTGACACCCGCTACGTCGACCTTCGCCAGCGCCGTCTGGTCGGAGGCAAACTCCACTATGCGGCCTGGTATTGCCAAGCACATCTGCGGGCCCTTACCCTTCTCGCCGCGCGACCATGCGCAGGCGAACGCGTACGAGCGGCTCGACGCTGAGCACGAGCAGGTTCATCGACTTCAAGCCGAAATCGCGAACGTCGACCTTGATGTCGCCGGCGATCCGTACGTACTCGTCCGAGCGCGTTGGCAACAGCTCGCCTTCGTAGCGGCGCGCCAGTCCCGCGAGCGTGATCTGGCCGGCGGCGTTATAGCGTCCGGGTGAGGCGGCCGGACTTAACTCGCGCAGCTCTCCGACGATCTTGGGAAATCGTTTGCTGTCGATCAACTTCCACATCTCGCGATCTTGCAGCTCGTTTCCGGTGCGCAGGCCCTCGACTTTCAGTTCGAGGTGCATCTTGGGCAACGGGTGAACGGCGAGCGTACCGTTCTCGTTCCAGACCGCCTCGACGTAGCCGCTCATCTCGGTCGCCCTTCCGTAGACCGGAAAGAGCGTGGACGTGGCAAAGAACGTCAGCGACGATTCCGCGCTCACGACGGCAAAACGCTCCGATATCGATCTTTCCCGTATGGTTTCCACCTGCGTGCGTCCGTCGTGACGGGTTTCGATAACTATCACGCGGCCTTCCTCGCAACCAGGCGCAGCCGGATGCGTAGAATCGGGTCGACCTTGAGAATGAGCAGGTTCGGCGGCCGCAAACCGAAGTCTCGAATGTCAATGCTGAGCTCTCCGTCAACCGTGACGCTGTCGCCCGCGTTCGCGATCGCAAACTCACCCCCATACGTCCGCGCGCGCCCAACGAGCGTGATTTCGCCGCTTGCTTTATACCGGTTGGGCGGGGCAATCAGCTCGATGCTGCGCAGGTCGGCCGCTGCCTTTGGAAAGCGTGCGGCATCGGTCATCTTGAGCATCTCGCGGTCCTGTATCGCGTTGCCCGAGCGTACTTGGTCGAGCGAAAACTCCACGTGCATGACCGCGGCCGGCGCCGTCGCCAAGCTGCCGTCTGGATTCCAGCCCGCAATGACGTAGCCGGTGAGGCCCGTGGCGTTTGCGCGGACCGCATGGAGTGTCGACCGAGCCTCCACGGTCAGGGACGAGCCGGGCGAAACCTCGTACCGAGTAGGCGTCTCCACGCTCGTCGCCACTTCCTCACATGCCCCGCATCTTCGCGTAGCGGACGACGTCGTTCGTGAGCGACGTGACGAATGACGTAAGACCGCTCTTCTGAACGGAACCGGTAACCAGCGACCCGATTGTCGAGAGCACCTCCTTGGCGATCGGTTCCTCTCCCGACATCTTCCGCATCCGATCGTACCGCGCGAAATCGCTCGCCATGCCGGCGACGACGCGTTCGGCCGCAAATGCCGCCGCGAATGCGATCGCGCCGACGATTATGCCTCTGACCATACCCCACTCTCTTTCTCGCCGCACTCGCCTGCGGCTAACGTTTCGGTGAGCAAGCGCCGCACGAGATCGGCCGCCGGCTCGACCATCGCGCGGACCGGTTGCGAGAGTCCCATCGCTTCGTCGATCTTCGACGGCTCGCATCCCACCAGCGTGATCGGGGGCGCTTGGCCACCGATTACGCGCAGGAATGCAAAGACGTTCTCGAGATCCATGCGGTGCGCGTCCGGTATCGTCTTCGATGCCGGAGTCCCCGGTTCGATGACGTAGAGCGTCCCGGGCGAGCCTCCCCGCGGCACCGCGTCGATTAAGAGCGCGCGGTCGTATCCCGACGAGAGCTCGTACGCCAAATGAAGCCCGCGAATCCCGTAATCTTCGATCTTCACGCCGGGGACGTCGTCGCCGGCGAGCGCGCGCGCAACCTCGGGACCGAAGCCGTCGTCGCCGAAGAAAATGTTGCCGATTCCTGCGACGAGCACTCTCACGTTGAGCGCTCCGCGGCCATCGCGACCGGTTCGACTTCGTCGGGATAAAAGAAGAGAGAGCGCCCATACCAATGATGCATGTCGCTTGCCGGATCGTCGTCAACGGTGACCGCGACGTACATTTGGTTCTCGACGTCTTGATGAATCGCGCGAACGGTCGCGAGCTTGTTCTCCAGAAAAGCGTCCCAGACGTCTGCCCGGCGCTTGGGATGGAGCCGGACGACCGATCCTTTGGCGATTTTCGTCCCGTCCACGAAAACGCAATCCATCGAGGGAATGTCGAGCACGCCGTGGAGCTCGGTCAATTCGTCGGGCCCGAACCGTTCGGCGCGCTCTACGATCGCTCGGGCGCGCGGATCGGTGGCGCGCGCCTCTTTACGCTCGTCGTCGGAGAGGCTTCGAACGCTCAGCATCATCAGTTCGTCGATCTCGGTCGCGTCGAACGTATCGCCCTCGCTCTGTGCCGCAACGGACGGAAAATCGTAGAGAATGATCGGTGACGAGAGCACGAGCGGTGAGCGCTGGGCGCCATCCGCCTCGTCGCCGATCAAGACCGGCCAGGTGTGGCGATTCTGCAGCGATGCCGTTTCGGCCGCGAACTCCGGCGGCGGATCGAGCAGCGAGAGAAACGCTCCGGGCTGGGCGTGCAGCAGCGTGTGGGTCGAGACGAACGCGGTGCGCAGTGCCGAGCTGCGTTCGCCCGGCACGACTGCGGAACGGTTGACGATGCTCACGCGCAGTTTGCGCAGCGCCGGGTGCGACGCGACGCTCTCACATGCGACGGCGACGGCGCCGTGGAGCGCCCAGCGGCTGCGCACGATCCGTCCGCGGAGCGTGCCGTCGGCCTCGCGCAGCGGCTCGACGCGTTCTTCGGCACCGAATGCAATCGGCGCCGCGGTCGAAGCCGTCCCCGGGCCGAGCTGCAGGCGCACTTCGCGCTCGACCCCTTCGTCGAACGTGACGTTCCGGCGTCCATCGACTTCCAGCGAGTCGACCGTCTCGAACGCGGAATCCGAGAGCGCTTGAACCCAGCGCGTCTCGACGTGCAAGAAACGCACGAGCACGGTGACCTGCGTCTCGCTCGTGCAGTCGAGCAGAATCTCCGTCTGCGCCTGCGCGGGCTCGCCGGTCCCCTTAGCTGCGTACGCTTCGGGCACGATGACGCCGAACTGCCAGCGAATTCGGTTCTTTCTAGCCGACGCGGTATACGGAAAGAGGATGTACCCTTCGTACAAAACGGCGTTCGCGACGGCGAGCGCCGGTGCCATCGGGTTCATCGCTGCGCCCGTGCTAACTCGCACAATCGCTCGAGGGCCGCGTCCCAGGTCGGCAACCCGGTTGCGATCTTGAAGCGGCGCAGCTCGTCGAAGAGCTCGCGGTTCACGCGAATCCAGGCAGCGTTGGGAAAGAACGCGTCCATCGCCTCACGCCAAAGCGCGACCGGCAGCGGGAAACGCGCTTCGCAGCTCCATGGCACGAGCTCGACGGTAATGCCGGCCGCGCCTTCCACGAAGACGGTACCGCTGAAGAGCAGGTTGACTGGAATCACGCCGCTTTGAAGCGATGCGAGATACTTGTTCGACGCAACTTCGAAATCGTAGCTGCAGGGCACCATCAACTCGAACTCGGTCTCCCGCTCGAAGGCCAGCACCGACTGCGCGACGTGCGTCCAGAGCATCGGCCGCAGCGTGTCGCCGTAGCGCGCCGGTTCGCCGAAGAGCTCAGTCAAGAGCGCGCTCTCTTCGGGAAAGTAACGCCGGCGCTGCACTTCGAGTTGTATCTGCGCGCGTAAGGCGATGGCGTCGACACGTACGCCGCTCGTCTCCGTGACTGCGACGCGCAGAAAGATCGCGGGCGATGCCGCAAAGCGATCGACCCGCGCTCCGGCGACTCGAAACGAGAGATCGGTCATGACATCCGCGCGGTCACGCGCCCGGCGCTCCGTTCGCTAAGCCGGCCGAAGTACTCGTCGATCCGCCGGTGCGCCTTCTCGCCGCCGTCAAATCCCTTCCACGTGCTGCGGATGATGCCGACCAGCTCGTACGCGGCATCGATCGGTACGATGAACGAACGCGACGCGTCACGGGTGCGCTCGATTACGACCGCCTCGACGTCCGGCGTAATCGTACCCAGCGCCGGGTACGTCGCGACAATCTCTTGCCAGGTGTCGAGGGGAAGGAGGGATTCCGTCGCGCCGGCCGGGCTGGGATAGAAGGCCACCATCTTCTTCTCGAGCGAGTTGTAGAAAAAGAACGCGAGGCCGATCGGGATCGCGAGCGCATCCCACACGTCGTCGTCGACTGCGAAATCCGTTACCTGCGCGTACCGCGACGGAATCGGCCGGTACTTCCCCTTGGCCGCGCCGGCCGGCTCGAAGACGATATAGCATGGGCGGCACGAACAGAGAATGCGCCGCGCGGCGAGCTCGATGAGGTGGCTGTGCTCGGGCGTCAGCGGCATCGAACAGAAGTCGCAGCGCTCGCCCGGCGGCGGGCGCTTCTCCAGCAAGCGCTCGAGCATGCTCACACCGGTGAAAGGACGCGGAGCGTGCTCTCCTCGGCCCGTACCTCGCGTATCTCGGGAACGCGTTCGATAATTGCCCGCTCGACCGACTCTTTGAGCGTTGCGGTCGAACCGGGACAGCCGTCGCAACTGCCTTCCAAACGAAGGTAGACGACGTCGCCTTCAATCCGCGAAAGGTCCATGTTGCCGCGGTGCGACTTGATATACGGCAGTACCGACTCCATCGCCGCTTCGATGCGTTCTTCGATCGGAAGCGGATGAAGGCCGTGCAGGCAGAGCAAACCCTCGACGAGCTTATCGTCGCAAAGACGCGCAAAGAGCTCGTCCGCCCGGTCGCCGAGTTCGGTGTGAGCGATCGAGAGCAATCGCTCCAGACCCTCGCCGTAGAGTGTGACGACCGTTCGGACGAGCTCTTCCCCCCACGCGCGCGCCCCATCGTCGCGCTCGGACGTACCGAAACCGGCGAACAGCTCTTCGAGCCGCTTTGCCGTCGCAGCGACGTTGGAGCTCATCCTCGCCTATCCGAACGGCGCCAAGGGCGAATGGACGGTCTCGATGGTCTTTCCCTCGCCGAGATACATGTGAACGCCGCATGGCAGACATGGGTCGAAGCTGCGCACGGCGCGCATGATGTCGATCCCTTTGAAGGAATCGGGGCCGTTCTCTTCGTGGATCGGCGTGTTCTGCACCGCATCTTCGTACGGGCCCGGCGTTCCGTAAATATCGCGCGGGTTTCCGTTCCACGGAGTCGGCGGCCACGGATGATAGTTTGCGATCTTTCCGTCGCGGATGACCATGTGATGCGAAAGCACGCCGCGTACGGCCTCGGTGAATCCGCAACCGATCCCCTCCTTCGGAACGGTAAACGGTTCCCACGAGCGGGTACGCCCGGCATTGAGCTCCTCGAAGGCTTTGTCGAGGAAGTAGAGTGCGGCAGCGGCGCCGTAGGCTTGGAAGTAGGTTCGCGCGCGGTTGCGCTCGAGCGTGTTCGACCACTTCGGAATCTTCCACTCGAACTCGACCGGACCGCTGAGCACGCTCTTAGGCAGGTTGATCTTAACGCTCGTGCCGGTCGCTTTGATGTAACCGCCCATGTCGACGAGTCCCGAGAGCGCGGTCGACCAAAGCCGCGCGATCGGACCACCTCCGGTATCGAGCGCGAGATAATCCTTGCCGTCGAACCATCGCGGCGACATCACCCAGCTATACTTGTTTGCGAAATCGCGCTTCTTCGGCGTCGGCAGGGTGTGCATGTTCCACGGGTGGCGACGGTCGACCGGATTTCCCAGCGGATCGTTGGGGACGAAGATCTCCTCACTCTCCCAGTCGTCGTAGTACGAGTGGCCGAGCAAGATGCGAATGCCGAGATTGATCGCGACCAAATCGTTGGTAACGAGTTTGCCGTCGACGACGACGCCGGGCGTCACGAACATCTTGCGGCCCCAGTTCGTCATGTTTTTGTACTGGAAATCGCAGTGATCCGGATCCTGAAACGCACCCCAGCAGCCCAAGAGAATGCGCCGCTCGCCATTGTGCTCGTAGCCCGGCAGCGCTTCGTACCAGAAGTTGAATAGATCGTCGTGCAGCGGCACGCAGACCTTCATGTATTCGATGTATCGCATCAGACGGGAGTAGTAATCGGTGAAGAGCTGCTGCGTCGCGACCGTTCCCGTGCCGCCGGCGTAGAGGGTCGATGGATGGACGTGCCGCCCCTCCATCAGACAGAACATCTCGCGCGTATAGCGGCTGATCTGCAGCGCCTGCCGGTAGAAGTCTCCGGTAAACGGGTTGAGCGAGGTCATGATATCGGCGATCGTCTTATAGCCGTGGATGCGCGCGTTGGGCGCCTCGGTCTTCTTCGCTTTCTCCCAGACGCTCGGGTTCGTCTCCCGGACCATCTTCTCGCAGTAATCGACGCCTACGAGGTTCTCTTGGAAGATGTTGTGATCGAACATGTACTCGGCGGCTTCGCCGAGATTCATGATCCATTCGCCCATGGCCGGCGGCCGGACGCCGAAGGCCATGTTCTGCGCGTAGACGGAGCAGACGCAGTGATTGTCGCCGCAGATTCCGCAGATGCGCGACGTAATGAAGTGGGCGTCGCGCGGATCCTTGCCGCGCATGAAGATGCTATAGCCGCGGAAGATCGACGAGGTCGCGTGGCATTCGGCGACGCGCTTATTCGCAAAGTCGATCTTCGTGTAGATCCCCAGACTACCGACGATCCGAGTGATCGGGTCCCACGACATCTCGACCAGCCGCGATGGCTGAGTTCCGGTGACGGTGGAGGGAAGATCCTTGATTGCCATTGTTCGTTCGCTCCTCTCAGCCTTTCGTATATCCCGTCGTGAGCTTCTTGCCCCGATGGCGCCAGCTCGGTTCTTTATCGAGCGTTGCAATCGTGAAGTTGCGCAACGCCTTGACCACGGTACCGGTCGCGGTGGAGATCGTCGATGAGATCTTGCCGCCCGGCGGCTCGTCCATAAACGGCATGAACTTATCCGGGAAGCCCGGCATCGTGCAGCCGATGCAGATGCCGCCGACGTTCGGACACCCGCCGATGCCGCCCATCCATCCACGTTTGGGAACGTTGCACTTGACGACCGGACCCCAACAGCCGAGTTTGACCAGGCACTTCGGCGAATCGTATTCGGTTGCAAACTCGCCCTGCTCGTAGTAGCCGGCCCGATCGCATCCTTCGTGGACGGTGCTGCCGAAGAGCCAGGTCGGACGACCTTCCTCGTCGACCGGGATCATCGGCGCTCGTCCCGCAGCCTGCCAGAGCAAATATAAGATCGTTTCCGAGAGATTGTCGGGTTGTATCGGGCATCCCGGGACGCAGACGATCGGCAGTCCCGCGCTCGACCGCCAATCACGGCCGAGATAATCGAGAATGCCCATCGCGCCGGTAGGGTTGCCCGCCATGGCGTGGATGCCGCCGTACGTCGCGCACGTACCGGCGGCTAAGATGGCCCACGCCTTGGGTGCGAGGCGATCGATCCACCCCGCAAAGGTAATCGGCTGGTCGCTGCCCGGTGCGTTGCCGAACCCGGTAAAGTAGCCTTCCTTTTTGATCTCTTCGTTTGCGATCGAACCTTCGAGCACGAGCACGAAGGGATCGAGCTCGCCGCGTTCGGCTTTGAAGAAGGCTTCGAGAAACTCGGCTCCGCCAAGACTGTAATCGATCAGCGGCCAGTGAAATTTGACGCCCGGCAGCCCGGGCAGCGCCCCGAGGGCGATCTCTTCGATCGTCGGCTGCATCGCAGCGGTGAGCGCAACGGAGTCCCCGTCGCAACTGAGCCCCGCCGGAATCCAGAGGACGTTGACAACTGTTTCGGCCATGCAATTATCCTCTCACCGTAGACAATTTTTAGGCTAGTTAAATCGATTTGGAATTACAAGTGCCCAAAATCGTTACCGTTTCGTTACCGGCTGCGCCGGAATTTCGCCCGCTCGGGCCGGCGCGCACGATCCTTGTGGATTGCCTGAGGTTTGCGTGGGCACAACGGCCTGCGGGCAGCAAAAACGGTTACCGCACCGTTACAAAGCAGGCGTACGTCCCTCCGCGGGTGGCCTTCCCAAATGAACGTGCAGCGGTTATGTTAGTGCTCGAACCGTTCGCGCCGGAAGGAGTAACGTGCACGAGATCTCGGTCGCTCTCGGTCTGCTCGAGGGCGTCGAAACGACCGCCCACGAGCAGGGAATAGATAGCGTGCGCGCGGTGCACGTCCGAATCGGCGCGATGAGCGGGATCGTACGCGATGCCCTGCTCTTTTCGTGGGATGCCGTCACAGCCGATACGATCTGCGAAGGGAGCGTGCTTCGCGTGGAAGAGGTGCCGTTGATCGTCTACTGCGAGCGGTGCGGTGGGGAACGCGCTCCGCGTCCAGGCTCGGGGCTGCTCTGCCCGGAATGCTCGACCGTCGCGCCGCACGTCGTTCGCGGACGCGAAATGGAACTCGTCGCTATGGAGGTTCCTCAATGAGCAACCTGCGCGTCGTCGCAATCGCCAGAAATCTAATGCTGAAGAACGACGCTATCGCGGGCCGGTTGCGCGAACGCTTCGCCGCCCGCGGAACGCTGGTCGTCAACCTGCTTTCGAGTCCGGGATCGGGCAAGACGACGCTGCTCGAGAAGACGATCGAGCAACTCGCGGCGCGTTACGCGATCGGGGTGCTCGTCGGCGACCAGGCGACTGAGAACGACGCCGTGCGGCTGCGCCGCGACGGCGTCGAGGTGCGCCAAATTACAACGGGAGCGGAGTGCCGGCTCGACGCCGAGATGATCGCGACTGCGCTCGACAACCGGCAAGAAGAGCGCTACGATTTGCTCTTCATTGAGAACGTCGGGAACTTGATCTGCCCGGCCGAGTACGACTTGGGTGAAGATCTGCGCGTCGTGCTCTTCGCGGTAACCGAGGGCGAAGATAAGCCGTTGAAGTATCCGCTCGCATTCAACACGTCGCAGGTTGCGTTGATCACCAAGACCGACATCGCCGCGGCGGTCGGCTACGACCGCGCCGCGGCGACCGCGAGCATTCGCCAGGTAAACCCCGAAGCGCGGATTCTGGAGCTCTCGGCACGAACGGGGCAGGGCATGGATGAGTGGTTGGCGCTGCTCCAGGAGCGCATTAGCGCTAAAGCACTCGCGCCCGCGGGATGATTCTGGCGCGCCGGCGCCTACTGGCGCGTCTCGGGGCCGCCGAGCCGCGTCTCGTACGGCTTTGCGCTCCGCCCGGTTACGGGAAGACGGACTTCGCCGACGTTTGGGCGCGGCGCTTCGAGCGCCATTCGATCTGCGACTGCACGGAGCTCACGGGGGCCGTCGATTTCGCCGGCCGAGTGATGTCGGCGCTCGCTCGCGAATCGCAGGGGAACGGCGAGTCGATCGCTCGCACGCAGCTCTTCCTGCACGTAACCGAAGCGGACGACGCCGCGTGGAGCCGCGCGCTGCTCGAAAGCTGGAAGCTTCGCCAGGAACGGGCGCTGCTGATCGTCGCAAACGCCGATGCGGTAGCGGCGCATCCGCGCGTACTCGAACTGCTCGGCGATATGCTCGCGGCGCGCCCGGCCGAACGCGTTCTTCTGGTGAGCTCGCGCAAGCCGTTGCCGCTCGACGTGGGGCGCTACCTCGCACCACACCAAGTGCTGACGCTTTCGCGCGCCGAGCTGCAGCTTGACGAAGACGAAGCGCGCAGCATTTTTGAGGGAACCGACCTCGCCCCGTCGACAATCGATCGCATTCTTGCGATGGCCGAAGGGTGGCCGATTGCGCTCTTACTATTGGCGAGAATCGCGCACTATGAAGCCGACCTGGAGCGGCTGCTCGACCGGCTGAGCACGATCGCGAGCGACCTCCACGAACACCTTCTGAACGAAGTGCTCTCGGCGCTGCCGCCCGAGATGATGTCGACCATGCTTGCGGCGGCCGCGATTCCGCACGCGACCCTTGAAGATATATCGGTCGCGACGGAGATTGCCCACGCGGCGCCGATCATCGAAAGCCTGTTACGTCTTCCGGGCTTCATTTCGTACGAAGCTGGAACGTACCAGATGCACCCGCTGCTCCATAGCGCACTGCGCGCGCGGCACGCCTCGGAGTTTGCCGATTACGTGCTGCGAGCGGCCCGTGGAAACGTGCGTTTGGGCGACTTCTTGCGCGCTGCCGAACTCTACAACATCGTCGGCGATCGTGCCGCGGCCGCCACGGCACTCGACCGGCTGGCGCCCGCAACGTTGCAGCAACCCTCGTCGCGATTGATCAACGCGATCGTGAAGATACCCGTCGCCGCGATCGCCGATCGACCGAATCTCTGGATTGCGACGCTCCCGTATCGCCGCCAGATCGTTGACGTCGCGCAACTGCACGCAGAGTCGATCGCACTGCAGCGAAGCGTCGGCCCCGAAACGGCTCCGGCGCTCTACCGGCGGCTTGGCGTACGCCGCGCGATGCTGGCAGTCGAGCGAAATCACGTGAGCGAAGCGCGCGAGACGCTCGACGCCCTCGGCCCGATCGGGTCGGCCGACGAAACGCCCGACGAACATCGTCTCGTTATGATGACTTCGGCCGTCGCCGCTGCAAAGCAAGGGCGCTTCTTCGACGCGGAACTCTTCGTCGAACGAGCCGACGGCGTTCACGACGCCCGTTATCTGCGTTTCGACGACGAGCGCCTGGGGATTGCGATGGAGAAGGCCGCGACGCAAGGGGACTGGGACGAGCTGCTCAAGATCGGCGAAGAGCAGTTGGCCGCGGCGCTGCGCACCGGTCCGACCCAGCGGATCGTAGAAGCGGCTCGCCGAGTTGCGCGCGCGGCTTGGTATCGTAACGATGACGACCGAGTGGCCGCGGCCGAGCAGGTCATCAAGGATTGCGGTCTCGCGCCCGCCGACGTAGTCGAAGCCGCCGCAATCGGCGATCTGCAAATCGCGCTCGCTACCGCCGACCTGGAGCGCGCCGCGGCGCTCCTCGATCGAGCGATCGAGCGCATCGACACCGGCGAAGACCACTTCCTGTGCATTGTCGTGCGAGTCTGCGCGGCGCTGCTTGCGCCCGCGCAACGCCGCCGACTGCTCGAAGCACGCGTCATCGCGCAGAGGATCGAGTCTCCGCCCCTGCAAACCTCGATCGAGCTGCTGATCGATTCTCAAGAGCCGCAAGACTACGGGATCTTCAAGAGTCTGGCCGCGCGAGTCGCGCGCTCGCCGCTGCGCACTCGCCACGATCGAGTCTTCGTAGACGTCGCCCACGGACAGGTACGGCGGGGCTCGGAGCTATTGCACGTCTCCGATCGCGGTCTCGAACTGCTGGCGGCGCTCGCGCTCCTCGAAGCGGGCACCGCAAACGAAGAGCTAGCCTCGGCGCTCTGGCCGGCGCTCGACCGCAGGGCCGCCGTCAACGCGCTCAAGATGTGCGTATCGCGCACGCGAGCGCAGGTCGGAGACCGCGAGTCGATTCAGAATGCGCGTAATGGCTACGTGCTCGGCGAACGCGTCGAGAGCGACGTGCGCGAGTTCGAACGGCTCTTACGCTCGGTCCGCGGCACCGGAGCCCTCGGCGAGTCGTTGCGCCAGCAAGCGCGCCAGCTGCTCAATCACTGGGGCGACCGACCGCCCGCGCACGTCGCCCAGTGGGCGTGGTTTGCACCACACGCAGCGCACCTCGCGGAGCTGCGTTACGAGCTGGCGCAAGCGCTGGCAAATGACGATTCGCGCCGCGAGCAATTTGTCTACAGAAAAGCGGCGGTGACGCACTCCATAACGTAGAACCGCGCTCGCGTGACCGAACGGACGCGGGCTAAAATCCTTATGATGTACGCGCTGCTGCTCGGCGCCAACGCCATCGTTTGGGCGTTGGCTTTTCTCTTCTTCTCGCCACCTCACGCGCTGCTTCTGGGAACCGCGCTGCTGGCGTACACCTTTGGCTTGCGCCACGCGGTCGACGCCGACCATATTTCGGCCATCGATAACGTCACGCGCAAGTTGATGCAAGAGGGCCAGAGGCCGGTGGGCGTCGGGTTTTTCTTCTCGCTCGGTCATTCGACGGTTGTCGTCGCACTCACGCTCGCGATCGTGCTCGGTGCGGCGGCGGTGCGCGAGCATCTGCCGAGCTTCGAGGGAATCGGGGGCATCGTGGGGACGGGGATCTCCGCAGCCTTCCTTTTTATCATTGCAGCGATCAACGCGTTCGTGCTGGTCGACTTGCTGCGCGCAGTAGGTGACGTGCGAGCCGGCCGCGCCTATGCCGAACAAAGGCTCAACGACTCGCTCGCGCGGCGCGGTCTCCTCGGTCGCCTTTTCAAACCCGTGCTGCGGCTCGTCTCTCGAAGCCGCGACATGTATCTCGTCGGCCTGCTCTTCGGACTCGGCTTCGACACCGCGACGGAAGTGGGACTCCTCGGGATCGCCGCGATCGAGGCCGGGAAGGGCCTTCCGGTCTGGGCGATCCTCATTTTCCCGGCGCTCTTCACCGCGGGCATGTCGCTCATCGACACGACGGACGGCATTTTGATGCTCGGTGCCTACGGCTGGGCTTTTCTCAATCCGGCCCGTAAGCTCTACTACAACGTGACGATCACGTCGGCGTCGGTGCTGACGGCAGTGCTCGTGGGCGGCATCGAACTCGCCGGCATCGCCGGCGGCGGCGTGCAAGTGGGATGGCTCGGATTTGCGATCGTTATACTTTTTGCGTTGGGTTGGCTTCTATCGATGTCGCTTCACGCGGTTCGAACGGCCGGATCCCGTCGGCGAGCAGCCAGGCTTCCAGATGTCTGACGTAGGCGCTGCCGAACGAGTCGGCGAGCGCACGCGCGTACGACTCGTACCGCGCGCGATCGTTCGCGATCGCCATCGCTCCGAGCGCGCGACGCTGGCGGCTCATGTAGCCGGCTTGCAAACGCAGTCCGCCGTGTACCGCCTCTAAGAGAATATCGCTAGCCGCGCGGCTCGCGTCGTGGCGCAGCCGCTCCTCGAACCATTCGTCGAGCTCCAGTGGCAGCCGCAGCGACCGCACCGGCCCAAATCGCCCGGAGCCCTTAGGTCGCGCCATCACCGCTCCCGTGCGCGTGCTGGTGATCGTGGTCGGACCCATCGTGCGCGTGGGCGTGCTCGTGCACGGTCCCGTCGTAGTGCGCGTGCGCGTGCGAGTGGTCGTGGCTGTGACCCGGGGTCGCGTCGTCGTGCACGTGCACGGTGCCGTTCTCGTGCCGGTGCGGCAGGCTCTTCTCCATGGTTCGTCCCTCCGTGTAGCTCTACATTATACACGAAGAGCGCAACGGCAAAACGGTACTCGGATTGCAAGCGCGAAAGCCCGCTCTCGATGCTCTCCTCGATTCGCGGGCTCTTCTCGAAGCTCGGTCCCGGTTTGATCACGGGTGCGTCGGACGACGACCCCTCGGGAATCGCCACCTACGCACAGGCCGGCGCGAGCACCGGCTATTCGATGCTCTGGGTGATCTTCTTGACCACGCCGATGATGGCCGTCGTGCAAGGGATGTGCGCGCGCATCGCCATGGTCACGGGCAAAGGCCTCGCGGCGGCGATGCGGCAGAAGCTCCCTCGTTTGATCGTCGCGCCGCTCGGGATCGCCGTGATCATCGCGAACACGGTCAACGCCGGCGCCGATCTCGAAGGAATGAGCGCCGCCGCCCGCCTCCTCTTTAACCAATCGAACCTGTTCTGGATCGGGATCTTCGGCGCTATGTTGATCGTGATTCAGGTCTGGTTCGCCTACCGATCATTCGAATCGATCGTCAAGTGGCTAACCCTCGCACTCTTTGCCTACGTCGTGACGGCGTTCGTCGTGCGTCCGCCGTGGGGCGACGTCTTCAGGCATCTCGTCGTTCCGGAAATCCACCTCCACGCAACTTGGCTTACGATGCTCGTCGCGGTGCTCGGCACGACCATCACGCCGTATCTCTTCTTCTGGCAGGCCGCGCTCGAGGTCGAAGAAGAGGAGCAACTCGGCCGAAAGACCGTGGCCCAGCGCCGCGGCGCTACCCCGCAAGAGATCTCGGCGATGCACGTGGACGTAAACGCCGGCATGATCTACTCGAATGCCGTCGCCTTCTTTATCATCGTAACGACGGCGGCAACGCTGGCCGCGCACGGCCTCCATCAGATTACGTCGGCGGGCGACGCGGTGAAAGCGCTCGAACCGCTCGCCGGACGTTTCGCCGCCTGGCTCTTCGCCGCCGGAATGATCGGCACGGGGCTTTTGGCGATTCCGGCCTTTACCGCGTCGTCGGCCTACATTATCTCCGAAGCCTTCGGTTTTCGAGAGGGACTCAACGAGAAGGTGAGACAAGCGCCGCAATTCTACGCGGCGCTCATCCTTGGAATGCTCATCGCGATGATGATCGGTTTTCTTCGGGTCGATCCCGTCGCCGCGCTCTTCTGGGCTGCGGTTGTCAACGGGGTCGTCGCGGTACCGCTGCTCGCCGTGATAGTGCTCATCGCGAGCGATCGTCACGTAATGGGGCGCTGGCGGAGCAGCGCCGTGGCGAGAATCTGGGGCTGGGGAACGGTCGGCGCGATGGGCCTCGCCGCGATCGCAATGTTTGCCTTCTGGGGAAAAGCGTAAGGCTTAAATTTCCGACGCGCTTGTCCGGAAGTCGGCAAAGGCGATGCTAGTCTGAAAGAGTTGCCGGGATCCGACCGCTCTAAAAGCCTAGGTCGTAGACTCCGCGTCTCGGCGCTCTCCTCGTCGGCAAGGCTTCCACTTGTCCAAGTTGGTTGTCCAAGTGTCCGTTCCGCTGATCGTCCCAAAACGCCATCATGGATACATGTCACTTAGGGTGGTGTGGCGTTGGGGCGGCCCTAGCCCTTCGCGTCAGTCCTGTGGAAGCTTTATAAGCTTCGGGCGCGACCGTTTACTTCGGATGGTGCGGCGCAGGCGCAGATCCGTCCCTGTGCGGCAGGGCCCCTTCGGAGAAAGTAGTTTGAACCCAATGCGAACTTCAACTTTGGCTATCTGCGCGCTGATAGCCGTCTCGGCGTTGCTCGCTGCCTGCGGTGGCGGATCATCGCTAATCGGCTCGTCTTCCGGCATAACACCCGGTTCGCGCGCGCCTGCCGCGCTGATGGGCGAACGAACGCACCCGAATGTCACGTACAGCGTGATCCACAACTTCGGCGGCGGATCGGCAGATGGCTCCGAGCCGTTCGCGAGCGGCCTCCTCGACTTGCACGGCACGCTCTACGGCACGACTTTATATGGTGGCGCCAATTACTCGTGCAACTGTGGAACGGTCTTCGCCATCGGGCGGTTCGGCGCAGAGACCGTGCTTCACAGCTTCGGCGGCGTGGGGGACGGTATTAACCCTGCGGGCGATCTGATCAACGTCAACGGCACGCTCTACGGCACCACTGCTTCAGGGGGCGGCGTCGGGTATGGGAGCTACGGCGGGGGCGGCACGTTCTTCTCGATCTCGCCGTCCGGCGCCGAAACCGTACTCCACGCCTTCGGCGGCGCTGGAGACGGCGCAGAGCCTGAGGGGCACCTCGCACGCTTCAAGGGGACGTTCTACGGCGCCACTTATGCGGGAGGCAGCTACAGTTATGGTAGTCAGGGCCGCGGCGGTACGGTCTTCTCGATTTCGGCGGCCGGTGGGGAAACCGTCCTCCACAGCTTCGGCGGCGCGGGGGACGGCGCACTGCCGAATGACGGCTTGATCAAGGTCCGACTGCAAGGACACCCTATGGAGAAGCTGTACGGCACGACCGTGCTTGGTGGCGCGTACCAGAGGGGAACGGTATTCGTGATCTCGCCGTCCGGCGCTGAAACCGTGCTTTACAGCTTCGCCGGCGGCTATGACGGCAAAGACCCATGGGCCGGCCTCGTCAACGTCAATGGCGCGCTCTACGGCACGACCACTGGCGCAGGCGCATACGGCGGCGGAACAGTCTTCGTGGTCTCGCCGTCTGGCACAGAAAGCGTGCTCCACAGCTTCGGCGGCTCGGGGGACGGTGCTACACCGCGAGCGACCCTTATCAACGTAAACGGCACGCTATACGGTACGACCTACAATGGGGGCGCGAACAATGATGGAACGGTCTTCTCGATCTCGACATCCGGCGCTGAAACCGTGCTCCACAGCTTCGGCGGGGCACCGGCGGACGGCGCTCAGCCCGATGCAGTCCTCCTCAACCGCAATGGCACCCTGTACGGCACGACGCGATACGGCGGTGCGTACAATGGCGGGTCCGTTTTCTCGTTAACGCCGTGATCTGGTTAAACTTCGCGCCTCGCTAACGCATGGCACAGGCAGGCGAAAAGTCTCTTCGTTTACACTTTGCAGAACATCGAGCCGCTCGCGCAACTGCGGGCGGCTCTTTTTTGCGTAAGCACCGCATCCTTCCGCTCCTCGCCGCCACGCCCACAGCTTCGCGATCATGGGGTCAACGACAGTAACACCACGAGTGCGAACGTCTTAATTAAGAGAGGGATGCGGCTGCGCCACCGCCGCGCCGAAGAATGTTAGAAGATCGGCGTTGACGCGATCCTTCAGCGTCGAGGGAAGGCCGTGCGGCGCCCCCTTGTAGACTTCTAAACGTCCGTTCGGTACGAGTTTGACGGCGAGCATTGAAGCGTCGGCGATTGGAACGATTTGATCGTCATCGCCATGGATGAAGAGCGTCGGCACGGTCATTTTCTTGAGGTCTTCGGTGAAGTCGGTCTCCGAGAAGGCCTTCACGCAGTCGTAGCATGCTTTGATCCCGGCGAGCATTCCCTGCAGCCAGAACGAGTCACGCAAACCTTGCGAGACCTTCGCGCCCTCGCGGTTCGCGCCGAAGAACGGCGCGCTCAGGTCTTTCCAGAATTGCGACCGGTCGGCTTGGATGGCCGCGCGAATTTGATCGAACGCCTCCATCGGCAGACCGCCGGGGTTCGCCGGCGTCTTGAGCATCGTCGGCGGCACCGAGCTGATCAGCACCGCCTTCGCAACGCGCTCGGTACCGTGACGCCCGATGTATCGCGCGACCTCGCCGCCACCGGTCGAGTGGCCGACGTGAATCGCGTTGCGCAGATCGAGGCTGCTCACCAACTCCGCAAGATCGTCGGCATAAGTATCCATGTCGTTGCCGTCCCAGGGCTGGCTCGAACGCCCGTGTCCGCGCCGGTCGTGCGCGATGCAACGATAACCGTTTGCAGCCAGAAAGAGCATCTGGTCTTCCCAGGCGTCCGCGCTCAGCGGCCAGCCGTGACTAAAGACGACCGGTTGCCCGGTTCCCCAATCTTTGTAGTAGAGTTGCGTGCCGTCACGCAGCGTCAAATATGCCATCCTGCTTTCTCCTTTGCTCTAGCATGCGTCGCTCTAGCATACGCCGGACCGATTGGACGCGGTAGGGGGTTGGCGCAGCCTTCTGCAAACGCTGCCGCTGATTCCGGGTTCCGGTATCACCTCGCTTAAGGAGGATCCAAAATGCCGCTGCGCATCTTGTTCTTCGTCGCCGTCGTCGCACTCGGAATGGGAGCTCCCGCCCGAGCCTTCCCGGTCGATTTTGGACCCGGCTTCACGACGCGCACCGTAACGGTCGACGGCTGTAGAATCAGTGCGACGATCGGCGGTCATGGCCCGGCAGTCGTGCTGCTCCACGGCTACGCCGAGGATTCGCGGATGTGGCGACCCCTCGCGATCGACCTTGCTCGGCGTTTTACCGTCATCGCGCCCGATCTGCCCGGGATCGGCAACTCGTCGATCCCGTCGTCGGGCTTAGATATGACGACCTCCGCACGCCGCGTTCATGACGCGGTCGCCGCGATCGGCTACCGAAACGTGCGCGTCGTCGGCCACGACATCGGCCTGATGGTCGCATACGCATATGCCGCCACCTATCCTCAAGAGGTCAAGCGGCTCGCGCTGATGGATGCGTTTCTGCCCGGCGTTGCGGGCTGGGAGCCGATCTACGACAATCCGGGCATTTGGCACTTTCGATTCCACGGCCCGACCCCGCTCGCGCTCGTTCGGGGACGCGAGCGCATCTACTTCGACTACTTCTGGAACGACTTTGCCGCCGACCCGCGTCGCTCGATACCGGAGGCCTACCGCACTGAATACACGGCCGCCTACTCGCGGCCGGGTCGCATGGCGGCCGGGTGGGCCTACTTCGAATCCTTTCCGCAGACCGCCGCCACGTTTGCGAAACTTTCGCAGACGAAGCTCGCAATGCCCGTGCTCTCGATCGGCGGCGAGAAGTCGCTCGGCGTAGCCCTCGGCGCGCAGAGCCGGCTCGTAGCATCGACCGTTACGGTCGTTGTCGTCAAGAACGCGGGGCATTGGCTGATGGAAGAACAGCCCGCCGCCACGATGACCGCCGTCTTACAGTTTCTCGAACGCTCGTGAATCACACGACCGCTAGTTCAGGCCGCGAAGCCAGGCGACGATCGCCGCGCTGACGTCGGCGTCATACTGCTCGACGACTCCCTTGTCGTCGTCGTCCTCGGCGGCCCTCGGGGTCGCCGCGTGGCCGAGGCCATGGCTCATGGCGGGGATGACCGTAAGCGTCGCCGCGCCGGGATGCGCCGCATTCACGATCGTGACGATGCGTTGATGGTCGGCGAGCTCTGTTTCGAAATCGGAGTCACCGTAGATTGCGAGCACCGGTACGCCGAGCTGCGCCCACGGCTCGACGAGGTTGAGGTGCGCGATTTGCTGCACGTACGCGGTTGAAACGGGATAGATCCCGTTATGCACGCTGCACGACGGCAGGCTGCGCTCGATCTCCGCTTCGGCCTCACCGTCGTAGAGCAAGCGCTGCATGCACTGCGCTTTCTCTAGCAACGCCTGGTCGACGGCGGCCGGAGTCTCTCCATCGAGTTCGAGCTGGCGGCGCAGGTTGCGGATCTCGTACTCGGGCCAATCGCGCGCAACCGCCTCGAGCACGATTACGCCGGCGATGCGGTTCTGCACCGCCAAACGTGGCGCGATAATCGTGCCGATGCTATGACCTAGTAGATAGATGCGCGCGGGATTGACGCGCGGATCGCGTTGCAGCGCCGCGAGCGCGGCCGTATATCCGCGCACCTCGGAATCGAAATCGACGCTCCGGCAGGGAGGTCCCTGACTGTCGCCGATGCCGCTCTTCTCGACGCGCATCGTCACGAAGCCGGCGCGAGCGAGGTCGTGCGCGAGGTGCAAATACGCATCCTGCGGATTCTTCGCAACGTCGACCGAATAGCAGCCGATACCGCCGATGAGCAGCACCGCAGGTGCGGGCGAGGCAAGGCCTTGCGGCATCGTGACGAGGGTTCGCCGTAACGAATCGTCGACGGCGATCTCGCCATAGCGCGTGACGAGGCCGGAATCGCTTTCGTCCGGCGCCGCGGCGAGCAGGGCCGAGAGCCGAAGGGGCGTGCCGTCGCGCACGACGTCGATGGCGATGTGGTCGCCCGCGTGCAGATCGTGCACCGCGACGAGGAAAGCCGCAACGGTGTCGACCGGCGTGCCGCCGATTGCGCGAATCGTATCGCCGGCGCGCACTCCGGCCGCTTCCGCCGGGCCGGCGGCGGCGACGAAGGTTACGCGAACGCCGCCGCTGCCTTGTGCGACGCCCGCGCCGAAGACCGCATGGCGTGCGAGCGGCGGAAGCGCGCCTCGATCGTACGCAAGCGGTTTGCGCGTATCGGCCGCCGCGAAGGACCGGTTCGGCCACGCATAGATCTCGCCGTCGGGATAGTCGTAGATCACGTTGAACCGCTTGAGCAGTCCCATGCCGATGCTCGCGGCGTCGCGACCAAGCGCGAAGGCTCCGCCTTTATCGCGTGAAGCCCGCGTCAGCACGCCGGGAACGGTCGATCCGAAGAGCGCGACGGTGGTGCGCATGAGGTCGCTGTAGATCGGGCCGCCCACACCGTACCCCGTCACGACGTTGCGAACCGTTGCGTCGCGATAGAAGTCGTTCGCCTGTGCGAAGTGACGAAAGAGCGTCAACGACGAGCGATCGCCGGTATCGACCACGAACGTTCCGTGGACGCCGTCGACGGCGGCCGGTATTCGAATCAGCCCGTCGGCGTCGACCGTAAACGAAACGGCCGACGCACTCTTCGGAAACGCGAGCGGTGACCCGGAGAGCGTCAATCGCGAAGCGTCCATGTCGACGCCCATGCGAAATCGACGCAGCGTGCTGTACCCGATGACGCCGTCCAACGCGGGAAATCGGAAGGCGCGCCGGATCGGCGAGAGATCGATCACGTCGGTGGAGACGTTGCGGAAGCGAAGGCTCCCGATCGCGACGCTCGGCACGCGCGTCTGCGCCAGCGCCGACGAACCGCTCCCGGCGCCGTACGCGTAACCCGCGGAACGAGGCGCGAGCCCGAGACGTCGCGCGACGCTCGGTGTGATCACCAGCGAACTCGAGCCGGTATCGACGATCATCGAAAAGGGCCCTTTGCCGTCGAGCGAGACCGCGACGAGCATCCGGTTGTCGAACAACGTGAACGGCACGGTCGTCGAGCTGCCGTTCGCCGCCATCACAGCGGCGAGGAGCATGGGTGCGAGCATTGCGGGCAGCGTACCACGGGCGTCGGGCTGAAAGGCGCCTTTGATGTTTTTTTCACAGGCGCACGCGGTCAGTTCCCGGAGTTTGAACCACGCCGAACGTCGAAGAGCCCGCCCATGATCAAACTCCGCGGCTTCGTTATCGCGTTCTTGAGCGCGTCGTGTCTCGTCATCCCCGGGATGGCCGTCGCCCAGAGCACATCGGCCCCCTCACAATCCGATGCCGCGGCGATCGGTCGCGTCGACGCGACCATCCCCACGATCATGACCGCCGCCAAAGTTCCGGGGATGAGCATCGCCGTTGCGCGCGATGGCGCGACCCTATACACGCACGCCTACGGTTACGCAAACCTCGCGAAGAAGACGCCGGCGACCGTTGAAACGCACTACGAAATCGGCTCGATCACCAAGCAGTTCACCGCGACTGCGATCTTGCAGCTCAAAGAGGCCGGAAAACTCGCTCTCGACGATACGCTTGCGCGGTGGATTCCCGAGTATCCGCGGGCCGCGAAAGTAACGATTCGCGAACTGCTCCAGCAGACGACCGGCATTCCCAATTACACTGAGGTCAACCACTTCGAAAAAATTGCCGGGACGCAGCAAGCGTCGTTTGCAGCGATTCTCGCGCTGATCGACAGGAAGCCGCTCGAATTTACGCCGGGCAGCAAATTCACCTACAGCAATACGAACTACATTTTGCTCGGCGAGATCGTCGAACGCGCTTCGGGCACGACCTGGGAGGCCTACGTGCGCAGCCACCTCTTCGCGCCGGCGCACATGACGCAGAGCGGTTTCATCGACGACGAGGCCAAGCTGCAGCCAATGGCGACCGGCTACGTCGTCGACAAGAAGGGCGTGACGGTGGCGCCGCTCTTTGGTTCGGGGTGGGCATGGTCGGCCGGCGCGATCGTTTCAACCGTGGACGACATGCTCGCATGGGACTCCGCGCTCTTCCGCGGGCTGCTCATCAACCAAACCGATCTCGCTGCGATGTTCGCGCCGGGAAAAGAAGCCTTTGGCAAAAACTCGACCTACGGCTTCGGCTGGGTGATCGACACCGCCGACGGCCACACGCGCATCTGGCATAACGGCGGTACGTTTGGGTTTCTATCGGCGAACCTCGTCTTCCCGAAAGACCGTATGGCGGTCATCGTACTGCAAAACGCCGACACGATCGCCGCGCCCGAATCGACCGCCCAGCGCATCTTCGAAGCCTTCCTGCCCGCCGGGCTCGTTTCGGCGGCGGGCGAGGATCCCGCGGTGACGCAGCGCGTTCGCGACTGGGTCAACCGCCTCGAGACCGGAAATATCGATCGCTCGCAGCTCGACGCCACGATGAACGCCAAACTGACGCCGCAGTTCGTCACCGAGGTCAAGCAGCAAATGAGCATACTCGGCGCACCTCAGCAACTCGTCTATCTTGGAAAGACGAGCGCGAACGGTATAACGATCTACGATTATCGCGCGGTCTTCTCGGCCGTCTCGTTCACCCTGCGTTTCGGCGTAAACCGTGCCGGAAAGATCGCCGGACTGCGGCTCGTGCCTTAGTGCGCCTTCGCCTCGGCGCGCAGCCGGGCGATCTCGCGCTCCTTCGATTCACGGTCGCGCGTGAGCAGCTCGACCTTCGCGCGGAGCGCTTCTGCGTCGATGTGATCGTAGGCGGCGCCCGCGCGCTCGACGAGCGGAACGAGGCTCTTCTGCTCGTCGGGGTCGATATCGGCGCCCGTACGATGCGGTCCGTAAAGGGCGATCGCGACGATCTGATCGCGCAGGAGCACCGGCATCGCGAGCAACGAGTTCGCCAATCGCGGCGGCTCGTCGAACGACCAGGTCACTTCCGAGACGCGCACCGGCACGTTCTCGGCGACGAGATGCAAGACGAGCGGATCGTTCGGAGTGAGTTCGGTCACGTCGCCGTGGCTCCAGCCTACGTCGAGCCGCCGGACGAAGCCGCCGCGGCCGTTACTGCGAAAGAGTGCGGCCGAGAGTAGTCCGAGCGCTTGAACCGGCTCGTGAACGAGAAACTGGTCGACGGTGGTGAAGGACTCCGCGCGGGTAATGGCCGCCGCGGCCTTCGCCAAACGCCGCTCGGCGAAATGGCGCTGCCGGAAGAATATTCCGTCTACGAGCCGGTCGACGTTATGGTGCAGCATGTTGAGACTCGATCCGAGTGCCAGCGCGAAGATGATCTCGGCCGTCAGCGTGAAACGCGTCTGCGCGAACTGCTTCGACATGAACCAATCCAGCAGCAGAAACGTTCCCGCGATGAAGCTCGTCAGCACGCCGTAGACGAGCGCGCGGCTGATCACAAACTGCACGTCGAAGACCCTGCGCCGGGCGACGGCGTAGGCAACGGTCAGCGGAATGAAGACCGCGAGCGCGGTCAGCAGATCGGAGAACCACGGTGGCAGCGTGCGCGGAATAGTGATCACGGCAACGCGGACGAGCAGCAGAATCGGGAAAACCAGAATCCATTGCATGCGCTGGCGTTCGTCGTCGCGACTCTGAAAGAGCGTCACGATGAAGATGGCGGCCGCTCCCGCGTAAACGAGCGACGTCGCGATCACCAACGCCCGCACGAGCAAATCGGCCGGAAGCCCGAGAAAGTCGATGCGTACGAAGACGTAGAGCCACGCAAAAGGAAAGAGAATCGCCAAGAGCAGCGCGGCCATATTGAGCGGGCGGCGCCAACCGTCAACCTTGTTCGCGGGAAAGCGTAGCGCGAAGATCGTGACGAGCGCGCAGCTCGCGCCGCCGAGTGTTGCGAAGGCGAGCGCATTAAACCAGAAAAACGCGCTCGATCCCGGCCAGTAAAAGAAGAGATCGCCGTATCGCCGGAAGATGCAGTAGAGATAGAATGCCCACGTCATTGCACTCGGGCGCAGCAGCAGCAAAGCGGAGCCGACGATGACGAAGAGCAGGTAGGACGCGCAGAGCGCCAGGAGCCGAAGTTGTTCGGTGCGGGTCATCGTGCGCGGAGCCGGCGCGAGAACGACCGAACGCACCGCGCCGTCGTGCTTCAGGTTGAACGTCAGCGTTTCGGGCGGATCTCGCGTCAGGCCGCGGGGCAACGGCGGTACGATCCGGTCGCCTGGAACGATACCGGCCTTAGCCGCGGGAGAGCCCCGGTCGACGCCGTTGACGGCGCCGCCGTAGCTCACTTCCAATCCGTTGTCCGGACAAGCATTCCACATGCAGGCGACGCGCGGCGCGAGCGTTCCCAGACTCCAGGCGCTGATGATGATGACCAGCGTGGTGCGAACGAGATTCGTCATCGCGAGTGTAGCAATCGGCGCGCCATCGTCTCGTCGAGCGCCGCGCGAACCGCGGGCGGCACGTAGAGCGTCGACATCGGGGTGATGCGCGCGTCGGCGAGGTGCCGCAATGCGACTCGCTCGATCACCGGATCGCAGAGCGAGAGCGTCGATGCTTCGTAGACAATCCCCTCGTGATCGGCCGGATAGGTTTCGAGCAGTCGCTGCGCGAGCACGGCCAGGCCATCGCGATTCCACGCGTCCGCATCTTCCTTATAACCGCCCTCGGCAATCACACCGATCTGCCATAGAATCAAATTGCAGGCCGGGTCGGCGAGGCGGCCACGCAAGAGAAAGTCCGTCGCTTCGTAACTCAGGCAGCCGCCGTCGATGGGGTCGACTCCGAGCTCGGCAAAGAGCGCGTCTTCAGCCGAAACCCCGGGCAGCATTTCGGCGGAGAAACCCTCCGCGCGCAGCCGCCGTACGCATTCGTGGAATGGATAGGCCGCGACGCCGGGGTGGCCGTACGAGACGGCGCAGACGCGCACGCCCGCGCGAACGCAAGCCGTTATCCGCTCGACGATCTCGCGATAGGTTTCGTTGCGATCCTTCCCCTCGGCATAGAGCGAGCCGAGCGATTCGGTCTCGACGTTCAGCGTCAGAATCCAATATTGCGCGAGCGGATCCGTAACGAGCGAGAAGACCTTCTCGGCATGCTGGATGCGGGATGCTGCTTCGAACGTTGCCTGCGCGGGCGAACGGATGCCGATTCCGACCGCGGCCAGCGAGCCGCGCCCGTTCATTCAGGGTGAGGAGGGAATCGCGTTTGTATTCGGTTGACTTCGACGCAGAAGGTGACGGGGATGCCGTGGAACGGGTTCTCCGGCTGCGTGCTCTCGCAGCGAAGTTCTTCCAGGACCGCCTGCAATATGCGCCGGGAATCGTGGCTTTGAATGATCTCCGCCTGTTCGGAGGTCAGCCCCGGCCCCGGATACTCCGTGAGGTAGCTGTGAAGCCTCAACACTCCTTCGGGCTCGTCTCGAACGGTGCGATACCTCCGGAGCTCGGCGGCGTCGGTCGAGAGCTTGAGCAGATACTCGGTGAGCCGCGGCATCCTTCATCCTCCTCTGGATTTCTGCTACTTGCTTTGCTAACCCGCAGAGAGCCTCCCTGCCGCCCCCTTTGAAACACTAGCGCCTGCTCGCCCGTAGAGGGGACCATGAAGCTTATAGCCACTGCCGCCGGCGTTCTTGCCGCCGCGGTCCTCTTTACGACGACTCCCTTGCGCGCCGCCGAATCGGATGCTGCGGTCGCGCAGCTCATCAGCACCTCCGGAAATGCTCTGGGAATCGCGTCCCTCGGATCGGTCGGGACGATGCGCATCGACTCGACCGTCACGGCAGTCGGGCTCAATGGCACCGCGACGGAGTGGGTCGATCTGCGCGATGGGCGATTTGCCGAGTCGGCGAACCTCGCGCCGATCGTTGCGGCCGACGGTTACGACGGTCGCGTCGAGTGGAATGCCGACGGAACCGGCCTCGTCTGGAACGCCGGCGGCGACAGCGAACGCGCGTCGGAGATAAATCAAGCGTATCTTTCCAGCTATGCGCTCTGGAAGCCGAATGCCGGCGGGGCGACGGTCACGTCGCTCGGTACGAAAACGGCGGCCGGCAAAACCTACGACGCATTGAGCATCACGCTGGCCGGATCGAAGGTTCCGTTCGAGCTCTGGTTCGATCGAACGACGCATTTGCCGGCCCAGGCGCACTTCGACAACGGCTTCACGACGTCGACGCTGACCTTCTCGGATTACCGCCGCGTGAATGGCCTCAATTCCCCATACGCCGTGCACACCGATTCGAGCGACGGCAACAACACCGATGCAACGGTGACGCGCGTGGCCTTCGATCCACCCGGCGCCGAGGCCGCGCTCGCGCGCCCGACGACGCAGCCGACGGATTTCTCGATTCAGAACGGAAAGACGTCGACGACCGTGCCGATCACGCTGGGTGAGAACCACGTCTACCTCGACGTGATGCTCAATGGCAAGGGTCCCTATCACTTCATTTTCGATACGGGTGGCGCGAACATCGTCGATCCGGCCGTAGCAAAAGAAATCGGCGCGCTCGGCAGCGGCTCGGCCCAAGGCAGCGGCGTTGGATCGCAAACCGAATCGTTCAGCTTCGCTCGCATCTCGTCGCTGCAAGTCGGCGACGCCGCACTCAAGAATCAGCTCTTTGCCGTTGCGCCGACGCGAATGGGCTTCGGCGTTTCGGCCGGACGGCCGGTCGACGGATTGATCGGCTGGGAAGTCCTCGCACGGTACGTTACGACGTTCGACTACGCCGGCAAGCAAGTCGTTCTGAGTATGCCCGGCACGACGCAACCTCCCGCCAATGCCCACGTCGTGCCGTTCGTCCTCTACGGCACGCAACCGCAGATCGCGTGCACGATCGATAATATTCCCGCCGAGTGCACGATCGATACCGGCGCGCGCGACACGATCACGTTCATGGCGCCGTTCATGGCCGAACATCCGCAGATCATTCCGGCGACGCTTTCGGCGGTCGGCGTCAACGGCTTCGGCATCGGCGGCCCCGCCATGGGCCGGCTCGGCCGCGTGCAAACGATTGGCATCGGCGATCTTGCGCTAAACAATCTCGTCGGCGATTACACCACGCAGACGGCCGGCGCGCTCGCCGCGGCGTTCGTCGGAGCAAACATCGGCGGCAACTTGCTGCGACGCTTCACCGTGACGTTCGATTACTACAACGGCACGATGGCGCTCGTTCCGAATAGCGACTTCAACGAAGCCGATTCCTACGAGCGCTCGGGACTCTTCTTGATCAAACGCGCCGGCAGCGTCATCGTCGTCGATTCGCGTCCCGGAACGCCGGCGGCAAAGGCGGGCATCGCGAAAGGCGACACGATCGTCTCGATTAACGGTACGCCGGCGGGCGGGATGCTGCTCTCCGACGTCCGCGGTCTCTTCGCGCAGCCGGCCGGAACCGTCGTTACGCTGCAAGTTGCCGGCAAAGACGGAACGCAGCGCCCAGTGAAGATCACGCTAGCAGATTACATCTAGTGAAGCGATTCCTGGCCCTCGCTGTCGCGCTCGGTCTCGTGGTCGCGCCGGTCGCTCCCGTGCGGGCGAGTCAAGCCAATGCGGCGCTGCGCGTCGCGTTGCAGCGCGATCTCGACCAATATCTCGCGACGCGCTCGAAGATCGAGCATCTCTCGGCGATCACGCTCAGCGTCAGCCTGCACGGTGCCGCGCAGAACATCAATCTCGTCACGGGACGCACCGAGTACGGCGGCGGCGTGCCGATCACGTCCGGCAGCGTCTGGCAAATCGGCAGCAACACGAAGGCCTTCACAGCGGCGACGATTCTGCAGCTCGAAGCGGAGGGAAAGCTCACGATCGATCAGACCGTCGGGCGCTGGCTCCCGCAGTATCCAGCCTGGAAGTACGTGACGATCCGGCGGCTGCTGAGCATGACGAGCGGCATTCCGACCTACGACGATACGACGGCGATGTTGAGCGATTATGCCAAGAACCCGAAGCGGAACTTCACGATTCCCGAGCTGATCGCATACGTCTATCCATCGAACCCAAAGGCACCGAAAGCGACGAGCGGCTACTCCTATTCGAACACGAACTACCTGCTGGCCGAGCTGATTATCGAGCGCGCCTCGCACGACGGCTACGGCAACGAGCTCGACCGGCGCTATCTGCGCTCGGGGCTCGGTTTGAGCGACACCTATTATGCCGCGACGCAATATCCGCAGGAGGTCCTCGCGCGGATTCCGGCGGCATATTTCGTCAACCACGATCCCGGTAACGAACCGCTCTCGCCGCTGCTCGGACGCAACGTGCGCGACGATAGCGTTTCGTGGATGCAGGGGGCCGGCGGCGTCGCCTCGACCGCCGAAGACCTGACGCGCTGGGCGCGCGCGCTCTACACCGGCCCGATGCTCCCGCCAAAGCAGCGCGCCGAGCTGCTGAGCCTCACCTCAACGAAGACCGGAAAGCCGATCGCTACAACGAGCTTGGCGGATCCGCGCGGATTCGGCCTCGGTGTCGCGCAGATGACGCTGCCCGATCTGGGAACGATCTGGTTCTACGAAGGCGAGAGCCTGGGCTTCCGGATGGTACAGTTCTATCTGCCGCACCAAGACGTGGTGGTTGCGTTCGGATTCAACAGCCGGCCCGACGGCTCGTTAGACCAGGCCGGTAAGCTCGCGACTGCCATCTATCACACGCTGATCGTTTCCTCTCCCCTCATCACGAAGTAACCACGGCTTTCCTTTTCGTGTCTTGCCTCTCACTATGAGCATCAAAACGATGCGAGCCGCCGTCGTGCCGTCGCCGGACGCCGCTCGCTTGGAACTCCAAGACGTTGTACTTCCCGACCCCGGTCCCGGCGAGGTGCGCATCAAGGTCGAGGCCTGCGGCGTCTGTCATAGCGATGTCGTGACGATCGCGAACGCGTGGCCCGGCATCGCCTACCCGCGCATACCCGGACACGAGATCGCAGGCATTATCGACGCGCTCGGCGCTCGAACCGATGGATGGAAGGCCGGCGAGCGGGTCGGCGTTGGCTGGCACGGCGGTCACGACGGAACCTGCGATCGTTGCCGCCGCGGCGACTTCATCACATGTCGCAACTTGAAGATCCCGGGTATCGCATACGATGGCGGTTACGCGGAATACGTCATCGCGCCGGTCGTCGCGTTGGCGCGCATCCCCAAAGAGCTTGCCGCCGTCGAGGCCGCACCCCTGATGTGTGCGGGAATCACGACCTTCAACTCGCTGCGTCATAGCGGCGCTCGCGCGGGAGATCTGGTAGCAATTCTCGGAATCGGCGGGCTCGGCCATCTTGCGGTGCAATATGCGTCGAAGATGGGTTTTCGAACGGTCGCAATCGCGCGCGGAAGCGATAAGGAAGAACTGGCGCGAAGCCTCGGCGCCGTCGAGTACGTGGACAGCAGCGCCAGCGATCCCGGCGCCGTACTGCAAGCGATGGGCGGCGCGCGGGTCGTACTTTCGACGATAACGGTAGCCGCGGCGATGGAACCGGTAATCGCGGGCCTCGGCATCGACGGACAACTGCTGATCGTCGGCGCCGCTCAGGAGGCCCTCTCCGTGAATACGGCGCCAATGATCGGCAAGCGCAGCTCGATTCGCGCTTGGCCGTCCGGCACGTGCGCCGATTCCGAGGACGCAATGCGTTTCAGCGTTTTGACCGGAGTACGCGCAATGATCGAGACGATGCCCCTCGAGCGCGCGAACGAGGCCTACGCAAGGATGATGAGCGGAGCCGCGCGCTTCCGGATGGTGCTCACACCGCAGTAGTTTGAGCGATCGCCTCGTCTGGGTTACGCTCTTCCTCCTGGGCTGCTATCACGGCATCAATCCGGGGATGGGATGGCTCTTCGCCGTAGCGCTCGGATTTCAGGAGCGCCGGACCGTCGCCGTGCTGCGTGCGATCGTGCCGCTGGCGATCGGACACGTCGTGTCGGTAGCCATCATCGTCCTCGCGGCAACCTTCGCCACGTTTGCGTTTCCGCACAGGGCCGTGCATCTGGCATCCGCTGGGATCTTGCTCGCCTTCGGCCTCTATCGATTGGTGCGCGCGCGCCACTTCCGCTGGGTCGGGATGCGCGTCGGCTTTTGGGGACTCATGCTTTGGGGCTTCCTGATGTCGACCGCGCACGGTGCGGGGTTGATGCTGCTGCCGTTCGTTACGTCGATCCGCGCGACGATGGCGATGCCAATGCCGGGAGCGGAGTCCGTCGGACACGGCTACGCGCTCGGCTGGCTGATGGTAGCCGTACATACGCTTGGCTATCTTCTGACGATGACCGCCGTGGCGCTGGTCGTCTATCTTAAGATCGGCATCCGCTTCTTAAGAACTGGGTGGTTGAACGTCGATCTCTTCTGGGCGCTCGCGCTGATCGTCACCGGCATCATCGCCCTGCTCACCTGAGGGAATTCCGGCGCCCGGTGGGCAACGGCTCACTCCTTCGCGCCGCAAGAAAGGTTGACGCCATGCAGCTTAAGCCAGACCCCACGTTCTACGCCTCGGCGAAGGATGCGATGAAGGCTCCGCCGGAGCGGCTCGCCTACGTCGCGCTCCTGAGCGCTACGGGAAACGGCGTTCCCGACCGCCTAGCTGTCATCGACACAAACGCGTCGTCCAGCACGTACGCGACGGAGATTGGCGGCGTCGACCTGCCCAATACCGGCGACGAGCTCCATCATTTCGGCTGGAACGCCTGCAGCGCTGCGCTCTGTCCGTTCGCCCCGCATCCGCACGTCGAACGGCGCTATCTCATCGTTCCGGGATTGCGCTCGTCGCGCATCCACATCATCGATACGAAGCCGGATCCGTCGAAGCCGCGTATCGTCCGCGTGATCGAGCCCGAAGAGATTATCAAACGCACGGGCTACTCGCGCCCGCACACCGTTCACTGCGGACCCGATGCGATCTACGTGAGCGCGCTCGGAAACGCCGATGGCGACGGCCCGGGCGGGATCTTCATGCTCGATTGTGATACCTTCGACGTCATCGGGCCGTGGGAGGCCGACCGCGGATCACAATATCTTGCCTACGATTTTTGGTGGCATCTCACGCACGACGTGATGATCACCAGCGAATGGGGCACGCCGAAAATGCTCGAAGGGGGCCTCAATCCGAGCCTGCTGCTCGAAGGGAAGTACGGCCACCACCTGCACTTCTGGAATCTTCGCAGCCGGCGCAACGTGCAGAGCATCGACCTCGGCGCCGAACAGCAAATGGTGCTCGAACTGCGTCCTTCGCACGATCCGGCAAACACGTACGGCTTTGCCGGCGTCGTCGTATCGCTGAAGGACCTCTCGAGCTCGATTTGGCTCTGGCATCGCAACAACGGCACGTGGGACGTCAAGAAGGTGATCGAGATTCCCGCCGAGCCGGCTGATCCCGATCGGTTGCCCGATATGCTCAAGGGATTCTCCGCAGTTCCTCCGCTGCTCAGCGATATCGACCTCTCGCTCGACGATCGCTATCTCTACGCATCGTGCTGGGGAACCGGCGAGATGCGCCAGTACGACGTTAGCGATCCGTTCAATCCGAAACTCGTCGGTTCCGTGCACATCGGCGGCATCGTGCGGCGCACGCCGCATCCGGCGAACCCGTCTAAGCCGCTCGCGGGCGGCCCGCAAATGGTCGAGATCAGCCGCGACGGACGGCGCGTCTACTTTACCAACTCGCTCTACCGCGCGTGGGACGATCAGTTCTACCCCGACGGCGTGCAGAGTTGGATGGTGAAGCTCGACGTTGCCGATGACGGCGCGATCGCCTTCGATCCGAAGTTCTTCGTCGAAGTCGATCCCTCGCGCCGCATTCATCAAGTCCGCTTAGAAGGCGGCGACGCCTCGTCCGACTCGTACTGTTATTCCTAGGGCATGAAGGTTCGTAGGCTCAATCACGCGGTACTGCGGGTACGCGAGCTCGATCGCAGCCTCACGTTCTATAACGACGTGCTCGGTCTAGAGCCGGTCGCCCGGATGGGTAAGGTGATGGCCTTCATGCGCGCGCCCGGCTCTGAGAACCACCACGATCTCGGACTCGCCGCCGTCGGTCCAAACGCGCCGCCGCCGAACGAGCGCGGCGTCGGCCTCTATCACTTAGCATGGGAAGTCGACGAGATCGAATCGCTCCGCGAAGCGCGCGACGCGTTGCAACGTTACGGCACGCTTAGCGGCACGAGCGATCACGGCGCAACGAAATCGATCTACGGCTACGACCCCGACGGAAATGAATTCGAAGTGATGTGGATGGTGCCGCGCGAGCACTGGGGTGAATACGAAAACGCCGCAGCGACGCGCGCGCTCGACCTCGACGCCGAAATCACTCGCTGGAGCCGCCACGTCTCGCCCTGAGCGCAGTGCGCAGTTGCGCAGCGCCACGCCCGAGTGATAGAGTTGTGTGCAGCCATGCCTCTTCACGAAATCGTTCTCCCCGAGACCAAACCCGAAACCGAATGGGTGCGCGGACGGCCGCTTCAAAAAGTGAGCCCGCAGCGTACGCACTCCCGGCTGCAAGGCGCATTGACGATGCAGTTCAATCACTGGGCGGAAGGTCGCGGAGAAGCGGGTCCTGAGTGGCGGTTTCGAGTAGCGCCGCCGGGTGAAGTCCGCCGCCCGCTCGTCCCCGACGTCGCCTACGTCTCGAACGAACGCCTTCGCCCGCTGAGCGACAGCGAACTCGAGATCCCGGCGCTTGCGCCCGACGTCGCCGTCGAGATTCTTTCGCCCGATGATCGGCGAGTCGACGTCGATGACAAGATCGACGTCTACCTGCGCGCCGGTTCGTCGCTCGTCATGGTCGTCGATCCGCAACGGCGCATCGTCGAACTGCACGACCGCAACGGAACCTCGCACCTCGACGAAAAGCAATCAATCGAACATTGGGCGCTGCCGGAGTTCTCCTACCCCATCCGCGACCTCTTCGCCGTCCTGCGCCGCTCCTAAGCAAGAGCCTGTTACCTGGTTGTAACCGCCTTGCCATAAGGTGGCGCTGCGGCCGACGAGTCCCCGGCAATTTGTACGCCGTGGTGCGCCGCAGAAAGGTACAACGGTCGGACGATCATGCAAAAAGGTTTTCTTTGGCTTGCCATTCTTTGCGCGTCGGTAACGGCCCTCGAATCGGCAGCCGTCGCATCAACATCGGCTCCCAAGTCCGCTCCCGCCGCTCCCAGCGTCGGTTACGCAAAGGGCCCCTGTGACGCCTCCGACGTCGTCGGAATGATCGGCAAAGACGGCATCCTTCATAGCAATCCCCGAGAGGCGGCGAGATTAATCGCTGCACGAGTAATCGGCTGTCAGTTCGTAATTGCCAAGTACCTCACGAGCCTTCCGGCACCGCTGCCGAATATCTCATTTCGCAGCACCGACGGATTAGCAACACCTGCTCCGCGGCCAAACGCTAATTGTCTCTCGATCAATAGCAACGATCCAGTCAAGCAGTTTACAGTGCTGGACTATTGCGCCGCCTGGATCGCGCGATACGTTCCAGCCGGCGGTCTCTTTGCGGCGCCATCGCCGACGCCGGCGCCGATCAGCAATCACGTGGATAAAACCACGACATCGAACGGAAAGATTCGAAAGAGCAGGCTTGTTTACGTCTTTTCGTTGGCAACCGATGCTCCCACTTCCGCCCAGATGTCTTTGCAGATGGCCGAAAATCTTCAACCGCATCTGCGGCAAGGCGGACAAGCCGACCCGTTCGTCGCGAACTGGGAAGACACGTACTCGGTGCTGGCGGCTCCGGGCTGGACGCTCGCGCAGTATCAGCAACAGTGCGCGGGCGACGTAAATACTGCGGGTGCCGTCGTAGTCATGCCTCCGGGCACGGCTTCCGCATCGTGGAACTTTCTGCTAACGGGAAACTGGACGTTCACGACGGTTCAAGCCATGGTCCTAGATTGTGAACCGGCTACGACAACATACCAGAACAGCCTCGCCTATATTACCGATATCACCCAGGTAGAGAACGGAAAGGCGACGCGCGTAAGCTTCTCGCTTTCCACCGCTCTCGCGCTGGCCTCTGGAATCTTCGCCTTTCATCCAGCGAAAACTGAGACGTTTGCGTTCACGTCACCGAGCCCGCTGCCTCCGCCGGGTAGCTCCTACGAAACGGGTTATAGCACAGGAGCGAATTCGAATGGGTTAGGCGCAGCTGCTGCGGTCGGCGTTGCCGCACTCACGCCGTTATCGCAAACCAACATCGGGCTTCTGGCCGGCCCCGACGCGCAGTTGCGCGAATCGCTTCAAAAATCGCTGCCTAAGCTTGTGATCGATTTGACGAAGGATTGCTCACAAGGTCCCAAGTTGGACAAAGACGAGCCGGATCTCTCGCAATGTCAGTGGCTGCAGCGGTAGTCATTGATCGATAGCCCGGCCTCGGGTAGTAGACGCACTCGCCAGCGAGTGCGTCTACTAATTTGACTCCGGCTTAGGGCGTCGACAAAGCCCCCTGCCCAGTCGACGGACGGCTTCTGTGGCTTAGGCACCGTGGCTAGACGTCGGACGACTCTTCTCTCTCAGTTTAGGTGCATCCCGCAGTCGGCATCGGTTCCTGGAGGCATAAATAGCGGTCGCCCACAGTAACGGCAGTAGATGATGTCCGCCACGCCGTCGGGGAAACGGTCGGCGGCGCTGGCGCGCTGCACGTAATCGCCGGGGTTGAAATTCATAAGGCCTCAGAGTACCACGCTTGTCAAGTCCGCTAACACGGACCAGCACCTCGCCATGCCGGTGCTTCGACTCCGGCGCTGCGCGCCTACGCTCAGGATGACACATCTGGCGTCTCCGCAATCAGCTCCGCATAGGTTCGGCTGGAATCGGTCGGCGTGCGCTTGAGATCGGGGTCGGTGTCGAGATCGATATGATAGAGCCCGAAATCGCTGTTGTCGTCGAATTTTAGACCCCACTCGCGATTTGAGGTGATGCTCCAGCAGATATACGCTTCGACGGGCGCACCGCGCGCAACGGCCTTGCGCACTTGCGCGACGTGCGCTTTTAGATAATCGGCGCGGCTAAAGCCGGGCACGCGCGTGACGCAGCCGTTCTCGATCACGATGATCGGCTTTCCGGGAAAATCGCGCTCGGCCTCGCCGATGATCATCTCGAGCGCGTCGGGCCAAACCGGCGCGTTCGCATACTCGAAATCGGACGCGGAGCTGAGCCGGTGCAGCTCCTGCGGCCAGAACGCCGGCACGCCCCAGTAGTAATCGAGCCCCACGTAATCGATCGTGCCGACGCACTCGCGCGGGCAGAGAAACTCCGGCAGCTTACCGGCGAGCCCGAGATTCCACCAGTTCGTGCCGAGCAGCGTTCCGAAGACGGCGAAGCCCTTGCGCAGCGCAAAGAATGCGTGCAGCCACGAGCGCGTCGCGCTCAACCGCTCCTCGCCGTGCACCGGCACGAACTCGACGCACGCGGGATCGCCGAAGATTAGCTGTGCGATCCGCCGCGCAATCTCCGGCTCGAGCCCGTCGTACTCCGTGGCACCGCGTGCGACACACAACCCCGGCACACCCGGATGAATTCCGACCCGCAGTTTGCCGCGCTTGCGGATCCGCTTCACCGAACGATCCATATCGGGCACCGGTCCGCTTCCGTCCGACTTGGCCTCATCTTCGCGCCCGATGTTCGCAATAGTCTTGCGGTTCAAGGCGTCGGGAATCTCGGGATGCTCCTCCCGAAGCTCTCGGATCGCGCGGTCGACGAGGTTGAGCAGCGTGCGGCTCCCCAGCGCCATCGCGACGGCGAAATACTGCTCGGAGCGCGGCAACCTCGTCAGGCCCAATGCATCGACGGCATAGGCGCGCAAGTTGACCTCGTCGTCGAAGACGGCCTCGATCTCGCCCCGCCGCAGCGCCGCGACGGCCTCACTCATCGTGTCGACATAGCTGACCGTCGCTGCGGGAAACCAGCCGCCTACACGTTCCGCCGTCAAAGTCTGTGCGACGACCGCGATCCGTCCGCGCCACTCCTGCGCGTTAGGCGGCAGCGCCGTCGCACTCGCATGCAGCACCGCCAGATGCGTGCAATAGTACGGCTCAGAGAAGAACGCCTGCTCGCCGCGCTCGAGCGTTAGCGTGAGCTGCGCAATCGTGCAGTCGACGCGCCCGCTTTCGACGATGCCGTAGTTCGCAAACCGCGCCGCCTGACGCTTTGCCGCCGCGGGCGACTGCAGATGCGTCGCGTTCCGATCGACAATGCGCTGAATCCAACGCGGCAGACCTAGCACGAGCGGATTCGTCCCGACGCGCGCGTTTGGCTGAATTTGCCGAATCGCCGCGCGCGCTCGGGCATGCGCACGAAAGAGGTTCGGGATAACCGTCAGCACGTCGTCCATTTGCTCTTCGGCGGTCGCATAGGGCGGCTGCCCCGGCGGCATCGCGTACGCGCGCATCCAGAAGCCTTTGATCCAACCGTAGACGAGCTGATCGGGTTCGTTGAGCGTTACGTAGTCGTCGATGAGATCGCCGAGCCGTTGCGCGACCTCGCCGGCGAAACGCGCGAGCCGATCGGGAAAGCCCGGGTCGAGCAATCCGGCGCCCTTGCCGGCGGCCTGAACGTGCAGCGGCCACGTGTTGTGCAGCAGCGTAACCATCGACGACATGCCAGCGTCGCGGATCGCTTGCAAAACGTCGCGATAGTGCGCAAAGGCCTCGTCGCTCCACTCGCCGGGCTGCGGTTCCAACCGCGCCCACGAGAGCGAGAGCCGAAAGAGGCTGCAGCCGAGGCCGCGCGCCAACTCGACGTCTTCGCGGTACCGGTTCCAAAAATCGGTCGCCTTACCGCGCGGAACGATGCCGCGCACGCGTTCCCACACGTCGCGAATCTCGTCGTGACCGGCGTAGGCCTCGCATTGATGATCGGCCGTCGCAACGCCGAATCGAAGGTTCTGCGCCACCTGCGCCAGATGCGCGACGACGCGTAGCCATCCCTGGCTGGAAGACCGGTTAGCGCGGCGCTATACTAGACCCGCGTGTACTCAGTCGTCCAGACGGTCTCCCACGTCTTGCCGTCGTCGGCTGAGAATGCTTCTTCGAAGCGGGGATTTGCGCGATGCGCGAACCAGCGGTAGCGAACAAGAATAGGCTTACCGTCGAACGTGTCGGGTGCGAGGAAATCGCCAAGGCCGGCCGCGTTGAAGCGCCCGGCCTGCGGCAGTCCCGTCGCCAAACCGTTGCGCTGCGTGCCCCAATAGAGGAACCATTGGCGCGTCGCGACGTCGTAGAGACGCAGCGTTACACCGCGAACGTACTGTCCGGGACAATGCAGATCGCCGTCTTCGAGATTCGCGCTTCCGCCCCAGAATGGCGCCACGACCGATGTGCCGTCGCACGAATACCACTGCCGGTCGTTGGAGAGCGGATGGCGCATTCGCATGTAATGCGTCTTCCACGTACCGATGAGAAAGTCGAAACCGCGCGCGCCGGCGCCGGCCGGGTCGCTCGCATTCCACACGCCTTTACTGCTCGGCGAAACCCGCTCGTAATCGGTGGTCCAGTTCGTCTCCCACGTCTTGCCGCCGTCGGTCGAGAAGGCTTGCTCGAAGCGGGGATTGCCATGCGGCTTCGTCCATTGAAATCGTGTGATGACGGACTTGCCTTTCCAAGAATCGTACGAATAGAACTCGCCGATGCCGGCGGCGAAGTGCCCGATCTGCGGCGGCGGTGCGACGGCCAGCGCGTGCGTACCCCACCAAAGCGTCCACTGATGCGTGCGCGGGTCGTACATGCGCAGCGTCATCCCGCCGACGTGACGCTTCGGACACGTCAAATCGCCGTCCTCGAGGTTACCGCTGCCGTTCCAAAACGGACGGATCACCGACGTACCGTAGCAGTCATACCACTCGTGACTACCCACCAGTCGATCCTTGAGCAGCCGGTAATGCGTGCGCCAGGTGCCCAACTCGAAATCGAAATCGTGGCGCCCGTCACGCGTCGTCGGCGCGGCGGGATAGTTCGGCTTGATGATCGCCGCCGGCACCGTCGCCACGGGAACGGTCGCCGCTGAGGCGGACGCGGCAGCGAAAACGGCACAAGCCAATAGAAAGGGCGCACGCTTCATAAACGCCTACCACGCGCGGACTGCCTCAAATGTGACGCCACGCCGAGAGGAGGTGCCTCACGACGCCGCCGCTCCGCCGAAGCGGCTGCGATAATCGGTGGGGACGACGCCGAAGCGGCGGACGAAAGCGCGCCGAAAGGTCTCGTCATTAGCGTAGCCGACGTCCTTCGCAACTTTCTCGACCGCGTCCCCGGCGTTCACGAGCAGCCATCGCGCCTCGTCCAAGCGAAGTTCCTCGACGAAATCGGCCGGCGTGATGCCAAACTCCGACTTGAACTTGCGCGTGAAGTGCCTCGGACTCAGATTGGCGTGCTCGGCGATTGCCTCGACGGTCAGGTCATCGTTGAGATGACCGCGGATCCACTGCGCGAGGTCGTCGAAGCGGTCTTTGCCCTGGACTTGCACCAGCAGCGGCGCCGAATACTGAAGCTGGCCGCCGGAACGTCGCAGATAGACGACCATTTCGCGGGCGACCTCCATGGCGAGGTCGCGGCCGAGATCTTCCTCGATGAACGCGAGGCACAAGTCGATGCCGGCGGTGATACCTGCGGACGTATAAAACTTGCCGTCCTTTACGAAGATCGCGTCGACATCGACGTCGATGCGTGGACGGTGCTCCTGCAGGTCTTGCGCGTACCGCCAGTGGGTCGTCGCACGGCGTCCGTCGAGGAGTCCGGATTCGGCGAGCGCGTACGTTCCCGTGCATACCGACGCAACGCGGCGTGCGCGAGGCGCGGTGGCTCGCAGCCAGCGCCCTAACGCGGCGCGAAGTTCCGGACGCTCACGCACCGCGCCGCCGCCCGGCAGAATGATGGTGTCGAGGAGTCCGCACCGCGCGATCGTTGTGTGCGCGTAGAATGCGATCCCCGATTCGGTGGAGATCGGCCCCTTGGTCGCGGCGAGCAGCACGACTTCGTACGCCGGCGTCTTGCGCGCAAGCATGACGTTGGCGAGACTAAAGACGTCGGCGGGTCCGGCGATGTCGAGCGCCTGGACCCCATCGTAACCGACGATTCCAATCCGACGAACTTTCATACCCCGAGTCTAGACCAGGGCCCGCGTGGCCGCAATGGCCACAAACCGACGATTTAGGACATCGAGGCTACGTCGATTGCGGCGGGGAAGAACCCGGCGGTGCGGCTCGCTGAGCTCATACGGCAACATCGCGCTCGAGCACATCTCTCGCAGGAAGAACTCGCCGAGCGCGCGGGCGTGAGCGCGCGCACGATCGGCGACATCGAAACGGGAATCTCGCTATGGCCGCGCGCGATCACCATCTCGCTCATCGCCGAAGCGCTGGAGCTCGACGCGCAAGCACGCGAGACGCTCCGCACGGCGTCGAGCCGGCGAGGCTTGCGCCAGGGGGCCGGTGCGGCATTACCGCAAGCGGTCGATCTGATCGGACGCGAGCGCGAGATCGCGGCGTTGCGCGCACTGCTGCTCGACCCCGCGACGCGGCTGGTGACGCTGACCGGCGGTCCCGGCGTCGGCAAGACTGCGCTCGCCGTCGCACTCGCGGCAGACGTCGCCGATGCGATTGCCGGTGAAGTGCGCTTCATCGAATTTGCGACGCTCCCCGACCCGCTCTTGGTGCCGACGAAGATTGCGCTCGCGCTCGGCGTCCGCGACGTTCGCGGCGATTCGGTCGCGGCCTCGGTCGCATCGGTAATCGGCGATCGCCCGATGCTGCTGGTGCTCGACAACTTCGAGCGCATGATCCCGGCCGCGCAGAGCGTTGCGGAACTCCTCACTGCGACGCGCAACCTCAAAGTGCTCGTCACCAGCCGCGCCGCGCTCCACCTTTCGATGGAGCGGCAGATGAAACTCGATCCGCTTTCACCGACATCGAGTGCGCAGTTGCTTTTTGCTCGCATTCGCAGCGGTGCAAACGACGGCGAGGCGCCGGACGAAACGAACGTCGCCGAGCTGACCCGCGCGCTCGGCGGCGTACCCCTTGCGATCGAGCTGGCCGCGCCGCTCTTGCGCGGCACGTCATCGGCAGAACTCGCCGCACGGCTGCAGCATCCGCTCGACGTTCTCGTAGCCATGCGCGATGCCGTCGGTTACAGCTACGCGCTGCTGGCGCCGAGCCACCAACGGATCTTCCGCGCGCTCTCGGTTTTCGATGGCCCGTTTACCGAAGAGGGCGCGCAGCAGCTCGCGGCCGACGGCGAGCGCGAAGCGACGACGATCGATACGCTGCGCACGATTTCAGCCTTGATCGATCAGAGTTTGATCGGCGTACGCGAAGATCCCACGGGCGAACCGGAGTTCAGCATTCACCCGCTCGTCTCGGAGTTTGCCGCGCAAGCGCTGGAACGCGAGCGTGAGAGCGACGCGGCCTACCTCCGGCTCGCCGAGTACTGCACGGCGCTCGCGCGCGTGCCGCCGCACCCCGAGCCTTTTGCCGACCCCGCAGTGCGAACGCGCTTGAGTCGCGAGTCGTCGCACTTCGATGCTGCACTCGGGTGGTTGCGGGCAACGAAGCGCGTTGCGCGCGCGCTCGAGCTGGTGATCGAGCTATGGCCGATTTGGTTTCGTCGCGGCGAGACCGCGCACGGATACGCGTGGGCGCGCTCGTTGCTCGACGCCGAGAGTGCGGAGCCGATCGACGAGGGATTGCACGCCGAGGCGCATCGGGCCGCGACGGGACTCGCGGAAGCCTCCGGCCGGTACGACGACGCCGAGCGTCACGGCAGCCTCGCGCTCGCGCACAAGCGCGCCATCGGCGATGAGGCCGCCGTCGCGTCGATTCTCGCCGGGCTCGGCGTCTGCGCGCACTCTAAAGGCGACTACTCCGGCGCGCGCGGCTTTCTCGAAGAGTCGCTGACGATCCGGCGCGACCTCGGCGACGGCCTAAACGTTGCGCGAGCGCTGCTCGACCTCGGCACGATGGCGTGCGACGAAGGCAAGTTCGATGAAGCGACGACGCATCTCGATGAGGCGCTGACGCTCTTTCGAGCGGCGGGGCGCCGAATGGGCGGAAGCCTCACGCTGGGAGCGCTGGCGCTGGTCAAGGTTCGCGCGGGTGCTCCCGAGTTGGCGAAAGACCTGGCGAACGAAGCGGCGCGCATCGCCGAAGCGATCGGTTTCATGGAATCGGCGCGCGCGGCGAAGCTGATCGTGAGCCGTGCGCTCGTAGATTTAGGAGATCTGCAGCGGGCGCAAAGCACGGCCTTAGATCTCATCGCGGCCGAGGCGGACGGCCCGGCGCCCGACGCCGGCGTTCTGCGCGTTTTGGCGGCAATCGAGTTTCAGTTGGGCCGAGTCCGTCTTGCCGCGCGCCTTCTCGGCGCCGCCTCGACCGCGCCGGCACTGCCGGTGATTCCGCTCGCCGATCGCGCAGCGTACGATGCGCTGGTTGCGTCGGTCGCGGCCGCTCTCGGCGAGGAGTTCGAGGCGCGGCGGAACGAGGGACGCGAGCGCGGCGCCGCGGCGATAGTAGCCGAAGCGTAATTCCGTGAGTAACTTCGTGGAGCCGTAACCCCCGCCAGACGTACGGTGGAGTCACAGACTCCCGTTACAGAAAGGACTCCACCCACCATGCGCAGCCTCACGACTTCATTCGGCACCTTGACCGGCGCCGCGCTCATCCTGGCCGCCACGACGGCATGCTCCTCTTCGTCGGCCATCCCGCCCGCGCTCGGCCCGGGTGCCGCCGCCGCGCCGCCCGCAAGCGGCACATCTTCGATGACGAGCACGCGACCGAGCGGCACTCACGCAACGCCCGCGAGAAAGCAAAAGCCGCTGCTTTACGTCGCGCTCACCTACGACAACGAAGTATTTGTCTACGATCAGGGCCAGCGCGGCAACTTACCTAAGTCCACGATCACCGCCGGCCTCAACCAGCCCGCCGGCATCACTACCGACACCTCCGGCAATCTCTACGTCGCCAACTCGAACTCCATCGCCGTCTTCGCGCCCGGCGGAACCTCGCCGGCGCGGACGATCACGACCGGCGTCAATGGTGCATCCGACGTCGCCGTCGACGCCGGCGGCAATATGTACGTAACGAACAACGGCGGCGACTCCGGACAGCAGTGGATCAACTACTATCCCGCGGGATCCACCTCGCCAACGTACACGTGGTATCCGCCGCAGTCTTCCGACGTGCTCACCGGCATAGCGCTGATCTACCCTAACGATACCTCGCAATCGCAGATCTACGTCAGCTACTTCAACACGTCGCAAGGGTACCCGGCCGGCAGCGTCCTCTTCTGCCAACCGGCGTACACGACGTGCTTACAAACCGGCATGTCGATGGGACAGACCGGCGGCATCGCGGTCGAATCCTCGGGCTCTTCATCGCCGTTCGAGTATCTCGCCGTCGACGATAATATCCCCGGCTTCGACAACGTCGTCAACGGGCAGATCACGCAGGTTAAGACCGGCGGCTTCCCCGACTACTTGGCGTTCAACTCGGATCGCAGCGCACTCTACGTCAGCAACGAATCAAAGCCGAGCGTCGTCGAGTACGCGTACCCCTCGATGAGCGTCCTCAAGACGTTCAGGATGCCGCGAGTGAGAGGCGGCTACAACTTCAACATCCCCGCGGGCGTCGCGGTCAGCCCCGCCGGCACGTACTTCTAGTTCGTCTAGTTCGTCGCCGGTTCCGCGGCCTTGGGCGAGGAAGCGCGCCCGAGGCCGCGGCATAGTACCAAAATGTCAGCATACGTCATCGTCAACGTCGACACGAAGCAGCCGCAAGAGTACGAGCGGTACAAGGAGATGGCGCAGAAGACCGTGGCACAATATGGGGGACGCTACCTCGCGCGCGGTGGTCCGATGAACGTGTTGGAGGGCTCGTGGGAACCCACGCGGATCGTCATCCTCGAATTCCCGTCGTACGAAAAAGCTCACGAATGGTGGCACTCGGCCGAGTACGCTCCGGCGAAAGAACTCCGTCAACGGCTGAGCGAAACCGATCTCCTCATCATCGACGGTTACACACCGGCTTAACCTCAGCTTGCGAGCGTCGAGATCAGCGCCATGATGCCGAGCACGGCGATCATCCCCGCGACGTAACCCGCCGTCGAGCGCGGCGCCTCGGGGTGGCGGCCATGAAACCGCCGCAACTCAAAGAGAAAGAGAAAGAGCGCGATCAGTCCGAAGGCGATCATCGTGACGCCGACCGCCTGCGGGCTGACAAGGCCGCGCAGGCCCGTCTTGGGCGCGCGTCCCTCGAAGAACTTGTCGATCGTGAAGCCGAAGCTGATGAGCGTGAGCGAGGTGCGCACCCACGAAAGCGTCGTGCGTTCGTACGCTAAGCGCACATTATCGGTTGCAGCATCGATGGCATTTCCCATGACCTCTACCGTTCGCGTGCGGCGTGCGCGCTCATCCTCGCCCGCAGCCAACCAAGCTCCACGCCGTCGATCACTCTGCGCGGATGAGTTCACGCGACGGGCGCCAAAATATACTGCATGAAGGCTGCTACTTACACCGCTCTGCTCACCGTGCTTCCGCTCCTGGCCGGCTGTTCCAACGCGACGCCGATGCAACAAGCGATTCCGCAGACCGAATCGGGCGCTTCGGCCGGCGCGACGGGCGATCGTTTTCGCTCCGGTTCGTTGACCGAACTCTTCAATCTCGATTATTCCAACGGTTCGATCACTGTCTTTTCCATCCAAAACGGCAAAGCAACGCAGAGCAAGAAGTTTACACCGGCGCACGGACATGCGCAGGGTCTTGCGTCGGACGCACTCGGGCAGATCTACACCACGAGCACGAATTCGAGCTCCAAGCCGTGCGTCGCGTGCGTGCTCGTCTTTACCGAAACCGGCACGCTCGTGAAGCAGCTCGACGCGCCCGTGTTGCAGGGTGGATCGGGTCCGCCGTCGCTCACCGACATTTCCGTCGACGCGCACGAGAACGTCTACGTCAGCGATTACGGTCAGCAGGCGGTCTACTTCTTCCGCCATGGACTGACGAAACACAGCCCAACGATCGTCGTGCAAAACTCGCAGAACGCCGCGTCGGTGGCGGCGACGCCCGACGGGAGCACCGTTTTGGTTTCGGGCGGATGCGGCTTCGCCAGCGTGCGGCCTTACACGCGCGTCGCGAAGGGGCACTACGCGGCGGGCAACTGCTTCGGCATCGGCACGATCGCGCTGATCGGCGGAGCTGCGGACGATCAGGAGGAGGTCCTAACGCCTGTCGATGGCGCACCCGGCCTCGTCTCGGTGTCGTCACCGACCGGAGGAGCGACGTTTCATACGCCCGACCAATTTCACGCCTCGATCAGCGGCGTTGCGCTGAACGGCGACGCTTCGATCGCGTACGTCGCAAATCATGCGAAGGAATGCGTGTACGCCTTCGCGCGGCCGGCAGGCGGATGGCTATCAGGTACTCAGCCCAAACTGTTGGCGACGTACAAGGGGTTTAAGAGCCTCGACATCATCGCCATCCCGCAGTGAAGGAGCCACTCATGAGCAATTTTCAAGGGGGTTGTATCTGCGGTGCAGTTCGCTACGAGTGCAGCAGCGACCCCATTATGACGTTCAACTGCCATTGCCGCGATTGCCAGCACGTCTCGGGTGGCCCGTATATCGCCGTGCTGTACTTCCCGCGCGAATCGTTCGCGGTGACGAAGGGAGAGTTGCACTACCACTTCACCACGAGCGCAGCGATGGGTGAGCACAAGCGCGGATTCTGCGCCGAGTGCGGAAGCCGCATCACCGGCGGGGAGAGCGAACGCGGCATCGGCGTCGCCGCCTCGAGCTTGGACGATCCGAGCCTCTTTCGCCCGCAGTGCGACATCCACGTCGCCGACGCGCAGCCGTGGGACCACCTCGATCCGGCAATTCCGAAGTTCGACGGCTATCCACCGATGTAGTCCGGACTAGGATAGAGGGCTCCTGCGGCGGAACGGTTCGTCATTAACCCTTTAGTCGTCGAGGAGTCCTAAGATGCGCACTTCTCTTTACGCCGCGGTAGCACTCTCGATGTTCGTGTCCGTTTTCGCCGCGAGCCCGGCCCGAGCCGATGATTTGACCGCAAAAATGGCACCCTTCAGCTACCTGCTGGGAGCGCCGTGGAACTGCACCACGAACGTTCCAGCGATGGGCGGTCAGCCCGCGCGAACGGATCAAGGGACGGCCACGTTCGACGTGGCACCCGGGAACGTGGTTCACAATCGCGTCCAGACCACCACGTATGCCGGCGATTTTTATTTCGGCTACAGCGATCGAATGAGCACCTATTGGCAGACGAGCGCAGACAATATCGGCGGCCACGGTTTTCTCACGTCGAGTGACGGCAAGACCTACACGGGCGCGTCCTCGATGGGGCCGATGTCGATGCAGGATACCGTCACCTATGGCAGGGTCTCCGACAATAAAGTAACGGTGCACGAGGTTCTGTCGGGCGGCCCGATGGCCGGAACGTTCGACACGGTCTGCACGCGCTAGGGGGTATGGCGAAGGGCTGGCCGTAGCCTCGCACGCTGGCGCGGCCGCGTCGGATGTGTGTTACGAGATGCCGAGTGCCAATTCGATCGCGGCCTCCTCATCGAGCTCTTCGCCTTCGAGGATAAGCTCAGCGCGCTGTTCGAGCGGCAGCACGGCGTCGAGCGCGGTCATTAGAATGTCGAACGACCGTCGTTCAATCAGTTCGCGCCGATAGCCGCGTGCGCGATTTCGGAAATCGACATAGCCAACGAGGAGCGCGGCGCGGCGAACGTCGCCGTTGAGGGCGGCGACGGCAGCAAGGTGCTGAAGCGCCGAAAAAAGCACATCGACTAACTGCCCTCGCTGCGCGAGAACGAGACTGTTCCTAGCCGTCTCGCGCGCGCCCGGCACGTCGCCAAGAGCGAGGCAATAAGCGGCCTCATCCGCCAGCATCATCGACTGTCCAGCAAAATTGCCAACCTGACTCCACGATATGCCGGCCACATGAGCGACTTTCATCGCCTGTCGGAAGTCGCCGGCATAGAATGCGAGCTCGGCGAGGTTGCTCTGCACGATTGCGACATGCAACTCGTCACCGCAGTCCGTGTAAATGCCAAGCGACGCCTCCAACGCTCCACGCGCTTCGTCGAGGCGACCTTGCTCCGCGAGAACGAACGCTTGTGAGTTTAGCGCGCGCGCGTGCGCGATCGTTCCGAGCATCCCGAGATCTCGAAGCAGCAAGATGGCGTAGTTAATATCCGCCTCAGCTTCGGTTAAACGCCCTACGTAGATCAGGCTAAGGGCACGAATCTGTCGGCTTTGTGAGGCCGCGAGCGAATCGCCGCCGCGCTCATCGAGAGCAACCGCACGCTGCGCGGCCTCTAGCGAACCCGTCCCGCGTTTGAGCGATGCAAGGTTCCGCCAAGCACACGCCAAGATTTTAGGATCGACGCCATCATTGCCCCGCTCGAGCGCGGCCTCGAGCCAACGTCTCCCCTCCTGGCTTAACCCGGCATAGACCCAGAAGGGACCGAGGCCGTTGGCAAGGCGCAGGGCAACGGTTGTATCGCCATCGTCGCTAAGCGCCCACGCGAGTGCAGCGCGCACGTTCTCAAGTTCTTCACCGACCCAGCCGAGCCACGGTGCGAATTGCGTCGTCTGCGCGGCCTCTCGTGCCTCATCGCAGAAGGATGCGAAATAGCCCGCGTGACGGGCGGCGACATCCCGCCGCTCGGCCGATGCGTCAAGCTGTTCGAGCGCATAGAGGCGAGTCGACTCGAGTAGCCGGTAACGCGTTCGGATCCGTGCCGTGTCTGCGATGACGAGCGACGCCTCGACGAGTGACGACATCCTCTCAAGAGCGTCGAGAAGTGTGTCATCCTCGTCGCGGCAAATCCCCGACGCTGAGTTGAGCGTCCACCCGTCAGCGAAGATGCCAACCCGTCGAAAGAGCGCGTGTTGCGGGGGGGACAGAGCATCGACGCTCCAGTCCAGTGTCGCGCGCATGGTTTGCTGCCGCGGCACTGCCGAGCGAGCACCGCCAACGAGGATACGAAAGCGCTCGTCCAAGTGCAGGGCAATGTCGTGCACGCTGAGGTCCCGGACGCGCGCAGCTGCTAGCTCGATAGCCAACGGAATGCCGTCGAGCCGCCGGCAGATATCCGCGACGACGCGTGTGCCATCATCCTCAAGTGCAAACGACGCAGTGTCGCGGGCGCGCTCGACAAAAAGGCGGACCGCATCGCACTCTTGCGCCTCGGCCGGTTTATTGGTCTCCGGAACCGCTAGCGGATGGACATCGAAGACTCGCTCACCAGGAACGTTCAGTCGCTGGCGGCTCGTCGCCAGGACGCTAATGCGTGGACACGCGGGGAGCACAGTACCGACAAGGCGAGCGACGTCCGCGATGACGTGCTCGCAGTTGTCGAGTATCAGGAGCAAGTGACGTCCGCCTAGCCCGGCGGCGAGCGCCTCGGAAGTCGGCCCATCGTCAGCCGCGTCCAGCCCCAGTACCGCCGCAGTGCGTTCAACGACGCGAGCAGCGTCTTCGAGCGGTGCGAGATCGACGAACCATACTCCGTCGGGCCAACTCGGAACGTGGCGCCCGGCTACCTGCAGCGCAATGCGCGTCTTGCCAATTCCGCCGGTACCAGTGAGCGTAACGAGCCGATGGTTGGCGACGAGTGCCACGACCGCGGCAACGACGTCTTTTCGCCCGACGAAGCTCGAAAGCTGAGCCGGCAGATTGTGCCGCGGTGTATGATCGAGACGACGTACTGTAGACGGCCGGTAGGGGCGTATCGCCGCCGCCGCGAGGCGAGCCCGAGCCTTCTTAGGGAGCAAGAGCGCATCGGCAAGCATGGCAACCGTGCGCTGATAGGGCGCGCGTCGTGCGCCGGTCTCGAGCGCCGCTACCGTCTTGACGCTAAGGCCCGCGCGCTCGGCAAGCGTTTCCTGCGAGACCCCCGCTCCTAAGCGAAAGTGTCGCAGGAGTGTACCGAACGGCGCCTGGCTCTGGACTGCCACTCGACTTACTCCTCCACGGAGCTCTTACGACGCAGTGGAATGGCTTCCCCTCGGCAAGATTCGAAACTGTAGGGGCCAACTGTGGGGGGAAGGCGGCCTTGTCAAAATGCAAGCTCGTTATAGAATTCTATTGAAGATACACTCATTAACTTTTTGGGAGGGCACGCATGCGTACGATCGCATCGCTCTGGACAGTGGCCATCGCGGCGTGGGCGGTCGCGCTTCTCGGCGGATGCTCCGGCAATGGCTCATCAGGGATGCTGTCTCCGTCGTTTGAAACGACGCTGCCAGCGCAATCGGGCGTCCCGAACGGCGTCGTCAACGACGCTCTCAAGAAGCTCGCGGTGTCGGATCTCGGTGGTGGAACGATTCTATCCCGAATCGAATTTCTCAATCAAGCGTATCAATTCGTTGGGACCATCACAGACGGCATCGACGGCGCGACCGGCGACTGGTACGATAATCACGGCAATCTGTACGTCGGAAACTACGCGGTACCGATGGTCCAAGAATACGCCAAAGGGAAGACCGTACCGACCTTCACGTATTCAAGTGGCCTCGAGCGTCCCTACAGTGTGGCGACCGACGCCGGCGGACATGTATTTGTCGCGGATGAATACAATCCGTCCGGCAGCGGTGGCGGCGTACTCGAGTACTCGCAAGGCAGCAACACCGCGCTGGCGCAATGCTTGAATAGTCTCAATGATACAGGCGTTGCGGTCGACGGGCGGGGCGACGTCTTCGTGTCCGGCGCCGACGGCTCGCTCCTTGAGTACAAGCATGGACTCAGCAGCTGCAACGCGCAGAAGCTCGGCGTGACGTTGCCCGGTGGTGGTGGGCTCCAGATCGACAAGAGCGGTGACCTCGTGGCGTGCGCGGGGCGCGTGGTGGACGTGGTCCCACGGCCCTATAAGTCGATCTCATTGGCGATCGGCGGATTTCAGTCGGCGGCACACGATGCACTGAGCAAGGATCAGAGCCTCCTGTTTGTAGCGGATCCCGGAAATTATGACGTCCAGGTCCTTTCGTTCCCGAAGGGATCATATCTGACGACCCTCGGTGTGAGCAACGGACTCATCGACCCGATCGGCGTCGCCGTCTATCCCGCAACGAAGTAGGTGCACGCATGAAAGTCTCAATCTCCATCCAGCATGTATTGAGCGGTTGCGTGGCGGCAGCCATGCTGGCCAGCTGTGCTGGCGGCTCGCAACCAACGGTCGGCGCTGCAGGGATCCGGCAGAGTGGTGCCCGGTTAGGGTTGAACTCGCCGCCAAGTCTGTTGCCGGCTCTAATGAACGGGTCTATGAAGTCGCTGCACCCAGACCGCAGCCGTTCGTGGATGTCTCCGGGCACCAAGAACACGGACCTCCTGTATATCTCCGATGCGGAGAGTGGCGACCTGTATGTCTATTCGTACCCTGCAGCAAAGCTTCAGGGCACGCTGACCGGGCTCACCGCGCCAGAAGGTGAGTGCGTCGACAAGGCGGGCGATGTTTTCGTTGCCAACAGCGGCCAGAGTGAAATTCTCGAGTACGCGCACGGCGGCACGACACCAATTAGAGCCCTAAGCGACTCGAACTATTACCCCGTAGGTTGCGCCATTGACCCGATGACGGGAAATCTCGCTGTTACAAATATCTGCATGGTATACGCCGGTCAGTGCGTCGGTGATGGCAATCTTCTAATATTTAAGAACGCTAAGGGTAATCCGAAGAGCTACGCAGATCCGAGTATTGCCGAGTACTTCTTCTGCGGGTACGATCCTAGCGGTAACCTTTACGTTGACGGCCTCTCCAGTAGCGATCTCGCATTCGCCTTTACCGAGCTCCCCCATCATGGCTCGTCGTTCACCGACATCACACTAAACGTGTCCGTCTACGAACCCGGCGGCGTTCAGTGGGATGGCACATACGTGGCGGTCGGGAACGAGGATCTGTATAACAATATAATTGACGAGTTCAGCATCAGCGGGACGCAAGGAAAACTGGCGCGACCAGGAGGCACCCCACTCGACGGTGCAACGCTCGTCCTCCAGTTCTGGATTCAGGGCAAGGTGGTCATCGGCCCGAATCACGGTGGCAGCGGGAGCGTCATGTTCTGGAACTACCCGAAAGGTGGTTCGCCCACCAAGGTCCGCCACGCTTTCAGCACACCGGTCGGCACGGTCGTGAGCATGGCCAACTGATGACACCACGCAAGGCCGGCTTGAAAAGCCATGCAACCGTGGGGATGAACTGTGGGAGTACTTCGACCTGGGCCTAGAAGACGAGCTCGGGTTATAATTACGTTGTCGAGATGCCGAATCGGCCGGAGTGGTCAGCGACGCTAGAGCAAAGAAAGGGGAACAATTTTCATGAAGATTTCGAGCGCAGTCCATTACACGTTGAGTGCTTGCGCGGCTGCCGCCGTACTGGCCGGCTGTAGCAGCGTATCACAACCGCCGCTCAGCCCCTCAGGGGCGACCGGCTCGAACCTGCAGTCGGCGAATGGCCTGCAGGCATTCGGCCAGAGCGGCCTTCCAAATAGGGAGCGCAGCCGCTCATGGATGTCTCCCGACACTAGAGGTCCTCTCCTTTACATCTCCGACAGGGGCACCAATGAAGTCTACGCTTATTCATATAAGAAGAAAGTGTTGGTCGGGACGCTGACGGGCTTCAACAGCCCGGACGGCTTGTGCGTGGACGGATCCGGCAACATCTTCGTTACGGAGTTCGGTGCGCAGGACATCCTCGAATACGCGCACGGTGGTACAAGCCCAATCGCGACCCTGAGCGACGCTGGCGAAAAGCCAATGGGCTGCTCGGTCGACGCAACGACAGGGAATCTCGCAGTCACGAACTTCCAAAACGCTTCACGTGCTAGCGGCAATGTCGCGGTCTACCAGGCTGCCAGTGGCACGCCCACACTCTACTCGGACGCAAACATCTACAACTACCTGTACTGTGTCTACGACACCAAGAGCAACCTTTACATAGACGGGAAAACCTACAATGGCCTCGACGCCTTCGCCGAGCTTCCAAAAAATAGTGCTACGTTTACGGATCTCACGCTAAATGCGACGATCAACTATGCGGAAGATATAGGGTGGAAGAACGACGAGCTGATCGTTGGTAACACTTATGAAAACAACCAGATCTACTGGTTCAAAATGAAGAACGGTAAGGGAATGCAGGTCGGCTATCCCGCGGCGCTGACTCATGGTTACGGAATCCTGCAGTTCTGGATACATGGAAAGGTGCTCATCGGCGCGCTTCCCTCTTACCCAAACGTCTCATTCTGGAACTACCCGGCGGGCGGTCTGCCTATTTATGATATTGGGTTTGGTGGCAGCAGTGAACCGGTCGGAGTAGCCGTTAGTCCCTAGACGCGCCCCAACCTCGATATCGGACCGACCCGCCGGTCCGCTTCGTCGGGCTGGCCAGTGAAGAGCTCCTTAAGCATGGCTCAACGGCAACGACGAGGTCCTCTCCGGAGGACCTCGTTCGTTTTTGTGGCGTGAGACTGCGGAGCTCGGGCGTGCATGCGGTAACCACCGAACAACGTTAGCTCCGCGCCCGGCCCTGTCCATCGGGGGTTCGGATGGGCCTTCCCGGCGAAAAAGCGGCCCAGACCATGAATTCACTGACCCTCGCGATCGGCGACATCCCGCAGATCGCATGGACCGCTACACCCGCCGGCGCGATGCTCGGCTTCAATGACAAGTGGTATGACTACACCGGCCTGAAGCGGCGTTCGAACGCGACGCCGGCGGGGAAGGAGAAGCGCTGGTGGGCCGCGGTTCATCGCGAAGATCGCGAGCGCGGCCGCCAGACGTTGCTCGACGGGCTGAAGGCGCGCGCCGGCTTCGAGCTCGAGTTACGATTGCGCCGCGCCGACGGAATAGCCCGCTGGTTTCGCGTTGCGGTTTCGCCGCTCGAGGGCGGCCTGCTGCCGGGCGCGGCGGGCTGGCTTGGCATCTGCACCGACATCGACGACTACAAGCGGCAGGGTCAGCAGTTTGCATTTCTGGCGCGAGCGGGCGAAGTGCTTGCGGAGTCGCTCGATTTGCAAGCCACGCTCGACCGGCTGCTCGCGATCATGGTTCCCGAGTTTGGCGACTGGGCCGCAATCGATCTCTTCGACGAGGACGAGCGCCTGCAAACCGCCGCCGCGATTCATGCCGACGCGGAGAAGACGCGATTGGTAAAGCGTTTGGTGGGGCGCTACACGCACCATCCCCGCTACGATCCCACTATCGCCGCAACGCTGCGAACGGGCCAACCGATCGTCGTTCGCGAGGTGAGGGACGAAGTTCTCAAAAGAGCCGCGGCTCCCAATCTGCTCGCCGTGATTCGCGAGCTGGCGCCACATTCGGCGGTGACCATTCCGCTGCGTTCGCGCGGGCGGACGATCGGATCGCTCGTTGCCTACTGGTCGGAGACGCCGCGGCGCTACAGGGATGCCGATTTGCCGCTCTTCGAAGAACTGACGCGACGCGCCGCGGTGTCGATTGAGAACGCACAGCTCTACGAGCGCGAACGCGAGATCGCCACGGAGTTTCAGAGCGCGGCGCTACCGATTTCACTGCCCGAAGTGCCCGGCATTCGCTTCGACGGCATGTACGTGCCGGCCAGCGATCGCGAGTTGCTGGGCGGTGACTGGTACGACGCGCTGCGTCTGAGCGACGGGCGCATCGTCGTTTCAATCGGCGACGTGGCCGGCAGCGGTTTGGATGCGGCGGTGATCATGTCGTCGATGCGGCAGGTTATCCGGGGTGTCGCGCAAGTCTATGCCGACCCCATCGCCATGCTCGACGCGGCCGACCGCACGTTGAAAATCGAGTATCCCGAGACGTTCGTCACCGCGTTCGTCGGCGTGCTCGATCCGGTCGTGCGAACGCTCACGCACGCCTCGGCCGGACATCCGCCCCCGTTTCTGCGCGATGCCGCCGGCACGGTGACCCCGCTTGGAACCAGCGGACCGCCGGTGGGTCTGCGCGCTCGCGGCGAGACGGCCTCGACGACCGTGCTGCCGAGCTCGGGGCTTCTCGTCTTCTACAGCGACGGCTTGATCGAAGCCGATCGCAACGTCGTCCGCGGCCTCGACAGACTGGTGGCGGCGATCGCACGCCCCGAAATAGCGAGCAGCACGCATCCGGCGAGCGCACTCTATCGCGCGGTGCTCAAGCGCGGCGGTAACGACGACGTCGTGGTGTTGACCGCGCGGCTCGGGGCACCAAACGACGGCAGCGAGTCCACCTCGAACACGGAACGCACGCTGCGCTGGGCATTCGACGGCGGTGACGAAGAGCTTGCGCACGCAGCGCGGTACGCGTTCGTGGGCGCGTTGCGCGCTGCCGGAGTGCGCGCGGCGCACCTCGACGCAGCGGAGACCGTGTTCGGCGAACTGCTCGGCAACGCCGTGCGCTTTGCTCCCGGACCGATCGAGGTTGTCTTCGATTGGAGCCACAACGCGGCGCCGGTTCTTCACATGCTCGATCGCGGCCCCGGATTTACGTTCTCACCGAAGCTGCCCACGGATCCGCTCAGCGAACGCGGCCGCGGGCTCTACATCGTGTCGTCCCTAGCCGAGGACTTCAACGTGACACCCCGCTACGACGGCGGCTCACACGCGCGAGCGGTGCTGGGGGTAGTGTAGCCCCTCAGCACGCGAACGCGTGTCGAAATGCTTCAAGCCGCCAGGGAGTGGGCCATGGCTAGAATATCGGAAGGGCCCTGGCCGCGTCGTTCATGGGCAAGAGCGATTCGCGTTGGCGGGCGACGAACGCCACGCCGTTTTCCTGAAGGATCGTCGCAATCCACCCGACCTCGCTCGTTGGAATTGTCCCGAAAGCTAGCACGGGCTGCGCGCGTCCGATCTCGGCCCGATAACGCACGCCGTAATCGAAGAGCTGCCCCATGCCGTAGCGCATCCGGTCGACGGCGGCGCTTTGCACGGTCAAACTCTTCGCTTCGACGAGCAACCTCTGCGTGGCAAATGACGCAAGTAGATCGACATTATTGTTGAACAAGCAATGCCCAGCGCGAGCCTCCACCATTGCTTTAACCAACTTGAGCGTGTCTTGATGATCACCGCGCGCACGTTCTTGAAGAGCCGCGGACTCGAACACGTCGATGGTTTTTCCTGTGGGCCGGTAGCCTGTGCCGTCTGGAACAACAGTCAGTGGCCGGAAGGCGTCGCGCGGCGGCTCTAAAGCGCCACCTGGTAGGAGCAAACCGCTGACGACGTCATCAATGGTTGGCGCTGCGCGCCAAGCCGCTCCCGTCAGGCCGGCTGCATCGAGAATCCTATGGAAATCTAAATCGTCGATGTAACGAACAGATCGACCCTGAAAAGCGTTTCGGCTCGTGAATGCCGATTCGTACATGCGACTCTGCCGATCGATGTGCGGCACGGGATTTGGGAAGCGGATAGGTTTGCGTATCCCCACAAAACGATTCGTCCGATCGCCCGGATCGGCCCACCAATCTCCGAGCTCTCCGCAACCGAAGTACGCGCTCGCTTCGCCGACCTTCGCGTCCCTTGCCGGCCGATAATAGACGAACTTCTCGCCGCCCAGTATCTGATCGAAGTACTGTCGCGGATAGTGGTAAACGACGAACTCCGTATCCTTATACTTCGGGTCGTCTCGCCAGGCGCGCTGCATGAGAACGAGCGGCACACTAGCCTCTAAACTTCGTGGACAGATGCCACTCCAAGTGCTCCCGGTTCGGCATTAGCTCCCGATCGCCGGGTAGGAATATCGTTGGCCGCCGTTGCGCGTACTCGTAGTAGATCTCGCCGTTATCGAAGTCTTCCCTCAGGCGATCGCTAACCTTGAAGCGATATTCGGGCGTTACAGTGACGTAACCGAGGTCGAAGAGTGTATGTATGTCCGATCGCAAGGCCAGCCCATTGGTTATTTCATGTTGCTCGACGTCCGCGAACGGCTTGATGTGGACCGCCTGAAGCACAGGAACGGTGTGCTCTCCGCTCACGGCGCATCGGCGCTCGTACGCGTCAAGCACGAGCTTGCGAAACGCTCCCTGCCCGAGACGCGTCGGCTGCCAGACCGGTGTTCCGTGGCCGCCAAACGGGCTCGCGGCAACCCGTGGCTGGTGGGCCGCCAGCGCAATCGAGACGTCGCGCCAAACCCGCTGAGCGACGCTTTCCGTCAGGTAGTAGTACTTGCCGCCTTGAATCGCTCCCGACCAATCCTCGGGCTGCGCGACGGGGCTGCTGAAAAAGAACGGCTGTGACAGAACGAAGCAGCCGATCTCGTCGTCGACGCTGGTTGGAGCCTTGCGATTCACCTGTATTCGAAGCCTCAGGTCCTCCAGTGTGGCGGCGCCGTTTTCGCGCCCGAAGAACTCCCACGCATCGCGGATCGGCATTCGCTCCACAAATGAAACGAATGCACCGCTGCCGATTACATTCTCCGGCGACTTGAGCTTGAACAGGAACGGGATTCCGCGCTCGGCGTTTATTTTGCGGCCGCCCGGGCTCCAGAAGTTCACCTCGTCGAGCAACGGCTCATCGCGCAAGAACCGAAACCACCTCGTATCGGTGACGCCGACGTAGAACCGGCCTGGGCTAAGCATATTCCCGCGTACGTCGCACGAGCGACCGTCGGACCCCGGAACTCATAAACTCGTAACCTGTCGCTCAACGGGCAGCAACCGTTCTCCGAGTACGTCCGGGGGCGACTCAACCCAATCCTCAAGCCGGCGGTCTCGCTCAACACCCCCCGCGTTGATTCTCAACAAAA
>Ga0070766_10000014_pt1 | contig 100496 bp, 88 predicted proteins | sample HubBroMetageWFT6_FD_69782 | JGI IMG/M metagenome (GOLD analysis project Ga0070766, IMG submission 69782) | Warmed and freeze-thawed soil microbial communities from the Hubbard Brook experimental Forest, New Hampshire - Hubbard Brook CCASE Soil... | ecosystem: Environmental > Terrestrial > Soil...
ACTTCTCGAAACACGACATCCACGTCCACGTTCCGGCGGGTGCAACGCCGAAGGACGGACCCTCAGCGGGAATCGCGCTCGCGACTTCGATCGCCTCGATGCTCACGGGCATCAAGGTCGATCCGAACCTCGCGATGACCGGCGAGATCACGCTGACCGGCCAAGTCTTGCCGATCGGCGGACTCAAAGAGAAGGTGCTCGGCGCAAAGCGCGCCGGCATCAGCAAGATCCTCTTGCCACGGCGCAATGAGGTCGATCTCGACGATATCCCCAAAGAGGTGCGCGATAGCATGAGCTTCGTGCCGGTCGACGAGCTCTCCGAAGTGCTCCATCACGCGCTCGGCAAGCGTCTGATCTCGCCGGTTCCGCTCGGCGATGACGGGAGGGCTAGCAACGTCGTACCGATTCGCCGCAACGGCGTCGTCAAGCGTCGCTCCGTGCGCAAGCCCATGAAGCGCTAGACTCTAGCGTACTTCGATCCCGGAACCTTCGCGTACTTCGCCGACGATTGCCGCGAGCGCGCCGCGTGCGTGAAGGTCGCGCACGAGTCGGTCGACCGCATCCGCCGCGACGCTGATCAGTAACCCGCCGGAAGTCTGCGCGTCGGAGAGGCCTGTCCGCACGGCCTCGGGCACCGCGCGCGCGAATTCCGTAAACTCGGCGTGCGTCTCGGCGTTGTGGCGCGTTCCGCCGGGCACGAAGCCTTCGGCGATCAGCTCGAGCACGCGATCCATGAACGGCACCGCCGCTGCATCGAGGGCGAACCGCACGTTTGACGCACGCGCCATGCCGCCGCCGTGTCCGAGCAACCCGAAGCCGGTGATATCGGTCGCCGCATGGGCTCCGGCGGCGAGCATCGCATCCGCAGCTCCATCGTTGAGCGTCGTCATCGTGCGCACGGCCGCATCGAGCTCGTGGGGCGCGATCCCACCGCGTTTGAGCGCCGTTGTGAGAATCCCCGTACCGAGGGGCTTGGTTAGAACGAGCACGTCGCCGGGTAGTGCGCCGGCATTCGTAACGATGCGTTTCGGATCGACGACACCGGTGATGGCCATGCCGTACTTCGGCTCCGGGTCTTTGATCGTGTGGCCGCCGATCACGACGACGCCCGCGCGGCGTGCGACGCTCGCGCCGCCTTCGAGAATCTGCGTCAGAATCGCGAGATCGAGATCCTCCGGAAAGGCGACGATGTTCAGCGCCATGAGCGGGCGGCCCCCCATCGCGTAGACGTCGGAGAGCGCGTTGGTCGCGGCGATGCGGCCGAAGTCGTATGGGTCGTCGACGATCGGCGTGAAGAAATCGACGGTCGCCACCAGCGCGAGATCATCGCGCAAGAGATAGACACCCGCGTCGTCGCTGCTGCCGTAGCCGACGAGCACGCGCTCGTCGGTAGCCGGCGAGACGCGTTCCATCACTGCGCGCAGCTCCGCCGCACCGAGCTTCGCCGCGCAGCCGGCACAGCTCGAGAGCTCGGTGAGGCGGATGCCTGCAACGTCCATCGAAGTGGCATTTCGATGCCCAGGCAGCTCTTATTCCTTCCGGGGCCGGTAACCGTCGCGCAACCGGTGCTCGAGGCCGCGGCGCGTCCGCTGATCAACCATCGTGGCGAAGAGTTCGCCGCACTCCTCGCGCGCATCACCGGCGCGTTGCCTGCAATCTTCGGGACGAGGCAAGACGTGGTCTTGCTCGGCAGCTCGGGGACGGGCGGACTCGAAGCCGTCCTCACAAACCTCTTTTCGCCGGGCGAGCGATTGCTTTCGTGCGCGGTCGGCGCGTTTGGCAAGCGCTTTGCCGAGATGGCTTCGGCCTATGGCTGCGCCGTCGAGCCGCTCGAAACGCCGCTGGGAGCCGCGCTCGATCCTGCGGCCCTCGCCGCGCGCCTCGAGCGCGATTCGCAACGGCAAATCTCCGGCGTCCTGCTGACGCACAACGAAACCTCAACCGGCGTTGCTTGCGACATGGCGGCGATCGGCGCGGTTCTGCGAGAGCACGGCGCGATCTCGCTCGTCGATTCGGTGAGCGGAATCGCCGCATCCGAGTTCCGCATGGACGAGTGGGCATACGATGCGGTCGTTACCGCCTCGCAGAAAGGCTTTGCGGCGCCACCGGGCGTCGCGATGGTCGCGCTCAGCGAACGTGCCTGGGGGCGTACCGCAAGCGCGCGTGCTGCGCGGTATTATTTCGACTTGCGCCGGGCGCGCGATTTCGCGCGAATCGGCGAGACGCCGTGGACGCCGCCGATATCGATCCTCTACGCGCTCGACATCGCGTTGCAGCGCTACCAAGCCGAGGGAATGCAGGCGGCCTTCGCCCGTCACGCGCATTTCGCGGCGATCGTGCGTACCGCGTTCGAGCGGATGGGCTTCACGATCGTCTCGCGCCCGGGCGCGCACTCGCCGACCATCGTTGCCGCCTACCCGCCGGCTGACGTCGATCCAAAGAGCCTGCTGAAATCGCTCCGCGAGAAGTACGGCCTCGTGCTCGCCGGCGGTCAGGGCGAGCTCGCCGGAAAGATCGTACGCTTCGGAACGATGGGCGACGTGAGCGAGGACGACGTTCTCGGAGCGCTCGCTGCGATCGAGACCGAGCTGCGCGTTACAAGTGGTGTCGCCGGAAGTACGGCATGACGAACGGACGCGCGAACCACGGAATCGTGGAGAGGATCGCGTCGTCGAGCGGCGCGTCGTAAATGACCAGGTAGGGCGCGAGCCGCGACTGGTGGAGGCCGTCGCGGATATCGCTTGAGAGCGGAAAGAAGAGCGCGATGAAGAGCACCAGCCACAAGAGAATCGCACCCTTCGCAAAGCCGACGAGGGCGCCCCCGATCGAGTTTCCAAGACCGAGAAGCGGCAGTTTGGCGATCGTACCGAGCATCCGGGCGACGATCAAGATCGCGATATAGGTGGCGAGGCCGGTTGCGAACATTCCGACCACGTGGGCGGACCCCGGACCGAGATTGAGCAGATGCTGGATCTGCCGATCGAAGCTGCCGTTATAGAACCACGGCGTGACGAGTGCGGCCGTCGCGGCGACCGCGCCCCCAAGCTCCGAGACGAAGCCCCGCGTAAATCCCTTGTACGTAGCGATGACCAGCACGATGACGACGATGACGTCCACCCACGGGGCGGCCCCAAAGATCACGCTCGAATCGTCGCTCCGAATCGCTCGCGCATCGCGTCGAGCACGCGCTCTACCGCAGCGTCGGCCTCCTCGTCGGTGATCGTTGCGTCGAAGCGCTGTAACGTGATGCGAACCGCGAGACTCTTGCGCCCCTCGCCGACTTGTGCTCCGCGATACTCGTCGAAGACGGCGACGCCGGTGCAAAGAGCGCCGAGCACTTCCGAGACGGTGCGCTCGATCTCGCGTGCGGGGAGTGCGATTTCGACCACGAGCGCGAGATCCCGATAGGTCGAGGGGAAGCGCGAAGGCGGACGGTAGTGCGGCGTCGCGTATGCCGGAAGCGCGCCCACGTCGAGCAGGCAGAGATACGCGTTTGCCGAGAGGTCGTGCGCGCGAGCGGCGCGCGGATCGACGCAGCCAATTGCGCCGAGCTCGGAGCCGTCGAGTACGACGACCCCGGTCTTGCCGGGATGAAAGCCGCTGCGAGTCCCCCGTACGACCTCCACAGCGCGTCCCGTCACGGCGTGCAGCAACGCCTCACAGTCACCTTTCAAGTGCAAAAACTCTGAATCGCGCCACGGCGGCTCGTCGCCGCGCATGGCCGAGAAGCCGAAACCGAGCGACGTCCGCTCCTCGATGGCCTCGCCCTCACGCGCAAAGACTTGCCCGATCTCAAAGACGCGCGCCGGCGCGCCGGCGGCGGCGAGATATTCGATCAATCCGGGGGCGAGTGAGTCGCGAAGAAAACGATGCTCTTCCGAGAGCGGATTGCGCACCTCGACCGCCGCCGCGTCGCCGGTTGGGCGCAGCGAGTGCGTGACGATTTCGCTATAACCGAGGCCAGCGAGTGTTGCCGCGATCGCGTTCTCTCTATCGAAGTCGGCGCTCGAGATTTCGTGCGCTGGAACCGACGGCACGACCGCAGGAATACGGTCGTATCCTTCGACGCGAGCGACCTCTTCGACGAGATCGGCCGCGATCGTCAGGTCTCGTCGCCACGACGGCGGCGTAACGGCGAGCGTGCCGTCTACATTGGCGAGCACATCGCACCCCAGCGCCCTGAGATGCTCGACAATGCGATTTGCTGCGATGGGCAGGCCCAGCAATCGCTCGACCTCGCCGATGCGTAGTGCGATCGGCTCCGTTACGGTAAGGGGAGTGCCGGCAACGTGCGGGCGATACGCGGTGGCGCCGAGCGCGCAGAGCAATGCTGCCGCGCGCGCGGCGCCGATCTCGGTCAACGCGGGCGCAAGCGATTTTTCGTGACGCGACGAGGCCTCGGTGCGCAGGCCGAGTGCCGCGCTCATGCGGCGAACGCGCGGACCGTTGAAGTTTGCCGACTCGAGCAATATCGCGGTCGTCATCTCGGTCACCTCGCTTGCGGCTCCGCCCATTAGCCCGGCAAGGCCGAGCGCCCGCTCGTCGTCTGCAATTACGAGCGCTTGCGGACCGAGCTTGCGCTCGACGCCGTCGAGCGTCGCGAGTTGCTCTCCCTCACGCGCGTTGCGCACGACCAGCTGCGATCCCGCAACCTTCGCAGCGTCGTAGAAGTGGAGCGGCTGTCCGGTTTCGAGCATCACGTAGTTTGAGACGTCGACGAGATTGTTGATCGGGCGCTGCCCCGCAAGGGCAAGGCGTACGCGCATCCAGGCGGGCGCCGCTGCGACCGCGACGTCTTCGAAGCGTTGTGCGACGAAACGGTAGCAATCGGGCGATTCGATGGTAATCGACGTTTGCTCATCGGAGGGTTCTTCCAGTATTCCCGGATTCACGAACGACGGCAACCGCAGCTCCACGCCGTACGAAGCGGCGAGCTCGCGCGCCAATCCGAGCACCGACATCGCATCGGGTCGATTCGCCGTAATCTCGACGTCGAGCACGTCGGTTGTGAGGCCGAAGAGTTCGACGACGTCGAGTCCCGGTTCGATCGACCCATCGAGCTGCATGATTCCGTCTTCGAACCAGTCCGACGGGAGTGCCAGCTCGTCGGCCGAGATCATCATCCCTTGCGATGCGACGCCGCGCATCGTACGGGCTTCGATCGTGAGGTGCGGCAGCTTCGCGCCGATCGTCGCGACCGCAATCGTCTGACCCGCGGCGACGTTCATCGCGGCCGTAGCGATCGTCAGCGGATGCTCGCGTGCGACGTCGACGCGCGCGACGAGCAGACGGTCGGCATTCGGATGCTTCTCGACGCTGGTTATTCGGCCGGTAACGACGCCCAAAATCGGCGGTCGCCGCTCGATCGCCTCCACTGGAAATCCAAGCATCGCCAAACGCTGCGCGATCGCCTCGGTATCGTCGGGCAGCGCGACGTACTCGCGCAACCAGCTTATCGGAACGCGCAAGGTCTCTCGATCAATTCAGTTGCCGGAGAAAATCGGGCTCGCTGGTGACGAAGCGTCGGATGTCGTCGACTTCGTACCGCGCCAGGCCGAGCCGCTCGACGCCGAAACCGAAAGCCCACCCGGAGTGGCGTTGCGGATCGTAACCGACTTCGCGCAGCACGTTGGGGTGCACCATGCCACAGCCGCCAAGCTCGATCCATCCCGAGCCGCCGCACATGTTGCAAGCGTCGGTCTTGCCGCCGCATTTCGGGCAGGTGGTGTCGACTTCGGCGCTCGGTTCGGTGAACGGAAAGTACGACGGCCGAAAGCGGACTCTTTGGTTTGCACCGAAGAGCTCGCGACAGAGCCCGGTGAGCATACCCTTCAAATGACCGAAATGGATGCCTTCGGCGACGAGCAGCCCCTCGACTTGATGAAACTGAAAGAGGTGGCGAGCGTCGACCGCATCGCGCCGGAAGCACTTTCCCGGCGCGACGATCGCGACCGGCGGCGCGTGCTTTTGCATCGTGCGAATCTGTATCGGCGAGGTGTGCGGCCGCAGCAGCAGCGTATCGGTCAGCCAAAAGGAATCGAAGCTTTCGCGGGCCGGATGATCGCCGGGAATGTTCAGCGCGTCGAAATTATAGTAATCCGGCTCGGCCTCGGGACCGAGGACGACCGCGAAACCGTGGCGCGTGAAATAGGCGCAGCTTTGTGCGACGATCCGGCGCACCGGATGAATCGAGCCGAGGCCCGATGCTCTCCCAGGAAAGGTGACGTCGATCGAGGCGGCGAGGTCGGATTCGAAAGCGCGCGATTCGAGACGAGCGCGCAGCGCATCTAAGTGCGCTTCCATCGCGGAGACCGCGTCGTTGATCGCCTTACCGGCCTCCGGGCGTTCGTTCGCCGGCAGCGAACCGATCGAGCGGCGAACTTTAGTAACTTCGCCGTTTCGTCCAAGATACGCGATGCGCACGTTCTCGAGTGCCTCTTCGTCGCCCGCGTCGTCAGCCGCGGCGTCGAAGCGGTCGCGAAGGCGGTGAAGCTCCGCTGCCAGTTCCGTCATCGCTCTTCCAAAGCAAAGCGCCCGGTTCGTTCTACGTTACCGGGCGCCTCCAAAACCGCTGTAGACTTTTTTGTGTTGCGGCCGAAAGGTTACGATGCTGAAGGGGCCGCGTACAACCGTCGGTACGCCAGGTAGGCGTCGATCGAACCCGTTTGGGCGAAAAGCCTCCAGAAGAGATTGGACGTTGCCATGCGCTTGCAGTCTCCTTCTGAGCCGTCGGCTCCGGGGCGGCCCAATGACGTCGCCTGAGTATACCACGCGACTTTTAACACCGGTAGTCTTGACTTTTCGACCGCAAAACACTCTCTTGACAGCGCTTGCTTTAGGGAGCATTTTTGCTTGCTTCGTAGAGCGCAATCGAGCCCGCAACCCCCGCACTCAAGCTCTCAGCCGGGCCAGTCATTGGAATCGCGATCGCGCGTTCGCAGAGCGCTTGCCAGGCTCCCAAACCGTGCCGTTCGTTCCCCACGACGAGCGCAAAAGGGGGGCGCCACTCTTCGCCCGCGATGGGCGCACCGCCCGAGGCTAGCCCCAGCACCCGTAGGCCGGCGGCGGCCGCTACCTGCGCGAATTCGTCCGGCCCGGCGACCCCCAGAGAGAGGCGAAAGATGGCCCCCATCGAGCCCCGGACACACTTGGGGTGGTATGGGTCGATCCCTAGGGGCCCGAAGAGCACTCTGGGGCAGCCGAAGGCATCCGCCGAGCGCAAGAGGCTTCCCGCGTTTGCCGGATCGCCGACGTCGGCGAGCACGAGGAGCGGGGCCTCCGCCTTGACGAGCTCGGCGGCAGTGCGCAGCCGGGTGGGCCCGACGGCGACGATGCCGCTGGGCGTGACCACGTCGGAGATACCGGCCGCCGCGGCAGGCTCGAGAACGAACGCCGGCGTCCCCCGCGCGTCGAGTTCGCGCAGCAGGGCGACCGAGTCGTAGGCCGCCTGGGTTGCATAGATCTCGGTGATCGGGAAGGCGGCGGCGAGGGCTTGCGCGAGCAGCGTCTCCCCCTCGAAGGCGAAGCGCCCCTGCTCGCGCCGTCCCTTCACGGTTCGCAGCGCCCGAACTAACGAGAGGCGCTCGGCGCGGTTGCCTAGCGGCGTCGCCATCGTCCCGTCACCCACCCGCGGGTGCCGATCATGATCAGTCCGGCAAGAATCGCCGCAAGCGCGATCGCGATCTTATCGTTGAAATGGTGCGGTACCAGCGATCGCACCAGCAGGTAGACCGCCCCGACGAAGACGACCAAAAAGTACGCGAGCCACGCGATCTCGGTGGCGATGGACGAACGTGGAGTCGATTGCGGCATCGGCGGTGCCTATGCTTACGAGGCGGGGCAGAACCGTTCCGCCAACCTTGGCGCTCGATGGAAGAGCAGCCTCGGATTTTGGCCTCGAAACGGATCTTCGACGGGCGCGTTTTCAACGTGCGGGTCGATGAGGTTGAGTACGCCGACGGAACCACGCATCGCCTCGACGTCGTCGAGCACGGCGCTTCGCTGGCGATCGTTGCGACGCCATCGCCAAGCGAGATCGTGCTCGTGCGGCAGTACCGTCACCCCTCCGCCGCGGTGCTTTGGGAGGTGCCCGCCGGGAGCGCCGAAGACGGCGAGAGTTTGGGGGACGGCGCGCGGCGCGAGCTGCGCGAAGAGACCGGTTACCTTGCCGGGCGAATTCGACAGATCGGCTCGGTGTGGACGACGCCGGGCTTCTGCTCCGAGGTGATGCACTTCTTTCACGCGGACGAACTCGTTGCGGGCGAGCCGGCCTTCGACGACGACGAGCGCATCGAGGTCGCTATCTTCACGCTTCCGGCGGCATGGCGGTTGCTCGCTGACGAAACCGCCGATGCGAAAACCGCGCTCGCTCTCTTTTGGTTGCAGGGCGGCGCAGAAAAATTTGGAAGTGGGTAATCCGCGCCGTCGCCGTTGCTACCGACGTGGCGGAGATTTGGTCTTGGAGGTTACGGTGGAAATACCTAGCGACATTGATGCCGTACTGAAACGAATGCTGGAGCGTAACCGGGACGGCGGAGAACAATCCGTGCTCGCGCCCGAAGACGAATCCTACTTGAACACGCTCGTTGCCTCGGTCCGGGTGGGACGCCGAGCGGTCTTGATCGTGGAAGATGCCGACGAACACCTCCGCTACATGTTCAGTAACGCGACTCGCGCCGAGGCGATAACGATGCTCGGGAAGGTTGTCGAAGCGACGGGCCGTCGTCTCGCCGACGGAGACGACTAAGAGACCAACGTAATCCCGTCGACCTTTCCGTCGGGCGCGACCTCGAAGTCGTAGTGATATTGCGCGCGCGGATAACGGACGAGGAACTCATAGAGCGTGTCGCCGTTTGATTCGGTGGTGCTGGAGATCGGTACGATCACCTCTAAACGCCCCAGCGATGCAAAATTCTCTCGCGAGACCAGATCGTCGGTAAGATACGCGCTGAAGGTGGGAGTAAGCTCCGAGCGATCGAGGCGCTTCGACGCGAGGCGGTTCAGCCAATCCTTCGCACGGGTGACGACCGCGTTGTCCAAGCGAGCGTGGGTCGGCGGGACGAGCACGTCCAGCACGCGCGCGCCGATCTGCTCGGGGATCGTAACGCCACCGTGAACCGAGTCCGCGTTCGAAAAGACGATGACGCCGATATGGTCGCCCGGGAGCTGCGCGTTCATCGCGCGATACCCTGAAATCTCGCCGTTCGACCAGACGAACTCTTTGCCGCCGCGTCTGTCGATGACCCATCCCATGCCGTAATGTGTCGGTCCGGTCCCGGCCGCGGGCGTATACATCGTGCGAACTGCATCGACGCGCAGCAAGACCGGCATCTCGATATCCCATTTCGCAAGGTCATCGATCGTCGAAACGAGGCCCGACGATCCTTGCAGCCACGCCGGATCCCACGTCGGAGCCGGGACGAAGCTCCGCGCCGCGCGCGTGTATCCCGTGGCGTGCGCGGGAGAGATGCCGTTGTCGCCTGCCACGAACGAATGGTCCATGATCAGCGGAATGAAGATCCGCTGCTCGAGAAAGTCCGAGAGCGTCACGCCGCTTGCGCGCTGCACGATAAGCCCTAAGACGAGATAGTTGAGCGGATTGTTCGCATAGACCGTGCCCGGCGGGGCCGCCGGTTTCAATTTATCAATGGCCGCAAAGGCGTCGGCGAGCTTGACGGAGCGGGTCATGTCGGGCGCCGCCCCGGTGGCTGCGTAGTTCGGCAGACCCGACGTCTGCGTCAGCAGCTGCGCGATCGTCACATCCGCTGCGACCTTCAGTTCGGGGACGTACTTCGAGACCGGGTCGTCGAGCTTGAGTTTACCATCCTGCTCGAGCAGCAAAATCGCCGCGGCGGTGAACTGCATCGTTAGACCGCCGGCAAAAAACTCGGTATCGGGGGTCATTGCAGCGTGCGGCGAGAGGGTAGCAAACCCAAAGCCCTTGGCATACACCAAGCGCCCATCCTCGACGACGCCGATCGCAATGCCGGGCGTTCGCCCGGAGTGCAGCTCGTCGAGGGCGATGTGGTCGATACGATCCGAAACCGCCGGTGGCAAAACAGGCATCATCTGGCTGGGGGCTGCCAAAGGTTGCGCCTGTGCCACGATACCGACGATTAGAGCCGTCCGTAGGACGGCGCCCAAGCGTCTCATGACAATGGTAATTATATACCATTATCTGGCCCCGGCCGCTAGGTGTTTGTCGCAGCCGGACCTTTTGGCTGATTTTGTTCGACGACGACGCGCTAAGAGGGAGCAAAGCCGTGGTTCCGTCGCCGATCGGCGACGAATTATTCGGCGAAGGAAGCTCCTGGGTTATTTTTGGGACGCCTGCTTAGCCAAGTCAAGGAGCGTTCCGAAGGCCTTCTGGTCTCGGACCGCCAGGTCGGCGAGGGCCTTACGGTTGAGCGTGACGCCCGACTTCTTCAGGCCGTGCATGAAGACCGAATAGGAGAGGCCTTCGCGGCGCACCGCGGCGTTGATCCGACTGATCCAGAGCGAGCGGAAATCGCGCTTGCGGACGCGCCGGTCGCGGAAGGCATACGCCAAAGACTTGAGCAGCGCTTCGTTGGCAACCCGATAGTTGCGCCGGCGCGCCGCACGAAAGCCCTTGACGAGCTTCATGACCTTGCGCCGGTGCTTGAGGCCGCTGACGCCGCGTTTGATCCGTGCCATTGCTTACGCCCCCCTTACACCAAGTAGGGGATCGTCGGCGCGAGGCGCTTGAGGTCGCCCTTAAACGTGTGCTGGTCCTTGCGGAAGTTGCGCTTGCGTTTGCGCGACTTCTTGCTGAGGATGTGACCGCATCCGTCAAACTGATGGCGATGCATCACTTTGCCCGTCGCGGTGACCTTCACGCGCTTGGCTGTCCCTCGATGCGTTCGAATCTTCGGCACTGGTTCGCTCCTTCGTAGGTACTGTAAACTTCGGTGGCCCCGTCGGCGCCGCGCGGGGCGCCAAAATCATGAACATATTCTTGCCTTCGAGCCGCGGCTCGCGCTCGACCATCGCTAGCGGCGCCATATCCTCGGCCATGCGATCGAGCAGCTTGCGGCCGAACGACGTATACGTGATCTCGCGCCCGCGAAACATAATCGTCACTTTGATTTTGCTTCCGTCGAGCAGCAGGCGCTCGGCCATGCGCGCCTTCGTCTCGTAATCGTGCGTCTCGATCTTCGGCCGGAGCTTGACCTCCTTCAGCTCGAAGTGCCGTTGCTTCTTGCGAGCGTCCTTGTCTTTCTTCGACTGCTCGTACTTCAGCCGTCCGTAATCCGCGATCTTACAGACCGGCGGCTGTGCGCTCGGAGAGACTTCGACCAAATCGAGCCCGGCGGCTCGTGCGCGCATCAGCGCGTCTTCGGTTTGCAGAATCCCGAGTTGATTCCCAAGTTCGTCGATCACCCGCACCGTACGGATACGAATCTGATCGTTGACGCGTAGCTGTTTTGCTATGGGACCTCCAAATTAAAAAAAGCGCTGCCGGAGCGCCCCACCCTGGAACCCGCCGAGGGTCCCCTTAAGTGAAGACCGGATCGCCCGAGGGCATCCGGTGAGCGGCCCGAGCCGCTGCTTCGGCTCGCCAACGATATCACGCCGGCACGGGGGAGTGTCAAGGGCGGCGGCCGACCGCTGCGACGGCGTCGGCGAAACGCTCCAGAAAGTAAGCAACCGCGGCGTCGTCGATCACCAGCGGCGGCGCGATACGCAGCACGTCAGGACGAGTATCCTTCGCCGCGACCCCGCGCTCGAGGAGGGCCTCGGAGAGGTCGTGCGCCGGAATCGTGAGCGCGATTCCGATCAGCAGGCCGCGCCCCCGGACTTCCGCGATGAGCGGCGATTCGATCGCCCGCAGAGCGCGCAGGATCGCGGCGCCGGCGCGCTGCGATCGTGCCGCGAGATCCTCGGAGACGATCACGTCGAGCGCCGCGTCGGCGACGGCCGACGCGAGCGGATTGCCGCCGAAGGTGCTGCCGTGATCGCCGGGACCGAAGAGGCCCATCAACTCGTCGTCGGCAAGCGCCGCGGAGACTGGATAGTAGCCGCCGCCGAGTGCCTTTCCGACGATGAGCACGTCGGGCCTTACGCCTTCGTGACCGCAGGCGAACATGTCGCCGGTGCGGCCGAAACCGGTCTGCACTTCATCGGCAAGGAGAAGCACGTTGCGTTCGTCGCAGAGCTCGCGCACGCGTCGCAGGTAGCCCTCCGGCGGGACGTTGACGCCGCCCTCACCCTGGATGGGCTCGATGAGCACGGCGCACGTTTCGGCGGTGATCGCATCCTTCAAAGCGTCCATGTCGCCGAACGGCACGGCAACGAAACCCGGCAGAAACGGACCGAAGCCCGCACGATACTCCGGCGTCGTGCTCGCGCTCACCGCCGACATCGTTCGGCCGTGGAAGTTATTCTGGAAGACGACGATCTCGGCCCGATTCTCCGCGATGCCTTTCGCCGCGTATCCCCAGCGCCGCGCGAGCTTGATCGCGGTCTCGACCGCCTCCACCCCGGTGTTCATCGGTACGGCCTTGTCGTAGCCGCAGATCCGCGTCAGCTTCTCGAGAAAGCCCGGCATTCGATCGTTGCGCAGTGCGCGCGAGGTCAGCGTTACCCGCTGCCCTTGCTCGACGAGCGCGGCGTAAACGCGAGGATGGCAGTGGCCGACGTTGACCGCCGAGTAGGCGCTGATGCAGTCGAGGTAGCGCTTGCCCGATACGTCCCAGAGCCAAACGCCCTCGGCCCGCTCCACGACGACGTCCAGGGGCGCATAGTTGGCGGCGCCGTAGCGCTCCTCGTCGGCGATCAGGTCGCGGGCCCGATCCGAAAGGAGATACACGCCGTCGCTCTTAAGGAATTTTACTTGGCTACCCTCTTCGGCCGTCTCGAGCGGCTTATCGCTCGCGACCATCCTGGCGTCGCCTCCACGGGGCGGACGATCGCGTACGTGCATCCGGCGCGGCGGGAGCGTTCGGTCTTGCTCCTTCACGGCATGAGCGCGAGTCCCATGCAGTTCGAGCGCCTCGCCCGCGACCTCCACGATCGCGGATATAACGTGCTTGCGCCGCGCCTCCCGCACCACGGTCATGCCGACCGTCTTTCGCCGGCGCTGGAACGTTTGCACGCCGACGAGCTTCGCGAAGCCGTCGACGATTACGTCGCAATCGCGCGCGAGCTCGGCGAGAGCGTGAGGGTCGCCGGATTCTCGCTCGGTGGAATGCTGACGGCCTGGATCGCCCAACACTACGAAGTCGAACGGGCGATTCCGATCGCGCCCTTCTTCGGCATCTCTTGGATTCCCAACCGTTTGATGGGACCGGTCGCCGATCGGTTACTGCGTGTGCCGAATCGCTTCCATTGGTGGAATCCGATTCTTCGCGAGCGCCGCTCCAGCACGACCGGTTATCCGCGCTACGCCACGCACGCCATCGCCCACGCCTACCGGATCGCAGAATCGTTACTCGATGAAGCGCGAGAGAGCCGTCCGGCCGCGCGGCACATCACGATCGTTGCGAATGCGACGGAGGTCGCGGTTAACAACTTTGCGATCCGCCGGCTCTACGAGCACTGGCGCGCCCATCTTCCCGATGCGGTAGAACTCGCAGTTATCACCGGCCTGCCGCTCTCGCACGACATCGTCTCGCCGATGCGCCCGTGGCGCCTCGCCGATCGCGCGCACCCGCACTTGCTGCAAGCGATCGATCCCGTCGCCGAACCGTTGCAGACCGCTCAGTTATAACGGCGTTGCGTCGGCCGCCCGTCCGCAGATCACGAAGTAGAGCTCGTCGCGAAAGAATCCGTCATGCCGCAACGCTGTTTCTGGGCGAATACGCCGGCCCTGATCGAGTACCATGACGCGGAATGGGGTGTGCCGCTCCACGACGACTCTGCGCTTTTCGAGCTCCTCGTGCTTGAAGGAGCGCAAGCCGGTTTGAGCTGGGAGACGGTGCTGCGCAAGCGTTCGCGTTACCGCGAGCTCTTTCGCGGCTTCGATCCGGTTGTCGTCGCACGCATAACTCCGGCGCGCATCGAGCGAATTCTCTTGGATCCGGGCATCATTCGAAATCGAGCGAAGGTCGTCTCCGCCGTCGGCAACGCGCGGGCGCTGCTCCGCGTCCGCAACGACTTCGAAAGCTTCGACGCCTACATCTGGCGATTCGTCGGCGGCACGCCGATCGTCAACCGGCGCCGTGACCGCGGCGACCTTCCGGCCTTGACTGAAGAGTCGAAGGCAATGAGCGCGGATCTCTACCGGCGAGGATTTCGTTTCGTCGGACCGACGATCTGTTACGCGTTCATGCAGGCGTCGGGGATGGTGAACGATCACTTGCTGACGTGCGCCTGGAGGAGAGCGAAGTGATCGGGTTGGCGGCGGCGGCGCTCGTCGCGAGCGCGCCCGCTGGGCCGGCGATCGTTCTTCCGGACGGGACCTATCGCTATCGCATCACGGTCCGCGGCAGCGTTAGCAGCAGCACGGTCGTCGTTCGTCACGAGAGCGGCCTAATCGTCATCGAGGAAAGCGCGTCGATGGCGGGCGTCCCGATCGTAACCCAGCGCAGGATCGATTCGTCGACCTTCGCGACGCTCTCGTACACGATCGACACCGGCGCCGCCCACGCCGTCGTTACCATCGCCGGCAACGAAGCGACCGTGACGCAGGGCAACTTCCGGGAAACGGTGCGGGCGGCAGCGGGCGCGCCCTTCATCGTGACCGAGAACTTACTCGCGGCATGGGCGCAGCTTCCCGCGACGCTTCACGCCGCCGGAACGAAGAAGGTGACCTTCGCGTGCCCGTGTGGCGAGTTCGTCGCGATACCCTTGACCGTCGTGAGCGATCGAGCCGGCGTGCTTCGCGTTCACGGATCCGACGGCGTCGATGCCACCCTTTGGTACGACCCGCGCACGTTCGTGGTGCAGCGTTTTGACGTTCCGGCACAAAAATCGGTGGTCGTGCTGGAGTCGGCGAACCCGCACGTTTCGCGGTTCCATTTCGTTGCGCCGACGCCGCTGCCGCTGCCGGCGGCAAACTACGCATCGCGCGACGTCGCAATCCGTGCCGACGACGGCGTGACGCTCGCCGGCACGCTGACGACTCCGAACGCCGCGGCGACCCCGATGCCGGGATTCGTCTTGGTACACGGAAGCGGCTGCATCGATCGCGACGAAACGATCGGACCGAATAAGGTCTTCGCGCAGCTCGCGAACTGGCTCTCGAACGACGGCTACGCCGTCCTGCGCTACGACAAGCGCTCGTGTGGAAAGAGCGGTGGTGAGTTTGCGCAGCGCGACCGGCTGATCGCCGACGCTCGCGAAGCGATCGCGTTTCTGCGCGCGCAGCCCGGCATCGACCCCAAGCGCATCTTCGTGCTCGGTCACAGCGAGGGCGGCGAACTCGCGCCTAGCATCGCGATCGCCGACGGACGCTTGCGCGGAATCGTCTTGCTCGCGCCCCCGGCGATTCCGCTCGAGCAAATTCTCATGCAGCAGACGCTTCGTAACGCAACGCCTTCGAATCGCGCGCAGGTCGAAGCGAAAGAGAAGACGCAGCTCGCGAACATCGCAGCGGGCAAGGTCGCGAACCCCACCGCGGCGTGGCTGCGCAGCTCGTTCGGCATCGACCCCGCCGATCTGATCGCGAACGTGCCGTGCCCGATCTTGATTCTGCAGGGAACGAAGGACTTTCAAGTGCTCGCGGCCGACACTCCGCGACTCGTCAACGCAGCGCGCGCTGCGAATCGAAACGTCACCGTCGTGATGCTGCCCAACGACGATCATCTCTTTCTCAAACTCGAGCCGGACAAATCCTCGACCGGGGCCGAGTACTTTGCGCCGTCTTACCTTGACCCCGCGCTCTTTGCGGCGATCGAGAGCTGGCTAAGACTCCTCGCGCATCAGACGTAGTGGCGCAGCTGCGGCCAGAGCTCGCGCAGCGGTTTCGTGATGCCGGTGCAGAGCGAAATCGGAATATTCTGCTCGTACGAGATGACCCACGGCGAATCGAAACGCGTGACGAGACGCGAGCTTCGGAAGAGTCCCGGAAAGTCGGTGCGTCCGCAGTCGCCGTTGACGTCGATGACGACGTTGCCCGTATACCCGTGCGTTCCCCAGAGCCAGTAGTTGTTGTGTCCCGAGATCGCGGGTGGCAGGCCGTAGCGCGGACCGAAGAAGTCAATCGCGGCCGCCTCGCCATAGTTGCTCGCAACGATTGTCGCCTGGGCGCGCTGTTCCGGCGGAAGCGCCGAGAAGATCTGCGCGACGGTCGCCGCGAGTTGCGGCCAGCCGTGCATGTCGGCCCAGTCTTCGGGAAGGACCGAGGTGCGAAAGCGTTCGGTCTGCATCGTCGATTTCTTGAGGTGCAGGGCGTTACCGACGGCGGCCGCGTACGCGACCATCGACGGTTCGGAGAGCACCGGAAGCGAGAAGGGCGTAAAGACGAGCCCTGCGGCAAAGGCGACGACGGCGATCGCGCCTTGCAGCCAGACCCAGCGCTTCGTCCAGGCTTCGATCGCGACCCCGCCCCCGGCAAGAAGCATCGGGTAGGCATTTCCGGCATAGTAGTGTTTCGCGTGCAGGGCGATCATCATCACCGTCAAGAGGACGTATGCGTAGCCAAGAAAGCGCGCCGATCGCTTGCGGAGCAGCCAGATCAGCCCGACGATCCACACCGGCGAGAGGAGGAGATTCATCAACAGCAGCTGCTGGAAAAGATAGAGCGCCGGACTCGGGACGAGATTCTTGCCGTTCTGTCCGTTGCGCAGCAGCTCCCACATCGGAAAACCGTGCAGAGCTTGCCACAGGAAGTTCGGAAGCGCGATTGCAACGGCGAGCGCGGCGCCCGCGACGAACCAGCGAGATGCGAGAACCCGGCGCTGCGGGGTGAGCAGGAGCCCCACGACGAGCGCGATCGCGAAGAAGGCCACGCTGTATTTGCTCTCGAGGCTACAACCGATTGCCGCGCCCGCGGCCAGCCACAAGCGCGGATCGCCACCCTTAACGATGCGAAGAACGTAGAGCGCCGCCAGCGGCCAGAGCCATAGCCCCACCATATCGGGGCCGACCTTCATGCCGAAACTCATCAGTACGTTGGCGAAGAAGAATGCGAGTGCTGCGAGGACTTGTGCGAAGACGCCGCCGCCCAACTCGATCGCGAGCAAACACGTGACGTAGACTCCCGCGGCGGCAAAGATCGCCGGGAGCGCCCTTAGCAGGAAGAGCGAGTGGCCGAAGAGCTGCGATCCGCCCGCGAGGAGCGGCACGACCGGCGGCTGATCGACGTATCCCCACGCCGGGTGGAATCCGCAGATGATGAAGTAGAGCTCGTCCCGGAAGAAGCCGTAGTGCGGGTTACCGGCGAGATGTGCCGCGAGCGTGAGGAGACCGGCTATTGCGGCAACTCTCGTGCGCACGGTGATGCCCTATGTCGGGTCGAAGGCGCCGCTGCGAATCATGTTCTCGGATATGTCGCGAGCCCGGCGATAGCGGCTGCGCGCGGCATCGTCCGTTCCCGCCGGAAGCTCGGTCAGAATGCGTTCGAGTTCTTCGTCGAACATCACGCCGAGCGATGCGGGCGCGTACGAACCGGGATACCGGAGACGCTGCGCGATCATCAGCCGGTAGATTCGGTCGGTCGCGAGATCTTCCATGTAGCCGTCGAGCAGACTCGCGCCCCGCCCTTCGAGGACGCCGTTGCGGTAGCGGATGACCGTGCGCGCGGCCGCGCGCGTTCCATCGAGCGTCGTCGCACCGGTCCCAGCCGGGGAGGGGCGCAGATCGGGATGATCCATCGCGAGCGGCGGACGTCGGCCGAGCTGGTTCGGGGCGGGAAACTGCGCGACGGCGATCGCGTTTTGATCGGGATGGCCCGTCCAGGCGCCGTCCATCGAGCAGGCGGCTTCGTTCGCCTTATCGCGCTCGAGTCCGGCGAGCGCGCGCGCGTTGAGCTCGGGATCCTCGCGGCTGGGGAAAAGCGCCGTCATTCCGCCGATCGCAAGCGCTCCGTGCTTGTGTGAAATCTCCGGCAAGAGCGTACGCACGCGTTGAAAGAACGGAACGTCGAACGGAATCGTGTTGCGGTCCGGCAAGAGCCATTGCGGATCCTCGAAGTTGTAATGGATTAGGCTTGCCATGTAATCCCACCGGCCAAGATTTAATCCGAGGATGTACTCGCGCAGATTGTAGAGGAACTCTTCCATCTCGTACGCGAGCGGATGCGACTCGACCAGCGCCATCGCGCGAATCGAGTCGCGTGCCCAGCCCTTTGCCTCGAGCAGCGCGTCGAAGACCTCCTTCCACCACCGCGCTTCTTCGGCCGACTCCGATTTTGGAATGTAGATACAGAGCGGATGGCGCAGCCGGTCGTACTCGAGCGTAAAGGCGAGCAGCGCAACGTCGAAGAGGGAGGCGCTCGTGAGCGTCTGCGTGATGACGCCGGCCTGCGAGAGGTGCAATCCGCGCACCCGGTTCCAGACGACGGTCGAACTCGGCGCGATCGCTACCGTGCCGCCGCGTTTGGCATCTTCGTAGGTGAGCTCGCCGTAGAGTGCGGCGACGATGTTGCGATGGCCGAGCATCAGATGCTCCCACGTGTTGGCCATCGAGTCTTCGAGATCGAGCATCACGCCCGGCGCGCCGGAGTTCAGCATCTTGACGCAGAGTTCGGCATCGTCGGCCGGACCGGTCATCTGGTTGCGTTGATCGGCGCACCACGCCGGCAGCTCGATCTGCCACGCCGCCGTCGTCGCCACAGAGGCTGGGAGATACGTCGGTAAGTCGCCCGCGTGCGCGCGCGCCAGCCGCTCCTTGCGAGCTCGCGCAAGCGACTGCTGCATTGGCGTGAAGCGCCGGTGCAACGGAAGATAGAAAGCGGCGAATCCGGCCGGCAAGTGGCGTTCGATGGAGAAGCCGGCCGGAGCGACGTTCATGCCGTCGTTATGCCGACACGGCAGTCTCGTAGAACTGCTCGGCCTCGGTCGATCCCGCGAGTGCCGTCGTGGAAGCCTTCCCCTCGCCGATGACGCTGGCGACTTCGTCGAAGTAACCCGTGCCGACCTCGCGCTGATGGCGGGTCGCGGTGTAGCCGAGCGGTTCGCTCGAGAACTCCTGCGCCTGAAAATCCGCGTACGCACTCATGCCGCGCGCTTTGAAGTCGTGCGCGAGCTTGAAGAAGCTGTGGTTGAGCGCATGGAAGCCGGCCAGCGTTACAAACTGGAACTTATAGCCCATCTCACCCAATCGCTCTTGGAATGCACCGATCGTCGCCGCATCGAGTTTCTTCTTCCAGTTGAACGAGGGCGAGCAGTTGTAAGCGAGCAGCTTGCCCGGGAAGCGCGCGTGGATCGCGTCCGCGAAACGCTGCGCCTCCTCGAGATTCGGCTCGGACGTCTCCATCCAGAGCAAGTCGGCATACGGCGCGTAGGATAATCCTCGCGCTATACAGGCTTCGATTCCCGGTATGCAGACGAAGAAACCCTCGGGCGTACGCTCGCCGGTGAGAAATGCGCGGTCCGCCGGATCGACGTCGCTCGTGACGAGCTTTGCGGCATTTGCGTCGGTGCGCGCGATCAGCACCGTCGGAACGTCGACCACGTCGGCCGCGAGCCGCGCGGCGAGCAGATGACGAACCGCTTGCTGCGTCGGAATCAATACCTTGCCGCCCAAATGGCCGCACTTCTTCTCCGAGCTCAGTTGATCTTCGAAGTGCACACCCGCGGCGCCGGCGCGGATCATCGCTTTCATCAGCTCGAAGACGTTGAGCGCTCCGCCGAAGCCCGCCTCGGCATCGGCGACGATGGGGAGATACCAGTGCGTCCCGCCGTGCCCCTCGAGCGATTCGATCTGATCGAGGCGCGCGAGCGCGTTGTTCAATCGTTCGACGAGCGCGGGAACGCTGTTGACCGGATAGAGGCTTTGGTCGGGGTACATCTCGCCCGCGACGTTAGCGTCGGCCGCTACCTGCCAGCCGCTGCAGTAGAGCGCCCGTAAACCGGCGCGAGCCGCCTGGACGGCCTGATTACCGGTGAGAGTTCCCAGCGCCGAGACCGGCGCGTCGCCTTGAAGGTCGCCCCAGAGCCGCTCGGCGCCCATCCGCGCTAGGCTCTGCTCCGGTGTAAAGCTGCCGCGCAGGCGATAGACGGCCTGCGCGCTATAGCGCCGCTCGATTCCATGCCAGCGGCTCGCGTTCTTCCACCACTCGTCTAGACTTACGGGACGTCCGTTACTGCTCAATTTTCGCTCCTCCGCATGCCTCGAGTCAAAACTTGGATCGGTCTGGATTGTTGCTTGGCAGATATTGGATGGTTCAGTATTTACTCTTGGACCGATAAGTTATTTACCCGATATACGACATGCATGAAACGAAGTCAAGGCTCGAGTGCGCGAGTTTCATTTGGCAAGGTAACGCGCCACGGCGAGCGACGCCGCGCTGCCCCCTCCCGTAGCAACGCCGGCGAGAATGATTTTACCGTCCGGCGCGAGTGCGATCGCCGTCGCTTCGGCGCCGCTGCCGAAGGGCGTCACGACGCGCCCTCCTTCTCCGAAGGACGGATCGAGGGTGCCTCCGGCGAGGAGCCGCGCAACGCCAAAGAGCCTCACTCCCGAGTGCCTCGATGCCTCTCCGGCGACGAGCACTCTGCCATCGATCGCGATTGCAACGTCGCGCGGGACGTTGCCGACCGGCGCGCGGAACGCAAACGGCTTGCTCTGGAAATGCGGATCGCGCGACTGGTTTCGCAGGAGGCGCGTGACGACCGCCTCTTCCTTGTGCGCCTTGCTCTGCGCCGACCACTGCAGTAGCCTTCCTTGTTGATCGAACTCGTTCGATCCGGCGAAGGTCAGGCTGCCCGTATGCGCCGCGTTCGTGAGCGTGCCGCCCTTGTCGTTGCGGTCCTGCGTTCCGTTCGGCAAGAAGCGTGCCAAGAGTGAAGACGACGGGTCGAACGGTCCGCCGCAAACGAGGATGTCGCCGTTGGATTGCAACGCCATCGCCGTGACGCCGCCGACGAGTTTGACCGCAACGACGCCATCGGTGCCGAAGGACGGGTCTGGATTTCCGCTCGAGTCGACGCGCGCGAGCGCCGTCAGCTCGACGTCGCTCGCCGTGCTCGCGGCAAATCCGCCCGCGACGATCTCACCGTCGGGCTGAAGAAGCATCACGAAGACGCCGTTGGAAGTACCGGCAAGGTACTCGAACTGCACCGTGCCGTTGCCGCCGAACGTCGCGTCGAGGCTTCCGTTGGGTTGCAACCGGATGAGCTCGGCGTGTTGCTCGTCCGGCGCAATCCCTCCGACGAGGAGCTTTCCGCCGGGTGCGGCGGTGACGGCATACGCCGCGTACATGTGCAGCGTGACCACGCCGCCGCTGCCGAATCCCGCGTCGATCTTCCCGTTGCGCAGAAGCCGAATCACTTGCGCCGATCCGCCTGAGTCGGGATCTGCGAGCACGACGATCCGCGCATCGGGCATCGTAAGCGCCGCGACCGGCGCGGACCCCAACGAGATAACGACTCTACCGTGGTTGCCGAAGCTTGGATCGAGCGCCCCGGCACCGCGCGTCCCATCCGTCGTCGTCGCGCGCTGGGGGGCGAACGAAGCCGGCGCGATCGCTCCGGCAGGTCCGCGTCCGCACCCGGCGGCCGGCGCGAAAGCGACGAGAGCTATGGCAAGTGTGACGAACCGCAAAGCGCGCATCGAGGCTCCCTTCGCGCGACGCTCAGGGCGTTACTTCGTACAGCTCGTGCCAATCGTCGAGCTTCGCGTAATCGCTCGCACCGCCTAACGCGTCGACGTCGTGCGGATTCACTAGAATGAAGACGCGCCGATTCCTCGCCCAAACCTTATAGCGCGCGACGTCGAGTTTGTCGTCGGAGACGATGATGCGCCCCGGAAGCGAACGGTCGGCATACGCGCCGTAGGCAAGCGACGTCGCGTCGAGCCAACTCGTGACGATCACGCTGCCCGGCGAAGTCCAGGGCCGCACCGCGCGGATGACCCAACGTCCGCCTTCGCCCGGCGCGTGATGGAAGAAGTTGCGGTGGCGCTCGAGACTCGAACCGGCGACGTAGGCGAGAAAGAGCACGAGCGCGGCCTGCAGGAACGTCGCCGGCAATCGTTTTGATTGGGGCGTCAGCGCGCCGAGCAGCGGAACCGCGACCCACGACGCGAGCATGCGATAGCGGCCGACGTCGCTTTCGTTCGGGTAGATGACCGAGAAGACCAATCCGGCCGTGCACGCGACGATCGCAACGAGCGCCGCGCGCCAATCGCGGCGCAGGGCTGCAAAGAGTCCGGCGACGATTAAGAACATCGCGACCGTACCGTATTGGTCGTTGAGTCCCCCAACGAAGGCTCGCAGCGCGCCGGCGAGGCGCAGCGGATTGAAGGACGCGAGCAAATACTGCGGCGTTCCGAACTCGCTGCCGGTGAGCTCGAGCGCAAGGCCGTGCGCCGTGCGCGGATCGTTGTAGTTCCAAAAGATACCGCCGTTCGCTCCGGGCAGCGCCGCGGCCGGGTCGACTCCGTGCGCGAAGACGTATTGCGAGCGAAGCGGAAGGTATAGATAGAGCGCAAGGGCGGCAACGACGAGCGCCGCGGATGCCGCGGCGAGTCGCAACGACGGTCGTCGCCGCGCAATCGCCGCTCCCAGGAGAAAGGCCGGAAGGATCCAGAGCACGTTGGGATGCGCGGCCATACCGAGACCGCAGAGCGCGAAAGCCGCTGCGAAGCAGCCGTCGCTACCGCCCCGCATCCATCGGAGGAATGCAACGATCGCAACCGCGCCGCAGGCAACGGCAAGGTCCTGTGCCTCGGCACGCGCCGCGTGGGCCCAGATATCCTGCGAAAACCCGAAGGCGAACGTCGCGAAGAGCGCGACGAGAAGGCTCGCGCCGAACTCGAGCGCCGCGAAATATGCAGCCATGCAGGCAATGCCCATAGCGACGCCGCTCATCGCGTTCATTCGCCACGCGATCGTGCCGAGTGCAACCGCGTGCGACCATACATATCCGATTAGGACGTAAAACGGAAAGCCCGTCGGATGCGAGATGCCCAGAATATAGGGCACGCCTTGCAGCTCCGCGGTGTCCCACGCTCCCGGTTCGGGCGACGCGCTGGCAACGTACACCGCCGCCGGTACGGCGAAGGCCGCCAGCGCAGCGATGCGACGCGCCGCCTTCACGCCAGCGTTGGCAACGGTAATGACGGACGCGTAGAGAGGTCGGGGCGCAGGTCGACGTATCCTTCGATCGCGCGATCCATGAGCTCCAGCGCGAGCTGGAGCTGCGGATCCTTTCCGTCGCGGTAATCGTGCGGTGCGATGTCGACGTCGTAATCCGGCTTCGTGCCGTAGTTCTCAACACCCCAACCGACGTCGACGAACCAGAAGGAGAACTCCGGTTGAGTGGTCAGCGTTCCGTCGACGAGATGATGGTACGGGTCGATGCCGATGACGCCGCCCCACGTGCGCTTCCCGACGAGCGGTCCGAGCTTATAGATCTTGAAACTGTGGCTGAAGATATCGCCGTCGGAGCCGGCAAATTGGTTCGTCAACGCGACGATGGGACCGCCAACCGACTCGGGCGGATAGGGAACGGGCGCCCCGTAACGCGGCGCGTCGTAGCCAATGCGCTTACGCGCGAGTTTTTCGAGCAAGAGCGGCGAAACGTGGCCGCCGCGGTTGTAACGCACGTCGACGATCAAGCCTTTGCGATCGAACTCGCTAAGGTACCCGCGGTGAAACTCGGAGAATCCCCACGGGCCCATATCGGGAATGTGTAGATAACCAACCCGCTCGCCGGTGCGCTCGTGCACGATGCGGCGGTTCTCCTCGACCCACGCGCGATAGCGCAGCGCGGCTTCGTTCGTGAGCGCCGTCACGAGCACGGTGCGTTCCTCGCCGCGCTTGGAACGCAACGTCACCGAGACGCTCTTTCCAGAGGCGTTGACGAGCAGCCGATCGGGCGTCACCTCGCGCGATAGACGCTTTCCGCCGATCGCGACGATGCAGTCGCCTTCACGGACGTTGAGCCCCGGCTCCGCGAGTGGCGAATCGTGCTCGCGATTCCACGAATCGCCGCGATAGATCCGGTCGATCGAGTACCCGCCGCGATCGGAGTCCCAATGCAGGTCCGCGCCGAGAAAGCCGCGCTGATACTGCGGCGGTTCGCGGTAGTCGCCGCCCCACTCGTAAGCGTGCGAGGTGCCCAGCTCTCCCTGCATCTCCCAAATCAAGTCGGAGAGCTCGCTGCGAGTCCGTACCCGCGGCAAGAGCGACTGATACCGGTCGTAGACGCGATCCCAGTCGATGTCGCTCATGTCTTCGACCCAAAAATGCTCGGCCTGCAGACGCCATGCTTCGCGGTACATCTGCGCCCACTCGTCCCGCGGCACGATCTCGACGCTCGCGCGGTCGAGGTCGATCCAACCGCTCTTGCGGCCGGGTTCGGTCAGCGGCTTCTGTTCGTCGCCCTCTTCCAGGAGTTCGGCGAGCGCATCGATCGCGCGCAGCCGGTCTTGGGAGCGATAGATCAGCGTCCGCCCGTCGCGGCCGAGCTGCATCTCGTCGCACTCCGGGGCGACCGTTGCGAGGCGCTGCTGGTCGAAGTCGTACGCGAGGATCGAACCGCGATCGTCGCGATCGAGATCCTCTCGGCGCGCCGGCTTGATGCCGCGCACCGGGAAGCGCGTGAAGAGCACGCGATCGCGCACGGCGACGATCTGCTCGTACTCGCCTTCGTCGATCGGAAACCCGAGCACGCGGCCGGTGATTTCATCGAAGTCGATTTCGATCTCGGCTGCCTTGCTCGGCTTGCCGTTATGCGAGTGTTCGCGTTCGTGCTGATCGTAGTGGATCGGCTTGGGCTTGGGGACGAAGGGCGACGGCACGTCGTTGCGCAGCGTCACGACGAACGGGCGGCTCGCCTGCGGGAAGCTCAGATCGAACTGCAGCGCGTCGTAGACCGGGTTGAAATCGCGCGTCGAGATAAAGTAGAGATACTTGCCGTCGGGATCCCACGCCGGCGATTTGTCCATTCGAACCGGCGTCGTGACGTCGTGGATTTTGCCCGATCGCACTTTGGCGATGCGGATGATCGAGGTGCCGTGCGCCGGCCACCACACGTAGGCGAGGTAACGCCCGTCCGGCGAGAAGGCCAAATCCTGGATGCGATGCGACGGACAGGTGTCGATCACGCGGACCTTGCCGTCGTCGAGGTCGAGCACGCAGAGATCGTGACGGTGATTTGCAAACGCGACGACGCCGCTCGTCGGCGATGCGATCATATCGGTGACGCGTCCGATATCGCCGGTCGTGACGAGCTTTACCTCGTCTGGCCCATCGGCATCGCGGACGGCAATCTGCTCGTATCCACCCACGTCCGTAACCGAAACGAGGCGTTCGCCGTCGTGTAGCCACTGCGTTAACCGCGTGCGGGCGCGTCCGCCGGGACCGTGGCGCACCGCAGCGCCCTCGAAGAGCGGCATCGTGAACTCTTGCCCCCGCGAATCGAAGGCGATTTGCGTGCCGTCGGGATTCGGAACGAAATGCTCCAGCGACTCGGAGGCCTTCTCGAAGCGGCGCACGGTCTGCGGCATCGGCGAGTGCGTCTCGATCGGGATATGCCGCGCCGTATCGCTCGCGACGTCGTAACAACCGATCTCCGCTCCGGCAGAGTAGACGATGCGTTTGCCGTCAGTCGAGGGAAAGCGAACGTAGTATTCGCTCTCGTTGGTGTGGCGCGTGACGTCGCTGCCGTCGAGCGCGCAGGAATAGAGATTGCCGATTCCTTCGTGATCGGCCAAGAAGTAGATCCTGTCGCCGATCCACGTGGGCCAGCACGGATTACCGTCGGGGAGCGGTAACTTGGTAAACGTTCCGCCGCCGTCTGCGTCGATCCAGATTTCGCCCGCCGTCCCGCCACGGTAGCGTTTCCAGCGCGCTGGATCGGCGGCGTTTCGCCCTACGACCAACCGCCCGTCCGGTCCGAACGAAAGCGAGCGCGCGTGTCCTAGGTTGATCTCGCGGGGCGTCCCGCCGTCGGGCGAAATCGCAAAGGGCCGCGTTTCGCCTTCGTACCAGGTCGTCGGGTTCGCGACGAAGTGGATCTCGCGTCCGTCCTCGCTCCAACCGATCGTCGAAGCAAGCGAGGCACCGAGAAACGTGAGGCGCCGCGGCTCGCCGCCGCGCGCCGGCATCGCGTACAGCTCCGGGTTACCTTCGTCGGTCGAGACGAAGGCGATCGACGCTCCGTCGGGCGAGATGCGCGGGAACGAACAGCTTCCGAAACTGACCGTTAGCCGGCTCGCGTCGCCCCCGGCGGCCGGAGCGCTAAAGAGATCGTCTTCGCAGACGAAGAAAATGCGCTCGCCGGCGATCGCCGGATAGCGATAGTATCCATTATTCATGTAGCTCAAAGCTTAGCTCCCCGACCGCGCCGTCCCCGCGTCACGGCTTTTTATTGAATTACTGGTGCGGCATCGCCCCGCCGGTAACGTGCAGCAGCCGCCCGAGCGTGCCCGATATCTCCGCCGCGTTTTCGACTTGCGTAAAGAATGGTACCAGCGTCGGCGTTCGGGATCGTAGCTCGAAGGGCACGATCGGCCCTTGCCATGCAAACTGCGTTGCCGGCATCCCTGCCAAGCTGCGAAAGATGAGCTCGGCCCCGAGCGCGTTCGCCCAGCCGAACTCGGCGCGCGTGTAGCGCCAGTACCCGTCTGGATAGAAGCTCTCGTGAATGAGTCCGTCCTCGCCGTCGGTCTCGGCGAGCGTCGTGATCGCGGTTGCGACTTCGATCGACGAGGTCGCGGTCAGCGCGCGCCCGATGATGCCGAGCGGCCAAACGTAGCCGTACGGCGTGTGCGGGCTTCCGAGACCCTCCGCGTAGCGGCCTGCGAAGAAGAACGGATTATCCATGCTGAGCGCAAACGCGCGCGTCGCCAAGTAGATCGGATCGAACGACGAGCACCAATCGATATACGGCAGCGTCGTGAGGTTCGGAATGTTGGCGTCGTCCATGAGATTATACCGCCCCAAGCCGTCCGTTTCGTAGGCGTACATCCAGCGGTGAACGGCAGGATTGTAGAAGCGTCCGTAGCGTTGGATTCCGTCTTCGACTCGCGCCCCGAGTGCTTGCGCCTCTTGCGCGAGCCCCCGGTCGCCGTACCCCTCGGTCGCGAGCTGCGCGACGTCGCGCATAGCGACGACGGCAAAGGCGTTCTGCGGGATGTTGAAGCGATACTCCAGCGCATCGTCCGACGGGCGAAAGGCACCCCAGATCATTCCCGTCGCTTCGTTGTACTCGTCGTGCGTATAGACTCGCGGCGAGAAGCTATACCGGCTGCAGGTGCGATGACGTTCTTCGCACCGATAGGTACGGACGATCGTTTGCAACGCGCGATGCAAGTCGGGCGTAAAGACGGTGCGATCTTGCGTCGAGCGCCAGTAGACCGAAGCGAGAACGACCGGCCACGACAGCGAGTCGACCTCCCACTTGCGTTCCCAGACTCGGTAATCCGGTTCCAACGCGTTGGCATATGGGTCGGCCAGAATATTGCGGGCGTTGCGTTCGATGACGCCGGCAAATCGGGCCCGCAGAATCGGATAAAACGTTTGAAACCGGATGTACGGAATCGTCTGCGCGGACGAGTCGCGCAACCACATCGCCGGGATATCGCCACTTTGAACGTACGTCGTCGCATCGTCCTCGAGAAAAAAATCGTGGAAGAGCGTATGGAAGAGCTGGTCGGTTTGAATATCGCGGACGCGCTTGCCGGTCAACGGTACGACGAGCGTCTCCCCGGCGGCCGGCGCGGCGCAGAGGATCGCTAGGATCAGCACGAGCGCGGCGCGCGCGCACCACAAAAGCGGGAAGGTCCGGTCTCGTCGCGGGCAATAGTTAGAGGCATGGACCTTTTGCGCGAGTTCGAGCGACGCAACCCACGCGCGCTCGCACGCGCGATCTCGCGCGCGGAGTCCGGACGCGGCGGCGAGCTGATTCGCGCGCTCTACGCGCAGACCGGTCGCGCGATGACGCTGGGTCTGACCGGACCGCCCGGCGTCGGGAAATCGACCCTCGCTTCGGCTCTGGTTCGCAACGCGAGGGAGCGCGGCAAGCTCGTCGGGGTCGTCTCGGTCGACCCCAGTTCGCCGTTTTCGCACGGCGCGCTGCTCGGCGACCGGATTCGTCTCGCCGAACACTTTACCGACGAATCGGTTTTCATTCGATCGATGGCGAGCCGCGGGCATCTGGGCGGGCTCGCCGGTGCGACCGCTGACGCGGTACTGCTGATGGACGCCTTTGGTTTCGATCTCGTTTTGATCGAAACGGTCGGGGTCGGACAGAGTGAAGTCGCGATTGCCGAGCTCGCGCAGACGACGATCGTTGCGTTGCAGCCGGGAAGCGGCGACTCGATTCAGGTGCTCAAGGCCGGTATCATGGAGATCGCCGACATCTTCGTCGTCAACAAGGCCGATCACCCGATGGCTGATCAGCTCCGGCGTGAAATTCGCTCGATGATGGAGATGCAGCACTGGCCGGGATGGGTCCCAGAGTTGGTCGCGACGCAGGCCGTCGAGGGGACCGGGATCGACGAGCTCGTCGCCGCTATCGCGCGCCACGCGGCCTACCTGAACGAAACCGGCGAGATCGAGTGCCGCCGGCGCGACGCCTTCAAACATCAAGTGCGTCAACTCGCGCTCGGCCGGGTCGCCGCACGCCTCGATCGCGCGATACAAGCGCAGCCGCCCGATCATCGCGACCCCTATGAAGCGGCCGATCGCGTTCTCTCCGACCTCGGTCTCTAGGAGCGTTTTTGGGGAGATTCCGCTGGGCGCGTCGAAAGGCTCGGCCCCTATGGTCCTTCGAGATACTCAAGAGCGGCCCAAGGTGATCGAGCGGCCTGCCGCACGCTGGGCCCGCAAAGGTCCCGGCTCCGGCGCGCTCGACCGCACGATCTCCGACGTTCCGCTGAAGAGCGTCTACGAACCCGAGGACGCCGCGGGTTCCGAACTCCCGCCACCCGGCGAGTATCCTTACACTCGGGGAATCCATCCCAACGGTTATCGCGACCGGTTGTGGACGATGCGCCAGTTCGCCGGGTTCGGGAACGCCGCGCAGACGAACGAGCGCTATCATTTCTTGCTCGAACACGGACAGCATGGTCTCTCGGTGGCGTTCGACATGCCGACGCTGATGGGATACGATTCGGACGCACCGCAGGCGCGCGGGGAAGTCGGAAAATGCGGCGTTGCGATCGACTCGCTCGCGGACATGGAGCTGCTCTTCGACGGCATCGATATGGGCGAGATCACCACGTCGATGACGATCAACGGGCCGGCCTGCATCGCCCTCGCGCAATACATCGCGGCAGCCGAAAAGAAGGGGATCCCGCGCGCGAAGCTCGGCGGAACGCTTCAGGCCGACATCCTCAAGGAATACATCGCGCAGAAGGAATGGATCTTCCCCCCGCGGCCGCACATGCGCATCATCGTCGACATGATCGAGTTCTGCACGCGCGAGATGCCGAAGTGGAATACGATCTCGATTTCCGGTTATCACATTCGCGAAGCGGGATCGACTGCGGCACAGGAGCTGGCCTTCACGCTCGCCGACGGCTTCGCCTACGTGGAGGCCTGCATGGCCGCCGGAATGGACGTCGACGAGTTCGCGCCGCGTTTATCGTTCTTCTTCAACTCGCACATCGACTTCTTCGAGGAAATTGCGAAGTTTCGCGCCGCCCGGCGGATCTGGGCGCGGCACATGCGCGAGCGGTACGGAGCCAAGAATCCCCGCTCGTGGCAGCTCCGCTTCCACACGCAGACGGCGGGATGCAGCGCCACGGCCCAGCAGCCGGAGAACAACATCGTCCGCGTTGCGTACGAGGCGATGGCGGCGGCGCTCGGGGGCACCCAGTCGCTGCACACCAACTCGATGGACGAAGTTATGGCCTTGCCGACCGAAAAATCGGTCGAGATTGCGTTGCGCACCCAGCAGGTGCTCGCCTACGAGACGAACGTGACGAACGTCGTCGATCCGCTCGGCGGCTCGTATTACGTCGAGGCGCTGACCGACGAGATGGAGCGTCAGGCGGAGTCGTACTTCGCGCAGATCGCCGAATACGGCGGTGTCATTGAGGCGATCGAGGCAGGTTTCTTTCAACGCGAAATTGCCGAGGCGAGCTACCGTTACCAGCGCTCGATCGAAACGCGCGACCGGATCATCATCGGCGTCAACGCCTTCGCGCGCGACGAAGACGCGGAGAATATCGATCTGCTCAAGATCACCGAGGTTACGGAGCGCGATCAGGCCGACGCGGTGGAACGGGTTCGCACGAACCGCGATGCACGAGAGGTCGCGCAGACGCTCGAACGGCTCCAAGCGGCGTGCCGCGATTCAAAAGATAACCTCATGCCGCACCTGATCGATTGCGTGAACGCGTACTGCACCGAGGGCGAGATCGTCGAGGCGATGGCGTCGGTCTATGGGCGGTATACCGAGCGTGCGGTGCTCTAGGAATGCGCCACAGGTACGGCATGCGTTGCCGAAGCGATTTCGAGCGTTATCGCATGCGGCGCACGCTCAAGCGGGTCGTCCGCAAGCTCGAGGAGGCGTTGCATTTGAGCCGCCGCATAGGACTGGAAGATGAGCGAACGACCGTTACGCATCGTCATCGCTAAGGCCGGCCTCGACGGGCACGACCGCGGCGCGAAGGTAATCGCGCGCGCCTTGCGCGATGCCGGCATGGAGGTTATTTATACCGGGCTCTTCCAAACGCCCGAGCAGATCGTGCAGACCGCGATTCAGGAGGACGCCGACGGCATCGGACTCTCGATCCTCTCCGGCGCCCACATGACGCTCTTTCCGCTGGTCGTCGAGCAGTTGCGCGGCCGCGACGCCGGCGACATCGTCTTCTTTGGAGGGGGAACGATCCCGGCGGAGGACGCCAAACGCCTCAAAGAGCTCGGCGTGCGCGAGATCTTTACGCCGGGCGCGCCGCTGCAGGAGATCATCGACTTCGTCGAACGCGAATGCGGTAAACGACGAGCGCTGGTAGGATAGCTTGAGCGTTCGAACGCGCGTGGCGCCGTCGCCGACCGGCGATCCGCACGTTGGGACGGCCTACGTCGCGCTGGTCAACTACTGCTTTGCGCGCCGGCACGGCGGCGAGTTCATCCTGCGCATCGAGGATACCGATCAGGCGCGCAGCACTGCCGAGAGCGAGCGAACGATCCTGCAGGCCTTGCGCTGGTGCGGCCTCGACTGGGATGAAGGCCCCGACGTCGGCGGCCCGTACGGTCCGTACCGGCAGAGCGAGCGATCCGCGATCTATCGCGAGTACGCCGAAAAACTTCTCGCCTCCGGTCACGCCTTCAAGTGCTTCTGCACGCCGCAGCGTTTGGAAGAGATGCGCGTCGCGCAGCGTGCCTCCGGTCAATCCTCGCGCTACGACGGGCTCTGCCGAGGTTATTCGCCGCAAGAAGTTGCACGGCGCGAAGCGCTCGGCGAACCGTACGTCGTTCGGATGGTCGTTCCCGACCACGGCACGTGCGTGATCGAGGATTTGCGGCGCGGGCCGATCGAGTTCGATTACAAGAGCGTCGACATGCAGGTGCTCCTAAAGTCGGACGGTCTACCGACTTATCACCTCGCCAACGTCGTCGACGATCATCTGATGCAGATCACGCACGTCTTCCGAGGCGAAGAGTGGGTCTCGAGCGCCCCGAAGCACCTCCTGCTCTACGAATACTTTGGGTGGCAACCGCCGAAGCTGATGCACCTTCCGCTCCTGCGCAATCCCGACAAGAGCAAGCTGAGCAAACGCAAGAACCCGACGGGCATTTTATTTTACCGCGCGATGGGATATCTGCCCGAGGCGCTCGTCAACTTCTTAGCGCTGCTCGCGAACGCCGCGCGCGAGGGCGAGGACGAGGTGATGGATCTCCCGACGATCGTGAGCCGCTTCGAGGTCGAGCACGTCCCGATCGGGGGCCCGGTCTTCGACGTCCCAAAACTCGATTGGCTCAACGCGCGCTACATGCGCGAACGGCTCGACGCTGCGTCCTTCGTCGAGTGCGTCCGCGACTGGGCGATCTCGCCCGAGCGCTTGACTAAAATCGCGCAGCTCGCCGCGCCGCGCATCGAGCGTCTCAGCGATCTCGGTCCGCTGCTCGCCTTCCTGTTCTCCGGACGCCTCGCGTTGCGAGCGGAGGATTTTGCGAGCAAGAAGCTCGACCCGGAAACAACGCACGGGATTCTTTCGCTCGCGCTCGCCGAGCTCGACGCATTGCCGGCGTGGAACGCGCTCGCGATCGAAACCGTGGTCAAGCGGATTGCCGAACAGCTCGAGAAGAAGGCGCGCGACGTCGCGCGTCCGCTCTACGTCGCGATTACGGGTAGCCCAACCTCGATCCCGCTCTACGATTCGATGGAGCTGCTCGGTCGCGACATCGTCCGCGAGCGACTGCGCAACGCGCTCGAGCTCTTGAAACGCGAACCGATCCCGGCATGATTCGCGCGATCGTCCTCGCCGCAGGCAAAGGCACGCGGATGAAGAGCGCGCGCTCGAAGGTGCTCCACGAAGTCTGCGGACGGCCGATGCTTTGGTACGTCATCCAAGCGCTCCGGCGCGCCGGCATCGCCGAAATCGTCGTCGTCGTCAACGAAGAGCTCGAGGGCGAGATCGGCGATTTCGACGTCGAGAGCGTCGTGCAGGTCGAGCAACTCGGCACCGGCCACGCCGTGCGGGTGGCGCTCGAGCGGTTAGAAACGCGCACCGGCGGCCGCATCGTCGTCGCTTGCGGCGACATGCCGCTCGTTACGGAGGAGATTTTCCGCGACGTCATGGGATCGCTCGATTCGCAGCGCCACGGCGCGGTGATGTCGCTCGTCACAGTCAAGATGCCGCTTCCGTCGAGCTTCGGGCGCATCGTGCGCCGTGGTGCGGCGGTGGAGCGCATCGTCGAAGCGCGCGACGCGACCCCTGCCGAACTTGCGATCGACGAAATGAACGCGGGCATTTATGCGTTCGACGAGGCTGCGCTGCGGGAGGCGGTCGCGCACCTGCGCGACGACAATGCCCAATCCGAATACTATCTGACCGATACCGTCGCATACTTCGTCGATGGCGGCAAGCGCGTTGCGCCGGTGGTCGCGACCGACCACCAGCACGTTCTCGGCATCAACGATCGCATCGAACTCGCCCAAGCCCGCAAGGAGATGAACGCCCGCCTCTGCGCGCAGCACATGCGCGACGGCGTGACGATCGTCGATCCCGATACGACGTACCTCGAGCCCGAGCTCGAGATCGGCGCCGATACGGTGATCTATCCGAACTCGACGATCGCGCGGCTCTCGAGGCTTGGCGAAGGGTGCGTGATCGGTCCGAACACCCGGCTTTCGAATGCGGTGCTCGGCGATCGCGTTTCCGTGCGGGAGAGCGTCATCCTGAGCTCAACGCTCGGCAGCGATATCTCGGTGGGCCCGTTCGCGCACCTGCGCGGCGAAGCACGCCTGGGCGACGGGGTGCACGTCGGTAACTTCGTGGAGATCAAGAAGTCGAATCTGGAGCGGCGCGTCAAAGTGAGCCACCTCTCCTATCTCGGCGATGCGACGATCGGCGAAGAGACCAACGTCGGAGCCGGGACGATCACGTGCAACTTCGACGGCGAGAAGAAGAACGAGACGGTCATCGGTCGCGGGGTTTCGATCGGTTCGAACACGTCGCTCGTCGCGCCGGTCACCATCGGCGACGGCGCGCTAACCGGTGCGGGCTCGGTCGTTACGAAGGACGTGCTCGAAGGCGAGCGGGTCGCCGGCAACCCGGCCCGGCCGCTCCCGAAGAAGGACGACTAATGCTCGCAAGATGGCAAGCGCAGTCGCACGGCATAATTTTCATCGTGCTTTTTTCGCTCCTTGCGCTGGGTGGTGTTGCGACGGCGGCACAGCGGCCGGACTCGCTCGATCTTCGTATCGACGGACTCCCGACGATTACGCTCTTGCGCCAGCCGGCGACGCTGCTCGTCGATCCCGCACGCCAGGCCGCCGCGACTCGGCGCGCGCACTGGACCGTTACCGGATTCATGCTTACGCAGATATTCGAAGCGATAGCGCTCTTCTATCTTTGGAGCTCGGGCGGCGCGGCCCGGCTCCGCGACGCGCTTCGACGCCGGTTCGGCCGCGAGTGGACGGTCCGCTTTCTCTTCGGCGCTTCGCTGGCGCTCGTGGCGCGGCTAGCCGCGTTCCTTCCCGCGTTCTATCTCTATCGGGTCGACCGCACTCTCGATCTCACGTTCGTGCTTACGCGGTACTGGGCGCTCTTTTGGGCATTTCATACGCTCGTTGCGATGGTCATTGCCGGATTCATCGCGGCGGTCGTGCTCTGGCTCGTCTCCCGTACGCACCAATGGTATGCGTACGTGATTCTCGGCGTTCTCGCCGCGAGCGTTGCCTGGTCGTATGCGTCGCCGCTGCGGTTTACCACGGTTGCGGGGAACACGCCGGCGGAGCTGCGGTACGCGGCGGCATTCGCGCGCGGACACATCGAGCACAGCGATCAGCTCTCGATCGCGCTCATCGAAGGCGGGATCATCATCGTCTTTGCCGCCATCGCGGTCGGCCTCGCCGATCGCATCCGGTTTCGTCGCGACGACGACCCGCTCTCGCGGCTGGCGATCGTCGGATCGCTGCTCGCGCTCGTCTATCTCGCGGCGGTACCGGTTCGCAACGCCGCGGTGCGGTACTACGACTTCGGCGCCGACACCTACGCCGTTGCGCTCACGCGCGACCCGGCAGCCGCAGTGCGCGCGATCGTTCGCGACAGCGACCTACGAATGGAGGAAGCCTGTCCGGAGTGGAGCGCAACGCTCTTTCTCTACACCGCTCCCGGCGCCGGCGCACGCATTGCGGCGATCAATCGCGTCCCGAGCGGCTGTCCGTAGCACCCCACGTATTGACGAATTGCATTGCGGCTTCGATCCCGTCGTCGAGCCAACGTTCGATGCCGTCGGCCGCGCCTGCGACGATCTCCGGGAGCGCCCGCCGCTCGTCTTCGCGAAACGGGCTCAGCACGTGATCGGCACCGTCGTACTCCGGTCGTCCCAGTCCGACGCGAACGCGCGGAAAGCCCTCACCGATTGTCGCGATGATCGAACGCAGCCCGTTATGGCCGCCGTGCCCGCCAAACGGGCGCATGCGCAGCTTTCCGAATGGCAAGTCCATGTCGTCGCTGACGACGAGTACGCCCTCCGGCGGCGTACGATACCACGACGAAATTAAACGAACCGGGGTGCCCGAGAGGTTCATGAACGTCAACGGCTTGACGAAAACGACGTTGTGCGTGGCGTCGTTCGCTTGATGCGCGCCGTCGTGTTTCTTCCATTTCGCGACGCCGCAGCGGCGCGCGAGCTCGTCGACGACCATGAATCCGACGTTATGACGCGTCGCGGCATACTCTGCCCCGGGATTGCCCAGACCGACGACGAGACGTCGCCGTTCGGCCAGCTACTGCCCCTCGGAAGCGGCCGGTTCGGCGCCGATGACGACCGGCTCCGCGGCTTCCTCGGACGGAGCCGCAGCCTCCTCGAGTTCGCGCGCGGTGCGCGAGGCCTCGATCGCGACGACGACCGTCTCCGGCGGCGTTATTAAGCGGAAACCATCGGGCAGCGGAATCTCGCCGGCGGTCACGTGCTCGTGAATGCCTAGCGGCGTGACGTCGACCTCGAGATGCTCCGGAATCCGGCTCGCCGGTCCCGCCACTTCGAGTTCGTGCGTAATGACGTCCATCACGGCACCGGCATTGCGAACGCCTTCGGCGACGCCAACCGTAACGATGGCGAGGCGCGCATCGATCGTCTCGTCGGCAGAGACGCGCTGCAGGTCGGCGTGCACGACCCGGCGCGAGACCGGATGGCGCGCAATCTCGCGAACGAGCACCGTTTGGCGCTTGCTTCCGCCGTCGGTCAAGGTGATGATCGCGTTTCGTCCAGCGCGATGGAGCAGGTCGTCGAAGGCGTGCGCGTCGAGCGCGAGATGCTCGGGTACGACGCCATGCCCGTAGAGCACGGCGGGAACCTTTCCGGCCGCACGCAACGCCTGCGACCCGGTCGTACCGAGCTTGGTGCGCTGCTCGACGGCGAGCTTGAACTCTTTAGTAGCCACGGCTTCCTTTTATAAACTATTTGCCTAGAGGACCGCAACCGGTTCGGGCGGCACGCTCAGAAACGGCTCCGGAGGATCCTCCCCCGCGAAGAGCTCGGAGACCGAGCGGTTGGTCGTAATCCGGTTGATCGCGTCGGCGAAGATCTGCGCGATCGAGAGCTGGACGAACTTCGGGTGCCTAGTCCCGTCCTGGAACGGGATCGTGTTGGTGAAGATGACGCGCTCGATCTCCGAATGCTCGAGCACCTCGACGGCCTCGCCCGCGAAGATGCCGTGCGACGCTACGGTGTAGACGTGGGTCGCGCCACGGGCTTTGATCGCTTCTGCGGCCTTCGCGAGCGTACCGCCGGTCGAGATCATGTCGTCGACGACGACCGCAATCTTTCCGGCGACCTCACCGACGATGTCGGTGACCTCGGCGACGTCGGGAACCGGACGGCGCTTGAAGACGATCGCGAGCGAGCTGCCGAGACGTTTGGCAAAGAGCTCGGCGCGGTGCACGCCGCCGGCGTCGGGCGAGACGATGACGATCTTGTCGTCGCAGAGCCCTTCCTTCTTAAGATAGTTGCAGAGCACCGGCATCGCCATCAAGTTGTCGACCGGTATATCGAAGAAGCCCTGAATCTGCGCGGCGTGCAGGTCCATGGTTACGATCCGGCGCGCGCCCGCAACCTTAAGAACGTTGGCGATAACCTTGGCGGAGATCGGCTCGCGCCCTTTGGTCTTCTTATCCTGCTTGGCGTACCCGTAGTATGGGATGACCGCGGTGATGCGCGCGGCCGACGCTCGGCGCAACGCGTCGATCATCAGGATCAGCTCCATCACCGCATCGTTGACGCCCTTGCCGTTGGGAGCGCGACAAATTGACTGCACGACGAAGGCCTCGGAGCCGCGCACGTTCTCGCCGATTTCGACCCGCGTCTCCTCGTTTTTGAACTCCGAAACCAGCGCCTTGCCGACGTGCAGGCGGAGGCGCTTGGCGATCTCTTCGGCCAGCTGCGGGTTGGAATTTCCGCAGAAGAGCAGCGGGTTCTGGGCCATGCTCGCTCGTTCGCTAGCTGAATCGTTCCGCCCTAGGAGCCTGTTAGAATAGGGACGTGGCTCATCAGTTTACCCTAGTCTCACCCTTTGCGCTCGCGGGCGATCAGCCGAAGGCGACCGACGCGCTCGCCCACGGCATACGGCGTGGCGACCGCGCCCAAACGTTGCTCGGGGTCACCGGCAGCGGCAAGACGATGGCGATGGCGCGGACGATCGAGCTCGTGCGAAAGCCGACGCTCGTGCTCTGCCACAACAAGACGCTTGCCGCCCAGCTCTGCGCCGAGTTCCGCGAGTTCTTTCCGAACAACGCCGTCGAGTACTTCGTTTCGTACTTCGATTACTATCAGCCCGAAGCGTACGTGCCGTCGACCGATACGTATATCGAGAAGGATAGCTCGATCAACGACGAGATCGAGCGTCTGCGGCATTCGGCAACGCAGTCGCTGCTCACGCGCCCCGACACGCTCATCGTGGCTTCAGTCTCGTGCATTTTCGGTTTGGGATCGCCTTCGGACTATATGGAGATGTCGGTACGGGTGCGCGTCGGCGACGGGCTGGACCGCGATCTGCTGCTGCGCAAGCTCGTCGACATGCAGTACCGGCGCAACGACCTCAACTTGGTTCGCGGCACGTTCCGGGTTCGCGGCGATACGCTCGAGTTCGTCGGCGTCGAGGAAGAACTCGTGCACCGAATCGAGTTTTTCGGCGACGAGATCGAGGCAATCAACGTCGTGAATCTGCTCACCGGCGAGTACGTCGAACAGAAGAACGAGCTGACGATATTTCCGGCCAAGCACTTCATTACGCCCGAAGAGAAACTGCGCCGCGCGGTTATCTCGATAGAAGCCGAGCTCGAGGAGCGGCTCGCCTATTTCAGGCGCAATGGAAGACTGCTCGAAGCGCAACGCCTGGAGATGAGGACCCGTTACGATCTCGACATGCTGCGCGAGGTCGGCTACTGCAACGGCATCGAGAACTACTCGCGCCATCTCACCGGGCGCGAAGCCGGATCGACGCCGTGGTGCCTCATCGACTTCTTTCCGAAGGATTGGCTGCTCTTCGTCGACGAGTCGCACGTGACGCTGCCGCAGGTCCACGGCATGTATGCCGGCGACCGTTCCCGCAAGGAGGTCTTGGTCGAGCACGGCTTCCGCCTGCCGAGCGCGCTCGATAACCGCCCGTTGACGTACGCGGAGTTCGAGGACCATATCAATCAGGTGGTCTACGTCTCTGCGACGCCGGGAACGTACGAAACGAAGCACAGCTCGCAGGTCGTGGAGATGATCATCCGTCCGACCGGACTCGTCGATCCCGAAGTCGAGGTGCGGCCAACTCGTAACCAGGTCGACGATCTCATGGAAGAGATCGGGCAGCGGGCCGCGCGAAACGAGCGCGTTCTCGTGACGACGCTCACGAAGAAGATGGCCGAGGACCTCACCGATTTCTTGCTCGAGAATGGACTGCGCGTCCGGTACCTGCACAGCGAGATCGATACGCTCGAGCGCGTCGCCATTCTGCGCGATCTGCGCGCGGGCGTCTTCGACGTCTTGGTCGGCATCAATCTCTTGCGAGAGGGGCTCGATCTGCCCGAGGTCTCGCTCGTTGGCATCCTCGATGCCGACAAGGAGGGTTACCTGCGCAGCGGCACGTCGCTGATCCAAACGATCGGCCGCGCCTCGCGCAACGTCGAGGGTAAAGTCATCATGTACGCCGACGTCGTCACCGAGTCGATGGCGCGAGCGATCGGCGAGACGCGCCGGCGGCGCGAGCGGCAGGTCGAGTACAACCGCGAGCACGGGATCGAACCGAAGTCGGTCCGCAAAGAAATTCACGATATTTTAAGCATGGTTGGGGCGACCAAGGAGAACACGGCCAAGCTTCGCCTCGAAGGCGTCCCGCGCGACGTCGCGACGAAGATGGCGCGCGATCTCGAGCGCAAGATGCGCGACGCCGCAGCGGGGCTCGAGTTCGAGAAAGCGGCGGCTCTGCGCGACGAGCTGATCGAGTTGCGCAAGCAGATCGGGGGTAACGAGTCGATCCTCTTCGGAGGGAAGGCGCCAAAAATCTTCGACAAAGCCCTAGCGGATCTAATGGAAGTGTCATCCTGAGTGTAGCGCCGTAACCGCGAAGTCGAAGGACGAAGGGCGAAGGGGAGCAGTCGAAGGACGAAGGGTCGTCGAATCCTTAGCTCCTTGTGGGAGTTTTAGCCGGAGCACAAAGCGTATTCTCGCGGACCATTTTAAGCGTCCCCGACCTCGTGGCGGAAATGGCCATCGTCGTCGCGGTGGTGGCGTTCTTGGTGCTGCTGCACGCGATTTTACAGCGCCGTTTCAAGAGCGAGGTGCTCCGGCGGCACAACGACGTTGCCGGGTTCCTGTTCTCGGCTGTCGGCGTGCTCTACGCGGTGGTGCTCGGTTTCGTCGTCGTCGTTGTGTGGCAGAAGTACGACGTGGCGGTTTCCAACGTCGAGAACGAAGTCGATGCGGTTGCGAACCTCTATCACGTCGTCGACGCCTTCCCGCCGAGCTTGCGCGAGCAGATCCGAACCGGCTTGCGCGCGTATGGCGAAACGGTCGCGCTAGTCGAATGGCCGGCCATGAACCGCGACCAGCCGGTTCCCGTGCTCGGCTCCCAGCAGCTCGATAACGTTGCACATATAGTAGACACGTTCTCTCCCAGCAACTTCAAAGAGTTCGCGGCGCAGCAGGCGGCCATGGCAAACGAGCAGCGGCTCTGGGACGCGCGCCGTTCGCGGCTGATCGAGTCGGTCCCCGCCGTTCCATCGGTACTCTGGTTCGCTTTGGTTGCGGGCGCTCTCTCGATGGTCGCGTTTTGCTACATCTTTGGAGTCGAAAACCGCTTCGCGCAGCTCATGATGACGGCAATTCTCGTCGGACTCATTGGTATGCTGTTCGTCGTCATCGAGGAGTTCTCGACGCCGTTCTCGGGGTCGGTGCGCATTTCAGCGGACGGTTGGCTCTATCTCCACCAACGCTTGCCGGACATCCACTAGTGACGGCAGCACACTACGAGGTTCACGTGATACGCACTTTTATCGGTTCGATCGTGCTCGCGCTCTGCACGAGCGTCGCACTTCCCGCTCTCGGGCAGCAAATGCCGCCGCCGGAGGGATCTCCGGAGCAGAGCAATCCGTATTCGCAGCCCGGATCGGGCTCGCCGACGACCTCGGCGCCGAACAAGGCGCTTCTCACCCGGGCAAAAGTCTGGTTCGGCGAGCTCCAGTCGGGAAGTGTCGATCGCTCGCAGCTCGCGACGAGCGCAAGCAGCAGTCTCAGCGACGCGACGGTCGCTAACGCGCGGCAGATGATCGGCAGCCTCGGGAAACCGGTGAGCTTCGTCCAGCAACGGACCGGTTCGCAAGGCGGCATTACCTACGGGATCTACGTCGTGACGTTTCAGAACGGCCAGACGGTAAATTTCCTTTTTGCCGTCGACAGCACCGGAAAGGTCACCAGCCTCGGTCTCGGCAACCCGCATTAGTGCGTTGCCTTCAGATCGTCCTTTTCGATCTGGACGACACGCTGCACGATGACACGTACGCCTATCACAACGCCGCAGAGGAAGTAGCTCGCGAAATCGCGGCCGAGCACGGCATCGATGCTCTCGCGCTCAAGGCCGCCTACGTCGCCGAAGCGGAGGGCTTCTGGCATCGTCTCTCCGCCGAGGATCTCAAGGTGAAGTTAGCGAGCCTGCGCGCGAGCATGTGGCAGACGGCGCTCGATAGCGTTGGTATCGGCGAGATCGAGCACCTCGCGCAACGCAGCGCCGAACGCTACAACGCCTATCGGGTGAAGTACTTCACGCTCTTTCCCGGTGCCGTCGACCTGCTTCGCTCGCTGCGCGAACGGGGCCTCAAACTCGGCATCGTCACCAACGGTCTCTCGGAGACCCATCGCGAGAAGATCGCGCTGCTGCGGATCGGCGAGTATTTCGACGCGATCTTTCTCTCCGACGAGGTCGGCATGGTCAAGCCCGACCCGCTGCTCTTCGCGCACGCCTGCCGTACGCTCGGCGGCGCGCCCGCGCATGCGGCGATGGTCGGCGATCGTTACGACCGCGACATCCGGGGCGCGCTCGCGGCCGGCCTCTTCACGGTCTGGCTCAACGTTCGCAGCGAGAAGCTGCCGCCCGGCGTCGAGCCTCCCGACGCGACCTGCGGCTCGATTGCCGAGGTCGCCCGCATACTTCTGCAGCCGGCGGGTGTATCGTAGATGAAGTGTCGCTAGACTCCATCGTCATCAAGGGCGCGCGCGAGCATAACCTCAAGAACGTCGATCTCGTTCTGCCGCGCAACCGGCTGATCGTGGTCACCGGTCTCTCGGGATCGGGGAAGTCTTCGCTCGCCTTCGATACGATTTACGCCGAAGGGCAACGCCGCTACGTCGAGTCGCTCTCGTCGTACGCGCGGCAGTTCCTTGGGCAGATGGAGAAGCCCGACGTCGACTATATCGAGGGGCTCTCACCGGCGATCTCGATCGATCAGAAATCCACCTCGCGCAATCCGCGCTCGACGGTCGGTACCGTCACCGAAGTCTACGATTACTTGCGGCTGCTCTACGCCCGCGTCGGGACGCCTCATTGCTATAACTGCAACCGCGAGATCAGCACGCAGTCTTCCGAACAGATCGTCGATTCGATCGCAGCACTCCCCGAAGGCACGCGGATCGTTCTGCTCGCACCGCTGGTGCGTGGCCGTAAGGGCGAGTACGCCAAGCTCTTCGAGGAGGTCGCCAAAGAGGGCTTTACCCGCGTGCGCGTCGACGGCGAAACTAAAGAGCTCAAAGAGAAGATCGTTCTCGACAAGAAGCGCAAGCACACGATCGAGGTCGTCGTCGACCGGCTCGTTATGAAACCGGAGATTCGCAGCCGGCTCGGCGATTCGGTCGAGACGACGCTGCGCCTCTCAAACGGCATCGTGACGGTGCTGGCAAACGATAAAGAGCTGACGTTTAGCGAAGCCTTCGCTTGCGTATATTGCGGGCTCTCCTTCGAGGAGCTCGCGCCGCGGCTCTTCTCGTTCAACTCGCCGTACGGCGCGTGTCCCGCCTGCAGCGGTCTCGGAGAGAAGATCGAGATCGATCCGTGGAAGGTGATCCCCGATCGCAGCAAGTCGATCGCGGATGGCGCGGTCGCGCCGTGGAGCCGCAACTTGGGCAGCGGCCGTTACCCTTCGATGAATCCGTATTATATGCAGCAGCTCGAACGCGTGCTGCGCCGCTATCGCGCGAAGACGACCACGCCCGTCGAGCAGCTCTCGGACGAGGTGCTCGACCTGATCCTGTACGGTACCGACCGCGAGCAGACGTTCGAGTATACGTCGCGTGGCGGTAAGACCTGGGAGTATCGTGCCTCGTTCGAAGGCGTCGTCAACAACCTGCAGCGCCGCTATTCGGATACCTCGAGCGAGTACGTCAAGGAAGAGATCGAAAAGTTCATGTCGGCCTCGACCTGTCCCTCATGCAAGGGCGCGCGTTTGAAGCCCGAAGCGCTCGCGGTCACGATTGGCGGCCGCAACGTCGACGAGCTCACGCGTATGTCGATCGAGCAACTCGAGCTCTTCTTTCGTAATTTGACGCTGACGCAACGCGAAGAGCAGATCGCGCACCAAATCGTCAAGGAGATTCGCGCGCGTCTCGGCTTCCTGACGAACGTCGGCTTGAACTACCTGACGCTCGGGCGCTCGGCGACGACGCTTGCCGGCGGGGAGTCGCAGCGCATTCGGCTCGCGACCCAGATCGGCAGCGCGCTCGTCGGCGTCTTGTACATCCTGGACGAGCCGTCGATCGGTTTGCACCAGCGCGACAACGACCGGCTGCTGGCGACGCTCAAAACGCTGCGCGACCTCGGCAACACGCTGATCGTCATCGAGCACGACGAGGATACGATGCGCACCGCCGACGTCGTCGTCGACATCGGGCCGGGCGCCGGCGCCGAAGGCGGCGAGATCCTTACGTCGGGCACCCTCGCCGACGTGCTGGCGAACCCGGAATCGGAGACGGGCGCGTACCTCTCCGGACGCAAGTTCATTCCGATTCCGCGCCGCCGCCGGGAGCCGCGCGGCTGGCTCGAAATCCGAAATGCCAAGGCGAATAACCTGCGAGGCGTCGACGTGCGGGTACCGATCGGTGTCTTCGGCGCCGTAACCGGCGTAAGCGGAAGTGGAAAGTCGACGCTCGTGAACGAGGTACTCGTGCGCGCGCTCAACCAGCATCTGCACCGTCAGCCGGCGGCCGGAACGTATGGAACGGTGAAGGGCGCCGCGCAGCTCGACAAGCTCGTCGTCATCGATCAATCGCCGATCGGGCGCACGCCACGCAGCAATCCGGCAACCTATACCGGCACCTTCGATCACATTCGCGAGCTCTTCTCGCTCGTCCCCGAAGCGCGGATGCGCGGGTACGCGCCGGGCCGCTTCTCCTTCAACGTCAAGGGCGGCCGCTGCGAGGCGTGCCAAGGCGACGGCATCATCAAAATCGAGATGCACTTTCTTCCGGACGTGTACGTGCCGTGCGAGGTCTGCAAAGGAAAGCGATATAACGCGCAGACGCTCGAGGTGAAGTATCGCGGCAAGACGATCTCCGACGTGCTCGAGATGCGCGTCGACGAGGCGGCCGAGTTCTTCAGCGCCATCCCGCGAGTGCGCACCAAGCTGAGCACGATCTGCGACGTCGGCTTGGGGTACATCAAGATGGGCCAGCCGGCGACGACGCTCTCGGGCGGCGAGGCCCAGCGCGTCAAACTCGCGACCGAACTCTCCCGCCGTTCGACCGGCCGCACCTTTTACGTGCTCGACGAGCCCACCACAGGACTGCATTTCGCCGACATTCACAAGCTGCTCGAGGTGCTCGACCGGCTGGTGAAGCTCGGCAACACGGTGCTCGTGATCGAACATAATCTCGACGTCATCAAGACCGCCGATTATCTGATCGACCTCGGTCCGGAGGGGGGCGATCGCGGCGGAACCGTCATCGCTTCCGGTACGCCGGAAGAAGTCGCACGCAACGAGCGCTCCTATACCGGCGCCTATCTCGTTCCGGTGCTGCGCGACCAGCGCGCGGTCGGCCACCATCGTCCCGATGACGCCGAGTTGGAGCGGTTGGAGCGGGAGAATCTTTTTGCGCTGCACGATCTCGGAGAAAGCGGCCGCATCGCCGTAGAAGCCTAGGCTCTCGTGGCAAAGTTCTCGGTGGTCATGCTGGTCTGCGCGGATCTTACGCGCTCGCGCGATTTCTATCGTGACGTGCTCGGCCTGGCGGTACTGCAGGACCTTCCAAAGCGGCCGGTGCGCTTTACGCTCGGCGACGGCACGGTGCTGAGCCTGCATCGCAGGAGCGACGTGCTCGCAGTACGTCCCGGGTCGGTCCAGCTCGGCTTTACGGTCGAAAACGTCGACGAGTTCGTCACGGGCTGTATGACGCGCGGGGTACCCGTCTTTCAGGATCCGTACGACGAACCGTTCGGACGCATCGCGGTCGTCGGCGACCCCGACGGCTATTCGCTGCAGGTCGCAACGCTCAAGAAGCGATGACCCTTCGACAAGCTCAGGGCCGTGTGGAATCGCTGCGCGAACGGATCGAAGAGGCGAACCACCGTTACTACGTTCTCGACGATCCGCTAATCACCGACGCGGAGTTCGATGCGCTGCTGCGCGAGCTCGTTGCGCTCGAGGAGGCGCACCCCGCGCTACGCCGTCCCGATTCGCCGACGCAGCGCGTCGGCGCCGTGGCCTCGGAACGGTTCGCACCCTTCGAACACGCGCGCCCGATGCTCAGCTTGGCGAATGCCGTGACTCCCGAGGAGTTGCGCGCTTTCGACGAACGCGCGCGCAAGGCTGCCGGAACTGCGAGCGTCGCCTACGTCTGCGAGCTGAAGATCGACGGCTTGGCGGTCGCGCTCGACTATCGCAAGGGGTCGCTCGCGCGCGGCGGGACGCGCGGCGACGGCCGCGTCGGCGAAGACGTGACCGCGAACCTGCGCACGGTGAAAACCATTCCCCTGCGGTTGCGACGAGGCGTCCCGGATGTTTTGGAGGCGCGAGGCGAGGTTTATCTTCGCAAGAGCGACTTCGAGCGGCTCAACGATGCGCGCGAACGCGAGGGTATGCCGCCCTTTGCCAATCCGCGCAATACAGCGTCGGGGGGCGTGCGCCAGCTCGATCCGGCGCTGACCGCTCAACGCCGCCTCTCGTTTTTCGCCTACCAGCTCGTCTCGGACGAAGGCTTGCATTCGCAGCGCGAGTCGCTGCAGCGCCTTGCGGAGCTCGGGTTTCCGGTGAATCCGAATATCGCGCTGGCCGACAACGTCGACGAGGTGCTGGCATTTTGCGGAGAATGGGAGGCGCGGCGCGACGAGCTCGACTACGAGATCGACGGCGTCGTCGTCAAGGTCGACGATTTCGCGCTCCAGGAACGCCTCGGCGTAGTGGCCCGCGATCCGCGCTGGGCGATCGCGTTCAAATTCAAGCCGCGCGAGGCGCTAACGAAACTCTTGAGCATCGCGGTGAGCGTCGGCCGGACCGGCACCCTCAATCCCAACGCGGTCCTCGAACCGGTGCAGCTCGGAGGCGTTACGGTCAAAAGTGCGACGCTGCACAACGTCGATTACATCGAGAAGAACGACATTCGCATCGGCGATACGGTGCTCGTCACTCGCGCCGGCGACGTGATTCCGCGGGTCGTCGGTCCGGTGCTCGCGCAGCGTACCGGCAAGGAACGCCGCTTCAAGATGCCCGACCGCTGCCCGGTCTGCGGCGCCGACGTCGATCATCCGCCGGGCGAGGCGATGTCGCGCTGCACGAACGCCGCCTGTCCCGCTCAGGTCTACGAACGAGTTCGGCACTTCGCATCGCGCGGAGCGATGGATATCGAAGGGCTCGGAGACGTGATGGCGCAGCAGCTCACCGAGCTGGGCTTGGTGCGCGACATAGCCGACGTCTACACACTCGACGCCGAAACGCTCGGCCGAGTTCCGCGCACCGGTCCCAAGAGCATCGAGAACCTGCTGCGTAATATCGAACGCTCCAAGACGCGCGGCCTCGCGCGCCTGCTCTATGGACTCGGGATTCGTTTCGTGGGAACGCAGACGGCCCAGATTCTTGCCGGCGATTTCGGATCGATTGACGCGATTGCCGAAGCCGGCGAGAACGAGTTGCAGCGCAGCGAGGGAATCGGACCCGAGGTCGCCGGTAGCGTCGCCCTCTTTTTTAAGCAGAAGGCGAACCGCGAGATGGTCGCCCGCCTCCAGGCTGCCGGCATCGACACGACCGCACCGAAACGGATTCGAGCCGCCGGCGGCAAGTTCGAGAGCAAAACCTTCGTCTTGACCGGAACCCTGCCGCATCTGACGCGCGACGAAGCGACCGAGCTGATCGTGGCGGCGGGCGGTAAAGTGACGGGCTCGGTGAGCAAGAAGACCGACTATGTCGTCGCGGGCGACGAACCCGGCAGCAAGCTGACGAAAGCGCAGACGCTTGGCGTCGAAATACTCGACGAATCCGGCCTGCGGGCATTGTTGTCGTGACGCATGCATCCGTGCGCGTCGTTCCCGCCGACGTGCTCACGCCGATCGGCGCGTACGCGGTGCTCGCGCAACCGCAGGCGTCGTGTTTGCTCGAAAGCGTTGAGAGCGGCGGACGGATCTCACGCTACTCGTTCATCGGCCTCGACTACGGCGCGGCGCAAGAGTTCGCCTCGAGTGCGCATCTCTACGATCGCGTGCGGGCCTTTGTGGCCTCGCACAAAGCTGAGGGTCCCGACGCGAATCTCGGCGGTGCGCTGCTCGCCTTCGCATACGACGCGGCGCGTTGCGACGCGCGACTTCCGGAGCGCCCGCAATCCCCACCCGCGATGCCCGCCGCCTTCGTTGCGGTTCCCTCGACCTGGCTGATCTTCGACCACTTCACCGATCTGCTGACGATCTGGTGCAGCGGCGACGATTCGCTCGAGCGCAAGCGACGCATCGACGGCTACGTCGAGCGGCTCCTCGCGGCCAAGCCGGCCTTTCCGGAAGCGTTGCACGCCGCCGGGGCGATGCGCGAATCGCTCGATCGCGACCGATTTCTCGCGCTCGTCGCCGAGGTAAAACGGCGCATCTTCGAAGGCGACGTCTATCAACTACAACTAGGCATTCGCTTCTCCGCCGATCTCGAGGGGAGCGCCTTCGATCTCTACCGCGCGCTACGGCGCGAAAACCCGTCGCCGTACATGTTCTTCGTCGACACGCGCTTCGGGCGGCTTCTCGGCGCATCGCCGGAGTTTCTCGTCCGCTTGGAGGGACGCAAGGCACGCATTCGGCCGCTCGCCGGAACGCGTTGGCGCGGGCGCGACGACGATGAGGACGCGCGGATCGCCGCCGAGCTGCTCGCCAACGAAAAAGAGCGCGCCGAGCACGTGATGCTCGTCGACCTCGGGCGCAACGATCTGGGCTCGGTCTGCGAGTATGGCAGCGTGGTCGTCGACGAGCTGTTGCAAATCGAGCGGTACAGCCACGTGATGCACATCGTTTCGAACCTCGTCGGCCGCTTGCGCGAGGGACGCGACGCGCTCGATCTCTTTCGTGCGGGATTCCCGGCGGGCACCGTCACCGGAACGCCGAAGATGCGCGCGATGCAACTGATTGATGGCCTCGAACCCGTGACGCGCGGCTTCTATGCGGGGAGCATCGGGCGCTGGTCGTTCGGCGGCGACTTCGACTCGTGCATCACGTTGCGCAGCGTACACGTGCAGAACGGCAGAGCTTGGTGGCAGGCCTCGGCCGGAATCGTCGCCGACTCCGATCCCGCCGCCGAGTACGAAGAGATTTTTCACAAGACGCGCATCGCGCGCGCGGTTCTTGGGATCGAATGATGCGCGTTCTTTTCGTCGACAACTTCGACAGTTTCAGCTACAACGTCGTGCATTTGCTGGCGTCGGCCGGCGCGTCGCCCGACGTGCTGCTCAATGACGATGCGCGCCTGCGGCCCGAACTGCTCGATGCGTACGACGCACTGGTCATCGGTCCGGGGCCCGGGCGCCCGGAGCACGCGCCGCAGATGACGAACGTGCTACGCGCAGCGATCGATCGCGGAATGCCCGTCCTGGGCGTCTGTCTCGGCCTGCAGGCCATCGGCGAAGTGCTGGGTGCGACCGTGGCGCATGCGCCGCGCCAGATGCACGGCAAAACCTCGGACGTGACTCACGACGGTACCGGCGTTTTCTCCGGCCTGCCGACGCCGCTGACGGTCACGCGCTACCATTCGCTCGCGCTCGACCCAACGACGATTCCGGCCGAGCTGCACGTCACCGCACGCAGCGACGACGGCGTCGTCCAAGGCATCGCCCACCGCGACCGGCCAGTACACGGCGTGCAGTTCCATCCCGAATCGGTCCTCAGCGAACACGGCCGAGCGCTGTTCGAGAACTTTCTCCGCTCGCCGTGACCGAATTCACGCCTCTCTTGCGCCGCCTACTCGCGGGAGAAAGCCTCACGCAAGCAGAGGCTGCCGCCTTCGTCGGCGAGATCATGGATGGCAACTACACGCCGTCCCAATCGGCGGGATTGCTCGTGGCGCTCGCCGCGAAGGGCGAGAGCGTCGACGAGATCGTCGGTGCGGCGCGCGCCATGCGCGAACGAAGCTTGCACGTCGAGCACGATCTGCCGATGGTCGTCGACGTCGTCGGCACCGGTGGCGACCACGCCAACACGATCAACATCTCGACTATGGCCGCACTCGTCGTCGCCTCTGCCGGCATTCCGGTCGCGAAGCACGGCAACCGCGCCGCTTCGAGCGCCTGCGGAAGCGCCGACGTTCTGGAAGCGGCCGGGATGCGGATCGAGATCGAGCCGGAGCGCGCCGCCGCGATGCTGCGCGAGTGCGGCTTTACGTTCATGTTCGCCCCTCGCTACCATCCGGCGATGCGCAACGCCGCGCCGATCCGCCGCGAGCTCGGCGTGCGCACGATCTTCAACCTGCTCGGTCCGTTGACGAATCCGGCCGGCGCGACGCACCTGGTCGTGGGTGTCGCGCGCGAAGATCTCGTCGAGCGAATTGGCGAGGCGCTGCGCGCGCTCGGTGCGCGCCGCGGCGCGGTCGTGCACGGCAGCGGCGGCGTCGACGAAGTCGTGGGCAATGGCCCGACGTCGATCTATGCCTTCGACGAAGAGAACGCGCATCTCACGCATCTGGAGCCGGCGGAGTTTGGGATTTCCGAATCCTTGCGCACGCCGGTGGGAGGATCGGTCGACGCGGCGCACGCGGCATTCGTCGAGGTCCTCGGCGGCGTTCCGGGGCCGGCCTCGGACGTCGTCGCGATGAACGCGGCCGTTGTCTTCTACGCGACCGGCATCGAAACGAAGCTGCCCGACGCGTTCGAGCGCGCGCGAAGCCTGCTGCGCGGCGGCGCCGTTTGGCCGGTCTTCGAGCGTGCACGGGAGTTTGCGAGCAATGGCTGAGGCGTGGATCAAGTTCTGCGGCTGCACCGCGTGGAGCGACGTCGCGCTCGCGCTCGATGCCGGGGCCGACGCGTTCGGGATGATCTTCGCTCCTTCGCCTCGGCGAATCGGCATGGACGCTGCGGCGGAGATCGCGCGCCGGGTAGCGCCGTCGATCGAGCCGGTTGCGGTCTTCGTCAATCCGGAGCTCTCGTTCGTCGAGGAGATTCGCGCGCTCTTTCCGCGGGCGCGGCTGCAGTTCTCCGGTGACGAGCCGCCCGAGTTCGTCGCCCGATACGGCGATCGTGCGATCAAAGCGATACACGTCGATCCGCACGGGACGCTCGTCGCGCAGCGCGCCGCCGGCTTCCCCGAAGCGACGTTGCTCTTCGATTCGCGACAAGACGGTTTGGCAGGTGGAACCGGAACGAGCTTTCCATGGGAGCACGTCGTTGCAATCGCGCGCGAACGGCGCGCGGTGGTGGCGGGCGGTTTGACGCCGGAGAACGTCGCGCAGTGCGTCGAGCGCGTCCGTCCGTTCGGCGTCGACGTGCGCACCGGCATCGAAACCGCCGACCGCAAAGATCTCGAGAAGATGCGTGCGTTCGTGCGCGCGGTGCGCGCGACGTGAAGAAGCCCGACGCACGGGGTTATTTCGGCTACTTCGGCGGCCGCTACGTTCCCGAGGTGCTGATCGCCGCACTCGACGAGCTTGCGTGTGCCGTCGACGAGGCCTTCGCCGACGCTTCGTTCTGGGATGAGTACCACGCGGTGCTTCGCGACTTCGTCGGCAGACCGTCGCCGCTCTATCGCTGCGAGCGCTACACCGCGGACGTCTCGCCCGTGCCGTTACTGATGAAGCGCGAAGATACCAATCACACCGGCGCCCACAAGATCAACAACACCGTCGGACAGGCGCTGCTCGCGCTGCGTATGGGCAAGCGCCGCCTTCTCGCCGAGACCGGCGCGGGACAGCACGGCGTCGCGACCGCGACGGTCGGCGCGAAGTTCGGCCTTCCCGTCGACGTCTACATGGGTGCTCGCGACGTCGAGCGGCAGGCGCTCAACGTTCACGTCATGCGACTGCTCGGCGCGGCGGTCCATCCCGTAAGCAGTGGAACGCAGACGCTCAAGGATGCGACGAACGAAGCCTTCCGGGTCTGGGCCGAACGCATCGCCGACACGTTTTACGTGATCGGCAGCGTCGTCGGCGCGCATCCGTATCCATACATGGTGCGGGAGCTTCAGAAGATTATCGGTCTCGAAGCGCGGCGCCAGGTCATGGAGCGTTACGGACGCCTCCCAAGCGACGTGGTCGCCTGCGTTGGAGGCGGCAGTAATGCGATCGGCATCTTCGCCGGCTTCGTTGACGATCCGCACGTCAACTTTTGGGGCGTCGAGGCAGGCGGCGAGGGCGTTGCGAGCGGCCGAACCGCCGCGTCGCTCGGTGCCGGAACGATCGGCGTGCTCCACGGCTCGCGCTCGTATCTGCTGCAAAGTGACGAGGGACAGGTGTCGCCCACGCACTCGATCGGTGCGGGTCTCGATTATCCCGGCGTCGGTCCCGAACACGCCTTCCTCAAAGAGTGCGGACGTGCGACGTACGTCAGCGTCACCGATACCGAAGCGCTCGAGGCTTTTACGCTCTTCGCCCGCAGCGAAGGCATCGTACCGGCGCTGGAGAGTGCGCACGCGATCGCTTTCGCGCGCAAGCTCGCGGCGGATCGCGATGCCGGCGACCTCGTTCTCGTCAATCTCAGCGGCCGCGGCGACAAAGACTTGGCTCGATGGTAGGGCGCATCGCCGCGATCTTCGAGCGCGCGAAGCGCGACGGCCGGGTCGCGTTCGTACCCTACGTAATGGCGGGCGATCCTGATCTCGCAACGACCGAAGCGATCGTCGACGCGCTTACCGCCGCCGGAGCCGACCTCATCGAGCTGGGCATCCCCTACAGCGATCCGCTCGCCGACGGACCGACGATTGCCGCCGCCGGTGCCCGGGCGCTCGAGAACCAAACGCGGCCCTCGGACGTTATAGAGTACGTACGGCGGCGCGCCGGGGATTGCGCGCCGCTGCTACTCTTCACCTATTTCAATCCGGTCTATCAGCTCGGCATCGAGCGGTTCGCGCACGACGCGCGCGTTGCGGGCGCGGCCGGCGCGATCGTCCCCGATCTTTCGCTCGAAGAATCGAGCGAGCTGCGCAGCACCCTCCAGGCGCACGGCCTAGAGATGCCGCTGCTCGTCGCGCCGTCCACCCCGCGCGAGCGGGCCGCGCGGATTGCAGACGCGTCGACGGGCTTCGTTTACGTCGTCTCGCGTCTCGGCGTCACGGGTGCCGGTACGACGCCGGATCTAACGCCGCTGCGCGCGCACCTCGAAATGTTGCGGGAAGTTACGGAGAAGCCGCTGGCAGTTGGCTTCGGCCTCAGCCGTGCCGGCGAGATTCGCGAAATAGGAGCGCTCGCCGACGGAATTATTGTCGGCAGCGGCCTGATCGATGCGTGTAAGGGAAAGCGCGGGGAGGAAGCGGCGCGCGCCGCTGCGGCATTCGTCGCACCGTTGATCGGCGCGTGCCGGTCAACTGGGTAACGCTTCTCCTAGCGCGGCGGCGACGTCGCCTGCGATAACCCCGACGGGCCGCTTCGCCGCGGCACTCCGCCCCGCCAAACCATGCCAGTACGCGCCGGCGCACGCCGCATCGACCGCGCAAAGGCCCTGCGCCAGCAATGTTGCGATGATGCCGGTCAGCACGTCGCCCGTTCCGGCAGTCGCTAAGGCGCTGGTTCCGGTAGGATTGATGTGCACGGCCCCTTTCCCGTCGTAGACCAGTGTGTCGGAGCCTTTGAGCAGCGTCGTGATTCCGGTTCGGTCGACGAACTCGCGAATGCGTTCGACGCGTGTGCCGGGGGCGATCGTCCCGCGTCCGGAGAGTCTCGCGAACTCACCGGTATGCGGCGTCACGACGCACGCTTTGCCGCGCAGGATGTCGAGCCGTTTGCTCAGATGAAACAGCCCGCTTGCATCGACGACCATCGGCAGTTCGTTGGCCGCAACGAAACGCGCGAATATCTCGCCGGTCCGATCGTCGAGTCCCAACCCCGGCCCGATCGCGACCGCGCCGTTGCGTTTGGAGATCTCGAGCAGCTCGTCAGCGACGGCCTCGGGGCTTGCGTCCTCGGAGAGTTCGACGACGACTTGCTCGACGAGGTGCATTCGTATCGCCGGCGCCGCCGAGCGCGGCGTCGCCACCGTAACGTAGCCGGCTCCGGCCCGCGCCGCACCGAGCGCGCAGAGGACGGCCGCCCCCGGAAACTGTGCCGAGCCCGCGACGATGAGGGGCGCGCCCGCCGCGTATTTCTGGGTATCCGGGGCGCGCTGTGGCAAGAGCCGCAGGAATTCCGCATCGTCGAGCGCCGCGAACTCGCGCGGCTGGGCCGCCAGAATTGCGTCTTCGATGCCGATCGGCGCGCACCAGAGCTCGCCGGTGTATTCGCGCGCCGGCTCGAGCAGTAGGCCTGGCTTGGCCGCTGCCAGCGTTACCGTAACGGTCGCTCGCACCGCGTCGTGGCTCACCCCGCCGGTAAGCGCATCGATGCCGCTCGGAATGTCGATTGCGAGCACGGTCCGCTCGCGAGCGTCGAGCGCGCGCGAGAGATGACGATACCGTTCCGGCAGCGGAAGGCGCGCGCCGGTGCCAAAGAGCCCATCGACGGCGAGGCTCTCCGCCAGCAGATCCCGAGCTTCGCGCTCGCCGGCGGGCAGGGGTACGACGCGCACGCCGGCCGCGGCCGCGCGCGCTTCGGCCGCGGCGCGAGCCTGCGAGCGAGGTCCCGCACGATCGGCCGCAACGGTGCACTCGTAGATGGGCGACAACTCGGCGAGCGCGGCAAACGCGTCGCCGCCGTTATTCCCCGGGCCCGCGAACGCGACGATCGGCCGCTCCGGCGTCGCCATCGCGCGAATTCGATCGGCGATGCGCCGGCCGGCGCCGCGCATCAGCTCGTCCTCGCCGACCTGCGCGATCGCCTGGGCGTCGGCGGCGCGCATAGCATGGGGCGTGAGCACGTAGATCACGATTCCAGAATCACTACCGCCGAGGCGAGCGATGCCGTGTGCGTGATGGTGACGTGAATGGCGCGTATGCCGCGCTCGTGTATCAACGATGCCGCACGGTCGCGCAGCTCGATCACGGGCTTACCGCTCCGTTCGTGCGCAACGCCGACCCAGCGCCAGGGTATCGCGTGTCCGAACGCCTTACGCGTCGCCTCCTTCGCGGCGAAGAAGCCCGCTAGCCGCTCGGCCCAGTTCCGCTTGCGCATCGCATACGCCATTTCGTGCTCGGTGTAGACCTTGCGAGCGAACCACGCCAGCTTTCGCTCGTCAAATCGATAACGCGCGACGTCGGCCATATCGATTCCGACTCCAACGATCACGCGAACGACTTCTACGCATGCCTTGCTTGTCATCTTAACATTGCTTTATGATGGCGCCCGGCAAGTTTTGAATACGTCGGCAGCGAACCAGCCTCGGCGAGATGGATTCGCGTATAGGCATCGTGCCGATCAATACCGTCGACGCGGCGTTCCTGGACCGTCTCGCGACCTGCCTCGAAGAGCGGTTCCTCGCAAGCGCACGCGTCGAACGCTCGCTCGTCGTGCCGCGCAGCACGCTCAACTCAACGCGCGGCCAGCTCTTCGTCGCGACCCTCAACGCGAAGGTGCAGCGCGCGCACCCCGACGCCGACTCGGTCCTGCTGGCGATCACCGACTTCGACCTCTACAAGACCTCACATCGCTTCGTCTTCGGCGACGCGGACGAGACGCAGGGCGTCGCAATCGTCTCGATCCACCGCCTACGGTCGGAGTTCTACGGCGAGCCGGTCGATGCAAATCTGCTCTTTCAACGAACGCTTAAGGAGTCGATCCACGAGCTGGGGCACGCCTTCGGGCTCAAACATTGCTTCAACGCGCGCTGTGCGATGTATTACTCGAACTCGATCTTCGAGACCGATAACAAAATGCCGCACTTCTGCGAGATCTGCGACCGGCGTCTGACGCGGGCGCGTAACGAACGGCCCTAGCGCAGGACGCGCGCGTCGGCGAGCGTGATCGTTTCTTGCTTACCGTCTTCGCGCAGGACGCGTAAGCCGCCGCCTTCTACCAAACCCTCGGCGGTCGCGTCGAACGCTTGCGTCGTGCCGTCGAGGACGATGCGGTAGCGCTTTCCGGGCATGCCCGCAGCCTCGTGCCACTTGTGACAGACGCGGCCCGGTTGATCGAGCGTGGGAAGCGTGCGTTCGAACTCCCGCAGGATCGCCAAGAGCAGGTCGGCACGCTGGACCGGCGTCGTGTCGCTGCAGTAAGCCGGAGGCGGATCGATTCCCGCGTCTATAGGGGGCCGGCGAACGTTGATTCCAACGCCGCAGGCAACGCGCGCGGAGGAGCCGCTGACGCTCGATTGGCAGAGCAGCCCGGCGATCTTGCGTTCGCGCAGGAGCAGATCGTTGGGCCATTGCAGCGTCGTATCCACGCCGAGCCGCATGAGCGCGCTACGCACGGCGAGCGCGAGCCAGTACGGAACGACCCAGAGCCCCGGCGCGGCGACGTCGCGCGGCAGAATCGTCGTAAAGAGTAACGCGGTTCCGGCAGGCGCGACCCAGGTTCGTCCCTTCCGTGCCGCACCGCGGCTCTGGTACTCCGCGACGATCGTGTGGCCGGCAAACCGCGCGTCGCCGAGCAGCGCCGCGGCGTCGGCGTTCGTGCTCTCCGTCTCCTCAACATACGCGATCGAAGCGAACGGGCCGCCCGCAAGCTCCCGCGCGACATCCTCGTACGGCCCCGCCTTCGAAACCTCACGCATCGGGAAGTCCTTTGGCATTCACCCTCACGTTGTCATCCTCCAGCGCGGCCGCGCAGCGGCGGAGTCGAAGGGCGAAGGGCGAAGCACGGCACTATGGCTACCGAACGTACGCTCATTCTCTGCAAGCCCGACGCCGTCTCGCGCGGTCTGGTCGGGGAAATCACCGCGCGAATCGAGCGGCGCGGATACGTCCTCTCCGCGATGAAGTTAATGCAGCTCGACGGCGATCGCGCGCGCGAGCACTACAACGAGCACAAGGGCAAAGCGTTTTTCGACAATCTCGTCGACTTCATCACGAACGGCCCACTCGTGGCGATGGCGGTGGAAGGCGAGGGCGCAATCGAAGGGTGCCGGCAAATCATCGGCGCGACGAACCCGCTCGACGCCGCGCCCGGTTCGATTCGTGCCGATCTCGCGCAGACGATCGGCCGCAACCTCGTTCATGGCAGCGACAGTCCGGCAAGCGCCGACCGCGAGTTGAAGATCTTCTTCGAAGACAAAGACTTCGTTTCGCGCCGCCACGACCTCGAGCGCTGGATCAAAGAGTAAAGCGTGGCGCTCGAATCGCTGCGCGGCGGCGGCAATCCGCTCATCGAAGGCGTTCACGCCCGCGAAGTGCTGGACTCTCGCGGGAATCCGACGGTCGCCGTCACGGTCGCGACGAGTTTCGGCGTGGTGGAAGAGGCGATGGTCCCGTCCGGCGCTTCGACCGGGGCGAACGAAGCCGTGGAACTGCGCGACGGGGATAAAGCGCGCTACCGCGGCAAGGGCGTTTTGCGAGCCGTGCAAGCCGTCAACGACATACTTGGCCCCGCGATCGAAGGGCTCGACGCGACGGCGCAACGAGAGATCGACGGCAAGCTTATCGAGCTCGACGGTACGCCGAACAAATCGAGTCTCGGGGCAAACGCCATTCTCGGCGTGTCGCTCGCCGTGGCGCGCGCCGCCGCCGTCAGCCTGTCGATGCCGCTCTTCCGGTATCTCGGCGGTCCGTCGGCCGCCACGCTCCCGGTGCCGATGATGAACGTTATCAACGGCGGCAAACATGCGGAGGGAGCGCTCGAGTTCCAAGAATGCATGATCGTTCCGCTCGGCGCGCCGAGCGAAGCCGACGCCGTCCGTTATGGCTCGGAGGTCTTTCATGCGATCGGTGAGATCTTGCACGAGCGCGGCCTGCCGACGCTCGTTGGCGACGAAGGCGGCTACGCGCCGCCGCTCGAGACGCCGCAACAGGCGCTCGACCTGATCCTCGCGGCGATCGAGCGCGCGGGTTACGAACCGGGTCGCGACGTTGCAATCGCGCTCGACCCCGCTTCCAGCGAGTTCTATCGCGACGGCAGCTACTATCCGCTCTCACGCGACGCCGCGGCAACCGCCGACGATATGGTCGCGCTCTACACCCAGCTCTGTGACGACTATCCGATCGTCTCGATCGAAGACGGCCTCGCGGAGAGCGATTGGACCGGCTGGGTGACGTTGACGCAGGCGCTCGGGAAGCGCGTCCAACTCGTCGGCGACGATCTCTTCGTCACCAACATGCGCTTCCTCGAACGCGGCATCAAAGAAGCCGCCGCGAACGCAATCCTCATCAAGGTGAACCAAATCGGAACGCTCACCGAGACGCTCGATTGCATAGCGATGGCGCAAAAGGCCGGTTTCGGCACGGTTATCTCCCATCGTTCGGGAGAGACCGAAGACACGACCATCGCCGATCTCGCCGTCGCGACCGGCGCGGGCCAGATCAAGACGGGCTCGCTCTCCCGCAGCGATCGCACCGCAAAATACAATCGTCTTATGGCGATCGAAGAACAGCTCGGCCAAACTTCGCGCTACGCCGGCGCGTCGATGTATGCGCGTACAGAGACCGGACGATAGAGCCCAGCATACCGTACGCCGGCTCGAGGCCTTCTCCGACATCGTCATGGGATTCTGTCTGGCGCAGCTAGGCCTGAATCTCGTTCTGCCGCAGAGCTACGCCGACGCTGCGAGCGTTTGGCCAAACGTCGGCCTGTTCGTCGCCTCGTTCGCCCTGATCTCGCTGCTTTGGTGGCTCCATCACCGCACGTTCAGCACGTACTTCGTGCTCAACACGCCGACGATTCTGATGAACTTTGCGATGCTCTGCGCACTGGTCCTGACCCTCTACTTCTTCGAGAGCGTCGTTCACGTTTCGGCGGCGGGCGGTAATGCCGCCGTGTACTTCAACTTCTTCGTCTTTGCGTTTGCGTGCGTCTACGCGCTGCTCGGCGCGATGCTCGTTGTGGGTCTGCGGCTGCGTTACTCCGAGCTCTTACCGGTCGATATTCGCTGGGGAATCGGCCAGCTCTCGAGCATCGCGATCGCCGTGCTCTTCTTCGTTTTCGTAGGAACGTACGCGAGTCTCCGCGTGCACGGCCTCTCGATGGGCTACCTGGGGATCGCGACGGGGGTCATGGCCTTCCTAGTTCGACGCGTGATCCTGCCGCTTTGGCTGCGCCGAGCCGTACCAGATCCCGTGGTTCCCTCCTAAGCCCGGAACAAATCGGCGCTCGCGCCGTATATGCGGCGTGGAAATCCGGATCGATGCCCTCAATAAGAGCTACGGCGCCGTTCGAGCCGTCGTGGACTTCACGCTCCGCCTTGAGCCGGGAGTTCTGGGACTACTGGGGCCGAACGGCGCGGGCAAGTCGACGCTCATGCGCATGCTGGCGACCGTAAAGAAACCCAGCAGCGGAACGATTCGATTCGATGGCGTCGACGTGGTTGCCGCTCCCGACGCGCTGCGCCGAACGCTGGGATATCTTCCCCAAGACTTCGGCATCTATCCGCATCTCTCGGCCTCGGAGTTCCTCGAGTATATCGGCGCACTCAAAGGAATTCCACGACGGCAGCTACGCACCCGAATCGCCGGGCTGCTCGACCTTCTCAATCTATCGCAGGTCGGCTCGCGCCCATTGGGGGGCTTCTCCGGAGGAATGCGTCAACGCGTCGGCATCGCGCAAGCGCTGCTGAACGATCCGCGCGTCTTGATCGTCGATGAGCCGACAGCCGGTCTCGACCCCGAGGAGCGCGTTCGGTTGCGAACGCTGCTGCAGGGGATGGCGAGCGATCGGATCATTATTTTTTCGACCCACATCTGTTCCGATGTCGAGAGCATTGCGAAAAGCGTGGCGATTATCGATCGCGGCGTCCTGCTCGCGTACGACGCGCCCGCGAATCTGCTGCACGCGCGCGCCTCCCTTGAGGAGGCGTATTTGAGCGTCATCACCGGAGCGCGCGCCGCGGCATGAACCGGATCTGGCCGATCTACTCGCTCGTGCGTGCCGACGTTTTGGAACGCACGCGGCGTTATCAATACCTGGCCACCGTAGCGGTGACGCTGCTGATCGGAACGCTGCTCGTTCCGGGACGCGGCGCGAACTACGAGACCTTTCTCATCGACGGTTACCGCGGCATCTACAACTCGGCGTGGATCGGCGCGAGCTACGCTTTGCTGACCGCGATGCTGCTCTCGCTCTTCGCGTTCTACAACGTAAAGAGTGCGGTGGAGCGCGACCGGACCACGCGCGTCGGCGAGATCGTCGCGACCACCTCGATCGGCCGGTTCGATTACTCGCTGGGAAAAGCGTTGAGCAACTTTCTCATCTTGGCGTCGATGGCTGTGATTCTCGCCGTCACCGCACTGGTGATGCAGTTCGTTCGCGGCGAGAGTCTCGCTTTCCATCCGTCGCAAATCTTCATACCGTTCGCGCTCGTCGTCATTCCGCTGATGGCCGTGGTCGCGGCGATCGCGGTCTTCTTCGAAATGGTGCCGTGGCTGCGCGGCGGCTTCGGAAACGTCGTCTACTTCTTCGCCTGGACGGGCTACTTGGTGTGGAGCGTTCAAAACGACTTGCGCCCGGTGCCGTGGTGGCGCGACATGCTCGGCGCAAATTTCGTGATGCGGCAAGCCTGGGAGGCCCTTCGTCGAGTGGATCCGCGGGCGGGGCCGAAATCGGTCGAGATCGGCGCGGATGTCGGCGCGCGCGTGCGTCATTTCTTCACCTTCACCGGGCTCCATTGGAGCGCCGCCGACGTCGCCGGGCGGCTGGTCTGGTTCGTCGTCGCACTCGGCATCGTCGCCGCAGCAGCGGTGCTCTTCGATCGTTTTTCCAAGCCCGCGCGCAGTACCGAGCAACGACGGAGCAGCGCCTTCATGCTGCTATGCCGAACTGCTGCGGGGCGATATACCGCACCACTGATCGACGTACTCTTCGGCAGCGACTTCGGAGCTATCGTGCTTGCGGAATTCCGGCTGCTCGTTCGCGGCTTGAACTTTTGGTGGTATGCGGTCGCGGCGGGACTTTGGATCTTTCAACTCTTCGCCGGCGGCACGGGGCAGAGTATCGCGGTCGGATTGGCCTGGATTTGGCCGATGTTGCAGTGGTCGCAGCTCGGGACGCGGGAGGCAGTCTACGGGACCGAGCAGTTCATTTATCCGACGATGCGCCCGATTCGACGACAGTTCGTCGCACAATGGTCTGCCGGCGTGCTCCTTGCACTGTTAACGGCAGGCGGATCGCTCGTACATTGGGCCCTTGCCGGAAATCTCAACGGCATCGAAGGCATACTCGCGGGTGCCGTTTTCGTTCCGACGCTCGCACTCGCGTGCGGAGCGCTCTCCGGAACGACGCGCCTGTTTGAGATCGCGTACCTCGTGCTCTGGTATATCGGTCCGATGAACCGCACGATGTTTGACTTCACGCAAGGCGCGTACGCGCCGGGATACACGCTGGCCTCGCTCGTGCTCTTCGCACTCGCACTCGCGGCTCGAAGAGTACGATTACAGCTCGCCTGACTATTTTCCGACCATTACGTCGGTAGCCTTGAAGATGACCGTGACCGCGTCGCCCTTCTTTAGGCCCAGCCGCTCTGCGGAGAGCGCGGTGATGGCGGCGGTAACAGTAGCGGCCTCAACTTCGACCTCGATCTCCGACATGACCGTTCCGACGGAGAGATCCTTCACGCGGCCGCGAATTTGATTTCTAGCGCTAATCTGCATGGTCCGTCCCTTTCAGTGCGCGAATCGGCAGGCCTGGCCAAGCCAAGCGCTACACGAGTGAGATTGCCGGTTCCGTCTCGCCGCTCCAGACGAAACGGTAGGTAACACCTTTTCGCACGTTCGTGACGAGCGCGGGGCGAAAGCACGCGATGCACGTGCCTCCGGAGTTGCGCACGCTCGGGTAGACGATTCCCAGCGATCCGCGCGCCAGCAGCTCTTCGGCGAGTTGCTGCGATGCGACGTAGGTCTCAGGCGCCAAAAATTTTGCGAAGCGCTTGCTCTGGCGCAAATCGTGAAACTCCGCGCTGAAATCGGCGGCGTAATCGTCGTAGGTCACGTCGTCTTCCAAAACGCCGATCTCGAGAAGGTCGATCGTCTTGTGAAAGGCGATCTCGGCGATCGACGTTTCGATTTCGAACCCGGAGTACCACGCACCGCGCTCCGGCCCGTTGAAGCGGCTGCCCAGCGGATGCGGATGCGTGAATGCAGCGTTGACGACCCGCGCGTACGGTAGGCCGAAGACCAGCTCGTGGACGTCGATGCCGTCGGCGATCCCGTTCTCGACGAGGGTGCGTTCGTTCGTCGCGATGTCGAGTTTGAAGATGTCGTCGAGGTGACGAGTCGAATCGGCGATCCGCGCGAGCACGCTCTGGCCGTATTTCGATGCGATGAAGCGGTGCGTGTCGTTGCGGCGAACGAGCGAGGTTGGAGGGAGTCTAGATGCCGCCACGGCGTGCATCGAGCAGTCGTCGCACGAGTTGAATCGCCGGAATTCCGCCGCGAATCATGTACTCGAGCGGCGAGACGCCGCGAAAGATCGGGTTGGCGTTCGCGAGTGTGACCCAGCGGTCGGCGAGAGCGGTGCTGTGGAGGATGTTGAGCGCTTTGAAGATGCCGATCAAGTACGAGATCCGCAGCATCGTATCGGCATCGAGCGTTCGCCGCGGCGATTTCTTCATCGCATAATAGGTGCTACTCGCCATTCCGCCGAGGAGCCGCATCGCGTCGTCGTCGCGCAGATGCCAGCACTCGACGATATTGAAGAAGGCCTTTAAGGCCGATGGCCCCAGACGTTTGCGTTCCTCCGGCGAGGCGATGTCGACCGGCTCGGGAGCGGCGTAACGGGTAGCGGGGTAAGCGAGAACGGTCATGCCGGCGTAAGTTCCTTTTATGGAGATTATACTCTCCAGATTCGGAGTACGCAAGAGCGGGCGGTCCGCCCTTGAAGTCTTGGACCTGCGGGCCGGGGCCTGTAGCTCAGCGGTAGAGCGGCCGGCTCATAACTGGTTGCGCGTAGGTTCGAATCCTACCAGGCCCACCACAAATCGCGGATTGAGCGGACGCATCGGGACGAATCGAACATCGGCTACCCTGCTGTTCGAGTTCGTCGTATCGGTCAATGCTTTTCGCGGAGCATGACCGGCGAGACGTGGGCGTAGGTGTCAGCGTGATCCCGATTTTGGAATGGCCCAGGGCAGTGCTGACGATTTTCAAATCGACGCCTGCGGCAATCATCAACGTCGCACATCAACGTCGCATAGGTGTAGCGCAGATCCGGAAGGCGGCCCAGGTCCCGCCCGCGCTACATCGCGACGCTGCACGGCATCGCGTTTCGGAGGAATTGCAGAGTGCCGATTTTTTTTTCGTGCGTCCGAAGAGTCGCGAGAGGCCGCCTCGGCGAGGGGGTGGCGCATTGCGCCTGACGCACGCGCGCCCGTATTTGGGGTGGTGTACGGCAAGGGAGAGTCGACGCCTTCGAGGCGAATTCTACTCCCGCAGGGTTAGGCCATCTTAGAGAGGCATGGGGGTGGATCATGAACTCTGAAGAATTTCGCGCGAGGCAAGCGCCGATAAAAGAGCGATATAAAGAGGCGCCGGATGCAGCACGCATCACACTTAAGGCGCAGAGTCTCCTTGGTGAGGGGATCACCTGCAAAGTACAAACGGGAAAGGCGCTCGTTGAAGCCGGGTTGCATCCCGCGACGGGCGGCGATGGATTGAGTGCTTGTTCCGGAGACATGTTGCTCGACGCGCTTGTGGCCTGCGCGGGCGTAACCGTGGGCGCCGTTTCCACGGCAATGGGCATCGCCATTCGGGAGGGCGTGGTGCGAGCTGAGGGTGATCTTGACTTCCGTGGAACATTGGGCGTCGCCAAAGATGCGCCCGTAGGATTTTCCCGTATTCGGCTTCAGTTCGACCTGGACACCGACGCGTCTGAAGAACAATTGAACGCGCTGATTCGCCTGACCGAGCGATATTGCGTCGTCTATCAGACGTTGCGGCAGCCGCCTGAGATAATTATTTCCACGGTCACGGCGCAGTAGAAGCGGCGAGGACTTCGGCGTGCCAATGTACATGGACATCCACGAGATTCCGGGAGCGACGGCGAAAGCGGTTGAGGCCGCGCATTTGGCTGATGTCAAAACGCAAGAGAAGTACGGCGTCGTTTATCACAAGTATTGGCTTAACGAAGGTCAAGGTAAGGTGTTTTGCCTGTGCAGCGCGCCGAACCCCGAGGCCGCCGTCAGCGTGCATCGCGAAGCACACGGCCTCGTCGCGGATAAAATCATCGAGGTGCCTCAAGAGGTCGCGATGGGGTTTCTTGGCGGGTGCGAAGTGAACTCGGCGGGGGCCGCCCTTTTCCCAGGGGGGACCGCCGACGATCGCGATCCCGGCATTCGGACGGTGGTGTTCACGGACATCGTCGACTCGACGTCGCTGACGCAGCGCATCGGCGACGACGCAAGCATGGTGCTTCTTAGAGTTCACGACACCATCGTGCGAACGGCCTTAGAGGCCTGCAGGGGTCGCGAGATCAAGCACACGGGAGACGGCATTATGGCCGCCTTTGTGTCAGCGGCAGCAGCAGTTCGGTGCGCGACTCAGATTCAACAAGCGCTATCTAATCACACGTGGGAGCTCAGCGACTCTTCAGTTAAAGTTCGGATTGGCGCCGCCGCGGGAGAGCCCGTGGAAGAGTCCAGCGATCTCTTCGGATCGACGGTTCAACTAGCATCGAGGATTTGCTCGCACGCTCAACCGGATCAAAGTCTTGTCTCTAACGTGGTCGTCGAGTTGTGCATCGGCAAAGGCCTGGCGTTCCAAGACCTTGGCGAAGTCGTGCTCAAGGGTTTCGACCGCGGCGTCCACGTTCACGCCGTTCGATAGGGACGCAGGCGGATGCGCGGGAGACCTACTACGGCCTGAGATAAGTGTAGCGTCACTCTCGCGAGGCAGGCTCACATGTAAAGCTACGAGCGAATTGCCCAGCTCCTTCACGGGGCACGTTCTTCGATCCACGATCAAACGCCCAAGTTTGCCGGATCGCCGCTAAACATGGCGTCGGCAGAAGGGCTGGTCTGCGCTTGTGCTGCGATCGCCGAGCCGACGGTAAGGAGCGCGGCGACGAATCGTACCATCTTCATGATCCGTGCAGGGCTTCCAAATCGTCACTCGTACGCACCTGCCGTTTGAAGTCTTTGTGATGAACATTTGAGAAGCGCGCACGAGGCGGAAACGGCCGCGCCGATTTCGAATCTATCAAGCTGCTTACATAAGGAGATGTTCGTGAAGCGCAGTTTAGGAATCGTTCTCACCATCGTGATTGCGTCGATTGCCGTCTGGCAGACGGCTCGCGCCTGCACCGGCATTCGGCTCGTCGCCAAGGACGGCACCGTCGTGGTTGCACGCACGCTCGAGTTCGGAGCCGATCTCGAATCGAAGATCGGCGTCTTCCCGGCCGGAACGTCGATTTCGGGCGTGTTGCCCAACGACGCGACCGGAATTAGCTTTAAGACGAAGTATGGGATCGTCGGCGCCAATGCGTTCGGCCTGCCGATGGTGGTCGACGGCCTCAACGATCGCGGCCTCTACATCGGCGAGTTCTTCTTCCCCGGATCGGCGGGATACGCCGACGTAACGCCGGAGGACGCGTCGCGCGCGATGGCCGGCTACCAATACTCCATGTGGATTCTCGGAAACTTCGCGAGCGTGGCCGAAGTGAAGGCCGCCTACGATCGGGTCGTGCTCGCGCCGACGGTCGTGCCGCAACTCGGGATGGCGCCCCCGGTGCACTTTCGCATCGTCGACAAGACCGGCGCGGCGGTCGCGGTCGAGCCGATCGGCGGCAAGCTCGTGATCTACGATGATCCGCTCGGCGTGCTCACGAACTCGCCGACCTTCGATTGGCACATGACCAACCTGAACAACTACGTCGGCTTAACGGCTGAGAATCGCGAGCCCCTCGCGCTCAAAGGCGTGACGCTCACCGGCTTCGGTCAGGGCTCGGGCTTCTACGGGTTGCCCGGCGACTTCACGCCGCCGTCACGATTCGTGCGGGCCGTTGCGTACCAAGCCGCCGCCGTCGTACCGGCGACCGGAAGCGACGCGGTCGCGCAAGTCTTTCATATCCTCAACAACTTCGACATTCCGGTCGGTGCGGTTCGCGATGAAGTCAACGGAAAATCGATCGACGAGTGGACGCTCTGGACGTCAGCCGAGGATCTTGCGAACCTGCAGTTTTATTTTCGAACCTTCAACGATCAATCGCTACGCAGCGTCGACGTGCGCAGAGCGCTCGCGAGCGCGGGTTCGAGCGTGACGTATTTGCCGATGGAGACGACGCAGCCGACGCCGATTACGCCGGTTTCGCCCTAGCCACGGCAGTACAAGCTAGCTAGCGTCTTCTGGCGCCGCCGCGTCAAGGCCGAACGATCCGGCGTCGTGCGCCGTTACAGCAACAAAAGGCCAGGTACCATTCCAGCAACGAAGGGATGCCCGAACGATCCGCGTTGCTTCATATATATCACCGGAGGTTACCCCACCCGTGTTTCGAAGCTAGGAAGCTCCCGATGAAGAGTGTGCGTTTCTTGCGTCGCGTGCCGGCGTATGCATTGATGGTTGCGTCGGCCGGTTGTGCGGGCCTCGTCTCGCACGGAGGAGTGACGCCGGCGACGGCGCCGGGTACGGCCGCGCGCCAGGCGGCGAGCCAGAAACTCTATCTTACCGACGTGAAGAGCAACACGGTCGCCATCTATGGCTATCCCAAGGGCGGGCTGGTTGGCAAGTTGACCGGTCTGGGTAAGCCGCGCAGCGAGTGCGCCGACGCGGCAGGCGACGTGTGGGTCGCCGACGTTGAGGCCTTGCAGATCGACGAGTACAAGCCCGGCCGAACGAGACCGGCCATCTCGCTGAGCACGCAGGGCACGCCGTCGGGGTGCTCGGTGAGTCCGGTCGACGGTAATATCGCGATTGCCGGCGGCCCCAACGGCATCGTGCTCTCGATTTTTCACCGTAGCTTGCGCAAGCACTGGCGTGACGCGAAGGTCTTTACCGACAAGACGATGGTGACCGGCTATTTCTGCGGCTACGACGTTCAGGGGAATCTCTTCGTCGACGGCGTCGGCAGCGACGGTAGCTTTGCGCTCGCGGAGCTTCCGCGTGGGGGCAAAGCTTTGGTCGATATCGCCGTGAGCCAGACGATCAAAGTGCCTGGTCAAGTGCAGTGGGACGGCGCGAACGTCGCGATCGGCGATGCGGGCGTGGTTCCCTCGGTCGTCTACCAGTTTTCCATCAGCGGAAGCACGGCGAAGAAAGCCGGAACGACGACGCTCGCCGGAAGCAAGAGCGTGCGCCAGTTCTGGATCGACGGCAACACGATTGTCGGTCCCGATTACGGCGCCGACGTCGGAGTCTGGGCCTATCCCGCCGGCGGCTCCCCGACGAAGAAGTTTTCCGTTCCGGGATACGGCGCGACCGTGAGCGCGGCGCAGTGAGAGGAGAGGCAATGATACGGCGTTACATCGCACTCGTCATCGTCGGCGCGTGGCTCGTCGCCTGCGGCGGCCATTCCAGCACACCGATGAACCCGATCCCGCCGGGTCTATCGCAGAACGCTCCGAACACCGGCCCCTCGCATGACACCAACGTGAACGAGCTCCCCGAACCGCCGGTCGTGAACTCGGTCCACGGCATCGCGAAGGTTTCGATGCAGGTCACGTTCAGCGGCGCCACTGGCTTTCCGCAGTTCGTCTATAAGGGTTTGGGCGGCGTCTCACCGACGATTCGCGTAAATCCGGGCGACACGATCGAGATGGAAATCATTAACGATCTCACCCGCCATGGCGACAAGAACGACATTAACATCCATTTTCACGGCTTGGGATCCTCGCCGCGAGCGCCGGGCGACGACGTGCTCGGAACGCTCGCGAAGCCCGGCCAAACGCTGCATTACATCGTGCACGTTCCGAAGAATCAAGAGCCGGGACTCTACTGGTACCATCCGCACATCCACGGCCAAACGACCTATCAGGTGGGATCGGGCGGCATGTCGGGTGCGCTCGTCGTCAACGGCTTGGAGAAGCACATTCCGAGCCTGGCCAAGATGAAGGAGCGCGTGATCATCGTACGCGCCACCGGCGTCGGTGAGAACGCACCGCCGCGTGACGGCGACGACGACGAGATGTCCGACGGAATGTCCGGAGACATGTCCGGTATGTCCAGCGGCACACCGTCGGGTCAGGCAACCATGAAGCCGCAGGTGTTCAACACCGAACCGTGCGGTTCCGACCTCGGCCTCACGACGACGCTCAACGGCGCCTATCAGCCGGTCATCACGATTGCGCCCGGTGAGAAGCAGTTCTTCCGCGTCATCAACGCGAGCGGCCACAAGACGCTCGACCTCTCCGACGGCGGCGATCTGGTGCTCGTCGCGATCGACGGCTTCGCACTCGATACGTGGCCCGGTACGCCGCCGACGAAGACCGTGAAGTCGCTCGTCATTCCGCCGGCCGGTCGCGCGGAGTTCGTCGTTACCGGGCCGACCAGCGGCTTCGCGCAGTTCAAAACGCTCTGCTACGACAGCGGACCCGTCGGCGACCACGATCCTGAGCTCAAACTTGCCGAAATGAAGAAGCCAAAAGGAAAGAGCGCTCCGCTGGCAATCATCGGACCGCTCAAAGTAGGCGCCCCGCTTCCGCAAAACGTCTATACCACGGCGCTGCCGCCGATCGCGCAGCGGCGCGTTGCGATCTTCAGCGAGACCGCCACGCATTTCCTGATCAACGGCCGGGCCTTCAAGATGAGCGATCCGCCGCTGTTCGTGGTGCACGTCGGTACCGTCGAGGAGTGGCGCATCGTCAACGTCACCGACGAGGTTCACGACTTTCACTTACATCAGGCCCACTTCTTGGTCAAGGCGATCAACGGCGTCCGGCTCGCGCATCCATATTGGGCCGATAGTTTCGTTATTCCGCACCGTCGCAAAGACGGCCACGCCGGCACGCTGCTCGTCATCGCCGATTTCCGCGACCCGATCATCAAGGGAACGTTCCTCTTCCACTGTCACATCCTCGATCACGAAGATGCCGGGATGATGGCGAAGATTCAGGCGATTTAAGGATGCAGGCAATCAAGTTCGCGCAGCGCGCGCTAAGTTTCGTCGCAGTTGCCGTGCTGCTCGCCGGGTGCGGAGGCGACGTCGGAAGCGCGCCGATGCAAACGTCGCTTCTACCGCCGTCGAACATTCTCGGCAGCGCGCATACGAAACGCGCCGACTCGTGGATGCTCCCCGAAGCGACGAGCGAAGATCTGCTCTACGTTTCCGATGCAGCCGGCGTCGTCGACGTCCTCTCGTATCCGGACGGCAAGCTCGTCGGCGTGCTGAAGGGCTTCTCGTCGCCCGCGGGGCTCTGTTCCGATGCGGCCGGCAACGTCTTCGTCACCGACACCAATAACCTGAACATCCTCGAGTACAGGCACGGCGCGAAGAAGCCGCTGAAGACGCCGCTCAACGACTTCGGGCACTATCCGTTCGGCTGCGCGGTCGATCCAGGAACGAAGAACGTCGCCGTCGCGAACTACGCCAGCACACTCAAGAACGGTCCAGGCAGTGTCTCGGTCTTCGTAGGTGGCAAGGGCGAGCCGCACTCGTACCAAAACACCGCGTTTAACGCTTATTTCTTCTGCAGCTACGACGACAAGGGCAACCTCTTTGTTGATGGCGCGGACTACGGCAGCTACCATACGCTGTTCGCGGAGCTCGCGAACGGCAGCAGCACGCTCACCAGCGTCACGCTCGACAAGACGATCGGCTATCCCGGCGGCGTACAGTGGGACGGCAAATATATCGCCGTGCAAGACACATACGGTCATGCGATCTACCGCTTCAGCATCAGCGGTTCCAGCGGGACGTCGATGGGAGCCGTGCACATCAAGGGCGACAAGAGCGGTCTCCTTGCCCAGTTCTGGATCGACGGTAACACCGTCGTGGTCCCATACGGCACCAAGCCGCGCGAAACACGAAGCGTCGGCTTGTGGCCCTATACCGGCGGCGGCTCGCCGACGAAAGGCTTCGCGGTCGAGCATGCAACGGAGCTGGTCGGCGCGACCGTCAGTCTCGCGAAGAAGTAACCTTTCAGACGTTCCGCAGGCCGCGCTCTGAGGTTGGCCAGGCCGCTCCAGGCGTGAGGATTTGACATCGCGAAGGGCGCCCGCTACGGTATGAAGGCCCTCGCGGCGCCATCGTCTATCGGTTAGGACATCGCCCTTTCAAGGCGGAAAGACGGGTTCGATTCCCGTTGGCGCTACCAGAAATCTCCTGATCCTGTACGGGTTTTTCGTGCTTTTGGCGGCCGTGAGCGCCTCAATTCTAACGGCCGTCTAACGGAATTTGGCAGAAGGTCTTCAGGTCACGATCTTCCCGAACGCCTCCGCCGCCTCGGCATCGCGGTCGCGGTAGACCGTGATGTAGCGATCGTACGTGATGCTGATGTCACTGTGGCCCAGCCGCTTCGAGATAACCTCGATCGGCACGCCGGCTTTGGCAAGCAACGAGGCGTGTGTGTCGCGGAGATCGTGGAAGCGGATGCGCCGCACCGGGCAGCGTTTCATGAAGTTCCGGAACGCGGAGCTGAACAGCCATGACGAGATCGGTGTGCCGTCTGCCTTGGCGAAGATGAGATCCTCGTCGTGATAGGCCGGACGTACGGCAATCCTCTCAGCAGCCTGCACCGCGTGATGTGATTCGAGAATCACGAGCAGATGCGACGAAACACAGACCGTGCGCACCCTCTCGTTCTTTGGCCGTTTGTAGATAAGCCCGTCGCGCTTCGTCGAGCTGAGCGATCGGCTGATTGTGACGATCCGCTGACGAAAATCGACGTCTTGCCAACGCATCGCCATGATTTCGCCGAGACGGGCTCCTGTGTAAAGTGCAAATGCCACGGCAGGATAAAAGGCGCTCTGCGCCGTCAAGTAGTGCCGCGCCGTGCACCGATGGGTTGGGTATTTCGCCTCCTGTAGCAACTGCTGCGCCTCGGTTTCGGTGAGTGCCGCCGATTCGGGTTTTACAGCCCTCGGCAGATCGTCCGCATCGAGCGATGCGGCCGGACTGCGAAGGATCACTTCCCATTTGACGGCGCGCCGTAGCACGTTACGCAGCAGTTCCGCAGCATGATGGACCGTACGTCCGCTGACTGGCCGCTTCGACCATCGAGCATAGGTTGCAAGTAGATCGACAGCCTTTACGCTGCCAACCTTCCTGGCGCCGACCGCTGGGCGCAAGTAAAGCCGCAGCAAACTCTCGTAACGCTGCAGCGTCGTCGCGGCAAGGCGACCTTCTTTGGCTTGCATGAACCGATCGAACAGCTCATTCATCGTCATGTCGGCGCACGGCAAGTACTCGCCGGCGACGACCGCAGCCTTGCGTTTCGCGAGGATCGCTTCGGCCTGCTTCTTCGTCACTCCGACGAGCGTTTCGGTCTTCTGCCGGCGCTTGCCGTTGACGAACACGACGTCATACATAATGCGGAACTTTTTGTCTCCAACTTTCCTGAGATACCCCAAGGATGTGCCTCCTACGGGGTCCCGGCGGACGGTATATTCGCCGCAAGGCCCAGGAATGCTTCGAGTGCCTTCTTCGTAACGATAAGGCGCCGCGGCGTAATGCGGACGGACGTCAGTTTACCGGACGCAAGAAGTTCGTACGTCGCATTGCGCCCGATGCCTAAGAATCGCCGCACGTCGGCCGGCGTAAGAATGTCGCCGAGGTCGGCGAGCGCTATCGAGGTTTTGATCATTTGCGGCCCAAAGTAAAAAGAAAGACCCCGAGCGAACTTGCTCGAGGTTTTTGCACGCATTATTATGCGGGCGTAAATCAGGTGTTATCGTGTACGAAGATTATCCTACGGCGCCGAGAGTGTGTCAATTGCTCGTTGCTGCCTGTCGCGAGGCACCGGTTTGCAACGTTATATGTACGTCCAATCAGGCCTTACATCCGGGCCTGCCGCCCGTTTAGGCTAATGCCTTGGCGCATCACCCGCGCAAGGCGACCGCTAGCGCGGCGGCTGCGCTTTGCTTCGGCCTTGCGCGCGGTCCGGCGCGCGCGATTTCGACGGCGCGCGGCGGCCCATCTGTCGGGCCGCGGGAGGATCAGGCCAGAGTTCCGCCAGTCCGCGCGATCGGTCTTTTCAGCTTCAGGCTGCGACTCGCTCATGGTTGTGACATCCGCGCCAGCAAGTGTTGACACCGAATGCGGCCGGAAAAGAAACGGTAGATGAACTCGGGCGTTTCGTTTTCAAGGCACCCCCGCCGGGAAGCCTTGAGCCTCTAGCAGCGGTTCCACATCTCCGATCGGAACAATATAGAACAATCCGCTGTTAACCGCCGCAATATCGCGGCGCAACTGTCCAAGGACGGCCGCTCGACCTGCGCCGTCCTCCTCGTCCGGGCGTAACGCCAAGTCGTCCTCGGCGAATGGGCAATAACCACCAATCAAACCGATGATGATTGAGCCTCCCCAGCCGCCGCCCTCGTACGCTACCGGACCGCCGCTCATCCCAGCCGAGACTGTGCCGTCACCGAGATAGACCTCCACGAGATGCGCGACTCCAGGGCGAATGAAAATTCTCGAGCGGGGCCTCTCGAACGTTGCGAGGTAGGTCGTTCGCATAATCGTCAAACCGCGCCCGGGCTGCCTACCCCATGCCCCAAAAACCTTTAAGGGCGCACCTTGCGGGAGTATCGCTCCAGGCTTTCGTGACGCCAATTCGGTCACGGGAATCGCCGTCAGATTGTGGTCCTCGGGCAAGGCGTCGACAGGAAAAGGGATGATCGAGACGTCGCTATTCGGGCTATGCTCCCACAGATTACGCTGCAGCGTGACTGGCACTCGATCCTGAACGGCCTTGGCTGGATCATAGGCACGAATCACAAGACCCTCTAAGTCCATGCCTCGCTGCTCCGCTTCGCGAACCGAGTGCTGTGCGCTTACCAGATAAAACGAAGGCTGACCATCAGGCGGCAACGGTCCCACGAAAACGAGAAAACCGCTGGCCATACCCTGAGGAGGATCGCCGGGGGTTTGCAACACCATCGTTCCAGCAAAGTACGTGTAACTCGGGAGCAACGGCGTTTGGAGTAGCTGAATAACCCTCGGTTCAAGCTCTCGCCACGGATGGTTTGGCCCAAGGTCCGGATGACGTCGGTGCTGCATCCCCAAGAGTTCACCATCCCGCGGCCGGAGCATGCAATCGACGGACAGGCGAGCAACCATCGTTGTCAAAAAGAAGCACCGAATGACCGACGCGACCTCCAGGAGCAAGGACTGCGAAGCAAGTTTCACATGGCACGGCAACTCGACATTCGTATTCGAAGCCGATGCGCGCCTCGATCCAGAGCTGTTTCATCTGGCGACACAGGCGTGGAAATTCTTGGACGACGTTCTCAACGGGCTTCGCCTGGATGAACAAGCCGAAGACTGGGCCGCTAAAATGCTCACCATCTACTATGCCGCCCGGATCCACGGCGCCTCTGCGGCTGCAACAATGGCTCTTGCGCACCGGTCCGGGCGCGAAGCGATCATTCTCAGCCGCTGCCAATACGAATACTTCGTCAAGATGCTGTACTACGATCACTACCACGACGAAGCGGCAGAGGTCATGCGACTCTTGCCGTCTTACACCTATCGTTTTGCCGAATCAGTCGGTCTCAACGTGCGTTTCGGACTGACCGATGATGTGATCGACGAACTCGAAGAACTCTCAAAAGCGGCGTACCGCGGCAACTTCCGTGGAATCGTGGATTCCCTCAGAGCGGATCCACTGTTTGCCCAGAGCGCTGAAGATGGAAACCCGTTTGCTGTTGGTTTCCTGCAAAACGCTACCTCGATGTTCGCGACGCACTGGACCTATGGCAGCTCTGTACTGCACGCCGCCGTTCAAGATATGCCCTACGTCCTGCTCCCTCGACCCGACCATCACTGGGATGTTAACGTGGACAGCAGAATGAAAGCTCCCAACAAAACTGTGCTCGACCTAAACCAGCGCTGCTTTTCAGCGACCGGCCTTCTCCGATGGCGGTTCCAGCTTGGATTCGAGGCTCCACATATTGAGTGGGCGACTCGCACCGCTGCGGTCGCAAAGCGGCACGCCGGCGAATCCATGGACATCAAAAGCATGCACGACTAGGGGACCTCTGCGCTCCCGGACTAAAGATCGGCCAGCAAGTAGGCAATTACGAGGTGGAAAGACGCACGGCGCTTTCCCGGGACCCGAAGAGATCGTCGTAGGTGATGAGAGCTACATCGGGCATCTCGTGGTGCAGCTTGTTCTCCAGGACGTCTCGGTACTCGACAGAGCGTCGACCGATAAGAATTGCCAGCTTTGCATCACGGGGAATCTCTCCAAGCGCCTCGATCACATGATTCCTGCTCCGCGGATCCTCGATGAGCCGCTTATAACCGCGGACTTGATTCGCGGCGTGCATCAATGCTGCCGCTAGTCTTGGGTTACCGCTCGTTATCGCTGCCATCAACGATGGAAAGGCCCGCTTGATCTCGAGAATCCACCAGCTTTCGGGCTCGGCGCGATTAACGTACGGCCGAAACGCGAAATCGAGCTCGCGGCGCCCCTGTCCCGCTCCGATTCTTGGGTGGGACAAGATCTCTCCGGGTTCAAGGGTAAGAATATGCGGCGCATCCGCCAGGAAGCGATGAAGGCGATGTTCGGTAGCTCGCGCGGCAGGGTCGATCAGATCCCCGAAGTCGGCGAGATCGTTGGCGTCGCCTTCCGGGCTGCGTGCCAGCGTGAAGATCTTGGTCCGCCGTCTGTCCGCCGGACGATAGTAATATTTCGTACTCGTGTCGGACGGCGGCGCGTATGCGATCTCCACTCGCATGCGGCCGAAATCCTCCGTCACCACGTAACCGATATCCGTATAATCGTCGGCAAGCCGCTTGTAGTAGTTCCAGACGATGACTCGGAGATCTCTGTATGCGGCTGATACGTCGTTTCCAATGGTGATTTCGTGAAAATCATGGTCCGATTCTCCTTGGATGACGTCCGTAGGCGGGCTAGATACGATGCCGCGCTTCATCCATACGAGCGGCACCAGTCCCCATTTTCGCCCGTCCGACATGGCGCTAGTTTCCGGCAGCCGGCGGATCGCGCCGCCAATGCCCATGACCGCCAAGAAATCAGGCGGCCCGCTAATACCCTCAAGGCGGACGTCCAGCAATACGACATCCGCGACTGCGACTGCAGGGGCGTGCTCCAACAGAGTCATTGCCGCGTCAGGGGTAAGCTGAAAGACGGAGGATCCGCGCGCCTTCATTTGCGCTTCGAACGCTCGGTCGTCGAAGTTGGAGATAAGTAGAATCTTCAATTCTAAAGGCGCCTTGAGTAATAGTCGCGCGCGGCGGCGGCACGAACAATAGTCGCGCGCGGCGACGTCACGAACTTCCTCCGGTCCTTCGCCGGCCTTGCGAGCTGGCCATATAGCCTATCGGTTGCTCTTTGGTGAATGGTAGGACAATAGGAAATGGCAAGTAGGAAGGTAGGATTGACACGGCGGGTGCGCGGGTGTAAGCTTGCCCCGTGAAACACAGCTTTAGTTTGTCTGACGACGTGAGCGAGCAGCTGAAGGAAACGGCAAGAGTGATCCCGTCGGCCACTCCGTCGCTTCTGGCGGACTTCGCGCTCAAGCAATTGCTTGATCGTCCAGTAAAGGAGATAACCGAGATGCTTAACCGATATAAGCTCGAGCGCAAAGCGCCCACCCGGGACTGGTGGCAAACGTCATTCTGGACCCTTCTGTCGGAACGTATGGGGACGTTCGACCCGATCACCAACCCGTACGTGCCCAGAGACTACGAGGACTACTACCTCGTCCAGCTCCGCAGCCGGGTGGCACAGGACGATGAAGAAGGCGATCCGTTTTACGTCCACATGGGGCCTCGGGCCGGAACGAGCGGCCCCACCAAGAGTTGGGAGTTCATGCGCACGACGTCGCCGGCTCAAGCGGCCCAAGAAGTTGCAGCCTACCTCAAGGATCTGGGCGTCGTCATGGACTACGAAGGGCGCGTCCAAAAAGTCAAGACGATTCTCGCCCAGCGGCTCGGCGCCGATCCAAACAACAGCGATCGTTTCGGAAACGGACAGTTCGCCTTCGCCATGGATTACGGTCCGGAGGGTCAACGAGGCACCATGATCTGGCAGATCGTCCGGCTCGACAGCCCCGAACGCCCGTCCACGCGGCTAGCCCTTCTCTGGCGCTCCAACACGGCAAAGCAAATCGCCGACTTCCTTATCAATGCCTATGAGAAACTCGAACCGGCGCCACGATGAGCGTGCGTCGACAGACCGCGTAGAGGCGCTCGATATCGGCGCGATTCGTTGACGCTCCCTTAGCCCGCAACGCTTGGCGATCTTGTTGCTGCGCTCGCTACTGTGCAACAGAGCGGTCCGATACGTCAGACGATCAAATGGGCTCGGCGGCAAAACCGGGTTGCACGCATTATTATGCGGGCGTAAGTTCCCCGCTATCGTGTACCACGATTATCCCGCCGCACATCGGGGTCTGTTAATCGTCGTTGTGCTCCGAGCCTCTCTCGGAGTTCCGCGTGCGCTGACTGCTGATGATTGTAGGGCGCTAGACGACGCGATGACCGAGTGCTCGCGATGGACTCGCGGGCATGGTCAGGGGGCAGCGGACGGCACACCGTCGCCCGGACCGGCGGATCTTCGGAAGTAGCATCCCGCGACAACCGGCGGCCAAAATTAGATAAGGCTGGCGCTTACCGACAGCTCCATCGTGCGCTGCTGAGAATCGAGTAGCCGAAACGCGGCAGCCGCCGCAACCGCCGTCTCCGATCCTCGCGCTGCGCGCTGCGGTCTCCGTCTCGGCGCTATCGCGCCGCAGTTGCCCCGGCTGCCCCGCTTCGGCTGAGGTCACTGCATTAGCAGCGTCCGCTGGAGCCCGTTAGGACCTAAGATGTTGGGCTTCGACGCGCCGCTCATACGCCAAGAATTCGCGCGCGATAGGCGCGCGAGGAGGATACGGTCATGATCGAAGGGACTCCACTAAGTCAGCTGGCCCAGCAGCTGATCGGCGAACGCCAGATGCAGCGCGACTTCATCGCAGACACGCGCCGACTCACCCCGCATCCGGTGGGTGCAGGGGTGAGCATCGAGCTTCAGCACGCGACGGCACAACCGCCATCGCGCCTACGCGGTTCGCACTCGGCCAGATTGCGGGCCACTACAAGATTCCCATGGCCTACGTAGATAGGATGACCCAGGCAGGTGCCGGGCCGCTGCTTGCGCAGAACCTCGCGTACTGGTTTGCCGAGCAGCCATCGACGCGGCTCCTGCGAACACGCACTGGGGAAACCAGAGAGCTACGCGCATTTCTCTCACGCCGATACCGCCCGCTGGACAACTACGAGCTCGCCGAAGCCGTGATCCCGCGACTTGAGCGGCCCGGCGTGCACGTCGTCTCAGCCCGGATCACCGACACTCATTTCTACCTTCAGGCGACCAGCGACCGCGTCACCGCGGAAGTCCGGCGAGGCGACATCGTACAGGCTGGCGTGGTAATCGCCAACAGCGAGGTCGGGGCATCGTCGCTGCGGATTTCGCCCATGGTTTATCGATTGATCTGCACGAATGGCTTGATCTCGGGATCCGAGCTTCGCCAGCACCACGTCGGCCGAGGGATCGATCCTGCCGATGAGGGAGCATCGGAGTTCTATAGGGATGAGACATGCAAGGCCGTCGATCGGGCGTTCTGGCTGAAGGTCGTTGACACGGTCGATGCCGCGATGAACGAAGCGCTCTTCGGCCAACTGGTGGACAAGCTTCGCGTCGCGGCGGGCCAGCCGCTCGATTCAAAGCCGAGCGAGATCGTGGAAGTCGTCGCCCGGCGATTCGGGTTAACCGAAGCGGAGCAGGACGGCGTGCTCCACCAACTCGCACTCGGCGCGGACTGGACGCGCTACGAGGTCGTCAACGCCGTAACACGTATCGCTGAGGACTCCGCGACCTACGATCGCGCGGTGAACTCGAGCGCATCGGTGGCGAGGTCTTGGATTTGCCGGCTTCGGCGTTCAGTCATAACTGAAGGAAAGGCGACGGTCTCGGCGACGCAGTCCTGACGAAGGCCGAGGAGGTTTCGTGCTCCTCGGCCTTGCTCATTCGACGCCATGCGCGGGCGATTCGTAGTACGGTGCCCACTATGGGCCGCGCGAAGACGACGCAAATGACGGCCGCGCAGCTGGCTGCCGAATTACGGTACCGTCTCACTATAGGTCGAGACGCGGAGCGAATTCGTGACACCCTCCGTCGCCATCCAAGCTGCTTCTATCAACCGTATAAGGGCGAGTGGCGCCTCGGGCAGACGTTGACGCGATTAGAACGCAGGTGAGTGTCCTTGTCTGGTTCAGCGGGGGCGAACATCGCGGCACCGGCATCGTTGTTTCGGCGCATGATTGCAGATGAGCTGCCTCAGGCCTTTCATGAACGTAACGCTGACCGTGGTGCGCTCGATGCGGTCCGTGCGGTTATTTCGGGGCGAGGCTGACGACCGCACCCTGGGCGTCGCTAACTCCGTCCGTAATTTTCATAAAAGCCTTGCCACCAGTGGGATAATCGAACAGTAAGACGTTGGATCGCGCATGCTTCTTGTAGACATTCGGCGCGATAATTACATCATTTTGAATCCAGAATTGCTTGACGTATCTTGCACCACTTTCGAAGCGAGTGGTACCGACGGCTTTCCCTTGGTATCCACTAATTGCGAACTCGTAGACGTTATTTAGCTGGTCGCCGATCGCGAGGTATTTGCCATCCCACTGGACTCCTCCGGGAAATGTAACGTATTCATCCACCGTAACGTTATGGAGTGAACTTCGACCTTTGCCTAGCTCCGCGACCCCGAAATGCCCGCTTCCTGGTGCCGTTATGCCGTCGATAAAGAGATCTCCATCATCGTACCCGCAGAAGTAAAATTGATAGAAAGCGGAATCTTCGTAAGTGGTCGGCTTACCGCGGGCGGACTTAAAAACCGCAACCGTCGGCGACGAGCCGAAGCCCTCGCTTCCAACAGCCAAATTTCCGGTTACTGGGTCCACCGCGCAGCCGACAGGATCCCTGGTTGGACTAGCGAGTGTACTCAGGCGCTTTTTACCGCCATGTGCGTATTCAAAAATTTTTGCATAGCCAGTGTCCACGATAAATACATCACCGCTCTTGTCGACGCACATACCAGCTGGAAGATAAAAGCGCTTTAGGATACCCACAAGGTTGCCCTGAGGATATCCGTAGATGCTGACGGTTTTAGCATCCGATATATATAGCAAGTCTTGCGATGTCGCCTCGGGCAGTATCCACGATGCGCCAGCATCGCGTCCTGCTGGAACGTAGCTGGCTGCGAAACTCTTAAGGATCTGTGGATTGCGGGGCGTTGTTACGAGCGACGCTGGCAGGCTGCACCCCGCAAGCGTAACAGCTCCGCTTAGGGCCAATACGTAGCGCCCGATATCTGCAGTCATCTTTATCCCCCTTTAAGCTGGTAAGAAAGCCCATTCTGCTTCACGGGCGAACTGCCATCCGCAAACGTGCAAACCTGAGGAGATTCCGGTAACCTCGCATATCAGGCGAGTAGCGTGCGCCGTAACCGGTATGTCCGGATGATTTTGTTATGTGGGCATGTTCGTGGCAGGGGGTGGTTCGTCATCTGCATCAAGCGGTAGTCTCCCAAAAAATCAGCTGCAATACCTTGCTATCTCCCAGGTTTCGCTCAGTCAAGAATGCGACCATTTCAGCACGTTGTAATCCTTCTGGAGGGGCAACCTGGGCCCGGTAGAGCGCAACTATTGGCGGTGCTCCCGCCCTAGCGCACTCCAAGGCAGTGCGCACGGCGCACCCGTCATCCTACCGTAGGAAGGATTAGAAAGATGCCAGTTCAGCCTGGTGTTTTTAACGTAACGGATTCACCCTGGGATCTAAGAACCACAAACATCCCCTCGTTGAATACAAGCCTCTTGCAAACCATGATATCGACACTACTCGATATCAGTGGCCCGACGGGCGGCAATGGGGGAACGATCGAATTCCCGTCGGTCGGGACGTTTCAGTTTTCCGGAGGTCCGATCGTTATCGGCGTGGATCTCTCGACCACGACACAACCATATGCGATTATTATCCAAGGCGACGGCCAAGGATCCGAGGGAATGCCGCTAATTCAGAAAACCGATGCAGGCGATCTCTTCCAAGTCAGTAACACCACGACCAGCGACCAACACGTCGGTGGCATAACGTTCCGCGATCTGCAAATCGATTATAGCAACGAATTAACGAGCGGTGCGGCGATACATGTCCTGCATGGCGAGAACGTGCGAGTGTTTCGATGCGTCTTTCAAGACTGTCCCAATGCCCTTTTGTTGGAAGACACATTGCAATGCAATATGATCGATTGTACAGTAATCTACCCAAATAATCCGGCAATTGCGGCCGTTCAGATCGGAGCAGGCTCCATCACTGCCAAGGAAACATTCATCGCAGGGACCACTCTTCTTTCGGACAACAACCCGAACGGCGTGGGAATACTCGTTGAGAACGCTGATCAAATCCGAGTGGCTAACACGAGAATCGAAGGGTTTCAGCAAGGCATTCTTATTCAGCCTGGGGGGATGAATAATAACGTACGCCGAGCCTACTTTGGAAACGTGAGTTGCTACCCCAATAGCGAGGTCTCCACGGTGGGCGCTGCCGTATTAATCCAGCCAACGGACGGAACGTGGGTTGCGCAGGTGTGGTTTGAGGCTTGCCAACTTGGCCCTCCGAAGGAAGGCACCGAGTATTTAGGAGCCGGCGTTGTGATTGATCCGCTGAACGGATCAGGCGGTGGCGGCAACGTCGACCAAGTCCGCCTCATTGGCTGTCACGTGTGTCAGTGGAATGGGCCAGGGCTCGAACTTATCGGCGCTGGAACGTCCGGGACGCAAACTCCGAGCAACATTGAAGTCGTCGGAGGCTATTACTCGCTTAACGGCTCCAACCCGGGAAGTGGGCTGCCGTCGGCTGGGATAGCCTTGGTCGGTGGGACAAATGGTCCCTATGGCGTGCGCGTCGTCGGTGCGGCTTGCAACAACTCCGTCTTTTTCAGCGGCGGCTCTGGCGGAGTATTTCTAACGCCAACCCAGGACTATGGCATCTCAATCGCCTCCGCAACACAGACGAACCTGTTCGTTCACGATTGCGATCTAACAGGCAATTTGTCGGCACCGATCTCGACGAGTGGCTCCCTAACTACCCTGCATGTTGCAAATTGCGCCGGGTATAACGACCAAGGCGTGGCGGTCCATAGCGTCGTTCCAACGTCGGCCACGACCTTTTTTAGTTACAGCTTTACCACACCTTATTACGGCCCCGTAGAGTTTTACGTGAGCGGCGTCTCGGGCGCAATTTCGCAAATCAGCGTTGACGGACACGCCACGCCGCTCAAATCAGGGAGCTTCTATCTCGCGCCAGGTGAAAGCGGGCAGATCAACCTGGTCCGGAACGAATATCCCGATCTTCCTAATGATTGGGAAATAACTCAGCTCTCGCGCAGGTCAGCGCCGCTGGCGCGGACCGTGGCGGTCGGATGGTAGCCTGCGCGAGAGTCCCCCGGGCCGTTGAGATGCTCGTCGATGCGGCCGTCGAGACGTTCGAGTCTTGCGAGGCAGGCCCAGGGCACTCCTACCCTGAGCCTGCTGTTCGCTTTACGGTGATCCTGGCGACGGGCGGAAGGCGTAGGTTGATGTGACCCCCTTTGGGGCTGGACACCTGAATAAGCGAAATGAAGGTGTTCAATGAGAAAGCGATCGCAACCAGCTCCACCGCCGGCGCCCGAGCCGGAAAAGTTCGAGCGATGGACTGCACAGCGTAACCTGCCAAATTCCGTTAGACGGCCATTAGAATTGAGGCACTCACGGCCGCCAAATGCACGAAAACCCGTACAAGATAAGGAGATTTCTGGTAGCGCCAACGGGAATCGAAAGCGATACCCTAGCGCAACCGGCCACGACTGACGACGACAAAATAGACGATATTTAAGGAGGACCTGAATGCGCTTGTTGTCGCCGGTTGCGAGCAGTGGCGAAGCGTGTGTGGGCCAATTGTGGGCCGCTACGGGCCGCTCGGCGCGCTTCCTCCAGGGTTAGCCGAAGGCGGCGTAGGCGCAACAGGAGCGGGGTTAGTCGGGCCCGCAGGTGGAGTCGCGGGCGCCGGCGCCGGAGCATTGGCCAACGCCATACCTGGTAGTGGCTGCCGCGGGTCGGGAAGCGAGTACCTTGTTCCCGCAGACGTGAGGGAATCGACAGCAAAAAAGTCGAGCGGCTTGTTTCTCTCCGTCGCGCCGCTCCACAGAACCTTCATATCGCTGAACACGTCTGAGATGTAGATTGCGACGTGAATTTCGTCACTGCACCGAATGCTGCCCAAGAGAAGCTGGTAGTTGGAACTCTTAACTCCCCGTACGTCTGCAAAGCAGACGTGAACACGAACGTCTGCGAGAGCTGATCTCCCTAGATTGGTAAATGCCACGTGATGCTCGTGGTAAGACGACAGGTCCGCCTTCGTAAACCCAACTGGCTTTCCGTCAAGCAGCACCTGGCTGTCGCCGGTAACAAAGATCTCTTTATTGATGTGCGAATCTTCGTCCTGCGCACATCCCGACTGACCCAACTGGAGCTGAACCTCGATCTCGAACGTCTTTCGCGTCCACACTACTGCGCGAGCCGCTGCAAGAAATGAGAGCACCGCAAAAGATGCGAGTGCCCACGTGGCTGCAGCACTAGAGCATGTTGGCTCGCCATAAGCGCATTGCTGCCAAGTTAGGCCTGGATGATCATGCCAATACGAGACGCCGTAGATTACGAACGCCAGCACCCAACACAGAGTAAGCGCCGTTGCCAAATACTCCCGTACCAGACCGATAACCCAGGTACAGGCACCCAACACCCAACCGGTCCACAAATAAACGAACGCTAGAGCGCCGACGATGAAAACACCGACGGCGCTGACGAGAATATCTTCCACTCTGTGAAAAGCCGGGCGCTGACTTCTAAAGCCAGCTTCGACCCTGCTTAACAGGCCGGAAATGTACCGGCCTAGCTTATGGCGCAACCGGTAGTCTCTACCGGATCGTTATGCTCGTGATGGAGGCGCGTTGCATCCACTCGACGACTTCAGGCTGCGCCATAATAATGCTGATGATGGACTGAGCGAGCTGAGCCGGCCTGCTCTATGTCGGAACATCGCGGGGAATCCTAATTCTACGCTATCCGCGAGGAACGCAGGTCGCGACGATTCCCAGTTCGTCCCGCTATCCGTATATTTGTTCCGATCCGAATACAGGTAGAGTCTTTATCACCGAGGGAGGAGTTATCAATGAATACCCACCAGGTGCCACCAAGCCCATCGCCACGCTTTCTCCTCCCTCGGGCGACCAGGATTTGTCAGGATGTTCGATAGATCGCGCGACCGGAAACCTCGCGGTCACAGTCTATCAAAGGTCTTCGAGCAGCGGCGCCGTTCTGATCTATCAGGGCGCGCAGGGATCTCCCACGTCGTTCGCTGACCCGACAATGGCTAAGTACTACTACTGCGCGTACGATGATGCGGGCGATCTCTTCGTGGACGGCAGAAGCACCAGTGCTTCATGGTTCATGACGGAGTTGCCAGAAGGGGGAAGCACGTTCAATGACATAGCGCTCGATCAGTACATTAGTAATACAACAAAGATCCAATGGGATGGTGGGTATTTAACATTCCGATATGATGGCGCTATTTACCAGGTTTCGGTTTCCGGATCAGATGGCATGGTGAAAGGCACGGTCCCACTTTCGAAGACCTATGGCGATGCACAGGCGTTTTGGATTCAAGGAAACAAGGTCGTCGCACCGTTCGGGAAACCCTTGAAGAGCAACAATCAGCGTCTAGGGTATTGGAGCTACCCTGCTGGCGGCATGGCCACAAAAACACTGCGAGGCCTCACGACCGGGAGGAAAGACCAGTTGAACGATGTCACGGTAAGCAGTTCGTAACTTGTGGTCTTTAGCTGGCAGTGGGCTTCGCTTGAGCCAAAGGCTCCGCCGAAAGACGAGCACCTGGTATGAATACACCGTTCGCTTTGAAGACGGCCCTCTTCTTTATTGAATAGTCAGCCAGGCGCCGAGCGCCTGCTCGCCCTGTGTGAATAACCATCCAAATATGGTATACTAGTGGAAGTTTCTGATTCTAATAACCCACATATGATGCTTTATTCTCCAGCTGAAATTGCCCGCACCCTTGGCGGCCAAGCCAAGGCTCGGCGCCTGGCCTTGGGCATGCGCCAAGCCGATCTTGCAGCGGCCGCCGGTGTCCCTATCACCACGGTGCGGCGCTTCGAAGCTGGTCAAAACGTAGGCTTGGATGTCGTTGTCAACATCGCTCTGGCACTGCGCGCCGAACGTGAGTTGCTCGGCGTCTTTACAGTGCCCCGCGCCGGCTCGATCGACGACGTGTTGCGGCGCACTCGTCAACGTCAGCGCGCGCGCGCATGAAGATCAAGCCGGGAACGCCGCTGCGCATTTCTTTGAGCTTCGGGCCACAGCACCGCGTCAGCGTCGGACGTCTTGCCCTCGATGGCGGCATTGCATTGCTGGAATACGATTCGGACTTCATCGCATCGGGCTTAACGCTCAATCCCTATCTAGCGCCGCCGGCAAAGGGTCTGGTCGAACCAAAATCGCCGCGCGACTTTGACGGACTTCCAGGATTCATTGCCGACAGTCTACCCGACGCATGGGGACAACTACTCATGCACCGGCGTGCCGAAGCCGCTGGCATCAGCTATGCTTCCTTGACGCCGCTCGATAAGCTCGCAGCTGTCGGCTCACGCGCCATGGGTGCGCTCACATATGACCCTGAAATCACGAGCGACCATACGGGCGCGATCGATCTGGATCGAGTTGCAGCGGAGTCGCTTGAGTTGCTGGAGGGCCACGACGTCGCTATGCTCCCGGCGCTTGAGCGCTTGGGCGGATCGTCGGGCGGCGCGCGCCCCAAAGCGTTGATAGCGTTTAATCAGAGCACGAATGCCATAGCGGACGGCGCCGGGCCAATCCCTGATGGATTCGAAGCGTGGCTGGTCAAGTTTCGCAGCTCGCGCAACGACCCCGAAGATATTGGCCCCCTGGAGGCCGCGTACGCCGACATGGCGCGTGACGCTGGACTCAGCGTTGCGCCGACGCGTCTTTTCCCCGGCAGGGCGTACGGATACTTTGGCACGCAGCGATTCGATCGCATTGCCGGTAACGGACGTTTCCATGTACTCTCTGTGGCGGCAATACTGGACATGGACTGGGACAGCGGTGGACTGGATTACGATCGCTTGATGAGGCTAGGTCGTTATGTCGTCCAACGCCACGATGCCACGCAGCGTCTCTTCGCGCGCATGGTCTTCAATGTGGTGGCCAACAACCGTGATGATCATGCGAAGCAGCATGCATTTTTGATGAACGAACAGGGCGCCTGGGATCTAGCGCCAAGCTTCGACTTGACGTTCGCGCGCGGTCGCGGCGGCGAGCACTACCTGGCAGTCAAAGGAAGGGCCGCCGATGACATCACGAGGGACCTCATGGTAGAGCTAGCCCGCGAGCACGGCATCGACGCTGCGGAATCACGCTCCATCATCGAGCGCACGGTGGATGCGGTCAATCGTTTTAAGGAGTTCACCCGCCCATACCCGATAAGTGGCTCCACCTGCCAGGACATCAATCGCGCGCTCCAATCCAACATCGCTCGGCTCGTCGGTCGTTCGATACCGCTCGAGCGAAGCTGAGAAGCGCCCACGAGAGAATGTGAGAAACTGACGACTGCGACGTGACTTCGTGAGAAAACCAGTTACGTAAAAGCCTCAATAGCTATAAGGATTTTTCGGCACTTGGAGAGGTGGCAGAGTGGTTGAATGCGGCGGTCTTGAAATGCTTACAACTAGCCTCGACAAGTTCTCGCAAGTGTCATTTGAGCACGACTAGGAGCCTTATCGGGCCTAATCTAGCCTTGTCGTGTCCTATTCGGTGAGAAAACCGGTGACAAGAAATCGGTCTTGTCGCGCGCTCCTCAGGGCTCAGCAAAATGTTACGTAAGAGTCAAGAGCAGCATGATAGGGCCACGCGTGTTCGATTCCACGGTTTGTACGAAATCACCGGTGCGCTCGTATTCGATTATGGACGTGATCCGCTCAGTACGTAAAACGCGGTTAGCGCAGGTTTACGGGCTCACCACCGCACCCCAGGGTTGCAACTGGTAGCTCGGCTGATCGATTTCTAAACGAGGCGAGACGTTCCCGAGGCGATAGGGGTAGATCTGCGTACACGGCGCAGGAGCAAACTTGCAGTTCGCGGCATCCGGATTCGGCACGATCACGGTATTGCTATAAATAAACAACTCCTCCGCTATGGCAGTCGCAGCAAAGTTCGTAACGCCTATGTGCTCTAACGCGTAACCAGTTCGCCTACGCGCTCCTCGAGTATCGAGATATAGTACACCGCGAAAATGCCATAGCGAAAGGATATACGGTGGACAGGTATACAGCAGCTATATCCTGGGCAGTCGTCAAAGCGGCCATAGATGATTTGGCACTTGGTTAGGTTTTGGACCGCAGAACCAGAGGGCTTCTCATTCAAACATCCCGACGCAATGCGCCTCGTTTCCCGTATCGTCCGAATGGTGCGGCATTGGGCTTCGCCCTGGTGCCGCGACAGTTTGTTTCGTCTTCAAGAATGAGGCGAATCCCACCGCTGGGGAACCGGGCCGCCGAACATATCATGGAAATCGGCGCACAGCTCCGGCCCGGCGCCACGTTGACGCTCGCGCTCATCAGCGCATTGCTACCGGCGTTGCCAGTGACGTGCACAAGGGCCGCCCTCCCAGCAAATAAAAAGGGCGCGCATCGCCTTATTGGATGAGCCTTTTTATGGCGGGCGGTATAAGGATTTAACTTATGACCTCTTCCGTGTCAAGGATAAAACGGCCATCCTGGCCATACCGAAACCTGTAAACCGACGCTCATATGTGTTCAGGAATGTACCCGGAAGTCGGGGAGCTAGGCTGTGTATCGGCTGTGGCGCTGTACCCCAAGTGCCATGAAGGGCCCGGTGCTTCAAAGATCAACAGGGCACCCCTTCGGGGTCGAGGCGGTTTGCGACTGGCGAGATCGGCTTTGCGGGAACACTGCGCTTCGTCGCAGCATCGCTCTCCGGGCTTCTTCGCGCTTGTCAACGCTAGCAGCGCCTTACTAGCGTTGACAAGGCAACAAAAGGGCGCGTTCTAGGCGCCTAGGGGGTCCGGCTCTGTCCTTGGCAGCCTCGGCTTCCTCGCACGATCTCTCCTGACGACACCAGCCCTTCGAGTCGCGTGCGGGGCTGTATGTTTCCGGCGCTACGTTTACTCCGGGTGATGCATCGCAGGCGCATATTGCACCGCGTAGCAATCGCTCGGCTCTACTTGCTGGCGACTAAGAGCCAGGACTTGAAATTGCAATTCCAACGGGGCCATTGAGTCCCGTTGTAATATTGGTTTTCGGTTTACCATGCGGCGAATAGACAGCTACGTCAGGCGGGTTTGGCGGCGGAAGCGCATAATTCACCACATAAATGTCGTGATCGGAATTCAACGTTACGAAACGGAGCTGACCGATTCCCGTGCTTATGATGGGACGACCGATATTGCCACTCATTTCATACGTTAACAGCATGTTATCGCCCAGGCTTGCAATGTAGATTTTTCCATTCGAGCCAACGGCCACGCCCGTTGGCTGATTTAACCTCTTGATCGTCGGCGCGGCTCTGGTTCCATCCGGGTTGTAGGTCGTCATATCATTCGCGCCAAGATTTGTGACGTAAATTCGACCCCTTGCATCAACTGCCACACCATATGGTTTGTTCAGCCCTAATGTGATAGTCGGCTTAATTCTCTTCCCGGTTGCATCGTACGCCGTCAAAGTATTATCTCCATAATTTGTAACGAAGATCTTACCCTTTGCGTCCATGGCGATTCCTACGGGCGAGTTTAGCCCTTTGCCGCTAATTGTGGGCGTGGTTCTGACGCCATTTGGCAGGTAGGTCGTCACGCTATTATCGCCGTCGTTTACGACATAGATCTTTCCATGTGCATCGACGGCGATGGCTCGCGGAGAGTCGATCCCGTTCCTTATTGTTGGAACGGTCCGATCACCGTTCGCTTTGTACGTCGTCACGGTGTTGTTGAGCAGGTTCGTGACGTACACGCGCATACGTATCGATTGATTGTCTACGAATCGCGCTAATGCTTCGTTGGGTTCCGCATTCGTAGCGCTAGTAGAAGACCGGTCGTGCGCGGCCGTAGGAGCAGTAAGAGCGGGCCTAGGGCCGCTACATGCCACGAAACTCGCCGAACCAAGCCACAGGGCGGCCTTCTGAAAGGCGTTCAGGATCCGGCCGTATGCGGGGCAACGGGTAGAGGAACAGGATGGGTACATAACAATCTCCTCAGGAGTTTTCAGGCTCGGAAGGGCGCCAGGTCGCCGAACGCCCATGCAGCGACCATCGGTCTGGATATTTTTCAAGACGAGCTGCATCGGTCGCCTGCTTACCTACTGAACTCCGGGTTCCCCTGGAGCTACAGGAGGCCACTAGCCCGATCTGAGCAGGGGCGCCCGCCCAGCTGCGGTAAGTAAGCGAGCATGCGAATAATCGGGTGGGCTCTCGCATCGATGATGCTCGCTGGATGTGGGAGTAGCGCCGGATCGCCGATGGGCGGTAATACATCTCCGAACTGTTCGACCGGCACACTCGTTGTGCTGTCTGAGCCTCCCCCGGGATCGCAGGTATCGCCAAAGAGAAAAGTTATAGAGATAGCCTCGAACGCAGTAATTGTCAAAAGCGGCGTCGCGCTTGCGGTGGGGATAATGGGAGGCAGCGGGAATGAGATCCGACCGCTCTACGGACCACTCGCCACACCGAGTCCGTCTCCGACCCCGTCTCCAACGCCACCCGCTTCGCCGCCGTTAGATTCTTCGCCGTTAAGGCCCACCTCGATTGTTCCACAGGAGTTCCCCAGCCCGTCGTATTATGCGGCCCGCGGTTACTCTCTGCAGCCGCGCCAAACCTACGCAGTCAGCATTGTGTGGTTGCATTCTGCGTGCAGAATCAGTCGTATTCCGGGTGCCACCTTTAGGACGGTGGGAACGCCTTCGCCCAAACCTGGAAGCGTTCGGGCAATCTAGCCTTTACCTAGTAGTTAAATTTGCAAACGGCCGGGTGGTCCGCTTTTGCGCGTTGTTAAGGGCGCTTACAAATATGCCTCGCTAGGGTGGCTTCAGTGCCCACGCTTTGCCGCACTGCCCGAAATAGAACAACGGCTTCGCGATCCCAAGGGCTGCGCTAACGCCTCAATATATGCCGCTGGGAACCCCATCCGGGCGGTCGTACCACGTCCGGTCAATCCTAAGGGACACATAGCATTTTATGTGCTTCAGGTTGTGCAATGTTATATTGCTCTGCAACGTTATATTGGATAGATAGAAGGTATATCGGGCTTTATCTTCCGGATCCAGCGGGAGGGGTCCAAACGGTTCAGCCGCTTCATTGTTAACAACGAGCTCCGATTCGTCGAAAGCCTTGCATCTGAGCCGGAACATGTTGATGGCGCTGGGCTTCAAGATTACCTTCAGCGTGGTCCCTGTACTCTTCGTCGTCGGAACCAGCAGTCTAACGCTGTGTGTTAAATTCTGAATGGTGGCAATTACTTCGACGCCGCACATTGGATTGAGGGTTGGGGTCGGTGATACGCCAGAAGAAGCGGTCGGTGGTGCGCCCAAGCCCGGAGGAGAAGGACTTGGACATGGGAACCCGTTGTTAGGACCTCTGATGCCGGTTGCCGTCAGACTAGTAACCGAAATATACGGCGGCCAGTCGGCCTTGTCGAACACGGGATATGCAAGTGGGGGTGGACTGGGATTCGGTGAAGGCCGTGGTAACATTCCTAGATCGGCGCACATACCATTGTGCTGTACAATCATCTTCAAATCTACGCCGTAGGACAGCGGGCGCGACTGGGGGTTGGGGTAGCAACCTACTTCTTGCAAGAAGCTAGCGACGACGTTGCGGACGGCCCTCATTGAGGAATCGTCTGTCGTCGAAGGAAGGGCATTTAAGTTTTGATCGTAGGTAATAGATGACCCAAGGAAACCGGTAGCCAGAGTTGTTTCGCTTTGTGTGTTAGTTGTCGTTGTGTTCGTCGTCTGACGCTGCGAAACGTAGCCATTTGGTGAACCGGGAAGCCATGGATATGGCGTTGGATAGACTGTTGTGTCCTGTCCGGTGGCCGTCCTGCTCGGAATAAACGGAATCGCTACTGAGACAAGAGAAAGTGCCACTCCGGCAACTGGCAGCGGTGTCACGTTTTTTGTGTAGCCGGTCTGATCGTAGACGTTCGTACCCCACCTCATCACATAAGGTGGCGGCAGCGTTGGCTTAGGGCCAGGCGTGTTAAAGGTCGAATACTTTATCCGTTGCAGGCCTTGTTGCGGGCCTTTCTTCGCCCCAAACTCCCACGTAATATCCTTTTGACTTACCGGTGTAAGCGGGTTTGGCGCTGATTCCGCAGTGCCAGCTCCGCTCCCAGCATTGCTTTTTGAATGGTCCTGTGCGCACGACGAAAAGAGAAGCGCTCCCGATAACTCAGTCCAGCTGGCCTTCTGCCAGAACCAGTTTGCGGAGCTATTGCTTACGGATGTAATTTCAACGATTAAGGCGCCTCGCGTCTGCGTGTTTGCCGTCACATTTGCGCAGGCATTCATATAATCGGGAACCGCCCAGGTCGGTTCCGGCACCAACAAAATCCCGTGCGGTACTTGGTAAAAGGTTTCCAGCTGCCGAGTCACTTCGGATACAAAGCGCCCCCGCGTAGGGGCATCGCCTCCATCGGCAAGCACGAACAAAACTTGGTATGGATTATCTTGAGATTTTTGAGGCGTATATATTTTTTGACATTCTGCGTCAGAGTCTACTTGAGGAGGTTCTTGATCGTTGTTGTGAAGATATTTTGAATCGTTGCTTTGAAGATAGTTTAGATACCTACAATACGCTGAAAAATCGGGGGGCGTTTTGTTCTTCCCGACTTCTAATAAGAGATTTAAATACTCTATAGGACCATAAAAGGCCGTGGAATCAAGGTCATAGGGAATTACTGGAGCAGGCGACGGTGTTGCACTTGAGGCTGCCGGCGCTGCTGGCATGGGCGGCCCCATCTGTGCCAATGCAGGTCCGCGGAGGGCGCTCAGAAGGAGAGCGACGGCGATGAGGAGGCAACAGAGCTGACGCATTAATCCACCTTCGGAGCAAATGGCGTGATTGAAGTCTTCTTACTTTGGAGCGGTGTTGAACTGAGCGTTTCGGACCATATCAGGCCGACAGTAGATGGCCTTATCCCACGACTTGCACAAGATACGTTTGGCCGGATGCGATACTGAAACGGTGTCGCGGAGGTGATACAGGGCCGACGAGCGGGAAGCGGCCAGAGTACATAAACGATGCGATACCGTGGTTCCGACGGGCCTCATCATGACGACTTGGTGCCGGTCGTGCGGCGGTCCGCCCGAGAGAAGGGAGCGCCGCTTCCCGAAGACCCGCAACCAGCGATTGCAGCTGAAAGGACGAAAGAGGCGACCCGCATATTGCGCACCATCCAAACGCTTGGTAAGCTAGCTGTCGCTAGCCGCTGCCCATGAGAATACAACCGATTGCTTAGATTGGCAAGTAACATCTCTGCGGGCCGTTGAGCAAAACGAGGTCCCCCCCTTTCCCGAGCGCCCTTAGCTGAAGACGAACGTGATAATGGATACGAATCGTCGTGCCCAAGCACATCAACAGTCGATATGGTGGGGGCTCAAACGGCGACGGAACGATCTTCAGCTTCGCCCCGGCTGGGAGGGAGTTCGTCCTGCATAGCTTTGGAAGCGCACCTGATGGCGCTATGCCGACTGCTGCACCGATTGACCAGTAGGCGCGGATTCGGACAGACGGAGACTGTGAGTTCTCGGGCGTAAAGCCGGCTAGGAGACTCACATGCGAAAGAGCCGATTCACCGAGGCGCAGATCGTGGGCATTCTGCGAGAGCTCGACGCCGGCACGACGGCAACCGAACTCGGTCGAAAACATGGGATTCACGCCAACACGATCCGCCTCTGGAAGGATCGGTACGGTGGCCTCGATAGCAGCGATTTAGTCCGCCTTAAGCAACTCGAGGATGAGAACCGGCGCAAAGATCGGATCATCGCCCGGCTCTCGCTGGAAGTCGATGCGATGAAAGAGCTGGTCGAAAAAAACGGCTGGGGCCCTCGCAGCGGCAAGAAGCGGTGAGGGCGTTAAAGGGCCGCGGGATCTCGATCGTTCGCGCCTGCGAGCTGGCCGGCTACAACCGCAGCAATCTCTATTACCTCCGCAAGCAGGATGACGATCCGAAACTCAAAGCCCGCATGCATGAACTTGCGCAGGAAAGACCGCGCTGGGGTTGGCGCCGGCTCTTCATCGTTATTCGTCGACGCGAACGCTACGACGTGGGCGAGACGCGGCTTCTACGCCTGTACCGGGAGCTGCGGCTACAAGTCTGGCCACGTAAGAAGCGCAAGGTGAACTATGTGCGCGGAGCGCTGATTGCACCGGTAACGGCTCCGAACCAGCGATGGTCGCTCGACTTCATGCACGATCGGCTTACCAGCGGCCGCCAGTTCCGAGCCTTGACGATCGGCGACGACTTCACCAAGGAATGCCTCGCGCTGGAGATCGCGCACTCATTGGGAAGCGCCGACGTCATCCAAACATTCGAAGCCATTGCCTTCGAGCGAGGCTTGCCCAAGACGATTCGGTTTGATAATGGCTCCGAATTCACGAGCCACAAGATGCGCTGGGCCGCCGAGCACGGCGTCGAGCTGCACTTCATCCAGCCGGGCAAACCGACGCAGAATGCCAATGCCGAATCGCTCAATGGCCGGATCCGCGATGAGCTGTTCAATCTGCACAGCTTTACGAATATCTTTGAAGCGCGTGAGATCACCGAGACGTGGCGATGCGACTTCAACGAGAACCGGCCGCATTCTTCACTCGGCTACCGAACGCCGAAGGAGTTCACGGAAACCCTAAAAATCAATCCGTCACAGTTATCAGCTGCCTGAAATGCGCCTACAGGTCACGATCCAGGCTGGCTTCACTTTCTATCGCACTACGAGTATGGGCGGTAAATACGGAGGCGAACCGTGCACGCATTTACGCGCTAAGCCGCGCAGCGAAAGGCGGTGTTCACGACGCAGAGAGTAGCGTGGCAAAAACTGGCGTGAGCTTGGGTTTCGGAGTCAACGGCCTATCAAAAAGGGACAGGACCGCAACTCTACGATCTTAAATGGCTCGCAACTGCCTCGATAAGTCCTCGCTGCGAACTGTTTTCTCCCCCAACCTGCAACCTACGAGCTTTAAGGTGAAGTGCCCGAACTCGTGCTTCCGGTCGCACCTGAATTGCCCGAGGTCGTGCTCCGGGTCGCACCTGACGTTCGAACTGATGTCCCAAAATAAAAGCCCATCGCGGACCCTAACAAGGCGGTCAAGGCAGGCAAAGCAATGTTCAAATGTTCCTTTACCTGATTCGAGTTACTCCCACTCTCGGCGCTTTCATAGCCTGCAAACCCTAACAGGACTACAAGTGATCCTATCAAAATCAGAGTGGCGGGACCCCTTACGAAATCCGGCCGCTCGGGACGATAAGTAACGGTTGGAAGGTTCTCTAGCATTTTAAAAGCGTTCGACAAAAGCTAAGCAATGCGTTTAGGCGGCAATCAAGGCACGAATTTCCAATATAGCCCTGCAGTTTCAGCGGCCTGGCATTCGCCAGGATTTCGCTCATGTTCGTTCCTTCGGGGGTCAATTGCTCCGTGGATAGGCTAGGTGCGCAAATGGGGCTGCAGCGGGACCTGTTGCATTGTGTCACGGTCCCGGGGCGCAGTAAGGTCGCTCCGAGAGCGGTTTTGGGGGTGCCTCGGACCCTAAGCGGCTACGCTATTATCGTCGATATTGTCGATATTAAGGGACACGACGGATGAACAAAAATATACAGTTGCTACCATTAACGTTTGAAGCCGTAGCGCGAGCGATCATCGCTTCGTCGAACGTCGCTGGTGTTGGATTAAGAAACATTTTTCAAACGGCTCTCTTGCTCTTACGCGAATCCCCAACGTTCGACTATTTCGCGCTTCTCTCAACGGAGGAGCAGGGGACAGTTATCGTTCGTGTTTTGGATGTATTGCTAAAGTTGAACATGGTCAAACTGGAAGACGTTGACTCCGATACGGCCGAACACTATCAAACCGTGTTGCGTCAAGTCGGAGAATTTGATGACGAACGACTAACGCGCGCGTACTCTGCCTACCCTGAATCGACGCAGCCGCTCATACCTTCCGAGAGAGGAATAAAAATGCGTTTCTTTGATAGCCATTTTCTGGAAGAACCTCCGAAACGGCGTACGGCTTACGCGGTGCAAAAAGTCTTCTTCGCAACCGACAGACATCGTATCAATGTAAGTGAGTTCACAGGGCGACGAGGAGACGCGGGGTTTTCATATGGTAGCTGTGACGTAAGCATCCCAGACATCCATCGCATCGGAGATATGGAACGGCCGCCGTGGCTCTTAGGATTGATTTGGGACGGAAGCCCGCTCTATCATATAAAGCTTTTGGAAACTGTGTTGGCAACGAGAGCGACATTTTGAAGGAACTTGCCAAGATGGCGGATTCTACCAAAGAGGCACTCATCTTTGTGCATGGTTATAATTCGACGTTCAGCGACTCCGTCCGTCGCACGGCGCAGTTGACATATGACCTCGCATTTAGCGGGCCGGCCCTTACGTATTCGTGGCCTTCGGAGGGTCGCATCGCCAGCTATGTGCGCGATGAGTCAAATGCCGAATGGGCGGTTCCTCATGCGCGGCAGGTTCTGATGTCGTTGCGTTCCGCTGGCATTAATCGAGTTAACATCATCGCGCATTCCATGGGCAATCTGGTAGCAGTTAACGGTCTTGCTGGAATTCCACCTGAGTTGCGGCCGCGTGCTCGGGCATTTATATTAGCGGCTCCTGACATTGGTCGGGATTACTTTCTCACATTGGCCACGGCGGTTCGCTCGGCTGCTGAGAGCGTAACGCTTTATGCATCTGCTCGAGATCAGGCGTTGAGAGTCTCAAAAGGACTGCACGGATACCCTCGGGCCGGGGATGCGGAGGACATACTCATCGTGGACGGCGTTACCAGTATCGATGCCTCTCACGTGAGTACCGATTTTCTAGGTCATGGCTATTTTTCAGAGGAGCGCAGCTTGTAACGGACATGTACGATGCCATTCGCGGCAAGGAGCCGCCACGGGCCCAGTTGAGGTCGCAGGGAGTGCCGCCACGCAAGTATTGGGAAGTAGCGAAGTGATTCGCGGCCATGCGCAGAGTTGCGGGCCAGAGGCACTCGAAGGACGAGACACGCCGGCAAGCCTTCTCCCCACTAGGCAACGCTAAATGGCAGCTGGTGCACGAAGCTGGGGATCCCGTATCGTTGGCGCCCTGCGCATGGAATGCGGCCTTGCGGGGACTTGGAGAAGTGACAGAGTCGTTGAATGGGGCGATCTTGAATTGTTTGCAGCTAACCTCAATAAGTCCTCGCAAGTATCATTTGAGCACGCGAAGCCCCCTCAATCGATCCTTATCGGGCCCTATTGCATCTTATCCGGTGAGAAAATCCGTGAGAAGAATCTTCTTTCTCACGGGCGCCTTTGTAACGCGCCCTCCAGTGTTCAGCGACCAGCACCTGCTGCAACAAAGTGTCCCGCGGTCATTTAGTTTCCCAGAGTTGGTGATCTCCACAGCTGTCAAATCAGATCTGCGCTGCGGGGACCGGCGCACCGGGCGCAGAAAAGCCGCCGACAAAACGCGCCGTGCGGAGTTCGCCAGCTGAACCAAGTTAAGTAACTGAATCCTACGTAGAATCACGAAGGAGCTTGGATGCCAAAAACTGTCGTTTTCGTCCACGGCTACAGCGTACGCACCCTTTCCACCTATGCGCAATTCCCCGCTCTGCTGGTTGCCCAAGGGCTCGCGCGCGCCGACATCCAGCTTTCGGCCTTCGATTCGTTGGATAACTGCGTTACCTGCGATGACCTTGCCGAGGGCCTCGAGGACCGCATAGCGTCGCTTGAGAGCCAAGGCTTAGACGTAACCAAGACCGCCTTCGTCGTTCACTCGACGGGTGCAATCATCGTACGGCGCTGGCTATTGAATCGAATTCTTCGCAACAGAACGATGCCGGCGACGGCAAGGCAGAACCTGCCGAGTCACTTTGTGTCGTTGGCCGGGGCGAACCATGGCTCGACTCTCGCCCAGCTCGGAGTAACGATCGTCAACCGAATACGAGAGGACGTTCAAGGCGCCGACGGCGTGGGGCAGCAGGTTTTGACCGATCTCGACTACGGAAGCGCGTTCTTACGAAGGCTAAACAGCGAATGGATCGACGTGGCCGCCGCGGGCGAGTTAGCGGGCGTCTTCTGCTTCAGCATGGTGGGCGACGACCACAGCGAGCTTTCGGACCAACTCTTCTGGCAGACGAAGGAGAATGGCTGTGATTCGACGGTCCGTATTTGCGGCGCCAACCTCAACTACAGTTGGCTCACTGCCGACCCTGACGAAAATCCGCCGCTCTTTAATGCTCGATCGACCACGGCGGAAGTACCGCATTTAGTCTTACCCGGTTTCTCCCACACCGGCACCAAAGGGATCATTGATTCCGTTCGCACCGCGGGAGACGCCCCATTTAGCGCTTTGCTGGAGGCGTTTGCCGTGACGGACGCGGCTTCGTATCAGGCTCTTCTCGTAAAGTGGCGCGACGCGACCAATTCGTGGAATGTCGGACATCCCGATGATTGCAGCTCTCTTTTGATCTTTCGATTGACGGACGAGAGCGGTCGCCCAATCACTGACAATTTGATACTCCTTGCCGACTCATCCAACGTCGCCGCCAACGTCACTCCATCGCTTCAGTCGCACCAGCCCACCCAAAACCAGGTCGACGGTTCAGTAATCTCGTTTTATGTAAGGAACGCCGCGTTCATGGCGACTCAGCCGCACAAAGTACACATTGAAGCACGCAGCGGGAGCCCCCTCGTCGACTACCGTAATGTCGACTACGTCGTCTCTCCGACCCTCCAGGCGCTCGTGCAGCCTAACGAAGTGACCTACGTTGAAGTGTGTCTTAAGCGCGACGTCAGCAACACCTATACCCTCATCAACTTTTCGACGAATCCGGACTTCTCCCAACAGTGGCTCCCGCTGCCGACGTAAAGGCCGCGACTCGAAGAGTTCTTCAGGAGCTAGCGAATACTAATAAGAGACTGTTGCCGCACCAATGGAGGCCGTTGATGCTGTTCATGGCGATCTACCGGCTAAGAGACCCAAGCGAAGAGGCTCACAATCGCGCGCTTGCACTCCTCGCCAAGTGGAAGCCGCCCTTCGAGTTGAAACTCCACTACAGCCGCGCAGACGGAAACGGCGGCGTCGTGATTCTCGACGCGGCCAGCGCCGCCGCCGTGCTCGAAGGCGTGCACCCGTGGCTGCCGTTTTTCGAAATTGACGTATGCCCCGCAGTCGCCGTGGAGGACGCGATTCCGATCTTCATGCGCGTTAACGCGTGGCGAGAATCCGTGAAGTGAGCTTGCCGGCAAACTAAAAGGTTTTGAGGAACTCGATCAGAGCGCTCTTATCTTGGTCGCTCAATCCCGGCCCGATGTCGAGCCCGGGCTCCATAGGTTCCTTGTTGGCGACTGCGTCACCCGAAGTGCCGAAGTAGTGACCGCGATTTACGATGAAATCCGGGCATTTGCTGAGCGCCAATAGGTGCAGGTAGATGTTCTCGAACCGCTCGCGCGCTTGCTCGTCGCTGGCACCCTTGAGCTGAGATAAATCGTGGAGCAGCTCGGGGATCAAAACCGCAGCGTTCTTCTCGTAGTCGGAGCGAGCCGAGCCAGTAAGATCCTCAGCCCCCAAGCGGATGTTTGAGATCAAGTCGATCGGCGTTCCCGCGGGGATCGGTCCGATGGAAAGGCCCATGCCGTCGCTGTCAAACGCCCACGGAAAGGTCCGCTCGAGTAAGCCGACCGGTATCGCATCGGGAAGATAGCCCCTGGGCACCTTCACAAACGACTGCACCGACGTGCGATCGATGTGACCCGGCAATCTTCTTCCGTTCACGTAATCGTGCACTCGCGTCTCCGGCCAGAGTATCTCGTGGATGGACTCTTGGAAGAGTTTCATACGCTTGTCTACGGAAGGGTCGGGATCGAACGGGCCGCCTACGCTGTTGTTGAGCAGGTACGGAGCGGTCGACCACAAGGCAATCAGCGATGCGGGCCGCGTGTAACCGCGCCCGCCGACGGGCATTGGATATTGGTGTGGCTCACCGGTATACGGATCGTACCACGTAATGCTGCCGACCGAGGGAAGCTCTTTGTACGACTCCGACGAGTAGTTGTCCCAGATATTGCCGGCGATCGCGTTGGTGGCCAGCGGACTGCAGGCGTTGGTACGCAGCAGAGTCACCGGCACGCGAACGTCCGTCGACAGGTAATTTCCATTCAAAAAGTCCGGCTTTAATACAATACTTCGCATCTGAGCTTTGAACGGTGCCGTTTTCGTGTACGCCCAGTACTTCTTGAAGCAATCCATGTACTGCGGGCCGATGCAGTCGCTGGAATCGAGCCCGGGAAGCGGCGATTCGGGGAGCTTGCTGGAGTGACAACGCGCGCAGTTCTCCGCGAACACGATCTTGCCGCGCGTTAACACCTGCTGATCCGCCGTGAGGTATTTGGTACCGCCGGGTGCATCGCTCAGGTGGTCGAGATTCTGACTCGCCTTGGCCAAGAAGAGCGCTTCGTTCATCGTTTGATTTTCGGTCGCTCCATAGTAGCCTGAGTTCGCGCGCGATACGCCGATCGTAATCGGCGTTACCGGCTTTCCGCCGACGATCGCGTTAAAGTGCAGCAGCCATTCTTCGCTGAACGTGCCGATATTGACGTACACTCGGTTAAGTGCGCCTAGGATCCCGACCGAGTCTGACCCGTCCTTTAGGACGTGCGGCGTCCAAACATCCTTCGGTTTCTTGTAGAACCTTGTCAACAGGCCCGAAGTGATGTACTCGTTAATCTGCCGATTGTCGAGGCTGCCGCCCGCCAGTTGCTCGTGCGACAGCCGCAGGGCTTCATCCAAGCGCGGCCCGACGTCGTAGATCGCGTTCATCGTCCTGGGGTTATTGATGTAGTCCGTGGAGATCAGCGACGTGTCGAGCGTGCCCGGCCGCCACGTTCGGAACAGCTGGGTGATGTAATTCGTGGGATCGGTCTGCCACGCGAAGATGCGGTCGATCCAGATGTACTGCGCACCCGCCGTCGAGCTGAGGTTCGCCCAAGTTGGCTCGTCGGGATTCTGCGGCGGATTCACCGCACTTGGGGTAACGTGGCAAAATCCGCACGACATTCCGACGCGATAGGGACGAATCAAGGCCTTGTTGTTATAGTATTTCGAATCCGTATAGTACTTGACGGGGTCCCAAGCCTTTTGGGCCTTCTCGTCAAAAGCGGGATTCGGGAAGAGGCGAAGGCCCACGACCCCGCTCGCATATCCATACTCGGAACCGACCGGAATATTCTTGCCTCGCGCGCCGATGGCAACTCCTGGATACCTCTGTTCGTTTTCAAACGGATCCGCCGGACAGCTTTTCTTGCGAACGTCCAGCCACAAGCGGTAACGATCGGGATTCGGCGCGGTCGCTTTCTCGAAGCACGGCTCGTTCACTACGCCGAGGACTTCCCAGCGATTGTCCCGGCTGACCTTAAGCGCCGGAGAATCCTTCGGATATGGATACGATGAGAGCGTTTTGAGAAAATCCAGCGTGCCGTAGCTGTCGCCGGTCAGGTGGTCCCAGAAGCGATCGTTCCCGCCCGTCCAGACCAGCCACGTAATTCGACCTTGTATCTCTGCGGACGAGAGTTGAATGCCGCCGTCCATCTGCTTGAAGTAGTCGTCCGTGGCGTTGGGACTGGCAGCTGGAAAGGAGGCCGCGTTGCGCCCGACCATCATCGCTTCATCCAGAACGTGCCCAGGTTTCGGCGCCGTCGCCCAGGCGATAAGCCACCCGATTACCGGAATCGCAATGAGCACGAGAACGAGCAACCCGATTATCTGAAATAGCCTTCGCATCGCGTCCTCCTCAGGAAGACCTTGCGGTCGCCTTATGCCGCTTGGCGTCCGCCAGGATAACGTCACTGGCCTTTTCGCCGATCATGTAGACCGGAACGACGATGAAGAATCCGGGGATTTTGGGAAACACCGACGCATCGACGACCCGGAGATTTTGCGTTCCGTAAACACGGAACTTCGAATCCAGTACGCCGCCGTCGTCGCGCGGGCCGATTTTGCACGTCGACGACGCGTGATGGCCCCATGCGTTGTCCTTGACGAAGGTACGAATGTCGTTGGTCGAAACGACGCTAGGTCCGGGAATTTCTTCCTCGGCGACCGCGTCGGCAAACCTTCCTTTCAGACCGCGGACGAACTCGACCCCTGCGACCACCGCGGCGAGATCCTCTCCAACGGTGTCGGTGCCTTCGACGAAATAATGAAAGTTAACCGCCGGCATTGCCCGCGGATCGGTGGACCGCAGCGTCACGCGTCCGCCCGTGTTGCGCGTGTGAGCCTTCAAGACCGCCCAGGTCAGGTAATCGTGGCGCTCTTCGATCTGACGGGAAAAGCCGGGACAGTAACCAGCGAACTTTCCGAGCAAGGCGAACATGAACAAATCCGGCAGGGGTTGCTTCGGAGACGATCGCTTGGCGATTGCGAGCACCGCGCCGTTGCTGGTGTATAAGCCGTCTCGTGATTTCGCCCACTTGGCGTAGAGTGGGTCATCGGTATTGAAATGGGCGCCGAGCAAAACCTTCCAGTCCTCCTTCATTCGGCTCACGACGCCGACCTCATAGCGGTCTTGCAGATTGGCGCCGACGCCGGGGAGATCGACCAAAACGGTAATGCCGAGCGCCCGAAGGTCATTCGCCGGCCCGATGCCTGAGAGCATCAGCAGTTGGGGCGTATTAAAGCTTCCGCAAGAAAGGATGACCTCTCTTTTCGCGTAGGCCTTTCGCGCCGTGGCGTTGTTACCCGCGCTGTAGGCGCTGTCTGCCTCGTAAAGATGTTCTCCTTCCAGATAGGAAACGCCGGTTGCCGTGGTGCCGTCGAAAAGCACGGCGGTCGCCAGCGAATTCGTCGCAATCGTCAGGTTTGCAGGGCGCCGTTTCTGCGTCGCCTTCAGGAACTCGCGCGTTCCCGTGCGGGCGTGATTCCGGGTAGTCAGCGGCGTGAAACAGATTCCCTCGAAATCGTCTTTCACCAAGCGCCAGTCATTTGGATCGCCCCAGCCGACGATGTTGCGCTCGAGATTCCGCAACGGATGTTTCACCGACCCAACGGCTTTGAACGCGGACTCCCCCAAGACGTTAATGAGTTGGTCGTCTCCCAGCGCCGCAAGCGGAAACGCGGCCTCGGTGCTAAGCCAACCTCGAAAACCGTGGCGGCTCGGATTCCATCCCAAGAAACTCAA
>Ga0070766_10000021_pt1 | contig 73221 bp, 106 predicted proteins | sample HubBroMetageWFT6_FD_69782 | JGI IMG/M metagenome (GOLD analysis project Ga0070766, IMG submission 69782) | Warmed and freeze-thawed soil microbial communities from the Hubbard Brook experimental Forest, New Hampshire - Hubbard Brook CCASE Soil... | ecosystem: Environmental > Terrestrial > Soil...
GGGTGTACGGCAACGCGTGGGTGTACGGCGACGCGCGGGTGTACGGCGACGCGCGGGTGTACGGCGACGCGCGGGTGTACGGCAACGCGCGGGTGTACGGCAACGCGTGGGTGTACGGCAACGCGTGGGTGTACGGCAACGCGTGGGGAGTTTCGCCCTTTTATATTCAGGGTACTTTCCACGCTATGACCCTGGCTTCCTATACGGAAATCGCAGTAGGCTGCCAGGTTCATAAAATTGAGTACTGGCAAGAACATTACAAGGCGATTGGCCGACAGGAAGGCTATTCGCCAGATCAGGTGGAAGAGTACGGCGAGTACATCGAGCTGATGGCACGGCGGGCCGTGAAATTGCGGGGCGAAGGCGGTGCCCAATGATCACCGTAACCGTCAACGGCCTTCCCATCAGCCAGTACCAGACCACCTGTCAGCGCCTTATGACCGACGAAGAACACCAGCGCCGCATTGTACGCAGCGTCCAGCGCTGGACGGCGAAACGGATTCGTAACCACAGCGGCGGGCGCAGCAAACCGGGCCGTGTAATTTTCCACCAGGAGGTAGCGAGTGCTTAAAGTTGAAGAAATTTACGCGCTTCCCGTAGAAGGTTACGGCTGGCGCTTACTGCCTTCCGGCAACTACGTGAAGCTGGGCAACGACGTGAAGCTGGGCAACGGCGTGACGCTGGGCAACGGCGTGACGCTGGGCAACTACGTGACGCTGGGCAACGGCGTGACGCTGGGCGACGACGTGAAGCTGGGCAACGACGTGAAGCTGGGCGACGGCGTGACGCTGGGCAACGGCGTGACGCTGGGCAACGGCGTGACGCTGGGCAACGGCGTGACGCTGGGCAACTACGTGACGCTGGGCAACGGCGTGACGCTGGGCGACGGCGTGACGCTGGAATTTACGCCCTTAGCAGTACAAGGCTCTAGACACCTGGCTACGAACGGTGAGCCGGGTAAACTTCAAATTGGCTGTTTGGTAAAAACGTTCGCGCAGTGGCAACGGCATTACGTGGAAATCGGCGCGGTGGAAGGTTATACCGTCGAGCAGATTGCGGAGTATGGTAAGATCATCGACTTTATTATTGCCAACGGTCGGTGAGAAAAACTCTGGCATCGCCAGAGCGCCGCGTTCCCGGCTACCGGGGCTAAAGCTCGTTCCTGCCCCCGTTCTCCGGCTTGGCCCCGTGGGTACTTGGGGCCGGGAGCGTGGCGCTGTGGCGGTTCCCAAGACTGCTAATTTAAAGGAGAACAAATATGAGAACAGTGTACGCCGTAAACGCCCACGGGCGTTACATGGCCCGCGAGGAGCTGCGTAAGAATGGCGCGGCGCGTTGCTGGGTGGAAGTAAGCCGCTTCTACGAATACGAAATGGTGTTGGGGTTCCCCACGGAGGTGTGCTTTGACTAACGGAGCGGCCTATCCTTGCGCCTTTCCAAGTTGCGGACTAAGCCCGCGAAACGATGTTCATAAATATAGTAAACGGCGCTACGATTTTCACGAATACGTAGCGCCGCCCACAAGGGAATATAAACCCACGTTAGAAGAACGAGTCGAAGAACTAGAACGACGAATTGAACTGCTGGAGGGACCAAGATGACTTACGACGGCAACCTGATTAACTCGCTTACCAACCTGGCGGACGCCAAACTGCGGGGCGTCCAGCTGCCGCTGCTGGAGCGGGCGCGGCCTAAGAGCTACCGCGCCGTAACCGCCAACGGGAGCGTGGTGGCGTGTGACCCGTGCCTGGCGGCGCTGCGGGAAACCGAGCAGGCCGTGCTTACCGGGGAGAGCTTCCCGGCGGAGCTTTGTGACTTTTGTATCCTGCGGAACGGAGGGACGCTGTGACCAAGGCAGAGAAAGTAGCCCGCCGCATTGAAGAGGAAGCCTACAACGGCACGACGGCGAACACGGACTGGGATAGTGAGTTCGATGTAAAGAAAGCTGTGGCGATTATCGTTGCTGAATTTGGCTTGCGTACTTTAAAGGAGGAGGAGTGAGGCGGCGTATGCGAGTTACCCCGCCCTGGACCCCGTGGGACTGGACGTTCCTGTTTATTATCGTGTTGCTAGCCACAATGGCGATTACCGCCGTAGTAAAAACATTTTTCTAACCCAAGTAGAAAAAAGGAGAACAACGATGAAAGAAAGCATTCCACGCAGTAAGGTAGTCCGCGAACGCGCCAAGGCCGCGCAGGTACGGGTGGGGAAGCAGGCGATTGCCTCTACCCTAAAGACCGAAGCCCGAGGTGCGAAAAAGCTGGAAAAAGTAATGGAAGCCGCCGCCGGAGAAAACCCCGGTTACTGTTACGCCGTGCTGGTAGATACCCAGGGCGTGGCGTATTTGCGGGTGGAGGAAACGGACAAGGGCGCGAAGTACGTAATCACCACCGGCGCGGAGATTCAGGTGGTGGAGTTGGACAACGGCACGATTCGCAGCCGGGGGCTGAAGGTGGTGCCGGAGGCGTCCGTGGCGGAAGCGGCAGGAATACTTGCCCGTCCGCTGGTGAAAAGCGTTATAATATCCAAGAGGGCAAACGAGTACCTGAACAAAATTCTAAGCGACAAGGAGTTTATGACTATGGCAACCGCTACCAAAAAAGCAGAGAAAGCCGCAACCAAATCCAGCGCGGCAGCGAAGACTGGAAAGAGCAAGGCGAAAACCACGGGCGCTTCCGGGCGTAAGAGCGCTTTTGCGCCAGAAGCGAAGATCAAAGTTCTTACCGACAAAAATCCTAAACGGGAAGGCTCCGCAGCTTTTAAGCGCTTCGCCCTCTACCGAACCGGTATGACCGCTGAGCAGTACCTGGAAAAAGGGGGTACGACTGGCGATCTTCACTACGACTTGGCCCACAAATTCATTTCCATTTAATCCCCTACCCCGCCCTCCCCTTTTACGGGGGAGGGCTTTTTTGAAAGGAAAAAATTATGGAGCTTACCGCCACTCAGTGTAGAACGCTGTTTACCGACTTTTGCCGAAAACAGGCAGCGCTAAATAATATCTCCCCCCATCTCATTATGGTGGGCGAAAGCTGCCGGCAATTAAGTCTTTCGGAAGAAGAAACCGTTTGGCGGGGCGGTTTGTATGCCGCTACTTACAACTACCCCGCTGCCGAAGTGCTTTGGCAAAATTGGGCCGCCCCTAGTGTAGTGTTACGAAGTAAATCCCTTCAGTCTTGGCTTAAAGAGAATTGGTTGGGAGTACCGCTACGACGAGAACGGAAGTGTGTGCGGACTCCCGCAAAGTTGGCTCGTTGTTTACAAAGTTTTGCGGCTTGGATGCGGGGCGATGGACTAAAACGATTGTATGGAAACGGCGTAGGCTACGACGATGCTTGGGAAATTTTTCAAGAAGTCTACGGAATGGGGCGCTATATCACTATACGATTTTTAGAGTTTCTTCACCGTTATGCCGACCTTCGCCCTGTTATGTACAACTCCATGCCCCGCGAAGGACAGCATTCCCGTAAAGGGTTGGCGTTGCTGTATCCAGAATACAAAACTGTACTGCTTGGCTCTAATAGCTGGGGGGATTGTAAGGAAAGCGACAAACTAGCTTGCCGGGAGCTGGCGCGGCTCCGGGAAGCGGGAGTGTACTACTCCCATTATCAACTAGCGACGATGCTGTGTGAGTTTAAGCAAGCCTTACTAGGCGGGCATCTCTACCCCGGTAAGGCTATTGATAGTGAAATGAAGTACCAACGAAAGGTGTTGGACTATTGGGGGAAGCGGCGAAAAAGTCAGTTCATGCATGTCCGTACAGTTTTTCCAAAAGAGACGCGAGGAGAGGTACAAGGGTGGACGGAGGAACGTAAACCGCTTTTGACTGTACTGCGGGACTACGGTTACAATTGGAGTGACCAAGATTACGATTACGCTAAGACGCGGGATTTCTCCAATCCAGTACGGAGGGTGGTGTGAAAGTATTTACGGTACGACCCTTGTTACACTGGCGCAGCCATCTCGAAAAATTCTCTTTAGAGACGAAGCGCCAAGAATTTAAACACTACGGAGTTCAGTTAGTAATTAACATGACTCCGCGCCCCGACGCCGCCCAACCGGTAGACTACAAACAATACCCTATCGCCGACAGCTGTGCGGTAGATGTAAAGACTGTAGAGCAGGCTGTGAAGCAGGCTTTAAGTTACGTCCGCCGCCGCCGGGGAGTGTTGGTGCATTGTTACGGAGGGCGTAACCGCTCCGCTCTAGTGGTGGCAAGAGTGTTGATGGAGCTAGAAGGGTTAACTGGGGCAGCGGCGATAAAGGAAGTACGGCGATTACGGGCTAATGCTTTAGGAAATGAGGCGTTCTGTAAATACTTGCGAGGGCTACGATGAAAGCGAAAAAACGCTACACAGTACAAATCATCATTCAAGAAAAGTGGATGTACTTCTTTGGTTCCGAATCGCTTCCCATGGCTCAAGCTATCGCGGGACGGCAGGAACACTACCGCATCCTAGACGGAACCAAAGTATTGGAGGAAAAATGAAACCGTTAGTTTGTAATATTCGCGGAAACAGTGGGTCGGGAAAAACTTACACCACCCGAGCGTTTATGGAGCTGTGTAAGAACCGAACCGCGATAGAGCCGGACGGAAAGATTCACGGTTACTCGATGACGCTCGGAAAGCAGCGCTGGGTCGTAATCGGTTCTTACAGCAATACGTGCGGCGGACTAGACACCGTCAAGACGCAACAGGAAATTATCGACCGAGTAGAAGAGTTCTCCGGCTTGGGATTCAATATTTGGATGGAGGGTTTAATTCTCTCCACCATCTACGGTTCCGTGGGGGCGTACTCGGAGAAGTTCGGGGACCGCTGGGTATTCGCCTATTTACAGCCGCCCATTGAGGAGTGTATCCGGCGGATTAAGGCACGGCGCAAAGCGGCGGGGAATGTGAAGCCGCTGAACGAGGATAACACCCGTGCCCGGTTCTCTACCATCGAGCGCAACAAGCAGATCGTTCTCTCCCACGGGCGGCGAGTAGTGGAATTGAACTGGCGCGACCCGTTGCCAGAGTTGTTGAGGGTAGTACGAAAGGAGGGAGCGTGAAACAAGGACGTCATTGGACTCGCGCTGAACGTCGTAGACAATCGCAATTAATGAAGGGCAATAGATTAGGTGTAGGTAAAGGACGCCCTCCGGTCGATCCTGTTGTAAGGTTTATGTCTAAAGTTAATAAGACAAAAACTTGTTGGCTTTGGAACGCTTCGAGTTCTTGGGGCTACGGTCAATTTTCTAGCCCCCAGGGCATGGTTAAAGCGCATCGTTGGTCTTACGAATATTTTGTAGGACCTATCCCAGCCGGTAAAGATATCCTACATACTTGTGACGTACCTCGTTGCGTCAATCCTTCCCATCTATACCCCGGAACCGATTTGGAAAATCAACGCGATAAATGGCGACGAGGACGCGGTAAGCGCATGCTAGGCGCTACGAATGGTATGTTTGGAAAAAGACCTTGGAATCTTGGTAAAACCTGGAGTAAAGAAGTTCGAGCTAAAATTTCAAAAGGTCGAAAAGGAATAGCGCCTTGGAATCTAGGTATTCCAGGACGCCCTGGTTGGCCGCCAAAGGAGTCCCGTGCAAGTTAAAGAACTTTTTTCATTTATACAAGAACGAGAACAAATACGAATTAAAAAAGAACGTGGGGACTCACGTCCTTGGACAACAAATAAAATTTTGCAACAATTTAGATTTACCTGTGTTTTTAGAGAAGACGACAAAGTTACCCGATGGATCGCGGAGAACTGGCGGGTACCGCATAAAACGGACCCTGACATATGGTTCGCTATGACCGTAGCACGCAAAGTGAATCTCCCGGAATCTCTCGCCGACGTAGGTTACCCGGTTCCCTGGAACCCCGACCGCTTCAAGCTCGTTATGCGCGACCGGCAACGGGCGGGGAAATCTTTAGAAGGAGCCGCGTATATGATTACGGCGGGGACCGGAGAACGCTGGAAGGGAGTTGCTAAATACAAATTTTTAGCGGACGGCGTATTTACTCCAATGTGGGAGAATCGGGCGAAGATTCGACCCACGAAGAAAGATACGTTAGAGTCGTTTCACGCTCGCCTCCAAGCAGCCGGTAACACGGTAGGGTCGTTTATCGCAGCCCAAATCCTCGCGGACGTAAAGCAAGTCGAACCTTTGAAGTCAGCGCCCGACTGGTGGACCTGGGCCGCGAGCGGACCCGGCTCCCGCCGGGGATTGAACCGGATCGTAGGCCGCCCCGTAGATGCGCCTTGGAAAGAGGAAGAGTGGTTGGCAACGGCGCGAGAACTGCAAGCCGCTTTAGCTCCGCTCCTAAAGAAAGCCGGAATGCGGCGTATGTGTCTTCAGGATACTCAGGGTATCGCAATGTGCGAATGGGATAAACACGAACGAGCGCGACTCGGAGAAGGACGCCCCAAACAGCGCTATGACGGCGTAGGAGACACCGTAGGCCGTTCTCAGCCCGCCCAGAGCCGTTTATTCGGTCGAACGGTCGTTTAAAAGACCTAGAATAACGTTATTCTAACCTGTTCTAGCCCTTGAAAGGAGATCTTATGGAGTTAACCGCCACGAACGTAAACCAGGCCGTAAACGAGGGTTTCCACTACCTAGCCGTAGCCGGGGTGGAGGAGAACTCCCGGAACGGAAAAGTAATCGTCGCCCCCGAGCCGGTGCTTACTACCTACACCCACCCCACGGAGCGCGTGCTGTTTAGTCCGCTGCGGGACGCAAATCCCTTTTTTCATCTAATGGAAGCACTTTGGATGCTAGCGGGCCGGAACGATGTAGCTTGGCCTGCGTATTTCGCCAAGAACATTGCGCAGTATTCGGACGACGGTTCTGAATTTTGGGGTGCTTATGGAAAACGCTGGCGTAGCTGGTTTAACGGTCACGACCAGATTGTTGAAATAATCAACGACCTAAAAGAAAATCCTGAAAGCCGCCGTTGTGTAATTTCTATGTGGGATGGTTATGCGGATAGAAAGCAAGCACTGCTAGGTGGAAAAGACGTACCTTGCAACACCCACATCTACTTCGACCTGCGCGGCGGAGTACTGAACATGACGGTAATGCAGCGCAGTGGAGATGCGTTGTGGGGTGTGTATGGGGCCAACGCTGTGCATATGAGCATTTTGCAGGAATACGTCGCGGCGGGCGTAGGTGCTCCGGTGGGGGTCTATCGGCAATTTTGTAACAATTTCCACGTGTACCCGGCGAACCTACCCAACGCGCCGCAGGCTTACGCTTCGGTTGCGCCGTTTAGCTGTATCCGCGCCTTAGCCATAGACGCCGACACTAGCGACGCCTACAAGACCGGCGAGGTAACGCCGTTCCCGCTGGTGAACACGGACATAGAGACGTGGGATGCGGACTTGAAACGATTCATGGAGCGTCCTTGTGACGGACCTGGTGCCGGTTCTATCTACCGTTTTGAAGATCCATTCTTTAATTCTGTAGCTCAACCGATGTACTGCGGCTGGAAGCAACGTAAAGAGAAACGCGGGACATGCATAGAGTGGGCGCGCTTAATCAGCGCCCCCGACTGGCGCAAAGCCTGCGTGGAGTGGATTGAACGCCGAGAGGCGAAGAAAGGAAGTGCAGAATGAAGCATTCACCAGGGGAATGGCTTGTGTTAGAAGTACGCGGCCATAAGTTTGTTGCAGCGCCTGCTTACGAAGGTCACCCACATTTTAAACATACACGGTTTGTAGACATAGCCGGAAGCGAAGACTACCCTTGCAAAGAAGCCGATCTTAAACTTATCGCCGCCGCGCCCAAAATGGCGGCGCTACTTTTGGCGGGAATAACGCACGTAACCCACGGACCTAAACGCAGCGAAGTAGAAGCCGTGTTGCGTAATGCGGGGGTGTTATGAGAATCTATATTGCCGCCTGCTTCGGTCAGCAGGCCGAAGTGCGGGAAAAAGCGGACCAGCTAACCCAGGCTAAACACGTTTGTACCAGCAACTGGCGCTACGAAAAACCCTCGGGCGACGGGAGCGAAGCTAAACACGCCAGCAAGTATCTCCAGGCCGCTATGCAGGACTTGCGGGACATCGACAGTAGCGACCTGCTGGTGCTGCTGGCGGGGCAGGTATCCACCACGGGCGGAAAACATTTTGAAGTAGGCTACGCCGTTGCCAAGGGCAAGCAGGTAGTTGTCGTCGGTGCCCCGGAAAACGTGTTCCACTGGACGCTCCCGCGCTTTGCTACTTGGCAGGAATTTATGGAGACCTTACCATGAAAGCTAACGAACAGCAGGTGGGCGGCTCCCACTACGGCGGAGCCAGCTGGCAACACTGGGATTTCTGCGTAGAAAACGATCTGCGCTACCTGGAGGGCACGATTACCAAGTACGTAGCCCGTTGGAAGGACAAAGCGGGCCGTCAAGACCTGGAAAAAGCCCTGCACTACGCGGAAAAGCTGTACGAAATTAACAATACGTTCTGGGGTAAGCTGGGCTTCCTGCGCAACCGCCACCAGCGTATTCCTAACGTACGTGGACTGGACGAAATGACTTCGTTGTACCGGCTGAACGCCACGGAGCGAGAAATATTCCGGCTGGCCGTAGAGTATAAGAATCTAACCGAATTAAAAGGACTGGTGGCGCTGCTAACGTTGCGGCTGGCTCAAGTGCCGCCGTTAGGATTCTAACTTCCAATTGCCGCCAGGTCGGCGGATAACTGTGCGGTTGCTACCGGCCCCGTCCAGTTGGGGCTAATTAGCGCGTGCGCTTCGTCGAAGTAGAGCATAAAAAACGCCCAGGTCATTTTCTGTAAAGCACCCCAAGTTACGCACGTCAAATAGTTGCTGTCGTAAGCGACTACCGCTACGCAATGTCCACCCCAGCTGTTCGGGGCAGAGTTGCCCGTAGCACCGTCACCTACTACGTCCCATACGCCACCCACCTGTGATTGCGCCGAAAGCGGCAGGTTAACGCCCGTATTCAGCCCGCCGAACAGGTAAATGCCTTGTTGTACGCGGAGCTGAGTAAGGTTAACCTCCGCGTGGGCTGCGATGCCGTAACCGCCCAGCCCGTACTCTTGCCAGTCCTGGCAAACGGTTAAAATATCGCCGCCCTGGTCCGTGCTAGGATCGCCGTTCACGTAGCCGTCCCAGGCTTCGTAAGCCGCGAGAATAGCGGAGTCCGGCACGGTTACTTCGCTCCCTCCGTTCGCAGTCCAGGCTTGTATTAAGTGCCCCGGCCCCGCTATTGTGCAATCGCCGAGCGAGTCGTTCAGCATCATGCCCCAGCTGGTAATTCCCGCCGTATAATCTACGGCGGGAGGAGCGGGGTCTAGAGTGGTTAAGAAGGAGTGCATTGCCGCCGCCCGCAGGCGGGACAACCCATTCCGGCGTACGGGGCGGCGTCCGAGCTTCATATTTCGTAAACCTTCCCGAACACCGCCGCCGCCTTGTTAAAAGTGGCTTTAAAGCCGCTGGCCTTGCTCTTAAAAATTTCGTACAACTTCAGTTTCTTTTCGTCGCTCGTGCCCGGAGCTATTGCCGGGGCCAGGTTGGTAATGGCCGTCAGCATGTCCGTAATCGCCGCGAACACCGCCGCTACCTTGGCCTGCGTTGCCGGGTCGGTAATATGCACCGCCGCCAGCAGCGTAGTAAGACTGCCCGAGGTAGTGTTGACGATGGCTACGATCTGGTTTAAGATTCCCGGCTGGGCCGAGGCAAGTGCCGACTGGTAAGCGGCGATCAGGCCCTTTAGCGTAACCAGGTCGGTCTGCGCCTGCGCTTCCCATTGGTTAAAACTGGTCATTACCGACTCGCTTACGCCTACGCCGAAAGCCGCGAGAATGGCAATAGCCGCCTGAATCGCCGGACCCAGCAGAGCCAGGATAGAGGAAGCCTGCGCTTCCCAGTCGCCGCACCCCGCCATAAGCCAGCAAAGGTCCAGCACGAAGAAAACTGCAATCAGTTTCCAAAACGTTCGAGCGTGAAAATATTTCATAGTTTATGCTCCTAGTCTTACGCCGTAAAACATCGCCGCAAACTGTTCTATCGCCGTCTGTTCATCGTGGTCATTCCAAGTGACTTGGCAGATATAAGGAACCGTTGCGGGCGTGACCGCGATCTGATCCAAGAAGTAGTTCCCTGCCTGGTGGTCAATATCGGTAGTTGCATCGCCCGTGCCCCACACGTCCAGTGAGTAATTCCGTGTCCCGGTGAATTGCGGGGCCATCACGCCAGCAGGAAGTGGCACGCCGCCGTTGTTGAAGCCAAGGCAGACACCCGCAAACTTCATCGTTGGTTTGGCATTGTCGGCCTTCAGGATGGCAATCAGGTCGGTGTCGCTGTTCGCTTGCGCGGGAGGGTTAGGCCAAGAGTAGCCCGTGTGCCACGACAGAATCGGGTTGTTCGGAAACGCAGCCTGTACCGTCGCCACATCCACGCCCGCCGAATTCGCCAGATCGAATTCGAGGATATCGCCGCCGGGGACGTAGCAGGGGGACGCGAGAATCTGCTGGTAGCTGGGTGATTGCAGCGCCGTAATGACAGCCTGTGTGGGGTTCGGCTGCCCCTTGGCGATCCACTGATCCAGCACGAAGGCAAAGAGCATATCCCGCTCCATGCACTCTTCCCAGATCATTATAGTGGCCTCTTGCAGCACAGGGTTTACGGTCGGACCTTGCACCGTCAAGCATACACCGTCGAAACCCATCTGCTGCATCAAGGAGAGTTGATTCGACACAACCGTAAGATTATTGGATTGATAACGACTGACGCGGTGAACCTTTTCAACCCCGCCGCTTGTCTCTCCAAACCACGCTACCATGTGGGCCATCAGCTTGCCACTCCAGCCCGGTATCAAGTTCTGAATTGTTGTTTTAAAGTTCACTTGTCCTCCCTTTCCCGAACGCCCACTGTGCAAATCCGCCGGAAAGTACGGATAAGGCTCCTAGAATATACTGCAATCCGAAGCTGGTTTTTTCCTCTACGTGACCCAGGGCAATAACTCCCGCGAGCGCCGCTAACAACACCAGCAGCAAGAAGCCGAAGATCATGCGCGGTTCTTTAAGACCCATAGTATCCGAGATAAACGACGCTGCCGATAACCGGCCAAGTGTTCGGGTACACGCCATAGGCCGCGTAGAACGCCGCCCATGCGGTATTCAGAGCGGCCACGGTGTCAGCGCCGGAAGAAATTCCGGTCAGGTCTACGAACGACTGAAATTTATTTGGCGGTCCCGGCATTAGCTATTCTCCTGTACTGAAAATTATTGTGCACATCCTTAAACCAAAACCCACACTCTTTACGCACGATGCTCTTGCAAGTTCCTCGCTCTTCCCAAACAGCATAGTCGGCTATATACCCAACCCCCTGAGTAAGAATAGCAACTGTATCAACTCCACTCTTAACATCATCCAGACAGGGACGAAACGTATCTCCGTTTGGTTCTTCATCGCTCTTAAATGCGAAGTCCCCATTATCCAATTGCTCAATAATGGCTACATGGTTTTCGTGGACTACAGTAATTTTGGGAATGCGGTACGCACCGTAAGTGAGGCCGGCACAGCAACAGCAGGCAAAGCATAGTGCTCCCCACCGCGCCCCACCCAAACGACTATTCTTTTCTTTCCGCTTCAATCTTTTGAAGCCACTTGCGAAGTTTGTACAGTTCTGACTCAGATTCGTTCTGCTTCTTTTCCACAACTTCAACACGACCAATAAGGCGTAGTAGCATCCAACAAGCCAGCCCAAGTACCCAACCAGTTGTGCCAGGCGACCCATTCATGTCCCTCCCCCGTGCTTTTTAGATTCCGCACTAGCCCCCGGCTTCCCTTCCGAGCGCTTCCCGTAACTGCCGCAACTTCACCGTGATTCGTTCGCGCCAAAATTCATCATCCGTATCAGCCAGCATCTGTTCCAGGAATTTAATTTCCTTCTCCACCTCACTTTTGGGCGTCTCGCTCATCCTGTCTGCCCTGCGCCACCGCCGTTTTTAGCAGCTCCGTCATACGCCCGTTAATTTCCACCTTGACCGTGTGCAGCTCCTGCTTTGTTTCTCCGTGCATCGCCTTGGCGTCCCTCCGCCCTAGCGCGGCGGTTACCAAAGCCCCCAGCCCAACCAGCGTAGGCGGAAGCGTGGTTACACAGGCTACGATAATAATAGTCCTATCCGTCACTTCAATCCGACCAGCTTTGGTACACTCTCCAGCAGAAAAGCCAGCAGCCCACAGGCATAGGCCAGCCGTCCGATTTCCTGGAGCTTCGGGTTAACGCACAATGCATACATTAACAAACCTACGACGGCTACCAGCAAACTTAAATAGATAATCATTTCGCCTCCTTCGGTACGGTTGTAGTGGTGGTTTGCAGCTGAGTTACTTCCGTAGTCTGCCTCACAACCTGCGCCTCCACCACGGCAGCTTGTGGTAGCGGACCTGGCATTTGTGGAAGCACTTGATTGATAAGCGGAATCTTACTTACGGCCATGTCCATAATGGAATCCAGTGTATGCCCGAATACCGCTGCAATCGGGGGTACCTGTGTCACCAGCTGCACGGCGGACCCGTAACCTTCCCACCCCAACGCAGCTAGTAGTCGGTCCGCCATGCCGGGGGTGAACATAATCCAGAACACCATTGACTCCAGGAATGCCCTTACAATCAAAGGCACCCAGGCTCTTTGCAAGTAGTTGAGGTAGCCCGTCGCCACAGGGTTAGGAGGGTTAATGCCGTAGTAGGCACGCTTGAGCCAGTAAGTGCCCATGCCTAACAGATACCAAAGCCAGAGCCAGACGATGTGCCAGTTCATAAACACCCCCTAGTTCGGATTCCCGTACAGCACCGCTCCCCACGTTTGTGAGTTCGAGCTTGCCGCGAACACCGTAACCGTAGTGCCGGAAACGCTACAAGCTCCCGCCAGTGCGGTAGCGCCTTGCACCTGAACTTGACAAATGGGCGTAACGTTAAACGCCGCCGCGAGGGTAAACGTACAGCTGGACGCGCCACTCATTGTGCAGGTTCCCAGCTTAATTACGCTTCCCCCCAATCCGCACACTAGCTGACCCAGCGTGTTAATGCCTAGGACGACGCTACCCGTGGAACACGAAGAAGCGTACACTCCGCCCGGTAGCAAGGTAGACGGTAGAGGCAGATTAATGAGCAGCACGGCGCTGGGGGAGGTGGGAACGTAAGTGTCGAAGTTGCAGACCCCCGCCGTACACCAGGAGCTATTCGTTTGCGGGTAGACGCACTGATAGCCCGAGTTCGACCCGCCCAAAACCTTTTGGCCAGAAGAATTAAACACCGTAACCTGGAAACAAATGTTTTGCGGTTGGGTAAGTAGAACGTTAGCGACCAGGCAGGTGTTAGCGATAGCACCGTTGAGTACAGGGCACACCGTGGGCGCGAGTATCTGCTGCCCCCCACCGCCGGCCTGATAACTCAGCGACTGCTGGTTGGTACCTACGGCCTGGAACACAATCTGTCCGGCAGGGAGTTTGGTAGTGCCCTGGGCAATATTCGACGCCGTAACGGAAACAAAATTCTGCGCCCAGGCGGAACCGAGAAGCAACAGCCAGAGAAATTTTCGCATACCTTATTGCGCCTGCGCCAGTCTGGGCATAATGCCGATCTGCATACTGTGCCCGGTAATGGTTACCTTCGGATTACCGTAAAGATCGAGATACGACAAATAACTGCTACCCACGGTGTGGGTGGAGAATGTGCACCCTGTCACGGGCGTGCCGTAACAGTACTGCACCGAGTCCCAAATCATCGCCGCCGCTACGCTATTCGGCAGCGTCAACGTACAGGTGTGTACTGTACCGGACACCGAACAAGTGCCGGGAACCGATCCAACCATCCAGTTATAAAGCTGCCCGTAAGCCACGTTCGCCGTCGTCGAGCCCATACCGTTGTACGTGGTACTCCAGTTATACCAGGCATCGTTGCTCCAACCGTTAAAGAAAAACTCGATGTAATCACGAGCAATGTACCCAGCCTGCATATCGGGGTCCGTGTAACAGTCGGTCATGCCGGGGCAGCTCCATCCCCCCGAACCGAACCCATCCTCCGTATTATCCAGCGGCTTCGCCAGTTCCGCACTTTGTAAAATACCGTTAATTGCCTCCGTCGCCGTAGGCACTACGGTTTCCGCCCCGCTCACGCCGGGTTTAACGTGAAAGTTAATTCCATCCGCCTGGGCCGCGCCCGCCGTTCCGCTTACGCAACTAGTAGCACCTAGCTGCCCCGAAGGGCCGCAAGTTCCTGCCGAAAGCGGCTGGCAGTAAAGAAAACATTTTGCTAACAAAGTAGTATCGTCATGATAGCTGGGCATTAGAATGGACGCCGTGGTGTCAATAGGCCCGCTCAATCCCACGCTCGTCTGCACCTGGGAGCAAGTTTCGCCCGTTGCCGCAATCGTAAACGATCCGCCCTTTACGATGCAGTACAAGTCCTGCTCCATGCGGATTAGCTGGTCGAAGCTGCCAATCCAGAAGTTCGTGCTATCCGGTTCGTTCCACGTCTCCCAATACGCCACGTGCGCGTGAGTACAGTTTACCGTTCCAGGGCAGTTCGCGCCGCCCGCCGCCCACGTACCCGTACCGGCGATGTAGCCCGCCTGATTTACGTGCCCGGCAATCGCCGCTATCCAGTGACGCCAGATAGAATCCGTACCGCTGCCGTTCGTAGCTACGTCGGTAGGCGGAGCACACTGTCCCGGCAGCTGTTGTGGCTGAATACTGCCGTTAGTAAAGCTGCTGCAAATATCCTGGGGCACGGCAGAGGGCGTAAAGATCGCCCCACTCGTTTGCCCCACCCAGGTTCCGCCCGCTGTCGCTGTACCCATGTACTGCGCAATATTCAATACGCCGGAAGAGTAGCTTACGAACGTAGTAGAAACGCCCGAACCGGTCTGTAGTACCGTCTCGCTCGCCGTAAACGTTCCGCTTGTCAGCGTACCGTCCACGTACAGGTTCGTGTTGCTGCTGGCCCAGTTCGGAGTCCGCGCTAACCCGTATTGCGCAGTGTGGACGCTATTTTGCGTCATCAGGTTTAAAATCTCGTCCAGTTGCGTCCAGTTGTAGACGCCGAAAGCCGTATTGAGCCAGGGCCACTGTGCACCGACCGTATCCCAAATGCGTCCTTGGCCGTGATTAATCCCGACAGGGAAAGCCGTGCTCTGGTTGTAAGCAATCGCGAACGTTGGAGACGCGGGAATTGCCCCGCTACCAGAACCCGTAAACACGGCGGTTAGGCTGGCCGTAGCCGTAATATTAAACGTGCAAGACCCAGTACCCGAACAGCCGCTGGCTCCGTCCGTTCCCGAGGACCACGCGAATCCACTCCCTCCGGTAATCGTGGGGGTTAACGTAATCAATGCCCCTACTACGTACGTATGATTGCAGGTTCCGCCCGAAGAACTACAGTTAGAAATATAACCGTCCGCCGAACTGATGGACCCAGTGCCCGTGCCCGTGGGGGTTACCGTCAACACGGCGGTAGTCGTGGAGGTAGGAGACCCAAACGTAACTTGGGCTACCGCCGAACCGCACAACAACAAAAACAATAGCAATCTCATTGCAGCCTCAGTAGAGAAAAGTGGACATCGTATGTTCCGGTTCCCGTCGTACATGCCGTGTAGGCAGCGGATACGTCAATCGTAGCCGTGGCGGTATTCCAAAATGTATACACCGCGTTGGCATTCGAGGTGCCTGTTGTTGTGAAACTCAACGTTATAAGCGGATGAGTAACCGAGCCTTGGGAATCCGCATAGATTACTTTTGGAATTACGCTTCCCGCCGTCACGTTCGAGCACAGCGTGGGAACTTCGTTCGTGTACAGACTTAACTGATACTGCCCGGTGGGAGCGTTCGTGTAAATTGCCGTGCTCCCGATGTTTCCCGTCTGCCCTGTCTGGTTCACCGATCCGACAACCAGCGGGATCGCCCCAGTAAAAGTAGCGGAAGCCGTTCCCGCTACGGTGTCGCTATTTACAACGAAGTCGGAAAACGGGTTTCCATTGTAACTCAACTGGTAGCGGTTGTCACTGCCGTAACCCGTCTTTATCCACCCCGCCTGCGGGGAAGCTTGAATATAAGGAGTGGTTGTGCCCGATTGCATTGCGAATAGATCGCCGGTAGTCAGCTGGAGAGTAAGCGAGATGCCCGTGGCATTTTGAATATTCGGCGTGTTGAATATAGGCGAGTTGACTAGCGCAATAGCGCCCGTACCGCTCGTCCCGTTCGACAGGTTTCCCGCGTTGTCGAGATTCGTTAGAGCGCATTCGCTGAATTGCCCGTCCCAGTAGCACACGTGAGCGTTTCCATTTAGACTATTATTCAAAAGCCACGCGCTACCCGGTGGCAGCGTAGGACCGGGGTTGACGAATACGTTACCCAGCACCAACGAAGAAGTTGCTCCGCTTACCTGGAATAGCTGCTGCGTATTGCTGCCGTACGTATTATTCTGATTCGGGCATACCACCGTCGTGCAATTGGCGTAACCCTGCGCCTTTACCCACTGGCTGTTCACGATTAGTCCAGAATTATTACCCAGCGACGGCGTAGGCACCATAGGGGTGCCAGAAAACGTAGGGCTAACGAGAGGGGCCAGCGCGGTAAGCGCCGACTCTAAATCCGTTTGGTTCGCCAGCGTACCCGTAATCGCACCCCACACCGCGCCACCCCCGCCCGAGGCCGTAACACACTGCGCTACCCCCAGCGTGTTGTAACCGCCTACGGCGTACCCCGAGGGACACGTACTAGCGTAAATACCGCCCAGCGAATTGGCCTGGGGAGGGGGAAGGTACAGCACCAACACGGCGTTCGGAATCGTCGGATAGTAACTGTCGAAATCGCAAATAGAATTGGAGCACCAGGAGCTATATGCCACCGGCTGTACGCACTGATAAGGGCTACCCGGCCCGCCTAAGACTATGACGTTGGAACTATTCAGAATCGTTACCGCGAAACAAAAATTTTGCGGGCTGGCTACTGACACGTTCGCTACCGTGCAGGTGCCGTTAACTGCGCCGTTGGTAATCGAGCATATCGTGGGGGAAGTGTAACTCGGCCCGGTAGCACCCAGCTGGTAAGAGATATTTTGTCCCGAGGAGTTTACGGCTTGAAACAAGATCGTACCCGCCGACAGCAGCCCGCTGGAGCCATTATGAATATTGGCGGCGGTTACGGTGACGGTGTTCTGGGAGAAAGCCGAAGCCGCAAAAAGTAGGAATAAAAGCAGTTTTCTCATCGTACGCTCCTGTAGTGCTTCGCGCTCCAGGCGGCTCCAAAGCCGTGGCCTGCAATTTCGCCGAGCGTTAAAATCAGGCTCATTTTCTTGTGTCCTCGAATTTTCAGCTTCCTCTCAGCATACAGACTACCGGCCAGGTCTCCCGCGAAAAACGCGGAGAGTAGAACTGGGCCCCGAAGCACAAAAGGCCGCGCCACCGGGTCGTGCTCAACCGCCGTAGGAAAGCTCACGGTGTACTGCGTAGTCAAGGCATCCGCCCCCGTAGTGGCAACCTGTAGAGCACACAACCATAGTGAACAATGAAGAACCGCTATCATTTTCCGATAGCGAACCACTGCACTATGGCGGAGCCGGGTTCGTTGGTTACCAACATCTCCCAGCTGAAGCCTGTTGTGCTGGAAGTGGTCAACCCTAGAAAAGCTTCTACATCCGTAGGTGATAGGAAGCTGCCAGTAAAAGCTGTCAATTGAATGACAGGATTGAGCGTAAAAGCTTCCGTGAACGTAACCGCATTTGCCGCGTTTACCGGCCCGGAGGATTGCCCCCACTGTAGAATTAAACCTCCCAGCGCCGAGCCGAACTTTATATAGCCCGTATTTGCGGCGAACGAAGAGGCTACAATTAAGTCCGCGCCCGTAAGAACGTTATTGAGTACCGCTTCTAAAGCGGTTACCGCTGCATTAGAACTAGTATCAGCTACAAACGGAGTAGTACCGTCTGAAGTGTTGTAGCCTTTCCCTGACAACGATAAACAAAAAGCTCGAACAAATGTACTCGGTTGATAGAAAAGTTTGTTTGCCGTAGCACTGGGAAACACCGAGCCAGAAGGAGCGCCGCCTGTACGTTGAGTATCCGCCTGGTACGAAGCATCATCCTCTTGATTAGTTGCAGCAGGATTCCATTGACTGAAGTTTGTCGTCATAGAGTTAGTTCCACTCTCCAATATCAAAACCCTGGACGAACACAGGGTTAGTATTATCGAATCCGAAGCTAGGCGTGGTAGAGTAGTTCGACGTATACGCCACGGCCTCAGGGCGGGGGATGATCAGGTCGTTAGCAATCATCTGCTGCTGAATTGAGCTGAAGTTCCCGACCAGCTTAATCGTACAGGTCATATTCTGGTTGTCGGTGATGTAGATGTAGCAACCGGGGAATAGCGTTTGCAACGGGAACCAAAGCGAATCTGCCTGCCCGTCCCACTGGTTCCAGATAATCCGTGCTCGAATCAGAGTCAAGTAATCTGCATCCGACAGGGTCGAGCTGGGAGCCGCGTTCGTTACCGACGAGTTTGTAACGTGAGTCAAGGTAAAGTTCGCCGTAAAGGAAACCCCGGTGACAATTGCAGTAGGCGTGACCGTTTCCGTATGGGAGTCCGACCCGGTTATCGTCTGCGGAACTCCTACGGACATGTAGTTCGTATTGTTGACGGTTACCGTGTGCACGCCCGTAGAAGTAATCGCCACCGTGGTCAGAGCACTTACTCCGACGGGAACGAACGGTAGCTGCCGACTGGCTCCGACTAACTGGCCGACGACATTGAGTTGATCTCCTACGGGCGCAGGAACGGCATTTACATCGTAAGCCGCGTTAATCAACTGAGCACAAGCCAACGTGTCTAAAAACGGTTGTAGTAGCAACGCCAGGAACGCCCGCAAGTTCGGTGAGGCAGGGTTCTGATACTGACTGGTAAGCAGACCGAGGTAGTACGGCAGCGTAGGGCTAACACTTCCCCCTCCACCGTACCCGCCCGCTCCGTAACCGCCGCCGCCGTAGCCGCCCATTAGTTTGGATTTCCAATTACCAACGCGGACCAATTTTGCGAATTAGCGGAAGCCGCCCCGATTGTAACCGTCGTTCCCGATACGGAGCACCCTCCCGCAATGACGCTCGAAGCACTTTGTTCCGTTACAATGCAAATAGGCTGAGTGTTATAGGCAGAAAGCAGAGTTATATTACAGGAAGAAGTTCCCCCCATGTTGCACGAACCGGCCCAGCTATTTGTTCCCGATTGGTTAAGGTGACCGGTTATAGAGCCTATGCTCGCCGCGCCACCTATCACCACAATACCCGTGAAAGCCGCCGTAGCGCCGTTAACTGCGCCTGTAGTTAAAAAGCCGCTCGCATCGACTGTACTCGAAAAAACTGCGTTTCCGCCCTGAATCTCTCCCGTAGTGGCAAAGCCTCCAGCCGCTACAGTGCCGGTAACATCTAAAGCTGGAATTGCGGCGTCCCCACTCAAATACTGATCCAACAAGGTAAAATTGGCGTTCATTTGAACGTTCCAATTCGTAGCGCCGTATGGGGGAGTACTCAGGCAGATGTTTGGCGTACACTGCGCCGCGAGAGAACCAACGAACAAAGCAAGAAAAGCCAGAATTTTATACACTGTTCACCGTAATGTTTCCGACCACGCACTGCGCAGCCTGATAAAAGTTAAGTTGAATGTCCGTACTCGTTGACGGACTGGAAGTCTCCTCGAAGTAGAACGGATTGCGAATAGAAATCTGAGCGCCCGCGCCAGTCTGCGCAGCTAGGATCATGTCGCCAAAACTCACCACGCCACCAATAGCCAGGCCTTCGAGATACGCAATAATCGCGTCCTGAATTGCCAGCACCTGCGCCGCGCTTAAAGACCCACCGGAAGGCAACAAATGAGCGTTGACAATCACGTAGATCGTTACGTACACGGGAGGCTGGATAAAGCCAATTGTAGTAACCAGCCCGGAGTTCGGCGAAGTTACAGCTACCGACTGCGTTTGCGAAATAGGAGACCCGCTTACGTCGCCATTCGTGAGCACGCCCAGCCCACGATTGTTGTAAATCGCCGTAGCTACAGCCAGCGCCATGCCGCCTTCTACCACGCACGTAATGGAGTGACCGGGGTTGCCGTAGCTGTCCGTAGTGCCCGTGTCATTTTCCAGCACATTATTGCGCGTAACCCCCGCCGTAGCTTCGATAGCCGCAACCGTCGCGTCCAGCGGAGTCAGTGACGGCAGCGCAACACTTTGTTGCTGCCGCAACCGCAACTGTGCGTCTGTTTCTACCGGGTCACCTAGCACGGCCACGTTCGACCCGTTCGTTACGCTGGTCCAGCCTGCCGTGGGCGAAGCAATACCCGTAAGCTGGTTCGCCGTAGCGTTAATAGCTCCAGCAACCTGGGCCGTAGCGGTAACCGAAACCGTTCCACCACCGCCAATCGTCACCGTGGCGGGCAGATTCCATAGATCGCCGGTCACTACATTTTGAATCACGCCATTCGTAATTACCGCGCCGGGGGTGCCTGTAAGAGTAACCGTACAGGTGGAATTCGTGGCTGCTTTGCGGGTAAGACCGTTAATTGCAACAATAGCGTCCAGGCCCGCGCCTACGGCGAACGCGGGGGACATGTTGTTAAATACCTGCTGTAATCCCGCGTTGGTGTCCGCCGCCGCCAAAGCGATAATGGACATCAGCTGATAAGGAGCGGAGTCGTCCCCAAGATATGAATTTTGACCGTATACTGAAAGAAAGCCTTGCGTATAAAACCCAAGGATGTCTTCGTAACTGGGAATCGACAACCCCGAGGAGCTAATAGCGGGCGCGGTGTAGCTCATTGCGGCAAGGCTCCCGAAAGTGGCTGAGGATAACTAACGGACACCGTACCGAACGTAGTGTTCACCACGGCGGAGTACAAATAGGCCCGTGTCTGAGGCAGGTAAGTCGTCTGTACGTTGGACAGCCCAATCACGAACGGAGTTCCTAGGATAACGGCGGAAATCAAATTAGCGATCTGCTGTTGCGCGTGAGGGCTGGCGGATTGTCCGAGAATCGACTGCCACAGTGGAAGTCCGTCGTTCGTATTCTCCCACCATTCGCCGGCATTTAACTTGAGACGGGTAAGTATAGCTTGCGCTACCGCATCTACGTCGGTAAGCTGGGCGGAATAGTCCCACACCGGATCGCCGTTTACCAGCTGCACGTAAAGTATCGCAGGAGTGCTCACGGCACCACCGGACCAGTGTCAACACCCCCAGCCGTTACACCCGAATGCGTATGCAGAGCATAAGAAAAACCATTGATGTACACTGTTGCGGCGGTAAGGTTAATTTCTCCCGGTGTGATTTGAATTAGACTTGTTCCTCCGTCCGGCGTCATTTTTACTGTGCCTGGAACCGCCACTACTTGAGTGGTTCCCCCGTCAGGAGTTATTTCAATAAGTCCGCTAGATACTTCAATCAACGTATTGCCGTCGTCCGAACGAATTTCTAAAGCCGATGCACTGTAGCCGCTTAACTTACGGGGCTGGGAACAACCGCCGGGAATAAATACGGCATCAGCTAGATCGTGACGACGACGCTCCACTTCAACATTGTTAGTTCCACCCGACTGCCACCAGGAATCGATTGCTATGTCTTGAAAAACAATGACACCTTCGTCTCCTTCTACAAGAGGAAACGTCACGCTAAAACCACCACCACGAGGATAAATTACCGGCACATTCGCCAGCTGCGGGAGGCTCTGCGGAGTGGGCACTAAGCTGTTCAACAAAGACTCTTTAATAGCGGGCTGCACGGTGACGTTTTGTGTCGCGGCGTCGAAACTTACCACGATAGCGGGGAGCGCCACCCGCAGCTCGCAGGCTTTTTGCCAAAACTCCTCGTCCAGCGCGGCTTCTTTAAGGCCAAGCAGCATGGACAAATTGAGGAAGCTGGGGTTACTATGCGCCAGTTAAGTATGCTCCTAGTACATCAGTGGCTGCTATCTTATCTGCGCCAGTAAGCCAACCTACTACGTCCGTGTACCAGTCTTGCCCGCGAGAATCGCCCAGATAGCGAGCGCCCACTACTGCATATACTCCACTTTGAGCTAAAATTCCAATAGATGTCAAATCTCCTAACTGTTGAAGCAATCGCACATACTGCGTTTGATCCAGTTTTATAAACATAGCCGGGTTCGTAATGTTAATGTTGGGGTTCATCAGTGTTCGGAATGTGACCCCTTTTTGGGTTTGTCGGGGAGTTCCGATAATCCCCGTGGTGGGGGTAAGCGTAAGCGCAGGCTGCTGCCCAGCAAGATCATAGTTCAAATTACTTAGATTCAGTAAACCTTTCTGCCCCAACCACCATTGGGCGTTATTGTCGCGGGAAATTTCCGACAGGTACTTCTTAGGGCTTCCAAACAAAGGGCGTCCCCGAGGAAGAACTTTTTGCGATAAACTTTCTGAAATAACTCCGGGTTGAATAGGGTGGTACGCTTGAGCTAACATTTGCAATAAAAGCTGACGTTGTGTAGTAGCCACGCCCGGTTGTATTACTGGGTTTCTTTGCATGCCCGTGGGGTCCAACCCTAAAATACAATTCAGCGTTAGTTTAAAGTCCGTTTGGTTTTCCCGTTCCCACAGCACCTGTAAGACGTAACCTTCCCAGATCAATCCGTAGTTTGCCCCGTTGCCGTAATAGCCCGCCGAAAGAGCTACCGACATACCCTGTTCTATTGGCACGGTCTGACTACTGGAATTGGTAACGGGCGGCGAAGAATTACCCTGGTTAATCAGCACCTGGGCGCTTTGCTCGTTCAAGTTATACACAGATATCTGCGCAGTCCAAAGCGCTGGGCCTAAAAAAGTCTGTACGTCGAACGTAATCCGCAGGGTAGGCTCGTCGTCACTGTTAATGGTGATGTTAGTAACCGGGCCGTTGTTCACGGACGCCGACTGAATGTTCAACAGGTAGCGCCGAAGAAACTGCGGGGCGGTCAACCGATCTGCTCCGCCGTAGAGATATTGTCTCCCCAAACCATGATGAAGTCGCTGCCCAGATCGCTACTGATAGGAGAATCCTGCGGCGTACCGCTGACGTTGAGTATGAAAATACTACCGATCATCAAGTAAGCGTACTGGGCCAACAGGTTTAACCCTGTAAGCAATGGGATACCGGATAGCAGCAACGTCTGGACAGAGTTCGATATGTTCATGGTCCAGTAATTAGCGATCTCGTTAAAATTAAGCTCCAAGAAAAACGTACTTACACCGCCGTTGATGCTAACGGACACATTCCACGTCTGGTTCGGCGCGGAATCGAGTGGTACAACCTGGTAGGCCATAGTTAATTCTGGTTGAACATCTTCATGCTGTCCAACAGGTTGTTAATCTGCGTTTGCTCCGTAGAGCTAAGTGGCTGTGCGCCTTTTGTACCTTCGGCGGTAGAGTCCGTCTGGTTCGGGCGGGCACTGGTCGTCTGATTCACCGTAACCGAAATAATCTGCTCAAAGTACAACGTCCCGCGAAACCCAAATAAAGTCCGGCTATCCTCCGTCGCCCGCACATCCGTAATCGCCATGTTCGGATATTGATCCAGCCGGGTGCTTACCGCAACAGGCACCCGAGCCGCTTGAATCTGCTTAAACGTCTGGTACATGCTAACGGAAAGACTCGGGTTAGAAGCGTACTGCCCGGCCACTAAGCTGGCAACGCAATCGGAAGCTACAACTTCCATCACCACCCGAGCCGGCTGGTTATAGGCGTGGTCCACAATAGCCGGACCAATTTGTACCGGATGCTTAGTAATCGTTTGCTCCTGCACGTGCTCTACCCGGCCCACCAGCTGGAAAAAATATGTTGTGGGGCTGCCTTGCGAGGGGGTGCTGGGGTTGTTCGCGTTGTTGTTCGAATTAGCCTGATTATTCGCGGGTAACGTACAGGTCAGAGAATAGTTCGACTTGCCCGAACCGAACTGCGGCGGAGTGTAAGGCGTAGCGCCCATTTAAGCGAACACCCCTTGGCGGTAGGCGAACGAGTCCTGCGCCTTCTTGCGCTCGTGGTACTCGATAGCTTCCACTACGGCCTTTTTTACGTGTTCGTGCATTTCTTTGCCTGCCGCGTTGCCGGGAGCTACGTTAATTTCTATTTTGTAAGACTGAGGCTGAATGGTAGCTCCGCTGTCCACCTTTGTGGGGTCTCCAACACCTTTCCTTAGTAAGTTAGAACGACGATGCAACTCATTCAAATCTTTAGAAGGGTCTTTTTTCTTATATCCCGCATACACTTTTCTTGCAGCGTCAAAAGTCCCGTACTGTTCCATCAAATCGTGCATATAGTGCGCTGACGCCTCAATACTAGCCTGGGGATCATATAGGTTGTCTAGATGATACTGCTTGGCCGTATAAGGCATGAATTGACCTATTCCAGCCGCACCAGAAGAAGGGTTGTAAGCATTCGGGTTTAAACCATACTTTGTACCCGACTCAATACTGAGCATGGCTAGAAAATCGTAAGGGTCTAAACTGTATTTCTTAGCAGAATCCACAGCCCATTTTTTAAACAGATTTTGGTGCGCCCAAGTTGTCCAATCTGACCCGTATTTTTTACTTCGGTAGTAAATTTCCCCACCGACTGCCCCGTGGATAGCGCCGCTTACACCGCCCATTACAGCTCCTGCGGGAGTACCTATTGCTGCTCCTACAGGACCCAGCAGCGCCGCGCCGCCTACCGCTCCTATCGCTGCACCACCAGCAGCTTCCGTCGCAGCGCCTACAGCAGAGCCTAAAAATATACTCCGCGCCTCGGGGCTTTTATCCAACAATTCAAAAAAGTCTTTAACCCAACCCGCAGCGGTTACAGTCATGTCCACAGCCCATTTTACATTTTTATCTGTAAACACTTCCTTTCCCATGTCCCACACAGCTTTTAAGGCAGGGGCCAGTACATCAGAAAGTTTATCAGCAAGAGGACCTACATTGTGCTGAAACGTATCTACCCACCCAGTTACAGTTTTTAATGCATCTTCCATAGAGTGAGTGCCAATTAGTTTCTGTATAATGTCTTTTGTCAGCACCATACCGAAAACCTTCAGCCCCAACCCTACACGGGTAACTTGAAATCCAAAATCTCGAATGGATTTAAATGCTTTTTCCCCGCCGTCACTTCCCAAGAATTTAAACATTTCCGTTTGGTCTTTAATCAGCTGCCGGTAACGCTCCGCCAACTCAGGCGGTCCCCAGATGATTTCTTCCAGAGAATATCCCAAGGCGTCCGTCGCCATAGTCATTTTCTTAGTAGCTTCGGTCGTCATAAACATACGACGAGCTAAAACTTGATAGCGCAAATCCTGGTCCGCCACAGACTTCATAATACCAATCGTAGCGCCCGTAATCGTAGCTAACGCCGTGACAGCCACCCCGCCTGCAATAGTAAAGTCTTTCGCCATTGTTCCGGCAAATTTTTCTACCGCGTATCCTGACACTTTCATAGTGTCTTCAAACTTACGCCACGCCGGTTTATCCACAGCAAAACCTAAACCCACTAAGTATTCACGGATCGTTTTAGGGTTTGGCATTTGCTTCCTCGATTAAATCCATCATGACGTGTACTTCTACTAAGGATTCAAACGACATTTCATCTACATCTCTGTGAAGCCAGTAGCGGGAAGCCACAGGACGAAATAAGTAACCGTCTATTTGGGGCTGCCGCTGTTCACTATATTCATATTCGGGAACGCTATCAGCAGCGTCTCTAACGCTCCAGACTCGAAAAAAGAATAAAGGTTGAACGATAAACAGGAAACCGTAAGCGCCAATAATTCAGGCAAACTAGGTTCTGCTGTATCATTCCACTTTCCGTCCGCTCGAAGCACTGGCATGGAGATAGTGGAGTCGCCCACCGTCCCATAACGTTTACAGACTTCCAAACACTTTGCCTGTACCTTTAAGAACGTTTCCTCCGAAAGATTCTGCAAGTCCAACGCCAATCCCAATCCTAAGTCTTTTTCCGTAAGTTCTCGGTCGGGGTTGTTAAGACGGCCTAATACGCGCTCTACAAATTGGTTTACGATCCAGCTCCCATTGCGAGCCGAAAGTCTTCCTAGCTGATAATTTGTTTCTCCGATTCTAATGTCCTTCATGGCGGATGACATAAATTTCCCTTTCTATCAACCGTTAACGATATTCGCACACATCAAAATCCAACTGATACGTTCCGCTTGCGGCCCGTAAGACTTATTCGGAATCTTCGTGGGCGCTACCCCGGTAAGCGTGTGGGTGGACCCGTCTACCGTGTTGACCAGACTGATCGTCGCTCCGGCCCAGTCGCTCACGTCCGCGTTGTCGAACGCCTGGTTCAGCAGGTTAAACCAGTTCAGCAGGAACTTATGAAACACGCTGGTCTGCTGCATTTCGATTGTCAGCGAACCGTTATTACCCGCCACGGCGCTGGGTAGCACGAGTCCGTCCGCCGCCACGTCCATCACCGTGCGGTCGGTATGCATTTCAATAATAAACCGCCCCGCGCCAATCTGCCCGCCGAAAGCGAACGGCCCGGCCAGGGCATCGTTAAAGCCGCCGCTCGTGTCTTTAAACGAATAGGTAGAAGCTTGATTTGGTCCTGGCATTGAATTCTCCTTAGAGGCTTACGTAAACTCCAATTGCTAAGCTGTGTACGGCTCCGGCAGGGGTAATGGCGCAATAAATCGGCATGGCCTGCCGCGCCTGCCGGTTCGCGGGGGACTGTGTACTGTAGTTGGGAGCCATCGTCTTGTACCCGGCAGGCACCGGATCGCCGGGGTAAATACCGACCGTAGAGCTGATAACAATCTGCGGGCCGTCCCACGTACCCGGCGCGAGATACCCCCGCACTACCGCCGCCTGACAAGCCTGGTTCACGGCGGCGATCAGCTGCGCTTCCCCAACGTTCGTCTGCGGCACACTAGGCATTTCCGTCAGCAGATTCATCACGTTAATCTGCATCGTGGAAGTAAGCATGTCCAGATTTAAAACCTGGTCCGCAAACGTGTACTGAACCGGGGTAGTGCCTTGCTCCAGGATCGTATACGGACCCTGATAACCCAGATATAAGTTCACACCCTGCGCTTCAATCGTGGCAATTTGATTCGCCGTAAGCGGTTCTGCCACAATACCCGTGAGCACCTTGAACTTCATGGTGAAGTAGCTTCCGGCGAGTCCCGTGTTCAGGCCCATCATCACGCCCATGGACGCCGCGCAAGCGTAAGCGTTGTTAGGGTACGTGCCGCTTTGGGTGGTAGCGTAGTCGATAAAAATACGGGTGTAGCTGGCGGCGCTGCAATACGCGCCCAGGTTACCCGACTGCCCGTTCAACACGGCAGTGTCGTGAGTGGTGTGGAAATAAAAACTCGGCGGGCTGGCGTTGGCTTGCAGGTAAGCAGCAAGGGCTTCCGCGTCCGCCGTAACCGCCGTAGTCACCATGCAGGCGTACCACAGCGAAGACGCAATGCGGCACTGCTGTACGGCGATGAGCGGAGTTTCACCCACATCACCCGTGGTGGTAATGGTAAAGCCCGTTCCACTTCCCGTAGTGGCCGTGGTAGCCGCGCCCACAGCAGCAGTGTAGCCCGTACCACCGCGAGTAATAGAGAACGTCGCTACACCGCTACCGCTCAGAGTTAACACTTGATAGGTGGCTAGCTTGCCCGCCGTACCGCCGGAAATCGTGCCAGTATCGCCCACGGCATAACCTGTTCCGGCTGCGTCCAGCGTTCCACCAGTAATGGCCGTGGGGTCCTGGCAACCTACCTGGAGTGTCAACGGCGCGGGAGCCTGGGAAAAATACAGCTCCGCCGCTAAATACTCCGGGTCCGTGTTAAGAAACCCGTAGGTTATCATCGACGCCAGCGAGGTAAACGTAACCACGCGGGAGTTCGGTCCCGTGGAAGGTATGCGCTGAGAGTTGCCAATAATCAGGCCGACGTTAAACGAAGGCGGCAGCGCCGACTGCGGCGAGACATACACGCTTACCGTAACAATACCGCTGAGGGGTAGATTTGGACTCGCCATTTTAGGCACTCTCCACAGGAATTTCGGCAACTATGCCGTTAGAATCTTCTACGATAATTTCCGCACTCAACACCATCGGTTGCGCGATAACTTCGGTTACGAACTCATTAAAGCGGCATTTAAAATCTACGCGCTCCCACCACTGCCCATTTTCGTACTCCGGCGCTCGTACCGGCGCGGCGGGGTCGGTTACCATGTACAGCTGGCTGTTAGCAAACAGGTCGTGAATGGTCTGCTGGAACAGCGCCGAACGCAGCTGCCGGGCGTTATCAAAGCTGTTCGGCCCGTAGCAGCACCAGCTTACTTCCCAGATGCGGGAGTAGTTGGTAATCTGGTTGTTTTCTTCGCCGTAGTTTTCCAGGTAGTTTTCGTAGCGCTCGCGGTTGTACGGGTCGTCTACTTCGATGGCACGAACGTAAATAACGTCTTCACTGCTTTCCTGAAACGGCTGGCCGGTATTTTGCCACTCACAGCGTACTCCGTAATAATTTTGCGCGGGCGTAAGGTTATCAGGATTCGCCAGAATCAACCCTGGCGCTACGATGTTTGCGTTGATCGCCAGCGTAATCTGCTGGAGCAGCGCGTCCATCTGTTTCGGAAATAGGGGAAGCGTTGCCATTCAGGCCCCCTTCATGCGAACCGCAAACGCTGACCAAAAACCACCACGATTGTCGTAGCGGCCCACGCTTAACACCCGGTACTTCGCACCGTTCCAGATTAGTATGTCGCTCACCGCACCCCTTGTTTCCGAAGTCGTGTAGATCGGACACTGGCTAATAAAGGAACGAATTTCGCCTACCCGGTCGGCTTCCGGGATCGCACCAATTTGCCGGTCGCTAGCGACGGACACTACACCCCACGCGGGGATAGTAACTTTGTTGTCGCTCCAGCCCCCGGCCTGGAAACTTCCGCCCTGGGAGCGGCATATCGTGTAGGCTTCCGCCAGATCGGGGTCGTTCACCACGTCTTGGAGATCAAAAGCCACTTTAGTGTTTTATAGTGTAACCTTGACGGTTAGCTGCTTCTCTATTTTCTTGCTGGGAGCCGCCCGAAGAAACGGCAGTAGGGGTAGTCCTAAACTTAGGTGTTCCCTTCACAGGCGTTTTATGCGATGGATGGTAAATTTCTTTTATCGTTTGACGCTCTTCAGGGGTCACTCCACCACTTCTTCGCGCTTCTGCTGCTTTTTCTCGCGCTTCATCGCTCCAATCATCCGCCGCCCCACCCAGTTTCTTCCCCGCCTCGAACCCCGACTTGGCAGCGCTGGTGATGTTCGCGAACGGCCCGTCCTGTACTTCGTTGTCAGGGTCCGGGATTAAGTCGTCGTCCTTCGCGCTGTGCTCCGGTTCCTGCTCTTCCTCTTTGGCCCACTCCACTAAGGATTCGTCCTTTACTACAGCACTCTGGCTGCGCTCGGGGAACTCCGCGACGGCGCTGGCGGCGTTGCCCGTGGCGGTGTCTTTAATAGGTTCTCCAATTTTCACAGGCTCTTGCGCTCCGCCGCACATAACGTCTTTCCCTTGTATAAGCACGGGCAGAGGCGCGGCGTTGAGAATTACCGTCGCGTCCACCGCGTGACGGGTCTGTGGGATAGTCTTACCGTGAAACCGCTTCAAGCTTTCGCCGTACTCACCGTTATCCATTACTCTGCCTCCACCACTTGAGATGTAATGCTCTTGCGCATTTCCCCGAAATCAATTCCAGGTTTACTCGACCCCTTGCGCCGAATTGTACTCGGGGCGTTCGGAGCCCAACCGTTCCGCCCGTTGGTAAACCAGGCGCGGCACAAATTCTCCGCCAGTTGTCCTGCAAGTTTTAAATACCGCTCTACCTGCTCTGGTTTCCCTGCTAACGCAGCATCCGCTGCTTTTTCTAACGGCTCCATAAGCAAAGCCTGATTTTGAATATCCTCAAGAGCTGCCTCAAGGACGGGACGAGCAGGTATATGCTTGAGTGGACTCCCATTGGAAAATATATAAAGCAACTGCGCGTTGTTAATCATCTGCTTCGCGGCCACTTGTAACCGCGCCTGCTTTTTCTTGCCCCGCGCCGTGCTCAACAGCTTTAACAAGTCCACCTGCCGCGCCATTGCGTTAGCTTCGGGGATACCCACCAGCACCTGCTTTTTGGTCAGGGCAGAAAGGCTCTTCACCAGGTTTTTCTGCCCCGTATCGTTCATCCGAACTGTCACCACCGGCTTCAATTCCTTTCACCACGCATAGACGCATCCCATACCCACAACGCGGGCCATAGTGATGAGCTGCAAGCCGTATTCCGTGAGCGAAAAACTTCCCCAATCTTCCAAACCTTCCGGCACTTTAATAGTCGCGCTTACGTTCCCTGCGCTCTTGCTCACCATAATCCCCCGAGTAAGCCCGCTGGCCGCTACCTGCCCTGGCGTGGACCCATAAGACCCTTCCGAACGCAGATACAACGTCGCGTAATGGGCAATGAACCAGGCCATTGCAATTTGCCACTGCCCTTGCCCCCAGCGGTTAATGGAAAGCTGAGAGCTGGCTAGGTTCACGTACATCTGGAGCACAGCCGGAGGAATACAAACCAGGTTGGGAGCCGTAATCGCCGTAACATCTACTAGAGCGCTGTTCCCGGTTCCACCCGTGGTACCACTACCAACATAAATGGTAATGCCGGTAATGTTGATCAACAGCCCCGTACCGTGTCCGCCTGCGCAAACCACTTCGCCCTGGGCGGCGTAGCCCGTACCGCCCGTAATCAGCGTAAACCCGGTAACCACGCCCAGCACGCCGATGCTGGTAACCTGTAACAACGCACCGCCCGCGTTGGGCTGTAACGGCACTACTACATCCCCCACTACGTAACCCTGTCCACCCGCGAACAGCGTAGCCGCCGCAATTGCGTTTACTATCGGCGTAGTCTGGTAGCCCGTACCGGGAGTAACTACCGTGTACGCGGTAGGAACTCCGCCCGCACCTACGGCAGATACCTGAACTAGCCCATTTTGGGCGTCCGGTTGAACCACCGTAAGCTGGTCGTTCACCACGTAACCACTACCGGGAGTAACTGGGTCCGGCACTACGATCAACATTCCCTGCGGCTGCGTACCGAATTTCGGGTACACCGCCAGGAAGTCCGATACCTGATACAGCGGGTTGCCTCCAAATACTAAATTGGAAGCCTGGGCGATGGACGCCAGCGATTCGTCGCACTGGTATCCGCCGCCCCACCAGCTGTTCAGGATCGAAACTACGTCAGGCCCAATGCTCAAGCGACTTCGCCTTTCAAAATCTGGTTCTGAATTGATTCAATCAGCTCTTCTTTCGTGGCCTTGGCCGGGTCCAACGTCAGCTCGTGTTCTTTTTCGGCATACTCTACGATCTGCGCCTTGGTCATGGGGGTGAGCAAAGCAACTACTTCCTTGGCGTCGCTAGAGCGCTTAATTTTCGCTTCCTCCGCCAACTTGCTGGCCCGTGCCTGCTCCGCTTGCTGTGCCGCCGCTGCGCCGGACAAATCAGCAGTAGGCGCGGCGTTGTCTACCACGTTGACCTGGTAAATGTCGCCATCCATTAGCGCGTGTTGCCAAGTGAGGATGTTCTGTGCGTTCTTATCCGCGCCGTTCTTGTTGGCGTCCGGTCCGAGCGGTTTATTTACCCAATCCGGCGCTTGCTGAAGCTGCATGTCGCCGGTAGTAATGAACACCGCGTCTTTGTACTTGTCGCGGTTTTTCGACGCAGCAGCGTCCAGGTTGGCGCTCATCAGGTCCACGGCGGGGTCGGGGTTGCGGAAGTGAAACTTCTTGCGGCTGACAATCGTAATCGTATTTCCCATTGTGGCGTTTTCCTTTTTAAGAAGTTCGGTCCAAAGCGTACTGCTTTTATCCGTGTTCCCCTGTGGCGGGGCTGGAGTTATCGCGCATTATCTCAAATTGAATCTTGATACAACGCGCTTTGCAAATAGAGGAACTTAACCATGCCAAACTGGCCCTGGAAAAGAGTGTCGTAGCTACCGCCGCCCTGGGTGATGTTCGGCACCGTCATAATGCGCTGAATGGGAACCGTGATGTCCAGCTGCACGCGGTCATCATTGTTCACGTAGCACACCATGCGGTCGGTAGAACCGGAACCGGCTCCGAGGCACCAGCGGCAAGGGAAAATCTTCAGGTCGATACCCTGCGTCTTGCCGATATTGTTTTCCAGCAGGTAAGTCAAAATGCTGACGTTGCCCGCCGAGGAAACAATCTGGTTAGAGATCAGCGCGTACTGCGCCCAAGGAATCAGCAGGTGGTTCGCCATGCCGGTTACGTCGTAGTTGCTAGCCGCCACCGTGGTGACCATAGCGTTATTTACGTCCGCTAAAATCTCCATCGGTGTTTTCTTCGACCACAGCGTAGACCCGCTCGCACCCAGCGCCACGGACCCGGCAGTGACGTTCGGGTTATTCACCAGCCCCGGAATAGCGGTGGTGTTAATGGGTCCGACGTAAGTGACCTGGTCCAGCGCTTTGTTCCAGCTCAGCTTCAAGCCCTTATCGTACATGTCGTCCAGCGAGCGCGGGACATTTTCCAGCTTCTTCATGTCGATAAAGTTGACCTTAAGAATATTCCCCCAGCTGAATACCGGGTAAATATCTTTGGTCAAGTTGGCCTGGATGATAGGAATATCCGTGCGGTTATTCGCCTGGATACCCAGCCCGTTCGGTCCCGACAAAGCGTAATCGACGAACAGGTTGGAAGTATTTTCCACCCACCCACCGCCGCTCTTTACGGGTACGTCGCGCATCCAGGTGACGGAGGTAAGAGGCTCACGGACTTTAGTGTCACGCTTTTCCAGCTCCGAAACCAGGAACGCCATGCCACCGCCCGTAGCGGCGTCCATGCCCTGAATATTGTTAAAGGTTTGCGGCAACATCGCCCCATCCCCCATAAAGCGCCGCCTTCCATCCAGCGCCATACGTATCGCCGCCGACGGATCGCCGTTGGGGAGATACTTCTCGAATCCTGCAAGCATTGGGTTCATTTATACTTCTCCTTTTCCGGCTTACGCCACGTTACGGCTAGTCAAGCAAATTTCCACCGTGTTATTTACGGTGTCGAGCACGCCCGTTGCCCACTGACAGTTAGTCAGCTGCACGGTGTTAGAGCCATCCGCTTCCGTGTTCAGGTCACCCACGGCAGTTCCCGCGCCGTTCGTAGCGGTACGGAAAAACACCGCGCCGCCCGTAGTCGGAGCCGGATTGGAACTGAAGGCTTTGTAGTTCGGCGCAGAGATATAACCCTGCGTCAGCACTTCCGCCGGGTAACCAGGAGCGTAGTAGTTTAACGGCCCCGCTCCGGGTGCACCCTGGTTCACGGTATACGTCAGGTAAGCTTTCACCTGTCGCACCGCAAACCCGGCAAACACCGCGTTTTTAATGCCCGTAGCCACGGACATGAGGAAAGTTCCACCTCCGGCGATAAAGCCGATGGCCTGGGACCAAGTGCCGCCCGTGGCGTCGTTGTTCAATACAACGGCGTCTCCGAAGTTAATATTCGCGGTATCGGTCGATTTCACGAACTTTGACTCAATCGAGTTCGCGCTGTTATTGCGCGAAACCTGACCGGCAAAGCCCGTGTTCATCTGAGTTCCAACAGTAGTTCCTGGCATCTGTTTCTCCTTTCGTTAGTTAACGGTAACAACCTGCCGGTGAAGCTTCTTGCAAGTTTCCTCGAACTCCGCGCCGATTTTCTTCGACGCCACCAGCGGGTCCGCGTCCATCCCCGCACGCGGATTGTCCGCACCCTTGGCGTCGTTGATGAGCTTGTAGGCGTCTTCCGTCGAACCACCACCTTTTAAGCTCTTCATCGCCGCATTAAAGCCATCAATCGCCCGCTTGTCGCCGCTCGCCGCAATTACCGGTTTCAACGCCCGCAAGTTGGCAATGGCCGCATCCGCGCCCGGAATCGGGTTCTTGGGGCGGTCTTCCTTCGATAGCGTAGCCACGGGGATCAAGTCCGCGTCTTCCGCTTTCTTGAACATGGGGCAGGCTTCCTTGTGGGGGTCGCCCTCTTCGGCGTCACAGGTGCACTTGGCGTCTTCGGCAGCCTTGGATTCCTTCGGCTCCTCCGACTTTTTCGCCAGTTCCTCGAAGCCGTCCTTCATGGTTTTTTGCAGGCCAACGAGGGCGTCGAGTATAGCCTTATCCTGGGCCTTCTTCTCTTCTTTTTCTTTCTTTTCCTCGGCTTCCGCCTCGGCGTCCATCGTTCGTTGTTTCAATTCGAGTGCCTCCTTGTCCTTTTCTTCCTGCGTTTTAACGGTTTCGGACTCTGCGTCGCGTGCGGTGACTAGACGCAGGCCAGCATCTTTAAGACCTGCAACAAAATCCTTCCACTCCATTTTGCTGTCTCCTTCTTCTAGACCTGCGTCCAGAACTCTTAGATGTTCGCCGCCTCTTGCTTTTTGCACAACGGCAATATGGTTACCCCGTATATCCTTCATCTGAAGCCGAAGTTCTCCGTCGTCCCAGCCAGGACCTTTATAGGGAACCAGGTTATAGGTGTACCCACCCGACAACTCCGCCATTACGTCGTCATTCACGTACTGAATAAGCTGAGAGTCCTTAAAAAATAAGTCCAAATACATCGCTTCATTGCCATCAGGCAGCCGTTCCCCCCGCTGTACGTTTTGCACATGCCCGCAAGAGTGCTCCCGGTCGTTTTCCGCGTTCAAAAACTCCCGTGGGTGAGTACGGGTAATTGACTTCCCTTCAAACGACGCCATGGACACTGGATCGAAAACGTCCGCCGCGTCCCGATACACGTTAACGATAGTATCCGGCGCAAGGTTATCAATCTGTAATTCACTTGCACGATATTGTTGCCAGCCAGTTCGAGTTGCGGGGATACGGCAAGCAATTAAGTAGCCCTCGGGGGTTTTAATTCTATGGGGACCAATACGCTCGCCGAAAAATAGCTGTTTTGCCATCTAAGCTACTCCGCTCGCTTCCGCTTCTGCCGGACTCATTTTTGGCGTATCTTCTTTCCCACCCGGCAGCACGGTATTCGCATTCTGCCCGCCACCCCAATTCAATACAGCGTCTTTAGCTTTTTGCATATCGTTGGTGCGATGAAACGGTTTTAGCATTTCGCCGTACTCACCGGTATCGTCTTTGGCTGTATGCAACGCTGCCGCCACACTCTGCTCGTGGGAGTGTCCGTGATTTTGCATTTCCTCGATGTTATGAGAAATTGCCTGCGGGTTATCGCCTTTTTCTAAAGGCATTTATTGAATCCTCGCACCGTTTAACAGTTGCGCCCCGTTGCTAATAGAAGCAGCCGTTGCGCCCGAACTCGAAGTCACTGTGAAGGTCGTAGTAGCCCCGGTGCTGTTGTCGGTAACGGTAATCGTGCATGCCGCGGAGCCGGTTGTCAGCGTAGCCGTAGCCGAGGTGTTAGAAACCACGGTCGGCGTAGTCAAGCTCTCGCCCGAGCAGCCCGCGCCGCTCACGCTGAATAAGCCGCTTGGCGTCTCCTGAGTCCAAACCGTATTACCACCCGTCAATGCGATGCCAGGCGTCGTACTGATATTGCCGAAATTTGGAGAGATGGCCAGCGTTGCCGTCGCTACCGTGATTGGACTTGTGATCGAATCCGTCGTGTCCGCAATAGTGCAGGTGCCTGTACTGCCGCCAGTTGTCACCGTCACCGTCTGGCTGGTGCTGCTCGTATTCGACGTGCTCACATAGGTGCATGCCCCGCTCGCGCTGAACGCCGTGCTACCGTTCCACCCAGTACCGACGCCGGTACACGACAGATTGATGTGGCCAGAGTGGTTTGCCGGAACCGTGGAGGGGGAGCAGGTGAAAGAGGCTCCGCTGCTGGAATCAGTCTCGTACACCCGTTCATCGAACTGGCGCACGTCGGGCCACAGCATTGTTCCCGTACAAGCGCCGGGATTCGAGGCCAGTGAGTAGGTGACCGTTGTCGTGGTCGCATAAGTCATCTGGACTTTTGCGCCCGTCGCCGTACCTGCCCCGCTTGTCGCGCAGTTGCCACCGTTAATCTGGAAATCACCCATAAGGCGAGCATCTGTATAGATTGTGGAGATACCTGAAACGGTAAGAATCTCACACGGAGCTGGCGCGGGCGAGCAAGTTCCAGAAGAATTTGACCAACTCCCGCCTGTGATGGTGTACGAGTTCTGCTGTGTTGTATCTATCGGGAGAGTTTGCCACGCAATTGATGCTGGGTTGTCGTAACAATAACCACTAACCTCATTACCTCCCGTCACGTCAGGCCCACAAGTTGGGAAGGGAGGCGTACTTGTGGTGCCGCCGCAGACGCCCGTGGAAGCATTAAACCCGGCGTTGCAGACCTTCCACCAAGAGAGGCCGGTGCCTCCGCTCGGAAAGAATCCCATGCTGTCCATGAAGAACGAAGCTGGAGCGGTCGTGCCGTTGCTCGGGACGGCGTTCTCGAACGGAGCAGCATTTCCTGACATACTGGTTGGGACTTCAGCCGAGTTCTTCTGGACCGAAGCATTCACGCTGTCGTAGTTCAGCCAGCGCATGAAACTGGAGGACGCAAGGGCGTCGGTGCCTTGCTTGTTTAAGATGAAAATATTTCCGTTCGAAGTCCCGGAATACGATGTACATTGGCCAGTCCCGCCCAACACGTTCGCAATAGCGTTGTCGAAGCGGTGGAAGGCGTCGACTTGAATAGCGATTCCTTTAACAAGGCCGAATGTGAAAGGAATTGAGTCGCAGGCGTACCAGTTGCGGAACCACGTATTGACATCGCCAGTACCCCAAGTATCGTCGTCGTCCGTTCCGTCGCCTTGATTTCCTTCCAGCAGATTGAGGGCAACTCCGGACGCTTGGCTATCGTGTTGATACGGCGCGGACGGGAATGGATTCTGGTTGTTGTTATTTCGATTGAAGTTGTAGGCGATCACGTCACCGAGTTGAGACCCTGCCCCCTCGACCAAGATGGCGAACTCTTCGATGTTGTTGAGAAATAAGTCGTCGGAACCTTCAACGGCCTGCATTGCCGAGACGCTGGAAGTCGGAGTCGCGGGCGTCATGGTGAAAAAGTAGTTATTGAAAACCAGGTCGTTCTTCCCAAAATCTGGCCATAGAATCTGTCGATTCGCGGTCGCCCCGATGAACCGATTACCTTTGATCCAGGAGGCATATGCTGGACCTTGAATGTCAATGTTGCCGCCGCCAGAAAACACGATGGTCATGTCTTCCAGTCCGATGCCATATCCCACGTCTGATTGCTGCTGCCAGTACATCGATGCTGTGTTCGAAGTTGACCAGTTGTTAAGATAGAGGCCGGGACTGAAGCCAATGGTGTAGGAACCGCCGCCGTTGTTCGTAACCGAAGTGATATTTACATATTGAAACTGAGAAGTCTGGCCACCACCACCGGACCCTGAGCCATTTGAGTTGCATATCGTATTTCCGCCGCAGACGAAAAGGCCGCCGTTGTCGGAGTAAGAACCGGTCGTGCAGGTGTTGTAGCCGTTTGATGCGCTGGTACTCCCGCTGTAACCCGTGTCGCACTGGTTGAACCATCCAATATTACCGACCGTAGGTGTCGTGCCGGAGACAGATGTCAGCGTAACCGAGGTAGTTCCAGATGCGGGGCTCGTGCTTACCGTTCCGCCTCCTTTGCCGCCACCTTGACCAAATTGCAGAGAAGCGGTCAGGGTGAGCGTTGTATTCATCGCTCCCGCGCCGCGCAGAGTGACATATGGTGCGGTATTAAGAAATTCAGTCGTCCCAATACTGAAAGAACCGGAAGCCAAGAGCAGATAGGACCCGGAAGTATTAGCAGCAGAACAATTATTCATCGCCGTCAGGATCGAGGCGAAGGACGTACCAGAAGCTACAGGAACGGTGATCCCGGCCTGGGCCGTCGTGCAGGCTGGTCGAGTCGGAGGCGCCCACGGGTTTGCAGTTGTCTCACCGTCTGGAAACGTGGCAGGTAGTCCAGCAGCACCCCAATCAATTGCCCGAGACGGACAAATGAGGTTCTTCCACGGCGCGGTCCCGCTCCCGAGCGTGCAGGCTTGCCCAAACCCCGCCGTAGAAAAAAAGATGGCAACGACAATAAAAATTAGTTTTCGCATGGTCAAGAATGCAGGAAGCACGCAATCGCAGAACCCCAATGGGAAGATGTCGTCCACGACCACGTAGGATTGACTGCCGTGGTCAATGTCGTTATCAGGTAAGCATCTGCCGGAGCCGTGCTCGACCCATCATCCACTAGAGTAAAACCACTGTTGATAGCTGGGTTGGTGGTAGCGCTACCCGTCTGCAGCGCGGTGACCACCACTTCACCGCTTGCCTGACTCAAGGAACCGCTGGACGGGCACGCTCCGGGCTGTCCTGACGTTACGAATCCGTCTTCAACGCCATTTTGTCCGTTCGTCTCTAGCGGACTTGTGGTGTTTGTTCCAGAAAAGGTCATACCGAATAAATCACCATTTGTGTTCGACTCGGTAAAAGTATGCCCGGTTCCCACGACCAGCGATCCGCCTCCAGTCTTGGCGTAGGCATAGAAAATTTGCACATCGTAAGTTGTAACTGGAGTCAGAGCGTTCCAGGCGTTGCACGGAGAGGCACAACTGGGCGAAGTCACGGCATCGCTAATCGTAACCCCCGTTGCACCCGTGACGATAGCGATTAGCAGGGTTGAGCCTGTCGTAGTCATGGAAACCACGCCGCTACCGAATCCGGGCGTATAGTCGTGCGTGACGAACGCTCCTGTTCCGCCAGTTCCGCCCGCGAACACCGTCGTCTTCGGCGGAAGCGTCGTCTTCGGCAGAATCGTCGTGCCGGCCTGCCCCCAGAGAGAGGCGCACAAGAGAAACTGGGAAAGATAGCGAATGGTTTTCATGTTAGTAAAGAGTACACGTTGAGCCTGCGTTGATTTGGGCATCCCCGGATGTTCCGGCGGTGCCGTAAATGACGAACGTTCCGCTTGTCGCGCTGCCAGTAAACGACCCGGATGCCTGCCACGGATACCCGGTCGCGGTTGCAGCGGCCGCAGCTCCAGTAAGTGTGGTTACAGCCGTCGTTCCCGTATTCGTGATAGGCCCAGCGGATGTTTGAGTTCCCGCATTGGTGCTCCAGATGATTGCATTGTGGTTGCTGACAGTCGGAGACTGCGTGAACTGTGTTCCGAGAAGTAACGTGACTGCAACGCTCGCTGACTCCCACGTCCCTTGGCACTGGTATGCCCACGTCTTAGCCGTAGCCGGAAGCGTCCAGCTACAGATCGTCGTCGTCGTGTTCATGATAATGAGGGACGTGATCTTGCAGGCGTCCGCGACATTGAGCAGCGTGTTCATATTCAGAAACGGAGTTGTGCCGCCCGTCGTAATCTCAGGAGCCGTGCCGCCAAGGACCATATTCGGCCCCAGTGCGAAAGAGTTCGACGCTTGACTTGCTAACGCAAATTGCGACGTGCTGCTGGCCTGAAGGTCGATCAGTTTTGAGCCAGAACCGCTGGCCGTGTTCGTGATGTTCTCGAAGATTCCCGCGTCCACCACGCCCGTTGTATTCCACGTCCCCGTTTCGTTGAAGAACGGGGTTGTATTCGCAGCGGCGACAGTTCCACCAGTGACTTCAAATTGCCCCGGAGCCCCCGCCGTACCAGTACCGCCCGCGCTACCGAGAGTAAATACGACGTTACCGCCGCGTCCGGTCGTACTGCCCGAAGTCGCTGCACCGCCGGTTCCTGTCGTAACGAGAAAGTCCGATCCCGCACCGCCCGTACCGGACGTAGAGCCGCCCGCGCCGCCTGCTGCACCTGCAATCGTATACGTACCAGCCGCGCCGCCCGCGCCTGTAGCCGCGCCCTGAGTTCCAGCACCAGGAGTCAATGAGAACGCGCCACCCACACCACCTGTGTTCGTGGTCGTCCCACCGTGAGCACCACCAGCACCGAGCGTTACGTTAAACGCTCCACCAGTTCCGCCGTTACCCGTCGTGGCGCCACCAGCCGATCCAGCCCCGGTGATCAGGGTAATTGGAGCGCCGGTCAACCCGTTGATCGAAGCTGAAGCCGCGCCTCCCGCAGCCGCCGCGCTAATGTTAAGCACCGCTGGAGCATTTGTAGCCGCCGGCCCCGCCGCGCCCTGCGTGATTTGCAGCGGGATTGACGTTGAAGTGGTCAGAGTAGAGATTTGCGCCTCTACGTCCGTTGTCCCCGTCGCTGCAGTCGTTTCTCCGACCGTGAATGCCGCTTGCGAGTTTGTTGTCTGCGCGAAATTCAGAGTGACTGGAAGGTTCCCAAGAACGCTCGCGGCTCCAAGCGCGCAACTCCAATCTGTCGTGACGTTGATAATATCTGCGCACGATCTGGTCGAGTTACCGTATAAACCGGAAGTCGCTGAGACCCCTGTATAGGCCGTGCCATTAGCGAATACGACGCCACCTCCAGTTCCGGTCGTGGGCGTAGGGGCGCTCGCCCCAAACGTCATCTCGCCAGTTGGCAGAATCTGAGCCACGACGGTTTGCCCTGAAAGAACACCGGAAGAATAACTGCCGCCAGTGCCCCATTGCGTTAGCGCGGCCTGAGTCGTTGCGCCGTTAATGTTCTCGGTAACCTGCCCAGTCGACGTTCCTGGGGTCGTTACTCCGAGCGCGAATGGCGTATTGTTGTTACTTGAATCCGTGTTCTGAATCACGATCGGCGTGGAAAGGTTCGCCGTCACTGTGCCTGTGAGTTGCGTTCCCCCAACCACGGCGGGAAGCTTTACCGACGCCGCACCAGTCGCTGCGCTTGCATCGAAGAGGCCAGCCGCTGCCGCTGTCAGTGTCGTCGCTGAAGCCGTCCAATCCGTGACGCACCCGAAAGCTCCAGCATTGTCGTATTGCAGCGAGTTCGCCGTCGTCGTGCACGGCGTTCCGCCGCCGCTAGCCGCGATTGTCACACCATTGGTTGCCGGCGTCAGTGTGATATTCGTTCCAGCAACCAGTGGCGGTGTGCCCCAGAAATTCCCGCTACTGTCAGCCGTGAAATAAATTGGCTGGTCTTTAATGAGCACCGGAATCGAAGTCGCTCCGTTGAAATTCTTCGAGTTGAGTGAGACCGTCGCGGTTGTCGTACCGACCGAAACCACGCCGCCAGTGTAGCCCGCCACCGCGCTGCCATTGAATGTGTACGCGCAGGCCGATGTGCAGTTCATTACGATCAAACTGCCTGAGTCGGCAGTTGAGTTCCCGGTGTAGGCTCCCGTCTCCGTCAACTCCCCGGTGATCAGTTCGCCAGCGAATGTCTTAGCCCCAGTGAATGTCAGAGCGTTTGCCGCCGCGTCGACACTACCGTAATCCGTGGTCCCATTGATCAGGTCGAGCGCGTGGTTTGTCGAGTTACAGTAGAGGCCATCGACCGTGGACACCCCTGTGAACGCCGTGCCTTCGGCGCACGCCATTCCGCCACCGGTTCCAAGTGTCGGAGTCGGCGCACCCGCACCAAATAATCCTTCTCCCGTATTGCTGAAGTTTACTTCGGTCACGCCATTGTTGTTGAAATTAGCAAGCCCTGCAGATGTGCCGGAAGGATTGTTTACAATCAATCCCACCTGAGTCGTAGAAGTAGGCGAAATTGTCGCTCCTTCCGTAAACGCCCACACTACTCCATTGTCCGTAGCGTGACCCGTACCCGGAGCTGTGCCCGCCCCACCCCATAGTATGGGGGCGTTCGCCGTACCTGCGCCTGAAGAAGACTCCTGCGTCGTAGAACTAAAATAGGGTATTCCACCCGACGTCACCGTGCCCGACACCGTAAGCGGAAAGGAACCACCGCCCACAGTTACAAAACTACAAGATGAAATATTACTGGAAGGAGTACCGCATTCTAGTGATTGAGTTCCGCTTGGCCCCGTGATAGGAAGTTGATACCAAGTAGCCGTAAAACTCGCAGAATTAGGACCAATGAACCCAGCCGTATTTGCTATAGGTGTAAGCGTTCCCGTATTACCCGGCAAAACCACCGCTCCGGGATTCGACCCAACCGCGCCCGCCGCCACGGGACCGGGAAAATTTGCCGTCGTAAGGCCTGTTGCACTACCCGTGTGGGTAAAGTTAAACGAGTTCGCCGCATCGGTTCCCGTGCCGGGTACAAACTGCAACGCCAAGCAGCCTTCTACCGACGCGGAAGCGTGCCACTCTGTACCGCACAAGGAATTGATAGGGCTGGACTGGCTTGTCCCAACTAACGCAGCAGTATTATTTTTCCACGCGAAGAACTGACTTACTCCAGTAGTCGTGGTAAAGATAGAAGTATTCGCGCCGTTCGCAATCGAAAGGTTACCGCTGGGCGCGGCGTTGTTGTTCCACAGATAACCGGTGGTATTGGTTAACGTCCCGCTCGCGGGAGTGCCCAAATTCGGAAGAGTTAAAGTTACACCACTAGGCAGCGACAGCGTACAGGTTCCGGTCGTGGTGATCGTACACGTACCGGAGGCGGTAATCTGGTTCGCGGTTCCCGCCACCACCGCGCTCGTTACTGTACCCGTACCCGCCGAACTAAAAGCCCACGCGCTACCCGTCCAGTTTAAAAATCCCGTGGACAAACTAGGCAGCGCGTTGCTTAAAAGTCCAACCACTTCCTGGGAGCTGGATGTGCCAGAAAGATCGCCCCCCGGCGTAAACGACCCACCACCACCCGTATGGCTATTCGCCGTACTAATCAGCGGATTAATCGTAACACTGGGTGTCGTACCGCCCGTCAACGTCGCCAGAAAAACGAAAACTCCGTAAGGCTTAGTAAAAGTAACCCCACGATTCGTTTTCGTCGTAGACGTATTACTGTCCGCCACCGTATCGCATGTAGGAGCCACGGTGATCGTGCCGCGCATACAGCCGTACACATTCACGGTTACCCCAGTGGGCGAACCAATGGGAATTTCCTCGAACGTAGCGCCGTAAGCCCCGTAAGTGTTAGGGATTACCCCACACACTCCCGCCGCCGCCGTGGGGGTAGCCCCTATGCAGGTAGCCGCTACCGTAGCCGAAAGCGTGGGGCTGGATACGGTAATCGTTTGAACCGGCGTAGACTGCACCTGGGCGTGACCAGGAACGCAAAGCGCTGCGATGAGCGCCAGGTACCAGAAATGTTTCATAACCCTCCTTTCTAGTACAAAGCCTGGACGTAAGTTACGTAACCTTCCACGCCGGTAATCGATCCCCCCGTTACCAGGCAAAGCTGCTGACTAACCGGCGTTCGGACGCTGGTGTCGGTAGACCCGTTACTGGTAAAAATAGTGGTGGTGGGAATCGCCATCGCTCCGGTCAGCGCCGTAGCTCCGGTGTCGCAAGCCGTGGACGCGGTAGTTCCGTACTCGAACTGGATGGTAGGGTTGGTACCAACTACGGTCAGTTGCCACTTACAAACCGTAATATAGTCGCTGGTTACCGCGCTTACCAGGTTCGTAGTGGTGGCCGAAGTAACCGCCACCGACGCCGAGGTTTTCGTAATCGAAGGATTTTGACAAGGATCGCTGCCAACCGCAGCCGTTTGGAACAGGCTCAGCCCGCTCGGCCCTGCCGCTAAGAGATGTTGCTCGGGAGCAATCATCACCATAAGAGCCAGAACCAAAATCGCCGCTACACCGAACATCAAAACGTTCACTGACTTTTTCATGCCGCCTCCTGGAGTTGCAAATTGTTGATCTGTTTAAACTGCCCTAGGTTCATGTACACGATCCGGCCGCCCCAATACACTCTTGCGGGCCAGTTGACTTCCTTCAGACTCACCAGCGGAGAACAATAGCATCGACAGTTAAAAGTTGCTCCAGCATTATAAGTTCCATAACTCTTTTCCCCCGCCAGCTCCTCGGGGGAAGGTGGGTTATCGAACCGAAACAACACGCCCTGTAAGCGGCGATGACTTAGACGCACGCGCTGGTCCTGGCTGGTCTGCCACACATACCACGGCAATCCCAGCTCCTCGCTCCGCGCCTGGGTTAACGCGGAGCTAGCTTTACTTACCTCCGTGCGAGCGATTAACTTTGCGCGACGGCGGGCGAGCCGCCCTAGTAGCGGTTCGAGCCGCTCCAGTTCTACAGCCCGCCCGCCTCCCAGTTGCTGCGCCGCTGCACGCGCCGCCACCAACGCGGCAACGTTCGATGGAAAACTGGAAATCAACTTGGCGTTCTCGGCGACTAACTCCCTTACTCGCTCGCCCGTGGGTCCGGCTAATTCCTGCTGGCGGGCGCGGTAAATAAGCGATCCTCTACCGGCTTTGCTCGCCGCTTCCTGCCACGACTTCGCCTGCCCCACCCACAGCATGGTAATCATGCGCCGTGCAGCTTGCCTGGCATAAGCCTGCAAGAAGTCCGCGCCGGATAACTGGACGGCGCTAATGCCGCGCTCCCGCGCTTCGTGGACGAACTCTTTAAACACTCCCCAGATAGCGGAGGCGTAAGAGTGCTCGGCGCGTTGATTAGGCTGCCAGTTCATGTTTATCCAACGCCGGATGAATAAAGCTGTAGCTGTTCACGCCCGTCCTTACCTCGCGGAACCGCACCCCTGGCGCGGCCTTTTCCAGCAGCGCCCGGTGGTCCTTTAAATACAGCGGGAATAGCGCCTCCGTAAGAATCGCGCCTTTGGGCGGACGATAGTACATACGATCCAGCTTCTTACGATCCGGTAAGAACGTAGTTACCACGAACTGCGTAAAACAGCGTATTCCGTCGCGCTTCACGACTCGTAGTCCTCGACTTCGTAAATCCTAGACTCTACGCGGAACAGCTTTACCCGCTGCGGACACTGCTCCTCGGGGCAAACGTAAGCCCCGTTATCAGTACGTTTCATCGTAGTACCGCACTCGCAAAACAATACCGTCATAGCCGAAAAACCTTCCGCGTAGCGCACCGGGGAAACGCTCACGCCACCAGCCTTTTACCTTGTTCCGAAAATACTTTCTTACGGAACTCGGTAATAGGAATCGTAATCAGATATTCTGGTAGCCACGGGCCAGGAGAATAGTTCGCCTCCAGCGCTTCCCGCGCTTCGCCCGCGCTGTTAAAGCCGAGCAGCACTTTATCTTCCGGGTCGTTGCCGCGCATGGGCGCAACATACACGTTCGCTGCGTTTTCATTCGGACCCAGGAACACATCTACTTCGTCGCCGTCCACGCCTTCGCTACCCAAGATGCAACCGTAAGGATTCTTCATTACAATCGACCAGCCGTTACCCTGGCGTGTGGAACCAACTGGGTTTTCTACAGCGATAGGTAGACCGGCAAACACCAGCGTATGCGCGGAATCCTCGAACGCGGCGTCCTTAGCTTTCTTGGGCTTCTTCTTACTCTTATCCGGCTTGGCTTCCTTTTTGTCTTTCTTTACCGGCTCGTCCTCTTCGTCTTCCAAGCCGCCGCCCATTAGCTCCATGGGGTCCATCGTCTCTTCGTCCGCTGACTCGATGTCCTTATCCGTAATATTTGTAAAGACGCCCGTCTCGGAGGACATCTCCTTCAGCTCCAGCATGGCCGTGCGCTGCGAAATAATGTTAGCCGTAAACGCCTGCGTAACCGCCGCGCTCTTGCTGGTTACGATTTCCGCCTGCTCTTTCGGGCCTAGGGAATTTACCGGACGCCAGCGCCACTCCAGGTCGTCGGGCACTTTGCCCAGCACCGACATGGCGATCACGGGCATTAACTTTTGCATTTGCGGGTCTACTTCGCGCTGTTGCTTAGCTTTTAAGTTCTCGTAATAGGTATGCTCGTCGCCCTGATTACTGTCGCCCAGCCCTCCGCCCGGACGCCCGAACATACGGGAGAAAGGTATTTCGCACGCACCGCAAATGTCGTACATAAACAACTCGTACACGTCGCTGATCCCGGCGAAGCCGTACTGGTGGGTGGATAAACCGCCGCCCTCGGGGTCGCTTACCACGATACCCTGATTGCTCATCAACTGCGCCTGCGCCTGGATCGCCGCATAAAACGACTGAGCGCTTTGCTGGTTGCTGCCTAACCCAGAAATCATCTGGGCCAAACCCTTTTGGCGCAGCTCGAAGATGTTGGCGCGGAAAATAAGGCTGGCCAGGTTGTAGCTGGTGTTGTCGCGCTTTTTCAGTTCCTCGTAGATAATTTCGATTTCGCTTAGTCCCCAGCGGTTTTCCGCCTGCCACTCCCAGTTGGGAAGACTACGCCCAGCGAAGCGCAGTACACGGCTGGAATGGACCTCAAAGGAACTAGCGGACTCGGGATTAACTCGATAACTTTCGGGATATCCAAAGTCAAGGGGACGATCAATGTCGTTACAAATGTTGGCGCTAGGGGAGATACCTGCCCACCGATCAAAGACAAGAAGTCCGCGAAACGAATCAAGGTCTACGTCCTCCACGTCCAGGGGCTTCTCCATTTGCTTGGGAGATTCCTGCCCCTTAATAATCATTACCGCGCCCGAGCCACCGAACAACCGCGCCCACTTCAGGGCTTCCAGCACTTTGGCCTGGACGCCACCCAGCTTCATCGCCATATCGAGCTTTTTAATCTGCTTGGGCGAAATCTCCGTGGTGATGGCGAACCAGTTTTTAACTAGGTCTTCGGCAACGCTGTCAATCACTTTTCTTGCAATCCAATTTGATCTATAAAGCGATTGGAGCAAAATGTAGTTGTACGACAACCTTGTCATCGGGTAGTTCGTACCCTCTAACAAGTTGTTCGACCCCCAACCGATGCGAGCTAGCGTATTGTTAAACGCATCCAGCGCCGTCTTCGTAGCAGGGGCTACGTTGCTATGTCGCGAGGCTTCCACGCGGAACGCGGAGATGGCCCGCGCTTCGTCCAACGTAATCTTCGGCTTATAAATCTGGTAAGCGCTGCTCACGCCTGCTCCGTAAACAGCGTCCGCATTTGTTCGCCCACTACACCCACCATTGCGCCGTCCCGGACCAGGATTAAGTCTCCGTCCGGCATAAGGAAAGCGTCGTAAATCGACTTCGCCGCCAGTTCGCTACGCGCAATATTAACCGCGATAGCCGCCTGCTCCGTAGGGAGCAGCACTTCGTCCGGGCAAAGGTGGTTGGCGAGAATCAATTTACCTCCAATGCAAATACGAAACACCCGCCCGGAAACCCCGTAGAAATACGCCGGACTTTCTTTAAAGGAATATGAACTCGATGGCAGTAATGCGTCGCTTCTACTGGCGTAAGACAACCCGGCAATGCATCGCAAATCTCCACCATAGTAAGTTCGGGCTTCTTGGCGAAGGCTTCAAAAATAAGCTGCGTCCAGGTCGAACAATCGCGCCACTTACGCTTCTTACGGGGAATTACCTGCACCGAAGTTTGCGTTCTGTATTTAGGCAAGTGCAAAGCGTGCCGCATTTGAATTTCCGTGCCGGGCATTTGCTGCCGGTAAGCCTCCTGCTCTCGTAGCAATTCCTCCGCATTTAACTCCAGCGACGGCTGGCGGGCGCAGGTAGAGCAAAGCCGCTGGCCTTTATCGCGCCGCAGCTCGGCGGGGCGCTCGTCCGAATAACCAGCAACGCTGTAGTACCGCGTCTTACGAATTTCAAACACTTCCGTAGGCGCAAACTTACGTGGGAAACTGCGCCCGCAAAGCTCACAATATTTTAACTCCACCACTTTCGCGTTTTCGGGCACGCGGCAAGCTTCCGGCAGCGGTACAATGCCGATACCGTTATGGACAGGCGCAATGTTACGGATGGTGGCTTGGGTGCTCATGCGGCCTTCTTTAATTCAATTACGTTCGTTGGAATATCCCAGCGCAGACAAACCGGCTCTTTTTCATTCCGGCAAGTTACAAGCAGCGCTTCACGGGTACGCTCAATACTCAACACATCGAACTTCACAATCGGTGTAGCCGGACGCACTACCACGAAACCATTTGCCCGTAAACTCTTCGTAAAATCGGTTGACGACGCAGCTTTCAAATCAAAATACGAGCAAATATTTTGAAACTCTTTAAAGCTCAACTGCTCCGCCACTTGTTTCGCCGTCAGCATACTATGCCGCGCCCAGTTCCTTCTGCTCGTTCGGATCGGGAATCGCCACCTGTATCTGCCGATTCTTGCAGCCCCCGTGTCCAGCGAAGCGGTCATGGGCGTTACCGACAATGGTAAAGACACGGTACAGGTAGCGCTGTTCATCTTCGTGTTTTAGGCGAGGACGGATATTTTCCACGGGTACGTCTTTGGCTCGGCACACGGGGCAAGAGAAGAAAGCGATCACAGCAACGTAACTCCTAAAGTACGCCCTGTAATTGCGTAAAGATTATTGCTGCGAATGTAGTCTACATCCGCATGACGCAAGCCTTCCAGCTCAATTTCTCCCGGCATATCACGGTAGTCTGAGGCGGCCCACTCCTTCGCTAAAACAGTGTTTATCTGCATCATCTCCTCAGCAGCCGAAGCAGCATTTATTAAAACCACCTTCATACCGTCCCTCCCACGTAAGTAATCGTAATTGGCTCGCCGTTCGCCCCGTTCAGCACATCCATCAACACGGCAAATGCAGCACGGGAACCCCCAACCCAATCCGTACTCCGCGTCTGGCCCACCACCGTACAACCTTCGGTATCCGCTGGATCGTTACCGGGATGGACTTCAATTTCGGTAAAGTCTGGGACATCCTGAATGTGTGGTGTAAGCACCCCGAACCGCGCCGACATTTGCAGCACCACCGCGTAAGTTCCAGCCGAAATACAATAAGGCTTGCCCTGCGAGCGATCGCTGCGCGGCTCTAACGTATAACACTCGAACATTCCATTCACCGACAGCTCACCCGTGGTGGACTGGTCGGTAAACGTGTCGCGTTGGACCACGATGTTCACGCTGCGCTTAACCTCCAACTCGCACATTCCGTCTTCAGCACGTAGCGCACATTGTCCGGCCCGTCGTCCTTTACCTTTACCGGCTTTTCTTCCCCGCGAGCGCTGGCCTTTACGTCCCACACGTAAGTTTGAATCTGCTTAATGGTTTCGCCCACGTGATTATGGAACGGCGAGCCACCATCGTACATATAGTCTTCGGGAGGACGCTTAAACCGCACCCGGCCCAAGGCCATCAATGTAGCGACGGTCTTTATGCCGTCCAGCACTTCGTTATCCGCATCGCAGTGCCAAATGCCCGCCTGCGTAAGCTCAGCGTCGAAGCTAGCGCACTCCGGGGGAAGAATTACTTTCGCGCCCGTCTTAATCGACTTTAAAAACTGCTCCAGGTCTTCCCGGTACTGGCGGTCAGTTTTCTGCCGCATGGTAACGTGGGAATCCCACCAGTACTCGCGGTCAAACCAGAAGTTCGTGCCGTCGTCGTAGCAGTCCAGGTACACCTGCACGTGGTCTACACCACAATCCACGCCCACGTAGCGGGCTACGATATGCCCCGAGGCTTTCATCTTATCGTCGAACACCTTACCCGGCTTGCCGTTCCGCATGGTCCAGGGCTTATCGTCATACAGCAAGTCCTCCGACCATACGTCTTTATAGATCGCGCCTTCGCCCGTTACCCACAAGCCCAACACGAAGCGCTGGTGGTAGAGCGAACCGGGTGGGTACACGGCTTCCAGGTTCTTCTTATAATCTTTGGGCAGGTTGGGGTTGTCTTCCAACTCAAAATGTTCCGACCATAGCCGTCCGCTCTTACGCAGTTCTTTATTGTCGAGGAAATCGGTCTTGATGTAGTGGAACGGCGTATCGGTATTAGTGGTGGCGTACAGCCGAGCGCCTTCTACCGACATACGGTTGAGCAAAGTAAGCACGAAGCTACGGACCTGAAGCGTAAGCTCATCGCACACAGCCACGCCTACGGTAAGCCCGCGCAGCGTCTTCTCGCTGCCTTCGTCTTTCGCGCCAATTACTAACCACTTACTGCCGAATAGGTCCAATTCCCCGCTCTGACGGTTAAAGCCGTAATTGTCTTTGCCGATAATGTTGAACAGGTCGTTCAGCACGTTACGGTAAATGGTTTCCTTGGTCACGCCCGTAAAAAGTCGCCAGCCTTTTACCGGGTACTTACACAAGGCAATAATCTTCGGGATGCAGCCCCAGGTTTTCGCCGACCGGACGGAGCCTTCTAGTATGTTGAGCCAAGCGTCAGCCTCCGGCGCTCGATACGCGAAGTCGTAGCACTTTTGCCCCAGCGGGAGGAACACGCGGTCGTCTTGAATCACTTCTTCACCGGGCCGTGCTTCATAGCGTCCACAATTTCCTGGAGCCGGTCTTTGTCTTTCGTCTTCAACTCGCCGTCCAGCCCGCGCAACTTCATTAGCAGCTTGAGAGCCTCAATGCGCTTTTCAATACTAAGCTCTTTGGTGTAGCCCGCAACCACGCGCTGCTCGCCGTAACCTTCGCAGTCCTCCACAACTTTAATGCTGCACAAAGCCCGGGCCGTGTACTCATCCAGCATATCCACGGGAAGCAGCCGGCCTTGAGTGTCGTAAAGGCTGCGCTGATCGAAGAAAGCCAGGAAGATAATGAACTGCTCAATTTCAGCATTGGTAGCGGATGTCTTAGGCGGACCGGAGATAAACGGTTTAGGTTTTTCCTGCCGCTCGGCAGCACGGCGCACGGAACTGGGTGCCCAGGGCTTAGTTTCTTCGGGCTGCTTTTTACGAGCCACACCTTAAAATCGCTCCGCCTTCATCCACAGCCGTTCGCGCCGTTCTTTTGCGTCGGTTTCCTGCCCCAGTGGGGGGTAGCTGGTCATAAACAACGGCACGTGGTAATCCGGCGCGTTCAGCACTTCGTGCTTGATTTTTACTGCCAGATTACCACGTAGCCGCTTACGCACTTGGCTCCAGGGTTCCCGCGTAAGCTGAATCAAGGCGTCCCGGTTGGCGGACCACTTTACGGCAAAGTGAGTAAGGGCGAGTAGGGCGAGGGACTTGGAAGCGGAGTGCGGAGGGCAAGGGGGGAGGGTTGTGGTGCCGAAAGGGTAGACCGGGATTCTAGCGCTTGACAATTTCGCGTCCGTATACGGCGCAATCGACTACGGTGGGAAGTATGATAGGCGAACTTACAATCGGTTCGACGTAACAGCGAGCGTTTGTTGCTTGGCGCGGAATGCGAGGAGCCAACTTTTCGCAGCTACAAACCTGCTTTCCGCAATCACCGCAAATAGTAACCGCAGCTTTTCCCATCTCAGCACTCCCGAAGGAGTCAGCAGGCCCGAAACCGCAGGCCACCAAAATTTCCGGGAAACCCACACCGCCTACGTTTTAAGTATACGGGTCCGAGCCGTGGGGCGCTATACCGGGTTATACGGGGCGGTGGGGTAAACGTACGTACGTTTTAGTATTTAAATAATGCGTAACCCCGCGTAAACAGCGGACGAAACGCGCTTTTTGGGTGGGGTAGATTAGGCTGCCGGGAAATGCGTAACTAGTGTTTCGTGTAGTGTTTACGCGGGTAAAGCGAATAAAAGTTACTTAGTTACTTAGTTACTTATTTTAAAAATAAACGGGAGAAGAGGAAAAAACACACTCATTTATAATTAAATATAAAACGCCTAAAATGCGTAACGCGTAACTAGTACCTTGGAAAGCCGCGCCCGGCGCGGGTTTTACCAGTTACGCATTTAGTTACGCTCCTATCCATAATACTTTGCGTTACAAAGCCCGCTTAAACCTGCGTATTTAGCGGCTAAAACCAAGATCCAAAAACGCCCATTTTAGTTACCTATTCGCCTAAGTTACGCAGTTACTTAGTTACCGATTATTTTAGGAATTACCCGACCTTGGCCACTAAGAGCCGAATGCGTAACTTTTGGCTCTGCTTGTGGGATATTTACTTACCGGGCCGTTTAGTATATATTTAAGCGGTTGCGCTTTTTAAGGGGGTTTAAATGGCCGAAGAGCGAACCATCGTGTCCGCCGATCTACCCAAAGAATTGGTAAAGTGGATGGACTTGCGTCTGGCCCAGAAACGGCTCGAAGCCTTGCAGAGCGGCAAAGAGGATTCCGTAATGCCTACGCGTTCCAGTTTTATCCGCGATCTTATTATCAAGGCCAAAAATAACGGCAATAAATAACGGAGCCGAAGTGCATACGATAGACGTTGTGCGTTCGGCTATGTTGCGCAAGATAAAAGACAGCGCCCTGGCCGAGAAGGATTTAAAGCGCTTGAAGTTCCAACCCTACACGGCGGAGTCCATCACCCTCCGCGCCGTCGAGCTGGGCATCCCCTACGTCCGGGAGCCAGGTTTTCTAATCCCGTACTTCGACGCAGCCCAAAAGCCCGTAAACTTTTTCCGCTATCGCTACCTGAAAGAGTTCCTCCCCCGAAACGGCTTCGCCGCGCTTACCGTACCGGACAAAAAAGCGATTAAGTACATGCAGCCCGGTGGTGAAATACCGCACGTGTATTTTTCGCCCCTGTTCGATTGGAAGGACTTTTTTAAGCACCCGCCCGCTAAAGCACCCCTCATCATTACGGAAGGCGAGTTAAAAGCCGCTTGTGGTACTAAATACGGTTTTCCCGTTCTGGGTCTGGGTGGAGTCAGCAGTTTTATGAGTACGAAGAACGGCTTGGACTTGCTACCCGAGCTGGGCGCCATCGACTTTAAGGATCGCGTTGTATACATTGTTTTCGACTCTGACGCCGTGCACAAGCCCGACGTGCTTATTGCCAGTAATATGCTAGCTCGCCGCCTGCTGGCTCGCGAAGCCCACGTGCACGTACAGTGGGTGCCCGAGCTAAACAAGGCTAAGACCGGGCTGGACGACTACATTGTAGCCAGAGGGAAAGAAGCATTTGATAAGCTGGTGAACAGCTCGGAAGAGTGGTCCAAGAGCCGCGCCTTACATGAGTTTAATGACGAAGTAATATTTCTCCGCGAGAGCGACACCATTATGGAGCTGGCGCACCGCTATCGCTGGAAGGCGGCCACGGCGGTAAGCAGCGTTTATAAGAATAAAACGTTTACTTTAAAAGAGACTAAAGGCAAAGAAGTAGTGTTGAAGACCTACAACACCGCTGCGGAGTGGTGGAAGTGGGGAGGACGCTCGGAGCTGGATAGCATTACCTACGTACCCGGTGGGCCGCTGGTAATCGAATCGGCGGATACGAACGGTGCAGTAACGAGGAATTACAATTGCTGGCAGGGCTGGGGAGTGGCCGAGAAGTATGTTTGCAAAGGGTCGATGGAAAACTGGCGGAAGCTTTTAGATTTTATTTTTACCGGTCACAAACCCGAATATCGCAAGTTTTTTGAACAGTGGCTGGCGTACCCCATTCAGTACCCTGGTACCAAACTTTTTTCCGCTGTAAGTATGTGGGGGAAACCGGGGGTGGGTAAATCGCTGATCGGCTATACCATGAAGCGGTTGTACGGTAACAACTTTACCAAAGTGACAGAGCGCGAGCTACATGGCAATTTTAACGAGTGGGCCGAGTACCGGCAGTTTGCGCTAGGGGAAGAGATTACGGGTGGTGACAAGCGTGGGGTGGCGGACTACTTAAAGGACATTATTACCCAGGAAGAACTGCGCATTAACCCCAAGCACATTAAAGCCTATACGCTTCCCGACTGTACCAACTGGTTTTTTACCTCCAACCACCCTGACGCTTTTTTCATAGAGGACGCCGACCGGCGGTTTTTTGTAATTGAGGTGAAGAATTCAGCCTTGGAGCGCAGTTTCTATAAGAAGTATAACGACTGGTTCCGCAGTGATGAGGGCGCGGGAGCGCTGATGTGGTATTTTCGTAACCTTAATCTGGACGGCTTCGACCCTATGGGCCACGCCATGGAAACGGAAAGCAAACGCGAGATGATCAGCGACGGACGCAGCGACGTAGGCAGCTGGTGCGCTATGCTGCGGGAAAACCCCGACGAGGTACTGCGGCTGCCGGGCGGGGAACCGATCCAGCGTAAGCTGTGGACCAGCGGAGAGCTGTACGCGCTGTTCGACCCCACAGGTAAGGGGCGCGTGACGCAGAATGGGCTGGGCCGCGAGCTAAAGCGCGCCGGGTTCCGCAAGGCGCTAGAAGGTGCGCCGCTACGCACGAAATATGGGTTAGTAAAATTGTGGGTGATTCGCAACCCAGGGCCAATTAAAAACCCCAGTATGTTCGCTAAGTTATACGAACAGGAAATGGAAGGAAAATGCTCGTAGCGGCGGATGTAGAACGAATAATGAAGGAAATCCCGAATCTTACCGCCAACGGCATAGAGCCGCTAATTGCGCCTAAGTTCGAAGAAAGTAGAAACGAGCTACGTACTTTTTTACCCCAGGTTCAGTACGTTGCAGCCTGCTTGGAAAAGCACTTCCGCCCCGGCGAGTTGTCTTGCAGCTCTTACGCGCTCAAGCACGAGGTAGAGCGTATCAGCCGGGAGGAAAACGACTACACCTACATAAGCAACGGTGCGTTTATCGCGGGTGCGATACTCTCCGGTTATTCGCCTCGTGTTGACTTAAACTTCATCAACGTGATGTTTAAGATTACGCGGAGGGAGCCGTGATTGACACCGCCGAATACGACCGTTTCCTAGAAGCCGAAGCCCGCTACCACGACCGACCACTGAAGGAGGATATCCCGCAAATAGTTGTAAACCAAGTTGCTCGCAGGCCGCCAGATAAGCACGGCAACCAACCCATATTAAAGTACGATTACTTCCTCCACCCCCGTTTCGGCGTGGTAAAAGCCCTGAACGATGGCGGAACGCTCGTATGCAAATCGCCGGTATGCGAGGCGCTGGACCGGGAGCTGTTCGAGTAAAATTAGCTATTTACGTAACCCGTTAATTTTAGTACCCTATTAAAAGGAAACGCCGATGCCTCTCACCACCAAATCCGAACCCACCCTGTACGCCGTCCTCCAGTCTCCCCCCGGCGCGACCAGGGAGGAACTGCACGAAGCGTACTTAAAACTGGCGTTCGATCTGCGCCACGTAGTAGAAAGCACCACCCCAACCCCAGAAAAGGACGCCCAGCGGTTCCGCGAGATTACCGGGGCGTGGGGGGTGTTAAAGGACAGCAAAGCCCGCAGGCAGTACGACGCCAAGCTGAAGCTGGCAGGTAATCAGTGTACGAATTGCGAAGGTACGGGCCGCAAGTGGACGTTCGCCACCCGGCGTGAGGAGTTGTGTAAAGTCTGCAAGGGAACAGGACAAAAGCAATGAACGCAGAACTGAAGCAGGCGAAGCAGCAGATCAGGCCGTATCTGAGACAGATTTCGGACACGGCATTGTGGCAGTTGTGCGCGATGGCGAAGGATGGGCGGATTGTGTGGGAGTCTGCGTGTAACTGTATCCGAGGCGTCGTGGGTGGATGTTCTAATGACGGCTACTTGGAACAATCATCTGCGGCTGCCTTTATGGCGGAGCACGGGCTGCTCATGTTAGGCGTTCTTACTATTGACTGGGAGAGAGGATCGTACAACCACTATCGCAACCTCCGCCTGCTCCCGATGTGCCGTGCAGAGATGAGACGGCGATCCAGGGTCGCGCAGGCCGATAAAGAGGCGGTTGGAGTTTAAAGGAGGAAGCAAAATGAGTGTACCGTTGAATCAGCAAGACTATGAGCGGTTCAAGAAGCTCGCTGACGCCGTAATGCAGTCTGGCGAAGGCGAGATCAGCATTTACACCAGTCACAACCGGCAGCCGAAAGGCTGCTATGTCTCAATCGAGATGAGGTGCAATTCGTTGGCGTCGGAAAAACTGGAGGAGATCTTTAACTGTGCTCCTCTCCCTGCCGCGCCGCAGCCTGTAATGAAATCGGCAGACGACTATTGAAACTTTCCCTCGCCTCGCGGCGGGCGATCCAGGTTGGCGGTAAAGGAGGAAGCATGCAGCACGACAGGCTTAAAACTACAGAGGCAGTTGTCGCAGAGTGGGGCTATATAGTCTTGCAAGCATGGATGCCACGAAAGAGGGGCGAAATTATAGTCGATGTTGATTTAGGACGGCTACCTCAACCATTTGCCGTGGTTGGAGAGGGAACGAAAGAGGATTTTTTGGCGCAGCGTGCCTTCGTGGATGCCTTAACTGGAAGCAAGCATCCTCTCGATTCTCATCGCCTTGCGCCTTACTTTTACAAGGTTGCGACAGACTGAATTGACTTTCCCTCGCCTCGCGGCGGGCGGACAGGAGGAGGATAAGCATGAAGGTGTTTTGGAACAAAGAGAAGAAATCGCAAGAGGTAGATTCTATTCCAGTAGAGGAGCCGAAGATGTCTCCGATAGAGGAGAATGTTCCTTCCAGTTACGAGGCTAAGCCTGACCTCGGGGCAGATGAATTCGCTGAATATCAGAGAGTGGCCAAGGCTATCGGACTCGACACTCAGGAAGCGTTATTTAATGAGCGTATGCGTCATTGCTGCGTCGTGAACGGATTCCGCATCTACACCGTTTCACAGGTGGATAAGTTTCTGAACCGCAAATTAGGGGTCGGTAAATGGGAGTGGATGGGCCTGCGATTTGAAGATGTAGAGCATCTTGGCGGATGGTATACCACTTCGAGCGAGCCGCGCATCAAATTCAGCAAGAAACAATATGGCCGGAAGATTCCCTTGCCTGTACTGCTGACCGTCCAGCGCGTGCTTGAAGAAGTTCCAGGTGCGCACTTTTATATTTCAGGCATACCGGACGTGGATGACGACCCATTCCTCAGTGTCACGTGCCGGGCAGGTGATCAGTTCATCATTGAGCGATGGGATGAGCCGGATTTCAGAGAGGTTTAGGCTTTCTGCCTGCCTCGCGGCGGGCGGGAGACGTGCGGCGGCCCTCGCAAGAGGCTCCCAGTACGGATTGGTGCTCGCTACAACCATCGCCGCACGGTTAGTCAAGCTCACTGGCGGCTAGAGCCGCAGAAAAGGAAGCGTATGAGGCTAGTAAAGATCGAAGATACGACAGAGCCCGATAGTATATCCAAAGTGGCTACCGCACCGGGGCCGCTCGGAACGAAACAACAACGCCTATCAAGGCAGTGCGAAGATTGCGCGGCACAGATCGGCATAGGAACAAAACTCGCGGGAGAGTACCGAGAGGCTGAAGCTGCCGACCTGATCTATCTGTTTATGCGCGAATTATTCCATGAAGTGACCGGTTCCGTAGCTCCGCCAGAAGCCGAGCGCCAGCAGGAGAAGATATGAATTATTTCGATCCGCCCGACAAGACGCAGAGTGTTTTATCGCAACTGCCTCGCCGTGAGTTTATCGGTAAGGTTCGCCATCGCCTGTTCGTTGACCACGATTGCGAATGGAATGGCGTGGTGCGAGAGATTACGGCTCAACTCGAACGTGATGAAATGGTGAACGCCGATATTGTTTGTGTTCATCTTGCGGAACACTATCGCATCAAGGCGTACTGGGCACGATTTCAAGCAGCGTTGGCCGAGCGGCCACAGCAGGAGGGAAAGTGAGCGACAAGTTGTCTCGCCGCAAGAAGTACGCGGATTATATCGAAAGTATCATCAGTCCTGCGAATTCCAAGTGGGTGACCGATTCGCTCGTGCGAGATAGGCGCGTTGCTCTTTATGGCATCGACATTTGCATCTCGATGGAACTGAGTGGCAAGGTCGAACTGTCGCCGGTTATTCCGTGCTGTGGTCCGCTGCTGCGCCTAGTGAAGAAATATCCAAAGCACACAGCGTTCCGATTCAATCGCAAGTCGCGCAAATGGAGGAGGCTTTTGAAATGACCGACAAACCCAAGGCAGAGCAGCAGGCAAGTGTGATCGACAGGCTGAAGGGGGAGTGGAGAAAGGCGGAGGGGTGCGAGAAATGACCATCGCCGAACAAATCGACTACGCCTTAAACGATAATCGCATTCCGGCGCGGCAGCGGCTGGAGCTGGCGGATAAGCTGCTGACTCAGCTACTAGACCTGGTAGGCGCGTTGCGGCAGGAAGTAAAAAGTGAAGTGCGCGGGTAACCCCGCCTGCCCGTTCCCCCCGCTATTGGGTGGGGAATACTGCCAGGAGCACGAAATAGACCGGCGGATGCCGTTAACGTTGCACGAGATGAGCGGAGAGAGGATACGAATACTGGAAGAAGAGGGGGATTTGTGGCGAGGTTTTAGTCACCCGCCACGAGCAGAACGAGGGAGAGGAAGGCCAAAATTGATCGAAGAAACGGAAGAAAGTAGGCAGCGCAGAGCGCGAGCGAATACGTATTGTATGGTACGCTTACCGGAAGGCCGGTTGTGCCAGAATCCAATTCCACTGACCGAAACAATTTGCGAAGCCTGTAAAGAACGTTTGCTGCCCACACGAAAGGACGAAGATGCTGCTAAGTTATAACGAACTGGTGGAACTGGTTGCCGGTGGCACCATTATCAATTGCCCGCTGGAACTTGTAAACGGTGCAAGCGTCGATGTAACGTTGTCGGAAAAAATCTACACGGAAATGCACCTTTACAACACGGTAGACTTCCGCGAGCGTCAGCCGTTGAAGATGCGGGAAGAAATTATCACCGAGTTGAACGGCTACCGTATCGAACCGGGAGAGTTTATCCTGGCGGCAACACAGCAGCTGTTTAATCTGCCGAGCGATATTGCCGCTGAGTTTAAACTTAAAAGCTCCACGGCAAGAGTAGGCTTAAACCATTTATCGAGCGGGTGGGCGGACCCCACATGGCACGGCTCCGCGTTGACTTTGGAGTTCCACAACACCACGCGGTTTACGTCGATTCGGGTACGCCCCGGCGACCGGATAGGGCAGGTGGTGTTTTTCCGTTGCGCTCCTGTACCCGAGGAATACGCTTACGCCAAGCGCGGGCGCTACAACCGGGATGTTACGGCGCAGCCGATTAAGCCTTAAAATTAGGTATTTAAAATTACCCGGTTTTAGGTTATAGTAGGTAAACGCGCCAAACGGAGGGCGCTGACGAAATGAAAGTTCTAAGCGGATTGTTGGGAGCCGCCTTGGGAGCGGCTACTATTTTCTTCTTTGTTACGGCGGTACATGCACAGGAAAAACCCAAGCTGGAACAGGTAAAGCCCCTGGACGACAAGGAAAAACTCGCCGTGCGCAGCGCCCAGTTGAAGCTGCAACAGGCGCAATCGGCGCTAATCGCTTCTCCGCAGTACCAGGCGTTTCAGGCCAGGCAGCAGGCGCTCCAGCAGACCGTAGACGCCCTTTACGCCGCCCATAAGGTTACGGTAAAGGAAGTAGCCCTGTGCGACGGTCCCGCGCCGGGAGACTGTGCCAAAGCGCTCGAGGGGGACTTGACGTTACAGCCGGTAGAGAAGGAGAAGAAATGAACCCCGTGGTGGATCGTTTACTAACCGGAGTCAGCCTCCTAGCCGCCATCAGCTTCCAGCACGCGCTAAAGCAGGGCGAACCGCTGATTGTGGAGCACCTTACGGACGATCTTCTTGCGCCCGCCTACATCCTCGCCAACGTCGCCCGCGACTTTAACACTCCACTGGTGGACGACTACGCGCTGTTGCGCAAGCGCACGGACGAGGAGCTGGACGCGCCCCCGGCGCTGGTAGCGGACCTGCTGGCGGGCGCGGGGTTTAGCGACACCCCGCGTACGTACCCGGAAGCCGCTCACGCGAACTGCTCCGCTGACGAAGTACATATCGAATACCTACCCGTGGGCGCGACATTTTATTTTGACTGTGGCGGCGGTAAGACGCGGCGCGGAACTTTAATCAGCAAAACCGCCAGCCGCGCCGTGGTAGAGTGGCAGGGCAAAGCGGAGTCCCGAACGTTCCACGACAATAGGAACGACAAGGACGTAACGATTACCAGCGCGGGCAATTACCGCCAGGGTTGCGCCCTGGACTGCCCCGTAACCCCGATTCACCGCGTTATCGCCCCGGAGGACCGGACGTGGGCAGTCAATGCGTTTAAAGAGATGGTAGGGACGTTCGACGAACCGAAGAAAGGAAAACGGAAATGACTTCGCCTGTCCTCCAGCAATTTGTTTATCCGCAACCTTTAGAACTCGCCACGACCAGTTACCTTTCTCAGTTTGTACACGTAGGCTGCGGCGGCTCCCCTCGGCCAATCCCTAGCCACCGCGAGCTGGGCTGCACCAACTGTAACCGGCTGTGGCCGTGGGAGCATACGCTGGGCGTGGCCGTGGCGGAGTCGGGTTTCGTATCGGCGGTGGTGGCGTGAAATCCTTTAAGCAGCGCCTAGCCGTAGTCGCCGCCCGCCCCGTCCCCGTAGAGGGAGCGCCGTTAGCGGAGCTGCTACAAGAATCGGTAAAGCAAGCCAAATCCGGTAAGCGCCCTAAGACCACCACGGCGATCCTGGGAAAAGGCGTAGCCGTGCAAATGACAGCGGAAGGCGAGTTCGTACTCCCCGAAGACGAAGGGCTTTGCGCGGACCTGCTTTACCGCGCCCGCAATCGCAGGCTCGAAATTGAACGGGAAGCCGAGCGCGTAGCCAAGCTGGAGTCCCTGCTAAAGCAGCATTTTATCGAAACGCTTTCTGCGAACTCCACCGGGCTGGCGGGCCGCGAGGCGCTGGTAAAAGTGGAACCCAAGTCGGTGCCGCAGATTGGCGACTTTATGAAGCTGTGGCGCTACGCGGTAAAGCATAACGCGCCAGAGCTGTTCCAAAGGCGGTTAAATGAAACGTCGGCGAACGAAAGGCTGGACGACCCCAAGCAGGCCAAGAAGTTCCTGGCGGAGTCGGGCGTGACGATTTTTCACGCGAAGAAGGTGTCGTGCACAAAACTTTAGCTTGCCTCCGTTGTTTCGTCGCCTACCCGTGCTGGGTAGTTTGTCTGTTCGCGGGCCAATGCCTGGAGTGTAGGGCGCGGCTGGAAGAAATTTGCGAGGAGGTGTTGATTGGACAACAATAGGAAACATGCAGGTTGGCCGTTGGAGCCGCCCGAAAGCAACTTGTCTTTAAAAGGAAGTGAAGTAACCGCCAAGAAAGTTTTTCCACCTGTGGAGTGGTGGGAGGAAGATAAGTGGTGGATTTGGTGGTTGCGAGTTATTTGCCGCTGGCTTTGGCGCTCTCCAATACTCCGGGCGCGATGGGCAAAACGTCCTTACTACGGGCCGTTGTGGGACGTTAAGGAAGGTTTCTTTTGGCAGCGTTGGATTTTTTCGCGCCGCTTTGTGCGGCGAGTTTGGGAAATAGGAAGCTATCAGGTGCAGGCAGCTAAACATTTTGAACGTGTGTCAGCCGCTTACCACCGTACTTCTATTGTTGGCGAGGACGCGCCGCTAAATGGCTTTGACGAGCACGGAAGAAAGCTGTAACAGTATTTTAAATCCAAAGGAGGTCGCTATGGCGACTAAAGAAGTAGTGGTAAAGCAGGCAGTCATTTCCGCTCCGAAGTTTGGGCGGGCAACGTTTGAACTAGTGGGAAGCGAAGTGCTGGTGGTTCATCGCTTTTCCGCCAAAACGAAAGCTCAGATGAAACAGAAAATGGAGCTAGGTAACGCTGGAGGTAACCGGAAGAACCGAGAAGCTAAGGCGACGGACGACTTATATAACGAAGCTCGTTACGTTAGCGCAGAAGGATGGGATGGATTCCACGCCGGAGCGCTGCGGGCGGCGTTAATTTCGGCCTGTCGTCTGGTAGGCTTTAAGATGACCTTGGCCAAATTATCCATATTCGTGGAGGCTGATGGTCACGACGCCCAGGAACCGCAAATTCCTCTTATTCGTATTTACGGTAAATCCGTAAAGCAAGAGGACATGGCCCGCGTTGAGACGGGGCAGCCTTACGTCACCGTCCGCGCCGCCTACCACGGTTGGATTGCGCGCCCAGTTATTCGCTGGGACACAAACCAGTTTACGCTAGAAGACGTAGCGAACCTGCTTACCCGTGTAGGGTTGCAAGTAGGTTTAGGCGAAGGCCGTCCCGACAGTAAGAACAGTGCGGGAATGGGTTGGGGGCTGTTTGAGCTGGGTAAAGCCCAGGAAAGGAAGGCCGCGTGAAAAAGGATTTGGTAAAACAAGAGCTGTTGCGCATCGCTAAGGAACATGGCGGCGAATTGCGGGCGGAAGTGGTGGTGGATGCGGCGAAGAGCAAAACTTCGCCGCTCCACGATAAGTTTACCTGGGACGACAGTGAAGCGGCAAAAGAGTATCGGCTGTGGCAGGCTCGTCAGCTTATTGTAAGTGTACGAGTTGAGTACGTTGGCGGCGAAGTGCAGGAAATTGGACAGGTGTTTGTAAGCCTGACGCCGGACCGTGTTAAGGAAGGAGGAGGCTACCGCGTGCTGAGCGAGGTAATGACCAACAGCACTCGCCGTCAGCAGTTGTTGGAAGATGCTTACGCGGAGATGGAGCGTTTTCGTCAGAAGTACGCCGTGTTAAAAGAGCTGGCTGAAGTATTTACTGCGATGCGGAAAGTAACAGGTCGTAAGAAAGCAGCGTAGCAGGGAACGGGCACGGACTGTTGGGGTTTAGCTGAACCAGGTGCGGCGGGGTCAGGTTTTGCAGGCAAGGATAGGTCCGTTGGGGTGTGGTTCGATATGGTCGGGTTTTGCAGGCGTGGAACAGAATGGTGCGGAACAGCTGGGATTGCTGCGGTTTCGCAGGCACGGTGTGGAGAGTTCTGGGCGAGGTTTGTTCAGTTTTGGCAAGAACTTGGCAGGCACTAGACTCCTTTTACTTGGCGTGGATGAGCAGGTAAGTCGCGGACTGGTTTAGCAAGAAAAGGCTGGGTGTCGCTTTGCAGGCGAGGCTAGCATAGGTGTAGTTGGGTAAGGCGCGGAAGGTTTGGGCGAGGACTAGTAGGCTTTGCAGGCTGGGCGCTGAGTGGCGGCGGTAAGAAAAGGTTAGGCATGGTTTTGCAGGCGAGGCTGGCATAGGTGTGGTAGGTATTCGGCACGTTTTTGCAGGTTCGGCTTGGAGGAGCAGGTTTCAAAATGATTCTGAATACGGAAAAAGTAGAAGCGTACCATCCCGGCGTGTAACGCGCCGCTGGAAGAAATTTGCGTAGAGGAGTTAGTGTGCGGCGAGTACTAAAGACACCCCGCGTCTACGCTGTCCGGGTTACTTTCAAGACCGGAAAGATTGTAGACAAAATGCTGGGGATAGCTTTTACCGTTGCGCAGCGGCAAAAGTATTACGACTGGTTCCAGAACTACCGCTGGCAGGAACGCCACGGAAACGATCTTGCAGACGTAAAATTCTATAGTGAGAAAATAGGAGAAAACTGAAATGCCAAAACCGCCACAGAAGAAAGACGCGCTTGTAAAATGGAAAGAACGTCTTGCTAACGCCGCCGCCAGCGCCACTAAGGTTGTTGCCCAGGTGGGGGGTGGAGGAAACTTCATCTCTCTCAAGTCCGGTGTACTTTCCTACCAAAAGGCGATTATCCCAGAAAACAAAATGCGGGTAATCGTGCTGGCCCAGCTGCTGGAAAACCAATATTACGACCAGCCCTTCGAGGAAGGCTCCCCCGCTTCCCCAGCGTGCTACGCCTACGGCACTACCGACCGTAAGACCATGAAGCCCGACCCGGAGCAGGTAGAGCACCCGGTAAGCGATAAATGCGACGGCTGCGAAAATAAAGAATTCGGCACTGCCGACCGGGGTAAGGGCAAAGCGTGCGCCGACGTAATGCGGTTAGCGATGATCACGGAAGGCGACCTGGGCGAGCTGGAAACCGCCGAAATCGCTTATATGAAGATTCCGTACTTCACCACGTTGGAGTGGGCCGGGTATGTGCGGCAGCTGAGCGACGTACATCACATTTCCCCGGTGGGTGGTACGGACGCGGACGGCGCGGTGCCTCCGGGGTTTATCACCCAGTTGGAAGTAGTGCCGGACAAGAAAAGCCAGTTTCGCGTAAAGTTCAAGATGGTAGAAAAAATCGAGTTCGACGAAAAGAGCTTTACGGAGCTAGCGGCGCGGACGGCGGAAGCGCTGAAGTCGATTGCGTTTCCGTATCCGCGTTTTGATACCGTGAAAGAACAACCTAAGAAAGGAAAAGCGAGGCGCTAAAAATGGAACGAGCGCTGAATAGTATTAACGAAACGCTGAAAGAAGCGGTGCACGAACTGCGCTGGATACGGGAGCTGCTGGAAAAGGCTCCCGTAGGGTTTACAATAAAGGAGACAGCCCTCCCCGATGTCGCGGGTAAGAATTACCCGTGGAGGCCGGTGCCTAATTTAACCCCGACTCAAGAAAAGGAGTTTAAATTTCCCACCAAAGAAGCGTCTGCCTTGTTTAAAGCCTCGGCAGATTTATCCACAGCTATTCAAGAACGACTCAAAGGAGAACACATGACACTCGCAAAAGCAACCGCAGACCTGCAAATTCTCGACGACGGCAAGGGCGTACTATTTACGCTTACCCCCGTGAACCGCGCCGGAGCGCCGGAGCCGCTCCCTTCGGGCATTACCGTTACCGGCACCAGCAGCGCCCCGGCGTCGCTGGCCAACCCCATCCCCGATCCGGGCGACCCCAACGCTACGCCGCCACGCCCGCCCGACACCACGGGGCTGGTATTCCTCAGCACCGTACCGCAACCGCCCGTGGACGCCGTGAGCGTGGTGGTAACGTTTACCGCTCCGTTTGGCAGCACGGCGGCCAACCCGGTGGACGTAACGGCGGACGACTCGCCGGTGGGCTTTACCATTACGGAGAGTGCGTTGTAAGAAAGGCGCGGAGTAACTTCCGCGTGCGGTTGACGTACCGTCGCTAGCCCCGAGCGGTAGCGCAATGGCAAGGTAGAGGCGGATTGGACCCGTTGGGCCAACGGTTTAAAGTCTTTCCGTGAGTAACTTGCTTTAGAGTTTCGGGGAGATAGTACCGCGCTATCACGTCAATCGCACGGGGAGGTTAGTCCTCTCCAACAGGAAGCCTAGACCCGGTAATCAAATCCGATAAAGGAACCCGCATAGGCTCAGGAACCTATAAGGCTAGGCCGCTCCGCCCTTGGGAAAGGAATTATAAATGGGAGAAATGCAAATCTCTGACAGTGCTTATGCTTCTGCCGATGCAAATAGAGCGATGCGGCATTCTACGGCTTTACAAGAAGCAGTAGCAAAGCTGGGCAGTATAATCGCACAGTTGGAAAAACGTATAGCTATTTTGGAAAGCCAAGAAGATGCAAGACATGCAAAAGAATTGCTGGAGGTGAGATGACCTGGACCGAACTGAACACTGCGCTCCGCAATATGCGCACGGAGGCGGAAGTGCATAAGCTGTATGACGAACAGCGGTTGGCGGGTTGTTCGCAGCGCTTTGCCCACCGCATTTGGAGCCGCCTTACGGTGCTGCGTAAAAAGCGCGAACGGGCGGAAATTGACGCGGCTTATAAAGGGCCGCGTAGGAAGAAAGGAGTGCTTAATGCGCGTATTCGATAAGCAGCGACGTATTCCTTTGTATAAAGAAAATGAGCTTTCTACGTTCAACGAAGAGTTGAACTATTATCGAGAGTACAATCAATTTCCAGTAACGCTTTTCGGAAAACCTATCATCAACATATATAAGAATATCAATGTACAGGCAGTAGTTACTCGTCGGTGCAACTACCGCTGCGGGTTCTGCATAGAAAATGACGATTTGCTAGAAAACACAGTAAAGGAAATACCTTCCAGTGAATTGTTAGGTGAAGTTTTGCGACAGTACGCTGAACAAGGCGTAAAACCGCACGTATCTATTACGGGCGGCGAGCCTACTCTTTTTCCTGGCAGGTTGCGCGACATCATAGCTGTGTGCAATTCTCATGGCGTAAAGCGATTGAATATAAACACTAACGGCACTAAGCTGGCCGCAATCGCAGACCTGAATGGTTTTCTAGTAAATCTTTCTCGTCATCACTATCAAAGAAGCAAAATTGAAGAAATTTTCGAGCATACTTGTGAGGACGTCCCGCTACTACCTAAGAAAACAGTAATGCAATGCGTACTATTGGCGGGTTACGTAGACAATTTACATGTAGTAAAACAGTATATGAGTCATTACATTTCGCAGGGTGCCGTGGGATTTTCGTTTCGAGGACTAAGCGCTCTCGATAGTTTTAAGGAATACAGCCGAGAAACTAGCTGGACGGCAGCGCATGAGGTAGATGTTTTTGCCTTCGCAAATGCTGTAGCCGCTGACCCAGAATTTGAGTTTGTGCAACAGAAGATTGGAGATCACTACTGGTTTGAAATTTATAAATATAAAGGTTTTCCGATGCGCGTAACCTACAGCAATTTCTCTTGGCTGCGAGACGTAGAGACAAAAGAGCGTTCAAAAGGTGAGTGGTTTAGCCGAGTAACGGTTGTATCACCATTTAACAAAGTGTACGCAGGATGGACTTACGACATCAACGAAGTTTATTCTAAGCCCGAATTGGTGACCCTTCCGTGACAGCCATCACTATACGCACGCCGCGCCCTCCGGCTCCGCCCTCTAAGCTGGCAATCTTAGGACCGGTCATAAAAAAGCCCTACCAGGAGCAACTTGCTCTTGGTATCCCCCAGCGCTTTGCCCACCGCATTTGGAGCCGCCTTACGGTGCTGCGTAAAAAGCGCGAACGGGCGGAAATTGACGCGGTATACAAAGGGCCGCGTAGAAAGAAGGCGACAACGGCATGACCGAAACGCCACAGCAACGTTATGAGCGTAGACTGCGCGAAGAAGTAGAAGCACCTTTAAACGCAGCTACTGAGCTAGCGGAAAACAAGTCTAAAGAAATTAAAACCGAGTTAGAAGCCGCTCAGAAAGTTTGTTCCCCGCATAAAGACGACGGCGGAATGTTTTACGGTTTCTGCAAACTTTGCGGGAAGGATTTGGGATGACCTACAACGACGGTTACGGACGCGAGTTCCCTACACAGCGGCTGGCGCGGATAAGCGAGCTGGCAGACCTGTACCCGCCCACGGCGCGGGTGGATCAGGACGAGCTCATTCTGTTAGACGACGATATGCAGAAGATTGCCCGCTTGTATCAGATTCCAATTCGTTACCTTTTCAACGGGCCGTTCGAGGCTTCCAGTATATGCTTGATGGCGCGATTAGCTGGACAAATATGACCGCCATTACCATACGCACGCCCGCTCCCAAAGCCCCGCCGATGGCTACGCCTAAGTTCGCCCGGAGCGGTCCTGTCTTTAAAGACCCCACCCCGCCTTGCATCGTAATCGACGCGGAAACCGAAGCTATTGGGCCGCGCCCGCTGGCGTACCCGCCCAGGCCGGTAGGCTTTAGCATTCAACACCCTGGCAACCGCAAGCCAAAGTACTACGCCTGGGGCCACCCTACGGAAAACAACTGCTCTCGGCGAGACGCGGAGCGCGTACTGCAAGCCGCGTGGAAAAGTAAGTATCCTCTGCTGATGCAAAACGCAAAATTCGATTTGGATGTTTTCGAAACGCACTTCAGCATGCCCCGGTTGCCGTGGGAGCGTATCCACGACACATTATTCTTGCTGTTCCTCCACGACCCCCACAGCCGCAGTCTCAGTTTAAAACCCGCTGCCGAAAGCCTGCTAGGTTTACCCCCCGAGGAGCAGGACGCGGTACGGGACTGGCTGGTAACCCAGCGCATTGTAAAGAAGTCGCAAAGCGACTACGGCGCGTATATTGCCAAGGCTCCGGGCAAACTGGTAGGCGAATACGCTAACGGCGATGCGCTACGCACGAAAAAACTATTTGAAAAACTTTACCCGGAAATCAGTCAGCGCGGTATGCGCAAGGCTTACCAGCGAGAACTCCAACTGCTCCCCATTTTGCTGGATACGGAACGCCAGGGTATCCGCTGCGATTTACGGCGCATGGAAAAAGATTTTAAAGCCTGCCAGCAGGCGTTAGAGCGGGCCGATATTTGGCTGCGCAAAAAGCTACACGCGCCAGAGCTAAACCTGGATGCGGACAAAGACGTAAGCGAAGTGCTAGACCGCGAAGGCGTGGTAACCGACTGGACGTGGACTAAAGGCGGGAACGGGCGCAAACCCCAGCGCAGTATCAGCAAAAAGAATCTTACGATTTCCATGTTCCACAACCAACAGGTGGCTTTAGTTTATGCTTACCGGGTACGGATGAGCACCTGCCTAAACATGTATATGGAAAACTGGCTGAACATGGCGCGAGATTCGGGCGGTACGATTTACGCGCAATTGAACCAGGTGCGGCAGGCTCACGGTAACGACGGCTTTGCGGGAGCGCGAACGGGTCGGTTGTCCGCCAGCTTATTTATGAATGTGCCCAAGAACTTCGAGGATAAAGACGACGGCTACAAGCACCCGGCTTTCCTAAAAGATTTACCCCCGTTACCGCTGATGCGGCGTTATGTTTTACCAGACAAGGGCGGAGTATTCTGCCACCGAGATTACAATCAGCAAGAGCTTCGCGGACTCGGTCATTTTGAAGGCGGCGGGCTAATGCGGAATTACCAAGAGCGCCCTTACCGGAACCCGGACGGCAGTATGCGCTTCGACATTCACACAGTCGTCCAAAACGGTATTCATAAGGTAGCGGGATTCTTACTGAGCCGCTCAGGAACTAAGATCGTAAATTTCAGTGATATTTACGGCAAAGGAGAAACCAACCTAGCCCTTAGTTTAGGCGTGGACACACCCACTGTGAAGTTGATTAAGCAGGCTAAGAACCAGCTGATGCCGGGAGTGGCGGAGTTAACGCAGGCGATTCGCGTATGGGGGCAGCGCGGCCAACCAATTCGCACCTGGGGTGGGCGAGAGTATTTTGCGGAAACGCCGAAGTACGTGGACAAGTACAAGCGTGTGATGGACTTCTTTTATAAGCTGCTCAATTACGAAATCCAGGGTTCCAGCGCTGACGTTACGAAGGAAGCCCTGGTGCGTTACCATAACCACCCCAAAAAGCAGGCGCGGTTTTTGGTGGCGGTTCACGACGAAATTAACGTCAGCGCCCCCCGGCAGCGGGTGCGGGAGGAAATGGCAATTTTACGAGAAAGCATGGAGAGTATCGAAATGGACGTGCCTATGTTGAGCGACGGCAAGACTGGACCAAACTGGGCCGAACTTAAAAAGTTTTGGAACGCGGACGAAGCAAAGGAGATCGTTTAGCGGCGGGGAAAAATTGGGGGACTCTTGAAAAATTTAAAGATTGAGAAGAGCGACAGAAAGGAAGCGCAAATGTCGATACCAAGTGAAGTACAAACGGAGCACGTAAAAGCGCTCGTCAACCGGGAAAATGCGATAGCGGCATTTTTCAAGGCATTGGCACTCTTGATCATGGCTGGAACCGAGATGATGAAGAACGAGGCTGCTCGAAGAAAGGCCAACTGATGCCGACTGCGAAGCTCGTACAGATAGAGAGCTGGAGCTACAGCAAGGTTCAAGTTTACGAGACTTGTCCACGTCAGGCCAAGCATAAGTACATCGACAAGCTCCCCGAACCGGGAGAAAAGTCCCCGGCCTTACAACACGGCACCCGCGTCCACGCTTTAGCCGCCGCGTGGGTTACCAAAAAGCTCCCCGACTTTACCGCGTGGGACGGCAAAGAACTGCTCCAGTACAAGGACGAGTTGGAGCGCGTAATAAAGAGCAAAAAGATACCCGAGGAGCTGGAGCGGTTTGAGAAAGAGTTCCGCGTGCTGATTAAGGCGAAAGCCCAGTGCGAAGAAATGTGGAACTTCGACCGACAGTGGAATTTAATGGGTAAGGCGTACAACCCGCGTATCTGGCTGCGGGTAAAGGTGGACAGCCACTTTATTGACGCCAAGAAGATCGTCCATATTATCGACTACAAAACTGGCAAGGAAAAGGCGGACCATGCCGAGCAACGGTCTATCTACGCACTAGCAGCGTTCGTTTATTACCCTGACGCGCTAGGCTGTACGGCCCAACACTGGTATTTGGACGCCGGCGTGATGACTCCGGGCGCTTGGGATGCGAAGGCGCTGGAAACGCTCAAGAAAGAATGGGGTAAGAAAACCACGGCGTTGTTAAGTGATACGTCGTTTCGGGCAACGCCTAGTCCCAGCGCGTGCCGGTGGTGTGCGTTCCGTAAAGACCGGGGCGGGCCGTGTGGGGAGTTTGTATGAAAAATTTTCACGTATACCAACCTAAGGAGTACTCTATGGCTAAAAGAAAAGAAAATTTTATATTTTCTGCTCAACCTGGATTTAGATTGTTGGATTTAACTTATGACAGGACTTTAGATGTTTTTGAAGAGAGTGATCGAGGCCCTATTTTGGCGTGGACGCTTACCAAAAATATATTTGAAGACGGCCACTACAATTTTATGGAGTGCGAGCCTGTTGCTCTAGATGGTCCTGTAGAAATCGAAAAAATACCGACAAACACTTTACTTGTAGTAATTCTACCGGACGGTAACTACCATGTGCCTTATATTGGCAGTGGCTTGACCCTAGAAGAAATTAAACGTAATTTGAAAAACGAAGTGAAAAATACAAAGGCATGTCGCAGCTAGAAAGTAGCATAGAGCGCCGGGTAAAGCAGTGGGCGGACGCTCATGGAATCCTAAACTGCAAATTTACGCCGGTTGGAACTCGCGGCTATCCCGACAGGATGTTTTTTGTACCGGGAGGTTTTCCGCTCCTACTTGAATTTAAAAAAGAAGGCGAAACGCCTACCAAGTTGCAAGCGTATATTATCGGTAAGTTGAAAGAGAATGGTTACGATGCCCGTTGGACTGACAATTCGGAAACCGCAATCGGCTGGCTCCGCGAAGCACTGGACACCGCGAAAAGAGCAGCTCAAGGCCGTGGAGCACCTGCTAAAAAGGCACGAGGCGGGAATCTTCGGGGAGCCGGGAGTCGGTAAGACCAGCATATTCCTGGCCGCGATAAAGATACTGCTGGAAAACAAACTCGCCCGCCGAGTACTCCTGGTCGCGCCCCTCCGCGTTTGTTACCAGGTTTGGCCCGCCGAAATCCACGAGTGGATAGAGTTTAACAAACTCACTTACCACATCCTCCACGACAAAGGTAAAACTGACTTTGCGTTAGACCAAGACGGGCAGATTTTTATTATGAACCCCGATGGCCTACCCTGGTTGATGCAGGGGGATCGCTTTAAGCGCCTCGGGGCGGACGTGCTGGTAATCGACGAGTCTAGCAAATTCAAGGGCTGGACTACGCTGCGAATGAAGCTACTGAAACCCAAGCTCGCCAGCTTTAAGCGCCGGTATATTGGTACGGGATCGCCCGCGCCAAAGAGCTACCTCGATTTGTTCCCTCAAATGTTTTGCTGTGACCGGGGTGCGGCGCTGGGACAGTATATATCCCATTTCCGGCAAGCGTATTTTTTCAATCCCGACCGCATGGGGTGGAGTTGGCTGCCGCAGAAGGGCGCGGAAGAAGCGATTCAAAAACTTATCAAACCTTACATCCTTCGCATGGAAAATAAAGACCTGCCCACGGTACAGGAAAACGTAATACGGGTGGAGCTACCAGAAGCCGCTCGCAAGGTGTACGACGAATTGGAGGAAGAGTTTATAACGAAGCTGAAAAATGGCGAAATGGTAACCGCCGTAAGCGCGGGAACGGCCAGCATGAAACTGTGCCAAATTGCGAACGGATCGCTGTATTTTGAAAAAGATTTTACCCGCAAAGTAGCTACGCTCCACGACGCCAAGCTGGACGCGCTAAAAGATTTGCGCGACGAACTACAAGGTCAACAGCTCCTTATTCTTTATGAGTTTCAGCATGACTTGTTTCGCATTGCCAAGACGTTGTTCCCTAAACTGAAGCTGGTGGACGTACCTTATATTGGGGGCGGTGTAACGCCGAAGCGCAGCGCGGAACTAGAGGCGCAGTGGAATGCGGGGGAGCTTACCGATTTATTAGGGCACCCCGCCGCGATGGGCCACGGTCTGAACCTCCAGAAATCCGGCTGCCGTCATATTTGCTGGTATGGAATTAACTGGGACTGGGAGCTGGTGGACCAAACCATCCGGCGTATCCGCCGCCCCGGCAACCCCCACGCGGACGTGTTTGTTCACTACCTTTGCTGTAAGGGGACGATTGACGAAGCAAAAATCAGGTCGCTGAAAAGCAAGAAGAAAAGCCAAGACCGCTTGCTGGACTCTTTGCTGGAATACGCCCAAACCCGAAAAGCAGTTTGAACATTTATTTTTCGGCCTGTAACTACCTAATTTTACAGTGGCTTACGGGGAGCGATTTTCTAGCCCGATTAGGTAAAACTACCTGGTTACGCTATATTATCTGTATGCGTTACGGTATTCAAGAACGGAAGCAGCGGAAGGCGATGGGGTCAATGTCGCTCGTACGCCCGTAGTCGGAATACTGTAAATACCGCGTATTTTTGACAATTTAGCTAGGCGGGGGCGGCGGCTTTCGAGCAGGCTACCTAGCGTAATAGGCTTAGGCGAGCGCAACTAGTAGCGCCCACGCCACACGAAGAGGGGCGGCGCGAGAGATCGCGCTGCTAATTCACATTTCCGGTCCCAAGTCCGGAATAAAAAAGGAGAACGACAATGCTAAAAACTACGAACTTCACCGAAAAACAAATTGCGAAAATGGGGTTGACGCTGGACGAACTGAACGCGATTAAGTTGGCAGCGTATCACACCTGGCAGGGTATCGGCGCGGACTGCGAAGCCTGTTTGGGAAAGCCGCTAAGTGTACCGGCGATGGTAGAAGTAACGATTGACGCTGACCACATGCTTAGCCACGGCAATCCGCGAGGAAACGGCATGGACCCGGCGCTGTACGGAAAGTTTAAAACGTTGCCGTACAGCACCATGAAGAAAATCGTTCGGGAAGCAATTGCTTAGAAGAGGGGCGGCGCTGAAGAGCGCCGTTAATTCGCTGCCGCAAAGCGGCACTCGGTCCCAAGTCCGAGGCGAATCGGAGACAAAGATGAAAACCTTAGCGCAAATTGAAGACGCTGCAATGACCGATGTACGGAAACTTGACGCAATGCGCGAAAATTTACCCGCATTGTGGAATAGCATGACGGACAAAGAACGCCGGAAACATATTTGCGGCGACTCCTATGCCAGCTTTAAAACCTGGGAAAATCTTACGGAGCAGCAAAAGCGAACCATTGAAGCTCGCGTAAAAAACGCAGCGGACAGCGCCTTTATCGTAGGTGCTTTTGCGAAAGCCTTACGCAAAAATTATTAAAGCGGAGGACGCGGCGGAACAATGCCGCGTAACGCGCCGGACGTTACTTACCGTCCGCCCCGTTCCAAGTCGGGGAGCGTAAAGGAGAACAAAAATGAAAACCATCGATCAGGTTATGGAACTTTTCCCAGAAAGCGTAAAGGAAAACTGGCGGCACCACGAAAACGGAAAAGGCTGGGTGTATACGACGGCGAGCGTAGAGCTGAGTGCTTACGTTGAAGGTATCGTGTCCGACAACGCGCGGGTGTACGGCGACGCGCGGGTGTACGGCGACGCGCGGGTGTACGGCAACGCGCGGGTGTACGGCAACGCGCGGGTGTACGGCAACGCGTGGGTGTACGGCG
>Ga0070766_10000025_pt1 | contig 70708 bp, 50 predicted proteins | sample HubBroMetageWFT6_FD_69782 | JGI IMG/M metagenome (GOLD analysis project Ga0070766, IMG submission 69782) | Warmed and freeze-thawed soil microbial communities from the Hubbard Brook experimental Forest, New Hampshire - Hubbard Brook CCASE Soil... | ecosystem: Environmental > Terrestrial > Soil...
AAGTTGGCCCGTCGTCACCGTGGGAGTCGCGCAAGGAGTCTGCACTGCACAGGCGCGTGCCCAGACGGATCCGCAGTATTTGGGGAGGCGCGATTGTCGCCGCACCCATCTAACGATGTACCGCGCACCGGTGGCTACGAGGTAGGAAAAGGTTGGCGTACCTTGGAGCATGATGTCGTTATGTCCTTAATCCCTAGCACGCAACAAGCAGTGTTACATGTGGGGGACAGAACTCGATATGAGACTTATGGAGCTCACGACTGAGACTTTCGTATAGGGCTTGGCCAGAACTGTAATTCTGGACAGGACCAGCCAGGATGTTTCCGACTGACCTCTGTTGATCACAGTCGGGTTGCAGGATTGCGGTTCTGAGAAACGCCCGCAATCAATCCCTCAAACTAGCTTTCGAACCGGATCGCTACCATCCTCCGAACGTACCCGATTCTTCGGCCGCAGATGGTCGCGCCTGAGATGACTCCTCGTAGGCCTTATGCTGTCGGCTAATCACGTACGCATGAATGTCGTGCGACTGTTCGAGAGTAATCGGGAAGGGCAGCATTCCGTATTGACGCAGAACGCCTCCGATCACGATGCCATCCCACTGGTCATGTCGTTCCTTCGACATGTAAAGGAGATTTGGGACCGAGTGCCTACCGTTGTCGGCTTCATCGCCGTGGCAATACGCACAATGGATTTCGTCGTAAAGTTGCTTTCCGCGCGCGATTTGCGCTGCATTAAGCGATGAATCCGGAGGCTTAGGAATAGTGCGCGTTGACTGGACCGCAGTTGGTAACTGCGCCTGTCCCCCGAGCTTAAACGCAAGCATGCGCGCCGGACCGATTCTCGTCGCGTCGGTTGTCGTGAGGTGAGGAAAGTACGTGGCCATGCTTCCTGAGTTACCTGCTGCCACGAGGACGTACTGTTCATCATCGAGTACCACCGTAACGGGCGCTCCGAGGATTGGACTACCGACTCCTTGCGACCACAAAAGCCGACCCGTGTCGGCCGCGACAGCTTGGAACAATCCATCGCCAGTGCCTTCGAACGCCAGCCCGCCCCCGGTCGCCAGGGTTCCACCGTTGTATGGGATGTTCCGCGCCAGGCGCCAGCGCACCTTTGCGAGTACAGGATCCCACGCTACAAGGTCGCCTACCGGCCGACCGTCCTCCGAGATCATCCTCGTTGTGACTGAACCATCTTTGCCGCGGCACGTCTTGTTTCCAATATTGGTAACGGGCAGATAGACGAGCTTCTCAAGCGGGCTATAGCTCATCGCATGCCAATTGTGCGCGCCCCAACCTCCTGGATAGATCGTGAAACAACTGCCGGGTGACATGTTTTCCGTTAGCGCCTTGGGATTCCAAGTGGGATACGCAGTTTCCGGATCCATCTTGGAGGCCCAATTCACCTTCGTGAGCGACCCGATACGCAGCGGCTTGCCTGTGGCGCGCTCCAGGACGTAGAAGTAGCCATTGTTCGGCGCCGTCATGAGCACCTTATGAGACACGCCCGCAAAAGTCAGATTCGCGAGCATGATATGGAACGTAGCTTGAGACGTTATTTGACGGTGCCAAACGTATTCGCCGGTGCGCGCCTTGACTGCGACGATTGACTCAAGATACAGGTGATCGATACCAGTGAGGTGATGATTCGGGGCCTCGTCCTTTCCATGGGAAGTACCGAAATACAGCAAATCGAGCTCGGGATCGTAGGTGATAGCTTCCCACACCGTTCCACCACCGATTTCTTTGGCTCCTTGCCAGGTCGGTAGCGCTCTCTCAAGCGCTTCACTCTCTTGCGGCCCGCTAACCTTCGGTACGGTGTAGAAGCGCCACAAGCGCTTGCCATTGCTGACATCGTAGGCATCCACGAAGCCGCGCGCTCCCGCCTCAGCTCCGGCACTGCCGCTGAATACCATGCCACCGCCTACGCGTGGCGCACCCGTTTTGTAGTAGTCCCTTGCGTGGTCACAACTCACAACGTCCCATATGAGCCTTCCGGTGTTGGCATCGAGTGCGATGAGTCTGCAGTCGGCCGTGCCCACAATGACCTTGTGCTCCCAAACTGCGACTCCACGGTTGTAGCGGGCGCCGAAGGAGACCATGTAGTTAGCCGCATCGAGCTTTACCTCGGGATCGTACGTCCACTTGACACCTCCCGTCCGGAGATCCAGTGCGTAGACCTTCGACATTGGGGCGCTGATGTAGACCACTCCGTCAACTACAATGGGCGCTGCAACCAGCCCATCCAGAGTCGGAATATCCCGATACCAGGCGAGCCCGAGACTCTTCACGTTAGCTTGATCGATTATCTTGGCTGGACTGAAGCGCTGGTCCTCGAACGTGCGCCCTTGCACCAGCCAGTTGCTCACGTTATCGCCTGCCGCCAGGACCCGCGCTTGCGACACGTCCCCGGCCGCAGGTGTCGGCGGCGGCGCGGCTGGGGCACCGGTCGCAATGAGCAACAACACCGCACTAACCGCGCCGGCCGACACCATGCGACCTACATGTATTCCGAGCATCACGCCCTCCTACGAGCATCGGGACACGAGCCCGGACGAATTGAATGATTCCACAAAGCGTGTGTTTGGCACTTATATCGATTGCGCGGAGCCATTTCGGCAGCGGCACAAGTGGATCGCCACAACAATATATTTTGACTGGGCCGGTTCCAGATCAGAGTCGCGTCTTTACCGTACCAAACGGACCTGCTCCTGACCAAGCGCCGCACTACTGCTTTCTCTTCAGTGCCGCCACAATGGTCTTGAGTTCGGTGTATTCATCAATCACAAACTCACTGTTTTCGCGTCCCCATCCAGACTGCTTGTAGCCGCCAAACGGTAACGCAGGGTCCAATACGGTCGTACAATTTACCCAGACTGTGCCGGCCCGAATACGCTTCGCCATCAGGTGCGCCACCGCGATGTCACTGGTCCAAACGTTTGCAGCCAAGCCGTAAATCGTGTCATTGGCCTCCCTGGCGATTGCTTCGATGTCATTATCGCTAAAGGGGGTTGCCACCAAGACTGGGCCGAATATCTCCTCGCGAACGACCTTCATATCCGAGCTTACGTTCGTGAGGACTGTCGGCCTTATGAAATACCCCTTCTCTCGCACCGAGCCTTGACCGCCCACTACAACACGAGCGCCCTCATTTGAGCCTGACTGAATGTAATCCGAGACGCGCTTATACTGTTCTTGTGAGACCAGTGGCCCCATTTCGGAATCCGTGTTTAGTCCAGGGCCGAGCTTGATGTTCCGCGCTGCAGACGCCACGCCTTCAACCACTTGATCAAATACTTTTTCGTGGGCGTAAAGCCGTGAACCTGCTACGCAGCACTGGCCATGATTGAAGAAGATCGACGTTGACACCCCCGGAATGGCAGCGTTCAGGTCAGCATCGGCAAACACCACAGTCGGCGACTTGCCACCGAGTTCCAGAGTGACCTTTTTGAGATTGCCCGCTGCCGCCCGCACAATGAGTTTTCCGACTTCCGTGGAGCCGGTAAATGCGATCTTATCTACCCCGTTATGGGCGGCCAGTGCTGCTCCCGCAGTCTCGCCGAATCCAGCAAGGATGTTTACCGTCCCGGGCGGAAACCCTGCCTCCTGGATTAATTCTCCTAACCGAAGCCCCGAGAGCGGAGTCTGTTCTGCTAATTTCAAAACGACCGTACACCCGACTGCGAGCGCGGGTGCCAACTTCCAGACTGCCATCAGGAGTGGAAAATTCCAAGGGATGATCGCAGCGACGACGCCAATAGGCTCGCGCAGCGTATAGGCAAGATAACTCCCAGGGATCTCCATCGTCGTGCCACGGACTTTCGTTGCCCATCCTGCGTGGTAACGCAATAAATCCACCGATAATGGTAAGTCTGCGACACGTGCAACCGAAAACGGCTTGCCATTATCGATCGACTCAATTTCGGCAAGCTCGTCGGTGTGTGTTTCGATAAGTTCCGCGAGCTTCCAAAGCATTCGGCCTCGCTCCGATGCAGTCATGCGACTCCAAGGACCTCCTTCAAAGGCTTTCCTTGCCGCTTCGACTGCCCTGTTGACGTCTTCGACATCCGCCTCCGCTACGCGTGCTATCTCGCGTCCATACGCGGGATCGAAGACGGCAAACGTCTTGCCAGAAGCAGCTGGGACCCACTCGCCGCCGATCAGTAGATTCCTTCGACTACCGATGAAATGCTTGGCCGACGTGGTCCACGTTTGTTCTCCAAGCACAGTGTTCATCGCTGTCTCCTATTCGCCGCTTTTTCTGCCAGGGGCGTATCGCGGTCGCTGTGGATTCTGTGGCGAATATCTCAGACCCGCCGTGGGAGAAGGTCACGCGGAATTATATGTGTAACCCCTGTGCAGCAAGCGGCTCCGAAGGTCGCCCCGACACATACGAAAGTCTGATGTCGGGCGATACTAAAGTCTGAGCTGTGTGCCGATGAGGACGGATTCCCTCGACAGATCCCGAGCGTTATAGTGACCAGCAGCTTTTGTCGGTTCGAGGTCTGCTCATGACTCCCGATCAGGTGCTATCTCAGAAGCCGCGTGTGCTTAGTCAGAAACACCGCGAAAGCTATTTCGAGAAGGGCTATCTGCTTGTTGAGAGAGCGGTACCGATGGACTGGATCGAACGAATTCGGGCCGTCACCGCCGAGATGGTCGAGCGAAGTCGCCATTTAAAGGCTTCCGATGCCATATTCGACCTTGAACCGGGCCACACGTCCGAGCATCCACGCCTTCGTCGCCTGTCCAGTCCTGTCGAGCACCACCCGCTTTACTGGGATTTCCTAATCAAATCACCGCTGGGGGACATCGCTGCGGATCTGGTGGGCCCGAATGTGAAGTTTCATCATCAAAAGCTGAATTTCAAGTGGGCGGAAGGTGGCGAAGAGGTGAAGTGGCATCAGGACATCCAATTCTTTCCGCATACGAACTACAACGTGCTGACGATCGGCACGTATATCTATGATTGCGGCGCCGATCAGGGGCCCTTGGGCGTCATTCCAGGCAGTCATGCGGGCCCGCTGTTTAATCAGTACAACGAGCAGGACGAGTGGGTCGGCTGTCTGGCCGAGCGCGACATCGCCACGCTTGATCTTGGCAGCGCAGAGTATCTGGTGGGTCCGGCCGGCTCAATTACGATTCACAATTGCCGGACTGTCCACGGTTCGAAACCGAATCTGTCCGATGTTGGACGACCTCTTCTCTTGAACACACTCTCTTCAGCCGACGCCTTTCCTTATACCTGCAATCCGCTGGCGACTCGCTTCTACGGTCGCTGTATTCGCGGAATGCCAGCGCGCCACTCGCATCACGATCCGCGTCCCTGCCTGATCCCGCCCGATTGGTCGGGAGGTTACACTTCGATCTTCGCTCTGCAGCAGCAGGAAGCGGCGGCGAATCCGAAAAAGGTGCCGACGGCGATAGTGCAGTGAAATTGCAGTCGTCAGCTGCCGCCTCGACAGGTGCGAGGCTCCTGGCGGCGTCTCCACATGGACCTGGCCGCATCGCGCCCTGAGTTTGAGATGACTAAGAGCTGGTCGCTTGTCATTCCGTCCACGCCGTGAACTCGATTGTAGACAAGCTTAGAGAGATCCTCGGTGAGGACGCGGTCCTCGCCGGTACGATGGTCGGCACGCGCGCCACCAATCATTGGGATCCCTCCCCGCTGCAGGCCAAAGCCGTGCTGAGACCGAAGACGACGGCGGAAGTCAGCCACGTCATGCGGATATGCCACGACGCTGGCCAATCGGTAGTGATACACGGTGGCCGAACGGGAGTATGTGGCGGCGATCGATCTACCGTGTTGGACATCGTCCTCGCTCTGGAGCGGATGAACAAAATCGAAGAAATTGATTCCTGGGGAAACACGGCAACGGTGCAAGCGGGTTGCGTTCTGCGCGTTGTGCAGGAGGCCGCGGCGAACGCGGGGTTGTACTTTCCGCTGGATCTGGGCGCACGCGGTTCTTGCACCATTGGAGGCAATGCGGCGACGAACGCAGGAGGCATCAGTGTCCTTCGCTACGGCATGATGCGCGAACAGGTACTGGGCCTAGAGGTGGTGTTGGCGGATGGAACCATCCTGTCTTCGATGAACAGAATGTTAAAGAACAATGCCGGCTATGATCTCAAACAGTTGTTCATCGGCTCGGAAGGAACACTAGGAATTATTACGCGGCTGGTGGTTAGGCTCAGGCAGGAGACGCCGCATGCGGATACGGGTTTCGCGGCGGTATCGACCTTCGAGAAGGTCGCCGAATTGCTCAGCTTCATGGCTCGGAACGTTGCCGGAACGCTAACCAGTTACGAAGTGATGTGGGGCGACTACTTTCGGGCGGTGACAGAGCCGGGCTGGCACCGGCCGCCGCTGGGACGTGAGCATGCCTTCTATATAGTGATGGAAGCCAACGGCGTAGAGCCGGAGGTAGATTCAGCGCGATTCGAGAAGGCACTGCACGCTGCGCTGCAGAACGGGTTGATTGAGGACGTCGTGATTCCGAAGTCTAAACAGGAGCGCGACAAGTGTTGGGCGGTTCGCGAGGATTTCGAGGGAATTTTGCAGTTTAGACCTCAATTTCTGTACGACGTCAGCCTGCCGATCCGCGACATGGCAGTGTACATCGAGAAGGTTAAGTCACGACTTGAACGCCGCTGGCCGGAAAACAGGCTCTACGTGCTCGGGCATATCGGCGACGGCAACCTGCATTTATTTGTGTCTCCAGGCGTCGAAGCGGAGAATTTGCACCGGGAGGTAGACGAGCTCGTATATACGTCGCTGCCGGCGACTGGCGCGTCGATATCCGCGGAGCACGGAATCGGACTTGAGAAGCGCGACTACCTCGGCCTCAGCCGCGGCGCTGAAGAGGTGAAGGTGATGCACGCGATAAAGCGGATGCTAGACCCGAAGAACATACTGAATCCGGGAAAGGTGCTGCTGCTGCCGTAGGTCGTTACGTTGCCCATTCCTCTCCCGGCACACCTGTTCACTATCTGTCGCCTTGTTCATACCATCGCTAGTTGTCACGCCCACTCGGGCATGCGAAGCGGTTGGTTGCGACAGACGACCATGCACGAGATTTGCGGTTGTAAAATGAATCGTGTGGCCTACTAGTCTCTGAATTCTAGATCGGAGACCGCGCGAATGCCGCAAGAGCTGCTCGTCTATCAATCGTTGTGGGCGATGGAACGTCGCCACCCCGATGGACTCGAATGGTCGCTCGATGAAAAATTGAGGATGATTCGCGATGCCGGCTTCGATGGCGCGGGCGTGCGGTTTTTCGATCGCGCTTACGTCAAGGAGGTTACCGGCTTCCTGCGCTCGCACGGCCTGACGTGGCAGGCGCAGTGTTACCCAAAATCGATCGACGATCTGAAGCCGATCATTGAACACGTCCAAGAGTTCGGTGCTGATCACATCAACCTGCAGCCGGACGTTCGACCCTATCGCTTGGAAGACTGCATCCCCTACGTTGAAGGATGGCGTCGGCTCGCTGATGAGGCCGGAATTTCGATGCACATCGAAACACACCGCGATCGGATGACCACGGATCTATTTTTGACACTGCATCTGCTTGACTACTTTCCGAACCTCCGACTTACTGGCGATCTCTCGCATTATCTGCTCGGGCGCGAATTCGCATGGCCTGTTGATGCGGAGAACCACGCCCTCATGCGACGTATCATTGATAACTGTTGGGGGTTCCACGGACGCGTGGCGAGCCGCGAACAAATTCAAATCCAGATCAGTTTCCCCACGCACAAGCATTGGGTTGACCTATTTATGAGCTGGTGGGAGTATGGATTTCGGTCATGGCGCCGTCGTGCTCCTAGGGATGCCACGCTTACTTTTCTGTGCGAGCTCGGACCCAGGGAGTACGCCATGACGGATCGCAATGGATACGAACTCTCCGATCGTTGGCTTGAGGCACGCATGCTTAAAACCATGATCACAGAGCTGTGGGCTCGAATCGAGTCTGAGGACCGCGTTGGGCCAAGTGGTGTGTAGAAGGCGTCCCTGAGGAGCGGGTTTAGTTCGCGCCTTTTTCATTGGACCTATTTGGTGCACGCTAATACCATTCTTATCGCCGACGATCATCCCCTTTATCGGGACGCGTTGCGACATATAGTCGTAGGTTCGTTTCCTGAAGTCGTGATAACCGAAGTGTCTTCACAGGCTCAAGTGCTTCAGGCAGTCGAGGATGATGATTCGTTTGATCTGATATTGCTCGATTTAGCCATTCCTGGCGCATCAAATCTGTCTTGTCTTCAAGCGCTGCGTGAGCGCACACCTCTGACTCCTATTGTAGTCATCTCCGGTAACATTCAAGCACATACGATGCGTGCTGCTTTTAACTGCGGGGCGACGGGCTATCTGCCAAAGTCTGCCCCGAAGGCGATCATTACGAGCGCATTGCAGCTCGTGATGTCGGGTGGCGTCTATGTTCCGCTTGACGCGATGGATTTCTCCACAGAACCGGAATGGCTTGGGCGAATGACGAACAAATCAACTCCGCGGCAAAATTTGCTCACCGCGCGTCAAATGCTCGTTCTGCGTCTCATGGCTCAGGGAAAGGGGAATAAGGAGATCGCCCGGACACTCTCACTCAGTGAGATAACCGTCAAAACACATGTAACGGCAATCTTGAAGAAGCTGCGGGTGGAGAATCGCGTTCAGGCAGCACTGGCGGCGCGAGATCTACTGCAGGACTTGGACGCGACGTGAAGAAGCATCCTTCGGAGTAAGGCCGGCGTCAGCCCCAGCGAGTTTCTGTTCAACCATCGCGCGCAGCTTTGCAAGATTCAGAGGCTTCGTCAACACGGCGAGACCCGAGCGCTTGAGCTGGCGTCGCAGCGCCGGATCAGGGTTGCTGGTAATAACGAACGCGTGGCCCACTTGCTCAAATTCTCGGGAGATATCGTGGATTGCCTGATCTCCCTTCGTTCCATCACCCAGATGATAGTCGGCGATGATCAGGTCTGGAACAAGATCATTCGATGTGAGCAGCACGACTGCTTCCGCGGCGGTACGTGCCGGAACGGCTACACAGTCCCACTTGCGCAAAAGACTAGCCATGCCATCAAGGACATCGCGGCTGTCATCAACGATGACAATCACCTTGCCGCCAAGGCTCCTACGGTTTACAAACTCCTGCGTTGTCGAGCTCGTTCGACGTGGTCGGCGCCCATAGGGGACGATCACGGAAAATACAGACCCACGACTCTGCACTGACTGCACGTGTCGCTCAGCGCCGAGCAAGGTGACTATCCGCTGAACTATGGACAAACCGAGACCCATCCCAGCTTCGGCCAATCGACTGCTTTTTGAATTACATTGCTGGTATGGCTGGAAAATATTCTCCAATTCACTGTGCGGAATGCCAATCCCCGTGTCACAGACAGCTACTTCAAGTCCCTCCGTGCGCCGGCGACAGCCAATGAGTACCTTACCGGAGGCCGTGTACCGAATGGCATTGCTTACATAATTGCGGATTACACTTTCAAGGAGACGTGGGTCGCTGCGAACAACCGCAGAAGACGAAGCACAGCGAAATTCCAGACCCGCGCCCACGGCGATGTGCGAGTACTCGGCGGATATCTTCACCAATACATCGTTGATACAGAAGTTAAAAATACGCGGTTCGATTCCGCCAATTTCGAGCTTTGTTATATCAAGCAGTGACCGAAGAAGGTCGTTAAGAGAACTGAGCGCGATTTTCGCCTTGCGAACATAGCTCAGATTTGCCGCGCTGAGCTCGCGATCGTTCAGCGACTCGAGAAACAGAAACGCGGAGCTCAGGGGTTGGCGTAAGTCGTGGCTCGCGGCTGCGAGAAACCTGGATTTGACTTGGTTAGCCTGCTCAGCCTCGCGTTTGGCATTGTTTAGCGCCGCCTCAACTTCCTGACGCAAGTTCAGCTCGTACGTCAGCTGTTTGTTGAGCTCTTCTAGCTGTTTAGTGCGGAGGCTAACCGTTTCTTCCAGCTGAACTGCAGTCTCAAACAGAGCAAAGCCAGCTTTCCGGTCGCTGAGTTCCTGCTCGACACGCGACATCAGCGCCTCAACGGTCTTCTTCAGGCTCTTGTTTTCGCGCCACAATGCTCGTGCGCGAGCACTTGCTCGCACACCGCTCCGGCGCACAGCGTTTTTCCGCTTGTTAGGCACGCCCAATAGTCAGTGCAGTGAAAGAGTTGTTTTGATGAATTGTATTGTACTGTTCGCCAATGGTGGACATGCCCACCACGCGATTCTGTTGCATCATCTCTGAGATTTTTGTTCGAAGTCCGTTCTGATTCATATAAAACATTCGTGCGGCACAATCAAAGCCCAGGGTCAAGACTGGAGGACCGATTTGCGCGCGGATTGCCGCAAAGGCGGAGTGCAGCTTCTCAGGCATATTGAGCGGTCTGCCGACGGCTACGACTAGCCCGCGCTCAATGGCGCAGCCGAATTTAATGGAGTCATCACGATTCAAGCCCAGAATCCCTCGAGGGAACCACTGGTTAGACATATGAATCATCGCAGGGTGCGCGGAAAAATCCAAAGCCGCTGCGGGTCTACGGGACATGCCGCACAGGCGTGCATAGGTCGGCACGGCAGGCTTGCCGTCGATCTCAACTACAAGGCGTTCATCAGGCTTGGCTGATGTTATAACAGCCTTACGTTTTGTCGGTACGTAATGATTATGACTGGTGATGCGCCAGGGGAGGGCGGTCTGCATGATAATTAAAACGGCGCAATTCTCGCGGAAGCGTCCGTGCTGCAGAACGGATGCTGAGGAGGACCCTTGGGCGGAGCCGACCGTCCAATCATTCGCTGCCGAGCCGCCAACCAACTGGATTCCTCGAAGGTCCGCTCCGAGCGCTGCTATCAGCTTTTCTTCGCAGCTGACTGTCCCGTCCACAAGTAGTATCGCGAAGCAGTTGCTTGGGTTAAACGATTCGACCTTTCTGGCGAGGGCAGCGCGAACTGTTTGAACTGCCCGGGTAACCGCGACCAAGGCGAGCTCTCGGACGTTGTCAATGCGGGCGACGACAGCGTTGAACTGCTGCTTTGGGAAGCCGACAGCTGTAATCGCGCCGGATAGATAGCCTTCCGGAGTTATCTCTCCGGCGGAGCTACATCCAACAATATTCTCGACAGGCCAGTTCGCAGCGATGTAGTCGCTTATCTCAGCGAGATCGCGCCGGGCAGAGCAGAAGACGACCGAGAGTTCATTGGTATCTGCACTAACCGCCGCTAAGACGTCGTCAATTGCACGCTCGTTGCTCCAATGTACAGAGGTGGCCGTACAAATAGCGCTCATTCAGTTTCTTCTTCAGTTTCTTCGAAAGCCGTTTTGAACGAGTTTTCGTACCAGGCTGCAACGAGCTCGCCGTCCGTTTATCACCCTCTTCTTGCCCTGTCAATGAAGTGTGAGGATTTCAGGCCAAAGTAAGGGCGACGGCATCGCTCCGCGAACCGGCGCGAACGGTCAGATGTGGTGTTCATAAGCGCTGAGGACTTAGACGAGCTGCCCGATTCTTGCGCCAGACCAGCGAGGCGCGGTGATCCTGATGACTCTTTCCGAGCACCAGGTCGAGCAACCCGATCCCAATACGCCACTGAGAGATGATGAAATAGTCGCCGCGTTGAGACGAGGGGAGGGAGCAGCGCGATCTATGATCCGGTAAGCGAAGGCCAATATGAACGATGAGCTCTGACGATCGTGTCCCCTGACCCCATCGCGGAGCTTGTATACGTTGCGCGACCAACAAGTGAGTCTTGGAGATAGATCGATGCGCCGCGCATCAGGCATACTGAACGCTGTGATCGTGAAAACATTCGTACATCCCATTGCGCGCATTACGGGCCCGGCTTTCTCAGAAAGCCGGGGCGCGTTTGCGTTCGTCGATGGGAAAGATACGAGGACCCGATCATATGACCGCAGAAGAGCATTCACCGACCGTAGCGCTCCTGTGCCTGCGTGTCTCGACCGACGGTGACCCGAGCGTTCTCACTCGCCTCCTCGGGTACTTCCACAATTTGAACGTCACCCCGCACCGCGTGGTCGCGGAGTTTGGCTTGAATCACGAGCTGTACGTGAAGGTGGACGTATCCGGGCTGTCCGAGGCACGCATGTCTCTCATCACGGCTAAGATCGGCGAGAACCCCTGCGTGCTGAACGCGTATTGGCACCACCTGTAGAAAAGCACCCGTTACCACGGCTAGACCTTAGCGACATGGTGCTGCCATAACGCCCCCGCCGCCGGTACTTCCGACATTCCGCGCATGTTTATCAAGCGTGAGTTGTTCGCCGAGACGACTTTACCCTTGGAAAGACGAGGGGAATGCGGCGTCGCAGCAGCCTCTCCCGCGCTCCTTATATAGATGTTCTTGCGCGGCCTATTCAAAAAAACCAAGACGAGTGGGCTCTAAGAATCCCGCACTCGACACGCAGAAAATTATCGACTCGGTGACCCCTTATTCTGCGCGTCACCCGGGGGTAACCTGTCGGCAATGGACGATTCCTTGGACACTTGGTTCAAGCACGAAATCCTTGTGCATGAAGCTTCGCTCGTCCGTTACCTCCTGCGAACGTGGCCCAACCGTCAGGAGGTCTATGACCTGCGTCAGGACACCTATGTACGCGTGTACGAGGCAGCAGAAAAATCGCGACCGCAGTCCCCTAAATCGTTTCTCTTCGCTACCGCGCGTAACTTAATGGCGGATCACATCCGCCGCAGGCGAATCGTGGCGATCGACGCAGTGGGGGATCTAGATGCGCTAAACGTCCTGATTGACACGATTTCTTCGGAGCACCGTGCTTCGGGGCAAGAGGAGTTGCGCCGGTTAGCGGAAGCGATAGACCATCTGCCGCCCAAATGTCGGGAAGCGGTTTGGATGAGACGGGTCGACGACATGCCACAGAAGGAAGTTGCGACTCGGCTCGGCATTTCTCAAAAGACGGTTGAAAAGCACGTGATGAAAGGAATGAAGCTCTTGGCGGCCGCGATGTTCCGAAGCGATGAGGGAAACACTGGGGAAGATGAAGTTAGGGAGGCTGATAAGAAGGAGAAGAAGCGTGGAAAGCCATAGGCAGTTGGAAGACCAGGCTGCCGCCTTCCTCGCAAGACGGGACGGCGACGACTGGACGGACGCAAATCAGGCGGAACTTGAGCAATGGCTCACCGGATCCACCGCCCGACGTGTGGCCTTCCTGCGTCTTGAGGCGGCGTGGGACGAAGCGCGTCGGCTCAAAGCGCTCGGTGCTGGCTTGCTCCCCGGAAGTGTGCCACCGCCCGGTGAGTGGCGTCACACCCCCTTTTTTGACTCCGAAACCGATTTACGACGACCGTCCGACGCATTGGGTGAACCCCTCAATCCGACACGGCCGGTTCAGCGCCGCAGTACTGGTGTACGCACCGCGCAACGCGTGAGATTTCTGACGCTTGCAGCCGCGGTCCTCCTCGCTCTCGGTATCGGCGCGTATTTCACCTCAAGCCCGAAGGGCGACCGCTACAGCACGCCCATAGGTGGCATCGAGACCGTACCCCTTCGCGACGGCTCCAACATCACACTCAACACTGCAACCCAGGTCCGCATCGAGCTCACGCCTACGGAGCGGCATATCCGGCTTGATGAAGGCGAAGCCTTCTTCGAAGTGGCTCACGACCCGAATCGACCTTTTGTCGTGCAGGTCGGGACCAAGCGCGTCATTGCAGTCGGCACGAAGTTCTCGGTGCGACGTGACGGTGACGACATCCGTGTCACTGTCATGGAGGGCAAGGTTCGGGTTGAAACTGCCGCGACCGGCGGCGGACAAGGGTCCAACCGTGTCGCCGCGACGCACAAGTCAGTGGCAGGTGCCGAGATGCCGGAGTTCACGCGCGTCAGTAGCCCCGGCGAGGCTTTGTTGATCGCTGGCAGCGTCGCGAGCGTTGGCGATGAGGGCATGGTGATTGAGCAGAAGCCACTCGCCGAAGCTCAGGACGATCTTAGTTGGCGTCAAGGCTATCTGACGTTCCACGACACGTCCCTTGCGGACGCCGTGGCCGAGTTTAACCGCTACAACACGCACCAGATCGTGATCGAGGATCCTGCTGTGGCGGCGATCCGTATCAGCGGCAACTTCCGAGCACTGAATTACGCGGCGTTCGTCCGCGTACTGGGTGATGGATTTGCAATCCATGCGAGGACTTCCGACGATACGACCACACTCATGAAATAGATATGTACCGCTCGTACGTTATCCAGTGCAAACCGCGCGAGGAGCGGCGCGCGCTTGAGAACCTGGAGCGTCAGGGGTTTACCTGCTATTTCCCCGCGGTGGTCGTAGAGAGGCTAAGGCACGGCTCGAGGCGCTACGTGCCGGAGCCTCTATTTCCAGGGTACCTGTTTATTGATCTTGACGAGCTGAGTGATAACTGGCACCCGATTGGGTCCACGCGCGGTGTGGTCCGGCTCGTGCGGTTCCGCGAGTATCCTATGCCAGTCCCGGACGAGATCATCGCGAGCATCCGCCAGCGCCTCGGGCGCGACAAGCCTCGCATCCCCTACCTGAAGCCCGGCGAGCGCGTCCGTGTCACGCAGGGTCCGTTCGCGGAACTTGAGGGGATCTTCGTGGCCCACGACGGCCAGCAGCGCGTCGTGCTGCTGATGAACATCCTCAATCGCGAACAACGCCTGAGCTTTCCGGCTGTCAGCGTACACAAATCTGCCCGCGATTTGACGCTTTAGACCCTTTCAAGCATCGATCCACACCGGCGGCGCGAGTTTTTCGCACTTGAGGGCTGATGCGTGCTCTCGCGCCAATCGGTTGAGGTTTGCCAACAACACCTGGCCTGAAGACTTGGGTCCCGCGATGCGGGATTCCGTCTCCCCGCACGTCAAGGTAACTCGTAGGGGTTCGCGCACCACCGCGTGGACGTCCTCGCGACAACAACTAGAGATCGACGGGGAGACCTGAGATGCTGAAGAGCGTGACATTTCGCTCTACGTTGGCGGCGGTAGCTTGGGCGCTATCCTTGTCCGTCCACGCGATGGCCAGCGGGCCCACGCAACTGGACATTCCAGCAGGCAACCTGGTCCCAGCGCTCGAAGCGCTGGAGAGACAGGCGGTTGTAGAGCTGGTCTTTCAACCTGATCAGCTCAAGTCGTTCCGCACCAAGGGCGTGAAGGGCACTTATGAGCCAAAGGACGCTGTTCGCATTCTCCTCAAGGGGACGCCTCTCGAGCTTCGGACTGACCCTACGGGGGCGATGGTTATCGCTCCGTCGCACACGGCCGTTAACCGCGCGCAGGCGCAAGTGACCGGCGAGAGCGAGAAGGCTGATGAGTCACGGAGCAGTCTTCAGCTGGCTCAAACGACTCAAGGAACGTCTTCGGGGTCTGCTTCCGTAGGAGATCAGCAGCCATCGAAGTCTCAACAGAGTTGGGAGCCAGTGAAGCTGCAAGAGGTCGTAGTCACCGCGCAGAAACGCGAGGAACGGCTTCAGGACGTGCCAGTTCCCGTGACAGCCATTAGTGCTGAATCGTTGGCACAGTCCAACTTGGCCAATATCGAGGACTACTACGCCACCGTACCCGGTTTGAGCCTGAGCAACAATGGCTACCCCGGCGCGTCGACGATTGCAATTCGAGGGATCACGACCGCTGGTGGCACTCCCACCGTCGAGACTACGATTGACGATGTGCCCGTGGGCAATGGTTCGCCTCTGGCGGTGGGCGGCTTTTTCCCAAGTATTGATCCGAGTGACTTGAGTCACGTTGAAGTCTTGCGCGGGCCCCAAGGAACTCTCTACGGTGCTGCGTCACTTGGTGGGCTCGTCAAATTCGTCACGGCCGACCCGACTACTGACGCCTTTTCGGGCCGCATCGGCGCCCACACGGAGGGTGTCTCTAACGGGGACGGCCTAGGTTATGGTGTTCAGGGCGGCGTTAATGTACCCGTCACTGACACAGCGGCTTTTCGCGTAAGCGCGTTCACTCGGACCGTGCCGGGCTACATCGATAATCCGGTACTCAATGAGGACGGAGTCAATCGAGGGAATAGTGCGGGTGGTTTGGCATCTTTCCTCTGGAAGCCTTCTGCCGATCTGTCGGTGAAGCTCAGCGCTCTCATTCAAGATGTTTCGGCCAACGGCCTTTCGACCGCGCAGTCAGGTGCGAATGGGCTCGGCGTACTGCAGCAGGATTATCTGCGCGATGTCGGCAAATACCACGCGCTCACTAATCTCTATTCAGCAGTTGTGCACGCGAATTTGGGTGGGATCAATTTAACATCGGTGAGCGGCTATAGCACCTTTGACGTTTACAACGTCACAGATTTCAGTTCATTTCTGCCCACGCTTGTACTTCCCAATGAAGGAGAGATAAAGCAGTTTACTCAAGAGATCCGACTCTCATCGACAATCGGCCATAGCGTGGACTGGCTAATAGGGGGGTACTATTCAAACCAATACAACGACGCGGGTCAGCAGATTTTTTATACAAATCCTGCGAATGGGGCGTACACGAGCGAATTTGCGAACCTCATCTATTCGACGCCAGCTACCGAGTTAGCGGGAATGGCAGATCTAACCGTACACTTTACGGACCGCTTCAACGTGCAGTTTGGTGGGAGAGAGAGTCGGAATACAGTCGTGTACAACGAGACCGACAGCGGTCCTTACTCCGTGCTCGTCTTTAACGAGCCAGTTCACGTTGTGCCTACGGGACATAGCCGCGACGATTCGTTTACCTATCTTGTCACCCCGCAGTTTCGGATATCACCAGATCAGATGGTCTATGCAAGATTAGCGTCGGGCTTTAGGCCTGGAGGCCCAAACGCTGGCGCTGCCGCCTTCAACTTGCCCCTCACGTTTGGCCCGGACAGGACAACCAACTATGAGCTTGGTGTTAAGGGTGACTGGCTGGAACACAAATTGTTCCTTGACAGCTCTATTTATTATATCGACTGGAAGAATCTCCAGATCTCGGTGGTAAATGCAGCTAGCCAGCAGGCCTTTACCGCGAACGCGGGCGACGCAAAAAGCGAGGGAGCGGAACTTGCATGGCAGGCAAGGCCGTTCGACAGCACGACCATTGATGGGTGGGTTGTGTGGAACGAGGCTGTTTTGACACAAAACTTTCCAATCAGCAGTACAACAGCGGGGAACGCCGGAGATCCATTGCCGTTCAGCAGCCGGTGGACTGGCAATCTGTCTGTTCAACAGGAGCGCCCCCTTGGAGCCGGGGTTACGGGATTGGTTCGCGCGACTGGCATCTACGTTGGGGACCGCCTGAGCCTCTTCTCCTCAGCGCCCACGACTCCGCGAGTGGTCTTGCCAAGTTACTTTCAACTTAACCTGCTCGCGGGTGTACACGTAAAGTCCTGGGAGATAAACGCCTACGCGAACAACCTCACCGACAAGCGAGGGATTGTATCGAGGCCAGGCAGTTCAGCGGCGACCAGTGCTGATATTGGCTATCTTGACTACGTTTACATTCAGCCTCGTACGGTTGGATTATCTCTTTTATATAGGTTCTGAGGGATAGGCTCGCGCCGTCATTGGGGTTGCGAACGTCTATTCAAAAACAACTGCTCTGGGAATTGTGTGTGGTCTCCGGCTCGCTGGCTGCGGCGGGTCTCCCCACAAGGCCGTAATTGCCAGTTCAGTATCGACCTTGACTTCGATGGCTCGAGTCTCCCGCGACGCTCGTGGAGGGCCCCGCCGTTCAGGGTCATCTGCAGCTCGGAGGCGATCGCCCAGCGTTGATCCTCCCGACGGGTGCCTTCCTAGAACGTACCGCAGGGGACGGGGTGTTTTTCGTCGAACCTGACGGTCGATCGGCCGAGCGCCGCCGAATCAAGGTCGGCAGAGCGGCGAGCAGCTAGAGATTCTGAGCGGCCTCATCGCTGACGAACGGGGTTATCACTTGGGATTACACCGGTTTTGACAAAGTCGATCGCATCGTCCTTACACGTTAGAGGGTGCAATGCTGAAGCTCGAACGTATCTCCAAGGTCTATCACACCACCGAGGTCGAGACTTCAGCGCTCGACGAGCTCTCCCTTGAGATCGAGGCAGGCGAGTTCCTTGCCACTATGGGACCGTCTGGCTGGTCTCACCTCAACGAAAACTTCAAACTCCCCACCGACCCGTTCTTCGTGCAGAAGCTGCGCGCAGCAGTGGTTGCAGGTCGCGAGAAGCGAGCCGTGGACCATCGCCAGCGAGGAGGTCGGCTGACTCCCATGTCCGTGGGTGCCCGCCTCGCCTCCTGGCTCCTTGCCTCGTGCTTAGCTGCGCTCGGCTGCCCCGCAGGGGCGGCGGTCCTGGGCAGCGTCCCCTTCACGTCGGCCGGTCCGGGCGGCGCGCCCTTCACGGTGGAAGACCTGGTGGAGCTCAAGCGTGTCAGCGATCCGCAGCTCTCTGCCGACGGGCGCTACGTCGCCTACGTACAGAGCGCGACCGACCTGCAGGCAAACGAGGGCCGCGCGAGCCTGTGGCTGCTCGATCTCGCCGGCGGCGGGGCGCCGCGCCAGCTCACCGACGCCAAGGCGGACGATTCCAGCCCGCGCTGGGCGCCCGACAGCCGCACGCTGTATTTTCTCTCGGCGCGCTCCGGCAGCACGCAGGTCTGGCGCCTGTCGGTGCCCGCGGGCGAGGCGCAGCGCGTCAGCAACTATCCGCTCGACGTTGGCTCGCTGAAGGTGTCGCCGCGGGGTGACCGGCTTGCGCTGTCGATGGATGTGTTCCCGGACTGCCCGGATCTTGCCTGCACCCGCAGCCGCCTGGACGCACGCGCCAGATCCAAGGCAACCGGGCGCACCTACGAGCGGTTGTTCGTCCGACGCTGGGACACCTGGAGCGACGGGAGGCGTTCGCACCTATTCAGCGTGCTCCTCGGCGCCGACGGCACCGCCGGCGTACCCGTCGATGTGTCGAAGTCATTCGACGCGGACATTCCCGGCAAGCCCTTAAACGGCGACGAAGATTATGCCTTCAGTCCCGACGGCAGGTCACTGGTGTTCTCCACGAGCCTCGCCGGCCGCACCGAGCCCTGGTCGACTAGCTTCGACCTGTTCGAGGCGCCCACAGACGGCTCCGCTGCTCCCGTCGATCTCACGGCCGCGAATCCTGCGTGGGACGGTCAACCGGCGTTCCTGCGCGACGGTGACCTCGCGTGGCTGGCGCAGGACCGCCCCGGTTTCGAGTCGGACCGCCGCCACGTGATGCTCAAACGCGCGCGCACCGGCGAGGTCCGCGCACTCACCGGCGCCTGGGACCGCTCGGTGAGCCGTCTACAGGCTATGCCCGACGGGCGGCACCTGCTCGCAACCGTCAGCGAGCTGGGCCAGCATGTGCTGTATTCCATCGACGTGAAGAGCGGCACGCCGGTGAAACTCGTCGGAACCGGCGAGGTCGAGGATTACTCCGCGGCAGCCGGCGCGATCGTGTTCGCCCTGCAGGGTCTGGGCGGACCCGCCGACCTGTACGTGATCCCGGCCGCCGGCGGCGCGCCCAGGCGCCTGACCGACGCGAATCACGAAGTGCTCGCGGCGCGGCGCCTGAGCGACTTCGAGCAATTCACCTTCCCGGGCTGGCATGACGAGAGCGTGTACGGTTACGTCGTCAAGCCCTACGGGTTCGATCCCGGCAAGCGCTTTCCGGTCGCGTTCCTGGTTCATGGTGGCCCGCAGGGCAGCATGCAGAACACCTGGAATTACCGCGAGAATGCACAGGCCTTCGCCGGCCGCGGCTACGCAGTCGTGTCGATCGATTTCCACGGCTCGAGCGGCTACGGACAGGCGTTCACCGACTCGATCAGCCGCGACTGGGGCGGCAAGCCGCTCGTCGATCTGCAAAAGGGGCTCGCGGCCGCGATCGCCCGCTATCCGTGGCTCGACGGCGAGCGAGTGTGCGCTTTCGGGCCCTCCTTCGGCGGCTTCATGATGTACTGGATCGAGGGCAACTGGCCGGACCGTTTCCGCTGCATCGTCAGTCATGACGGTGTGTTCGACCAACGCATGATGTACTACGCGACCGAGGAACTGTGGTTCATGGAATGGGAGAACGGAGGGACGCAGTACGACAATCCGCGCGGTTACGAGCAGTCCAACCCGCTCGACTTCGTATCAAAGTGGCGCACGCCGATGCTCATCGTGCACGGCGAGCAGGACTTCCGCATCCCCTACTCCCAGGGGCTGGGAGCGTTCACCGCGCTGCAGCGCCGCGGCATCGAGAGCAAGCTGCTGGTATTTCCGGACGAGAATCACTTTGTGCTGAAGCCAGCCAACGTCCTTGAGTGGTATCACACTGTGTTCGACTGGCTCGACGCACACTTGAAAAACTGACTGCGGCGGCCGAGCACTTGGTCGAAATGGAAGCACCGGGGCTCGGCGCTCATCTGAAATTATTTAAATCACTTCACGCATGATGTGGGTTAGCGCGCCGTGCGGGCTGGCGCTCCGCGCCCTCGACAACCCACGTACGAAAGGTCCTGACATGCACCGAACGGGGAATCCTCACTCACGCATGCAGCGGAGCGTGCGCCCGTTGGTTCTGTTCTTGTCATCGCTCATTACGTGGGTCGCGGCATCCGCGGCCCAGGAGGGCGGACCACCGGCGCTGTTCGGCTTCACCGCGCAGGAGGCACCGCGCCAGCAGGCGCTCGAGCAGCGCTTCGACGGCGACCTTAATCCAGCCGACCTGCGCGCCTGGATGAAGAATCTCTCCTCCGAGGCCAATCACGTGGGCTCGCCGCACGACAAGGCGAACGCCGAGTTCGTGCGTGACCTGTTCAGGCAATGGGGATGGGACGCGCAGCTCGAGGTGTTCGAGGTGCTGTATCCGACCCTCAGGCACCACACGCTCGAGCTGCTCGCACCCACAAAGTTTGTCGCGAGCCTCAGCGAGCCGCCGGTCGAAGGCGATGCCACCTCGAGCCGCACTGACGGGCTGCCGCCTTACAACGTGTTCGGCGCTGACGGCGACGTGACCGGCGAGCTTGTCTATCTCAACTACGGCATGCCCGAGGATTACAAGGCGCTCGCACGCCGCGGCATCGATGTGAAGGGCCGGATCGTCATCGCCCGCTACGGCGGCGGCTACCGCGGACTGAAGCCGAAGCTCGCGTACGAGCACGGCGCCATCGGCTGCATCATCTACTCCGATCCACGCGATGACGGTTACGCGCAGGGCGACGTGTACCCGAAGGGCGGCTGGCGGCCCCCCGAGAGCGTGCAGCGCGGCTCGGTGCTGGACCTAACGCTCTACCCCGGCGACCCGCTCACCCCCGGGGTGGGCGCGACCCGCAACGCCAAGCGCCTTGCCATCGCGGACGCCCCGACGATTGCCAAGATCCCGGTGATGCCGATCTCTTACGCCGACGCGCAGCCGCTGCTCGCGGCACTCGCAGGTCCGGTCGCGCCACAGGAGTGGCGCGGCGCGCTGCCGCTCACCTATCACATCGGACCGGGCCCGGCGAGGGTGCACCTCTCGATCAGTTCGGACTGGAGCCTGAAGCCCCTGTACGACGTCATCGCCAGGATTCCCGGCCGCGAGGATCCGGACCATTGGGTGGTGCGCGGCAATCACCGCGACTGCTGGGTATTCGGCGCGATGGACCCGCTGTCTGGCACTGTGGCGATGATGGCGGAGGCGAAGGCGATCGGCGCCCTGTTGAAGAGCGGCTGGCGGCCCAAGCGCACGCTGATCTACGCCAGCTGGGACGGCGAGGAGCCGGGGATAATCGGCTCGACCGAGTGGGCCGAGACGCACGCCGCGGAGCTCGAGCGCAAGGCCGTGCTGTACCTGAACTCAGACACCAACGAACGCGGCTTCCTCGGCCCCGAAGGCAGTCATTCGTTGCAGCACCTGCTCAACGACGTGGCGAGCATGGTGAAGGATCCCGAGACCGATGTCAGCACGCAGGCGCGGCTGCGGGCGCGCATGCTGGTGCAGGGCTTCGAGGGAGCGAGCGGGGACGAGGAGAACGGCGCCGAAGCCCAGCGCGCAGCGAAGCTGGCCGCGGCCGGCGGGGATCTGCCGATCCAGGCACCCGGCTCCGGTTCCGACTACTCGCCGTTCCTGCAGCATCTAGGCGTCACCGCGCTCAGCATCGAGTACGGCGGTGAGGCCGATCAGGGCGGCGCGTATCATTCGAAGTACGATTCCTTCGATCACTACGTGCGCTTCGGCGATCCGACTTTCGCGTACGGGGTGGCCGAGGCGCAGACGGTGGGCCACGTCGTGCTGCGCATGGCAGACGCAGACGTGCTGCCGCTGCAGTTCGGCGACTTCGCCGATACGATCGGCAGCTATGTCGAGCAGCTGCGCAAGCTCACCGATGACAAGCGCAAGAAGGCTGCCGAGCTCGACAGGCTCCTCGATCAGAACGTCTTTGGTCTGGCCGCCGACCCGACCCGGGTGGTAGGGCCGCCGGCGCGCGAGGCACTGGTTCCGCAGCTCGACTTCGCGCCGCTCGACGCCGTGGTCGCGCGCCTGAAGAGCAGCGCGCGCGCCTACGATGAGGCGTACGCCCGGCTCGCGGCCGGTACGTTCACGCTCGACAAGTCACGGCGCCGGCGGTTGAACGAGCTGTTACAGGGAATGGAGCAGCGGCTGACGGATGCCCGCGGGCTGCCGGGGCGCGACTGGTACCGGCACTTTGTCTATGCGCCGGGCATGCTCAACGGCTATGGCGTGAAGACTCTGCCCGCCGTGAGCGAAGCGATCGACGGGGCGCGCTGGGCCGAGGCGGCCGAGTACATCCCGTTCACCGCCGCGGTGCTCGGGAAATATTGCGATGGGATCGACCAGGCGACGGCGCTGCTCAGCCCCGGGCATGGCATGACGGGCCTTGCGACACCTTCCACGGCTTCGTTGAGCTCCCCCGTGTTGTAAGCGACGTCGGCGTTGGGGCAAGAGCTCCGAAGTCTACCCGATACCCTCAATTGCACCAGAACCCTTGGAGGTGGCCAATGAGTTCTCCTATGTGGAATCGGAGGTCTTTCTTGCGCGCCGCTGGACTCGCCGGGACTATCGTGTCCGCGACAGGTGCATCAGCGCTCGCGCGGGCCGCTAACGCTGGCCAATCGGTCGGTGATAGCCCACCTGAAGCGGTTGCGCGAGATGAGTACTACTGGCGCGAGATTCAATTGGGCTTCAAGCTGGACCGGACCCTCATTAATCTAGACAACGGCGGCACGTGTCCTACGCCTCGGGTTGCACTTGAATCCGAGGAACGGTTCCTGGAAATGATCAACATGGCCCCTACGTTTTATCAAGGGCCGGTCGCGGAACGCGTTCAAACGATACGCGTACGCATGGCGCACGAGTTCGGATGCACTCCCGAAGAGCTCGCCCTGACGCGTGGAGCTAGCGAGTCTCTGCAAATTGTGCAAAACGGGATTGACCTCAAGGCTGGGGATGAGGTTCTTACCACGGAACAGGATTATCCCCGGATGCTCGTCACGTGGGACCAACGCATGCGGCGCGATGGCATCGTGGTCCCTCGGATTCAATTCCCTGTCCCGACAACAGCTGATGATCTCGTCTCCCGCTATGAACGAGCGATCACGCCGCGAACCAAAGTCCTGCATTTCTGTCACATAACCAACGTTACCGGACAGCTATTTCCCGTGCAGCGACTCTGCCGTCTTGCCCGGTCAAAAGGAATCGTAACAATCGTCGATGGCGCCCATGCGTTGGGGCACTTCCCATTTAAGTTGCGCGACCTTGAATGCGACGCATACGGTGTAAGCCTCCATAAGTGGCTCCTGGCTCCGATGGGAAATGGCTGTCTCTATGTTCGCAAGGAAATGATCCCCAAGTTCTGGCCCCTACAAGCGACACCGGAATCGCAGAACGACGACATCCGGAAATTCGAGGCGATTGGAACACATCCCTGGGCTATCCGTGCCGCACTCGGCGAGGCTTTGGCCTACCATCAGGCGATCGGTGGCGATCGCAAGGCTGCGCGCTTGCGTTACCTCACACTGCGCTGGGTCAACGCTCTTAAGGGCAATTCACGAATCAAGATGCTGAGCGATATGAGCGAACCAGCCCAAACTTGGGGTCTCGCGGCCGTCAGCGTCGATGGAATTGGCGCTCGCGACCTTGTCAAGTTTCTGATGGACAAGTACCGAATCATGGTCTCCCCACTCTTCGGGCAGGGGCGTCCGAATCAGGTATATGAATTTCAAGGCATTCGAGTGTGTCCCAACATTTATACGACACTTGAAGAGATAGATACCTTTGTGACGGCGATGGAGCAGGCGCTGAGGAGTGGCGTCTCGTGATAAAGCAGCGACGCCAGAGTCCCACGGCTGATTGCGGCGTTGTCATCTCACGCGCGATCAAGCGTGGGGCGGTGTGGCAGACATACACTGCCGACCTCTCACCAGCCAACTAACCAAACGAAGGGGGAGTTTATGCGCTACCGCGGATGGGTCATATTAGTCGTCATAGCGGCAAGCTGCACACTGGGTATTGCGAATGCACAGAATGCGGGGAAAAGCGTCATCGCTTCCCCGAACGCGCCCGCGGCCATCGGACCGTACTCACAAGCCGTCAGGGTTGGAAAGACGGTTTATCTTTCGGGGCAAATTGCGATCGACCCAAAGAGTAAGCAAATGATCGCCAACACTTCTATCGAAGAACAGACAAAGCGCGTTCTTGAGAACCTGAAGGCGGTGCTCGGGGCTGACGGGATGACTCTAGACGACGTGGTGTCAACAACCGTCTTCGTGAAAGATCTGAATGACTTCGGGAAGATGAACGAGGTGTACGGCACGTTCTTTACCCACGCTCCGCCGGCTCGCGCAACCGTGGAGGTCGCGCGCCTACCGAAGGACGCAACAATTGAAATTTCCGCAATCGCAGTGCATCGGTAGGTCCGTCATTCAATTGCATTGATCGCACGTGGCCGGAACCGAGGGAACGCCGCAGCGACCCTGACCGGGAGGGCTTCCTCGCTGCGGGGCGCGTGCTACTGCCACAATGCACCTACAGCGGAGCCTCAAACCCCAGAACTGTCTGGACTCGTAGAAGCGGCGCGTGATGCAGCGACGAGAATCCTAGTGCCTGAACGTGCTCAACTCTTCGCAGCGACTGACGCGGAAATCATACGCACAGTACGCCGGCAGCTACGCCAGCGACTGGGTACCTTGCCGGAGGCATTTATAGGGGGTGATTTGTCATGGGGAATCTCGGATCAGGATCCCTTGACGATGGCGATAGACGGGGCTCACCAGTGTCACCGGCCGCAATCGGGCCAGAAACAGACGCTCACGTTGCGATTTCAGTTTTCCCGAAAGCGGCCCCTTCGCAAGGGAGTTCTCGCAGAGCCTGGCTCAGACGGCAGGGAGCATTTGACTGCCGCGTTACCGCGTGGGTGTCCAGTCAATCGCCAGGAGGCCCGTATAGCAGATCAGGCTACGGCTGTGTTTCGCTGGCTTTCCTGAGACTTGGAAAATCCTCTTCACCGTACTCGTGCTGTACTCGGATAGCACTTAGACGTCGTTCCGCTTCCAACTTCCGAAGCTCGATACGGCGGATCTTTCCGGAAATGGTCTTTGGCAGTTCGGTCACAAATTCTACGCGCCGTACGCGCTTATACGGCGCAAGCCGTCTTTGAGCAAACGCAAGAAGGTCCAACGCCAGATCGGGACTGGCTGATTGTCCCTTCACAAGGGTCACGAACGCCTTCGGTACAGCGAGTCGAACCGGGTCAGGACTCGGCACCACCGCGGCCTCGGAGACGGCTTCGTGCTCGAGGAGTAATGCTCTCGAGTTCAAAAGGGCTAATGCGGTAGTCTGAGGACTTAAACACATCGTCAACCCGGCCGACGAAGGTGACGTATCCGTCCTCATCGCGCGTTGCAATGTCACCGGTATGGTAGTAGCCGTCGCGCAGCGCGGCAGTTGTTCTAGCTGCGTCGTCTAGATAGTGAGTCATCAACCCAACAGGCTTCAGTTTCACGCAAATCTCACCTTCGGCACGCTCTCGCCCGTCAGAATTGATAAGCGTTACGTGATGGCCGGGAAGTACGCGTCCCATCGATCCAGGTTTGACAGGTTGACCGGGAGCGTTACCAATGAGAGCGGTCGTTTCCGTCTGACCGAAACCGTCGCGCAGAGTGAGACCCCACGCCTCATGGACTTGCGCGATGACCTCAGGGTTTAGTGGTTCTCCCGCGCTTGTGACTTCTCGAAGCTTGATATGGTTTTGAAGTGCCGACAAGTCTTCCTGAATGATTAGGCGCCACACCGTTGGCGGTGCACACAAGGTTGTGACACCATGACTCGCGATCATCCTTAGCAGTGAAGCGGCGCTAAATCGCTGTATGTTGTAGATAAAAATGCACGCTGGCGCATTCCATGGTGCAAAGAAACTACTCCAGGCATGCTTTGCCCACCCAGGGGAAGATACGTTTAGATGCAGATCCCCCGGCAGAAGGCCCAGCCAGTACATCGTCGACAGGTGCCCGACCGGGTAACTTTGATGTGTATGTTGGACAACTTTAGGTTTCGACGTCGTCCCCGATGTGAAATACAAAAGCAACGGGTCCGTTGCAGACGTTGAGCCACCCGGGTCGAACGTAAGCGGCTCCCTAAGACTTTCCGCGAATGCGAGCCAGCCGCTCTGCGTTGGTCCCACACATACTCGCGTGTAACTGCCCGGTAGGCGAGAAAATTTGGCGACCACGCTGCTTGTTGCAATCACGTGTCCTACTTGGCCACGAGTGAGCCGGTCATGCAAATCATCTTCCGTCAGCAACACCGTTGCTGGAATCACCACGGCGCCAACTTTGAAAGCGCCCAGCATGCACTCCCAAAGTGCAACTTCATTTCCCAAAACCAGAAGTATTCGGTCTCCGCGTCGCACTCCAACTCGCCGCAGGAAATTTGCTACCTGGGCCGAACGCCTGGACATCTCATGGAACGAACGCTGACATTCTGAACCATCCTCGTCGACTATCCAGAGAGCCGGTTTGTTGTTGTTTAGTGCCATCGTGTCGAAGTAGTCTAGTGACCAGTTGAATGCGTTTAAGTCTGGCCATGCGAACCGCTCTGCGACAAAGAGCTGCTTATCGCGGGTAGCGAGAAGAAAGTCCCGGGAGGACAGGAAGGCGGCGAGCCCAGCCGGCGAACGACCTGTTTCCATGTCTTTGCTCCTGGTACCTAGGCGGAAACCCGTGCGGCCTCTAGTACCGTGCTTGCTTTAGCGGGCTTGTAAAACCTACGCTAATCATTGCAACGCAGTCCTTGAGGAAGAGGTGATCACAGCGAAATATCACACGTCGCAAGTGACCGCTGCTCGCGATCAGGGAGGCGTCGGTTTGTCTGAGAGTAAGCGAGTGGCTCTCTGCCAGATCAGTCGGCGTGCAACTTGGTCCGAGGCAATCTCTACTGCTGGCGGTTCCAGGGTGAGAACGTTCTCGGTTATCTGAAACCGACGGCGTTGATGCGTACCTACAAGATTGGGAAACAGCGCACATTCGACGTGATGGACAAGATAACCGTCACGTTCGTGAACCTCGTAAGTCCCGAAGTATGCTGAATAACCGTGATACGCTGCCGCCATCTCGGAAACAGACGCGGTTTCTGCGGCATCAGCCCAGCGATCTGAGCGGAAGTTTGGAACTCTGTGGCGAGCAATTTGCATTGACACGCGTCCACCTGCGTCATAGATAAGCTCGCCTAGTGTCTCCGTTGAGTACGGTGGCGGCCATCGAATGATTGTTCCGTCGGAGTGATGTTCTTCCACCATTTTCAGCAGCCAACGCCCAACGAGAGGAGGAAATCTCGTTGAATCGCCTCTAGGCTTTTTGAGATCTGGGACCATTGAAAGCATTCGGCTTGCAGCAATCAGGCTAGATGAAAGACACAAGCAGCGGGTTATCTTCGATACCGATTGCCGAGTGCGCTAACAATCACGAGCGTCCGTGAGGTCGTACCACACCTTCAATAGTTGGTAGTGGGCGCCTATCGTTCTCGCGGCTTGAGTCGGTTAGGGATTAGGCAGTGTTGAAACAGGTCTCCGACTGTCTCGCGTTTTTTTATGACCTCGGCTTCGCCGTTGGACACCAGAACGGTCGCGGGCCGAGGCGTGCCATTAAACTGTGTTGACGTTGTTTCTGAATACATTCCAGTGTCAAGCACTGCAATCGGTTCTCCCATCCTTACGTCCGGAACCGAGAGATGGGCTGCAAATCGAGAGTCCACGCAAGTGGGGCCAACGATCTGCACTGTCTGGCAGTCAGGTCGATCCATTCCTGTGGCAACTATCACGTGGTACGAGCTTGCTGCGGTGTCAATGCGCATCAAGTGATTTGTGCTGAAGTCCGAGTGCACCCAAACGCGGTCGCAGTCGCGCTTTATGGTACCGATTGTGCCCAAAAGGAAGGAGGCGTTGCCTACGATGTAGCGCCCCGGCTCAAGCCACAGCTCTGGGTATGCTAGGTGCGCGCCCCATCCGTCCTTCAACCCAGCGATGGCTTCCCTGGCGTACTCCTCAATGGGATGCGGGTTTAATTCTGGCAGTCGCGATTCAGGATCCCGTTCTCGCGGCCAGCCTCCGCCAATGTCAAGTATCTGCGTTGTACACCTTGCGTCGTCACAGATGCTCGTAACAGTGGCTGCTAGTTCCCTGGTGTATTCACGGAACAGCCCAGGGTCGCGTGTGAACCGCCCCGTGTGAGCGCTAAAACCTCGTAAGTCCAACGCGGGAAAGGAGCGAATGTGCTCGACCAAGTCTTTCGCGAGTTTAGCTGAAAACCCCCACTTTTCGTCGAGAAGGCACGCCCGCACGTTAGTAGACAACCCGAAATAGTCACTGCCGACGCTTGCGTAACAGTCGGGAACAATCTTGAGCCTTAAATTGACGCGTGCTGTCTGTCCCAGGCGCTTACAAACGCGCGCGAGGGTCTCGATTTCGCTTTCAGCATCAATATTAATCAGGACGCCGTGTTCAACTGCCGTAGAAAGTTCCTCTTCGGACTTGTTGCTACCATTCATCACGACCGAGGCTGGATTTGCTCCACCCAGAAACGTTGCCCGCAACTCGCCAAGCCCAAAGCATTCTCCACCTGCACCCTCGCTGTTAAGCACAGCACGAACGGCGGGATTGTTGTTAGCCTTGATCGCATACATTACGTTTACACGCTTGGGCCACTGGGACGCAAATGCGGCTCGAATGCGTCGAAGGTTGGTGCGGAGAGTCCGTTCCACAAGAACAAACAGAGGAGAGTCAAAGCGGCGCAAAAGCTCTTTAGCAGTTAAACCATCAATCAGCAACTCTCCGTCCGAGGAAACCTCGAATGCATCGGATGAAATGCGAATGCGTTCGATGCGTTCGCGCTGCGTAGGCATAGATTTCAAGTGCCTAGTAAGAAGGCTTAAGCGTGCTAGTTAGGGCTTAGATTCCCGTCAGTCGGGTAACGTAGCTGGTCCTTGTGCTTGGGGTACCTCAAGCGATCCTAAAGAAAGCGACCAGGCCGCCACCGTGCATAGTAGAAGCAAATGCTATGCAATGCAAAGTATAGTTTGATCTTGCTATCTATACTTTACATGGATTTGCCGCGTGTCGAAGCGGTAATCGGCGCCAATCTCCAGCAAACGACTCCCAAAATCGCCCAAGCACCAAAAAGGATCCATTCTGTGGGTATGGCGCCATTCGAACGGGTGAGAGGCTCGAGAGCGACAACTGCTGCCATTAGTGAGGCGGCCGCGATCGCGATGAAGATTGTGGATCGGCCGCCGGGAACTCGAAAGTCGCCGAAGCTATGGGGAGCGACCCGGCGCCTACGCAACGTGCCCAAGCAACACGCGACGTACACCAGCGCCAAGCTGATTGCGCCCATGTTAACCACGGGCAGGAGAATGCTCCGGCCCAAGAAGATCCCGACCACGCACACGAGGGACGCGACCAGTACCGCATTACCGGGCGTCCCGAAGCGTGGATGTATGGATCCCAGCGCGGCTGGCACAGATCCGTCGCGCGCTAGCGCGAGCAGCAAGCGCGACGCCCAAAGCGTGCAAGCGTTCCACGTTGCCAGGATTCCGGTGGTCATACCCAGAAGGACGATTTTCGTAAAGACTGGCGATCTGAATGTAGTTTGCATAGCGCGCACGGCGGGAAGTTCTCCGGAGACGATAAATTCACGTGGACCCGCCATTGCTGAAGCGATAATGACAAGGCAATAGAAGGCGACTCCGATGAGTACGGAAAGCATGGCCGCCAGTCCGACAGACTTTGCCGTAGTCGCAACGCTGCGTTCTTCGATTCCCTGCGGAATGATTTGGAAGCCTCCGAGCCAAAATGGGGCCGTTGCCGCAATCCATAGTGTCCCGATCCAGGGAGGCCGCGGCCCTGTTCCATGAAACAACGGCTGAAGGTTGCGTGCGTCGCCCCACAGTAGACCGGCGACAATGAAAAGACCCACTGCGCAGAGTTTGACAAGGGTGAGTCCGTCCTGTAGGCGAGCGGACGCTCTAATACCTCGATAGTTCACCGTCGTTACAACGGCCGCAGCTGATAGACCGAGCAGCAACCCACTGCTTGTAATTGGTGTCCCTAGTGCGGTGTAAACAGGGGATCCGCGTAGTGCGGGGAAAATTAGGGCAGTTAGCCAAGCAAACGACACGGCCTCAAATGCAGTCGTGGCTGTCGCGGCGAGCACCAAAAACCAGCCGACCGCGAACGAGACCCTTGGTCCGAAAAGTGCGCGCATATAAACAACTTCGCCACCAGCATAAGGGAAGGAAATGGCTAGTTCGCAGTAACATGCGGCGACAAGAATCATGAAAACGCCGCCGAGGACGAATGCGAGGGCCGCACCCAAAGGCCCCGATGAAGTGAGCCAGTCACCTAAGACGATCAGCCAAGCAATTCCTACGATCGCGCCCACTCCAACAGTGAGGTATTGAACGACCCCTAATTCGCGCCTCAATCCGGCCTTCGTGCTCATGGGAATCCGCAATTTGGGAAGTTCGGAAGAACTGCCCAGGTGGCTTCATGCCGTGGAAGAACAGCGTCTCACATTCCTCGCCGCTCGCAAGCCGCGCAACGCATCGAGACTCACTCGAAGGCGCGGGCTCATTGACTGATTCGCGAGTAAATCATAGTTTTAGCGCAGTAATCTGCGAAATACCCCTTGCACGCAATAATTGCACTTTGCCCGCGTTTAAAGTAGGCTTTATGCGTATAAACGGGTGCCAAAGTTGAGTCGTGAACGCCGAAGGACATCCGATTGCAGGTTGCTCACGACGAGCGACTTGGCTTATGGGACGCATGAGTCCGTGCCGGTGTCTAATAATTTCTTACTCGTGATCGTCAGGGAAAACAATTAAAGACTATCAGCGTCATTCTTGCCTGGCCTAGGTACGAACGCCTCTTGGAGCTGGCGCCTCGCGCTCTCCGCCTGTGGCCGCTCGCGTTCGAGTTCTTTGGCCTAAGGGATTCGAGCGCGGCCCAAAAGCGGGTTGCGTCCAGCCGGTTTCCGGCAATGCATTACTAAAAATGAAGGCGTACAAAACCTGGGCAACGTTCAACCGGCAAATCTCAATCCACGACCACGTACAGTCCTCGATAGCTCACGCAATCATCGGTATCGTAGGCACAAGCGCTCCAACGTAAATCCTATTCCTGGTGTGCTTCGCACTTGAGGACGGCATCTACGTAACGCAATACTTGGGAAGCATACGGCTGTTGACAGATATTCTTTAGGACGTGGATTCCGGCTATTAGTAAGCTTCGTGCACTTCGCTTAGCCGCGAGGGCGAAAAACTTTATGCCAAAAACATCGATGGGCAGAGTGCTGATTTCCGGCGCCAGCATTGCGGGGCCTACGCTTGCATATTGGCTGCACAAGTACGGCTTCGACATCACATTGGTGGAAAGAGCGAAGTGTGTTAGATCGGGTGGCTACCCGATTGATCTGCGCGGGCCGGCAGTAGAGGTTGCTGAGCGGACCGGAATCCTTCCGGGTGTCAAAGTCGCGCATATAGACACTCAGAGATTGTCTTGGGTCGATGAGGAAGGCAAACCCTTTGTAACGATCCGACCCGAGCAACTTTCGGGAGGCAAGGAAGGGCGCGACTTGGAAGTTCCCAGGGGCGCGCTCACATCGCTGCTGTTCGAAGTTACACGACGCGGGATTGATTACCGCTTTAAAGATTCAATTCGCTCCCTGTCGGACACGGCGACGGGCGTTTCGGTAATTTTCGAGAGCGGTCGCCAGGAAACATATGATCTAGTAATGGGTGCCGACGGCTTGCATTCCAAAACTCGCGAGCTAATTTTCGGGCCGGAATCGCTATTCGAGCGATACATCGGCTATTGCTTTGGCGCCTGTACCATGCCAAACCATCTTCATCTCGCACACGAGGCTCACGTATATACGATACCCGGCAAGAATGCGACGCTCTACGCGCCGGGCGACAGTAAAATCCTATGGGCCATTCTTACGTTTAAGCACCCAAGGCCTCGCGAGGTTCACGGGATCGGTACAGTGGAGGAGCGAAAGCTCGTGGCGCAAGTGTTTGCAGGCGGCGGTTGGCAAATCCCAAGAATCGTTTCCGCCATGATGGTCGCGGACGATTTCTTCTTCGACACAGTGAGCCAAATCCATATGCCTCAGTGGTCCCGTGGACGTGTCGCATTAGCGGGGGATGCGGCCCACGCTACATCCTTTCTGTCAGGGCAGGGCTCTAGCATGGCGTTGATCGGTGCTTACGTCCTTGCAGGAGAGCTTGCTTCAAACTCCGACCATACTTCTGCGTTCGCATCATACGAGCGCATTTTTCGTTCATATGTTGAAGCCAACCAGGCCCTGGTCGATGGTGGTACGGCAGCCGTGCTTCCGGAAACGGCCGAGGCGATATGTGCCCGAAATGAGGCGTTGCGTGCTGCGGCAGAGCACGGCGCTGACTACGCGCACGGTTCGCACGCTAGTACCGTCATTAACGCGTTCCGTTTGCCCGACTACTCTGGGTGAGTGCGGGGTGCGGCGTAAGTGTCATTACTCCAATTGTCGGACCACCATGATCGGCAATTTAGGTAGGACGTAAAGAGGCGTCGCAGTGAATGAAATGAAGCACGTAGAGATCGGATTCCTTGATGTGGCATATCGACAACGGGGAAGTGGGAGGCCTCTTTTGCTTTTGCACGGCCGGGAGGGCGATCACCACGACTTCGACGGAGTTGTGGAGGTACTGAGTCCTCAGTTTGAGACGATAGCGTATGACCAACGGGACTGTGGCGAGACCGTTGACCATAGCGATCGAGACTATTCGTTGAAGCATTTGGCCAAAGATGCTGCAGAGTTCATCGTGTCTCTCGGTTTCGACAAGATGCACGTCCTGGGACACTCGGCGGGCGGGATAATCGCTCAGGGCCTCGCGCTTTACTTTCCTGAGCACATCGATCAACTAATCCTCGACGTAACAATACCGGTGAATGAAGACCTGAGAAACAGCAATCCGGCAGCCCTTGAGCGCTTCGCTCGGTTTCGGGCGAACGAAGACTACCGAGGAATGGCCGAAATGCTTTCAACCCCCGGATATGTGGCAGAGCATCCAGAACTGATCGAAACTGTACGTCGTTCTGTTCGCCCCCACCTTGCTCTTCCGCCAGAGAAGCACGCCCGGCGAATGAGAGCCATCACCACCTCACTTCCAGATGCTGACCTAGGGGCGATTATCCATAAGACACTGGTCCTTGCAGGAGAGTGCGACCAGTTAGCGACGGTGGACGTGGTTAAGCGCCTTGCGGCGCGCCTACCCAATGCAGAGCTGAAGGTGATCCCCGCTGCGGGACACACAGCCATTTTTGAAAACCCCGAATTGTATTGCAAACTCGTTAGTAGCTTTCTGCACTTGCCACCGGGTCCTTGATTATCGCCTGATGGCACGGGGCGGTGTATGTTGGAGCACATTGCGATGTTACTTGCGAATGAGGCGTGTCCGGTGTGGCGTGCTTTGACTGTAACGTCTGGATACAGCTTGTTTGTATTACAGAAATCACGGAGATCAAGCCGGACGAACACTCCAACAGTTACGAGCGGAAGCTGACATGATACGACTCGACCATGCGACGATTAACACGGTGGATCTCACAGCCAGTGTTTCGTTCTATCGGCGTTATCTCGGCCTAAGACCAGGTTGGCGTCCACCGGTTAGCATCGGCGGCGCATGGTTGTATCCGGAGGATGGTAGCTATCCGATTGTTCACTTGATAGCAAGGAAGGAGGTCCGCAAGGGAGGGATGTTCGACCACATAGCGTTTCGGGGCAAGGACCTGAAGGGGTACCTAGCGAAGGTGAAGTCGGGAGGAGAGTGGTACACGGCAAGCGTGGTCCCCGGCACCAAGCTCGTGCAAGTGCAGCACTATGATCCCAATCGGGTGCTGATCGAAGTTAATTTTGAGGATGAGGCGCTCGATTGCGAAGAAGTGCGGTTGGCTCCGTTTGAGGACGGGGAAGCGGCGACCACTACCTCATAAGGAAGACAGGGTGAACCGATTGAGAGATCAGACGATGGGGCGTGATCGCTCATCACATGCCCGAAATAACGGGAACCGGATCAGGGGCGCGAGCGTATCCGCGGGCTGCTTCGAAATGTCCCCGTATTGGCGTTGGGCCAGGGTAGTCTCTTCACGGCTGCCGACACGGCGAGGCTGTGCTTGACGCGTACAAGGAGCCCTGGCCCCTCAAATAGCCCGATGCGCGCAGATACATTGACTGACGTACCCTTCGTTGCCGTTGCGGAGCAGGGAGTCCAATCACTGCGGCCGACAATAGCAGGAACGAAGCACGTCGCCGCCGCGGGACACTATCTGGCCGCGCAGGCTGCACTACGAATCCTAGAGGCGGGCGGCAATGCCGTCGACGCAGGTGTGACCGCGGGTCTAGTTCTCGGCGTGGTTCAGAGCGATATTGTCAACATTGCGGGCGTTGCGCCGATCATCATCTATTTAGCGGCCACTGACGAAGTGGTGACGATCAGCGGCTTAGGCTGGTGGCCGAATGCTGTCGACCCCCAGCTATTCGTACGCGAACATGGCGGAGCGATTCCTCATGGGCTGCTACGGACGGTTGTGCCCGCGGCTCCGGACGCGTGGATTACGGCCTTGAGTCGCTACGGCACTATGAGCTTCGGTGATGTCGCCTCGAGCGCGATTGCCCTGGCGCGCGATGGGTTCGTGATGTATCCACTTATGGCGGAGGTTCTGGAGACGTATGCGGACAATTACGCCCGCTGGCCCAGCTCTGCGGCGATTTATCTGCCGCGTGGTCGCGCCCCGAAAGTAGGCGAGCTATTTGTGCAGAGTGACTTGGCCCGCACACTGCAATATATGGTTGACAGCGAGAGGGCTGCCTGCTCCAAAGGTCGCATCAGTGGACTCAATGCCGCGCGTGACGCTTTTTACCGCGGCGACATTGCGCGAGCGATTGTCCGGTTTCATGAGGCCAACGGCGGCATGCTGACCATGGAGGACATGGCGGAGTTTCGCGTTGGTAACGAGCCCCCGGTTTCGCATGAATATAGAGGCGCACGAATCTATTCCTGTGGCCCGTGGTGCCAGGGCCCAACGCTCCTGCAGATGCTCGCCATACTCGACGGCATCGACGTCGCACAGCTCGGACACAATAGTGCCAGTTACGTACACATAATAATCGAGACTATGAAGCTTGCATTTAGGGATCGCCACCGCTTTTTTGGTGACCCGCGATTCATTGAAGTACCGATCAATAGTTTGCTCGACGCACGGTACTGTGCGGGCAAGCGCGACCTGATTGGTGAATTTGCAAGAGGAGCGCACCTGTCAGGTCAGGATGAAGCCGGTTCGCCAATCAGCCGCCCCACGCTCGACACGTCATACGTCGCCGTCATTGACAGCCACGGAAACGCCTTTTCCGCAACTCCGAGCGATCTATCTAATGACACTCCCGTAATACCCGGTACGGGCTTGTGTCCCTCATCGCGGGGGAGTCAGTCGTGGGCTGACCCAGCACTTCCGTCGAGTGTAGCGCCTCACAAGCGTCCACGGTTAACGCCGGCTCCATTTCTAGCGCGGCATGCCAATGGTGAAATCACCGCCTTTGGTACGCCCGGCGGAGACGTGCAAACGCAGGCACTGCTCCAGGTATGGCTAAACATAGAGGCGTTTGGCATGCCACTGCAGGCGGCGGTGGAGGCCGCCCGGTTCGCCACGTTCGACTTCCCGGACTCATTCGAGCCTCACGAAGCATATCCTGGCAGAGTCAATGTGGAAGTGCGACTGGGCAATGCACAGATTTTGGAATTGCGCCGGCGTGGACACGATGTGGAACTGTGGCCCAGCTGGGCATGGCGCGCAGGTGCTGTCTGTGTCGCCCGACGTCGAGCCGACAGCGTGCTGGAGGCCGCGGCCGATCCGAGGCGACCAGCCTATGCTGTAGGACGATGAGATAAGCGGCGATGCGAGGACGGCGGCTGCGCGTCCCGAGCAAGCTGCGCCTGATGCCTGAAGAGGATGAGCGGTCCACCCATTTCTCGACTGCATTTATGACCAGTGAGAGCCTTGAGGCTGATAGCTCTGAGATTGTGGAGGTCGTTCGGCGTCACCATCGAGCTTATGCAGGCGGAAGTGACGAATTCCTTAAACTCCTCGCATTTCCTCTGTTGGTACGCCGTCGAGGGATCACTCGGTGCTATCTGACACCAGACAGTTACTCTCGCGACGCTGCGCAACACTTGCAAACGGTCATCAGAAGCGGTGGTGTTTCGAGCTTCGCCTTGCACGCGCAAGCGGTGATCCTATTGGGACGAGACATCGGATGCGTGCGATTTAACTCGGTGCGCCTAAATCGGGAAGGGGGTGTGCTCAGTATCCACGCGGCCTCTAATGTACTCATAAGAGACGAACGCGGATGGCGTATTACCGCTATCCTAGCCGATGATGATGCACTGGTTTCTGACCAACTGGCGAGTTTCCAATAAGGCAAACAAAGTTTTCAGCCCCCGAAGGCGTCGACCGTATTGTTCGTTTCCTTGTTTGCGACGATTCATCCGTCCGTTTCACGGGGCCGTGATCGTGGCAGACGAGGGCATCTCGGCAGGCATGTGAGGTCTGGGCGGGTACCTCGTTTCAGAACCAGCGCAGTGCTTCAGCTCTTGCAAAGCACATCAACCGCACGGTCCGCCAGCCGAGCCAAGGCGTTGTTGATGTTGTCTAATGAACAATGTTGGTCTCCGCCATCCTTGGCAGTGTAAATCAGCAGTTCCGCTTTGGAACTGTTTACAGCCTCCCTGATCATGCGCTCGGCATTAAGCAGTGGTATCTCTACATCATTCTGGCCATGAATGATAAACAAAGGGGCGCGAATGCGTTCCATGACGCCTTTAAGCGAGAAACGCAATAAGCGCTGATATAGGTCTCGGTTGTCAGCAGCTCCCCATGCCCAGCGCATTTGCTTGAGATATGTCGCACGTGCAGGCGGAATGACCGCGGCGGCGGTCGGGTCCTCGAGATAGCCGCAGGGGAGATCGCCGAAATATTTGACTAGAGACGCCTCGTAGAATGCGCCCAATACCAGGCAAACTTTGAATCGGTGATCGAACGCGGCGGCCCTCGGGGCGTAGTAGCCTCCGAGACTGGCGCCGCAGACCCCGATGCGATCAGGGTCGACGTCCGAGCGAGCTTCCAAATAATTTAAGGCAGCCGTGGCGAAGGATTCTGAGTCGTGGCGATAGTGGAGTCCCGCTTCTCGGGCGGACCCGTTACCAGGATGATCAAAAGTGAGGTACGAAATTCCTCGTTCGGCAAATGCCCGAGCGATTCCGACTAGCTGCGGCCACTCGAGTGAGCTACGTCCGCCGTTCATGTGAATGACCGCCGGCGCCGGTTGCCGGGAGTCGCTGCAGCGTAGGAAAGCTCCCTCGAGAGTGGTTTCCTCAAAAGGGATGCTCACAAGATCAATACGCTGAAGGCTTGGGGCTCCGTAACGAATTGCGTGTTTGAAGCAACTGCGATAACGACTAAATATTGTGGCTTTAGCGGGATCAAAAGAGTCGTCCATCAGCAGCTCGGCGGTCATATAGAGTGCGGTGACTCGAACAAGCTTTTCGCCTGCACTGATCAACCGACCCGCCGCAGCGTCGGTCTCGCTGAGTCTCTCAATGTTCTGGCCGACGGCAACAAATCCATTACGCAAGGTGCTTTTGAACTCCTGACTGCTCTCGGTCTTCCCGTGGCGTAAAATTTCAAGCGCGGGACGGCAGGCATCGTCGACGTCTCCCAAGGTCGCGCCTGATGCAACCGCATTGCAGAACATCATATTGGCCCAATATGTAGAAATTCCGCCGACTCCTACTAGAGTGCTCTCACCCGTCGGAAAGTATTGAATCATGTGGGCTTCCAGTTACTGCGCAAGGTAGGTCGGTCTCGAAGCAACGTGACTCCGCGAGGTGTGCCTACGTTAGATTTGTAATTGGGACCTTAAAGCACGCTTTAACATCATCATAAAATGGGATTTATGGGGAGTCAATCGGAAGGTCACTTCCAGAGCAGTCCCCAGGGAGTTGCAGTTACTGCGGACCCGAAGACTGCGGGCCGCTCAATGGACGGTTAAAACGATGGCGGCGCGCAGGCGCTGACGATTTCGCACGGCTCGGTTGGGGAGATGTTGCGCATTCGATGTGGAAGACTGCTCTCAAAGTAGTATGCGTCGCCAGGACCGAGGACATGGACCTCGTTGCCGACGGTTAACTCGATGTGTCCCTTGATGACTATTCCGCCTTCTTCACCTTGGTGACTAATTACCTCTCCGCTGTCGGCGCTCGGCGGATAGCTTTCGTGGAGGATCTGCAAGGCGCGATTGCGCAGGTCGTGGCCGACTTGAAGGAAGGAAATGCCACCCTCTCCAATCTCGAGGAGCTCGTGTTGCCGATAGACAGTGCGGTCGGGATAGCGGGACGCGGAGCCGAAGAAGTCGCCCAAAGACAATGAGAACGCGGCTAAAATCTTTTTTAGGGATGAAACTGAGGGATCGACGCGCCCGCGTTCGATGTTTGAAACGGTAACGTCGGTAACTCCTGCGCGGCGCGCAAGGTCGCGCTGAGATAGTCCCCGTTGGTGCCGCAGCTTTCGAAGCCTCGTGCCGAGTGCTTCGTCTAAAGTACGACTCTTTGACGGTTTCCTAGGCACGATGCCGCTAACTCATGGGTGGAAATAACAGGTGGTCAGGCACGATGCCGGAGATCTTGCTGCACCTATCATGTGCGCACAATTTCTCGGTCATTTGCTATAGCGCATTAGGACATTACGCGTGATCTGTTCAGTGAAAAACTCGCGACGTCTCAGTCCTAGAACCCACATACAGGAACCCGCGTTGACCACCTCACCCCGGCCGCGATGATAATTGACTATCATGCCTGAACCGTATCGGATTTTGTCAATGTTCTCAGGCGAATCGTCGCCGAAAAGTGCTCGCGAGATGACTCGGGCGTCGTCGTCTTCCCACCATACCTCTGATAGCGGGTTCTTGTGATCGTCCTCGACCATTACAGCAGGACCCATTGCCAGAATCTCAATGTTGTCGACGGGCGCACCGTCCGCCCCGGTTGGGTAGGGCAGACCGTGGCGGAAGGTATAGTCCAGGCCGTCTACTTCGAATCCAAAGATTCCGGCCGTCGACCCGAACACATCCCCGTAATAGAGATCGGTTTCCGAGAAGATCCAATGGTTGGGGCGATAAACTGTGAAGCCTCCGGAGTGCCGGGGCGCCATCGCACCCATACGTACATACATTCCACGTGATCCATTAAGACCGAGTGTGAGTACACCGGGGCGCCCCAAGGCTTGGTCATCCCAGATCGTCGTTAGGCGGTGCCTGTTGGCAGGGTCGTCCCTGACAGGATCTCTTTCATGAGCGAAACGCTTGTAGCAGACTTGCGTCCGACCCCCATCTTCCAGTCGAACTTGCCACAGTAGGTTCGCGCCGAAGCGAGCAACTCGTCCACCCATGTCGATGTACGCATCTACTGCGTCTCGCATTTCGGTCGACCAGTACTCGTCATGGCCGACAATGATTGCTGCCTTGTAGTCACTCAAATCGACGGATTGATAATGCAGGTCATGTTGAGCAATGTAGTCAAGTTGGAATCCTTGCTTCTCTGCCCACTGTACAAATACTCTGTCGTACTCTGCATAGCTCCCTCCGACATACCACTTCGAATAGCCTGAGCCCATCGCCCAGCAGAAGAAAGGTATTTGTGCAGCCCAAAAGGGGGGCACCTCACTATCATGTGAAGCGTGAGGGGCACCCTCAGGGAGCTTGACAAAGCCACGGGCCCACGGCCTCTGTGTGGACAGACGCGGGGACCATGAAGCACGGTCCTGACCGGCGATTCCTTTGTAATAGTTTGCGCCACCCCATTCGTTGTAAGCAATCCACGTGCTACTGGTGAAAATCATCAGCAACTTTGCGCTCGGAAGCGCTCGAGTTGGTCTCACTATAAATAGGTGATGGTGTTCGCGCGTCTGTCCCGCCTGGTCCCTAACTCGGCTCGTAGCGATATACGGCCCAGAGCGTTGTTGCTTCGGAACGGTCCAAGTGTAGGCAACGGGCCAACCCGCCCCAACCTCGTATGCATTGTCGGGAGTCGACGGCATGGTTCCCCGTATCCGGTCCCGGGAGTGCACGGTCTCGGCGGGGTAGCCATCGCGCACAATCTCTAGGGAAAACTCTCGTGCACTCGTGTAGACGTGAAACTCGACGTCCTCACCCGGCGCATAGCTGATCTTGTCGGTATACGTCCAAATCTCCAAAACACCTAGGTCGTTGCTCGGAAACTCATACCAATGGCCCTCGATTGCATAGTTCCCGCGCTGCCCCATCCGAAATCCGTATCGCTCGAGAGAAGGAGCCTTGGGGCCTACTTCGACGTCTGCCATCTATATGTTCTCCAGCGCTACGCAAAAGGGGGTCGAATCACCGTCAACTTTTTCTTTACTGGATTTTAAAAACCTAGGGGCTACATGTAAAACTCTTTCCTGTCTTGGCAGGGCATCCAAGACTCTAGGCTGAGGCCTTGTTTTCGCCTGTTTTGAGGCGTGCAGGCGAAGCAGAAAGGTTTTCGTGAAGCGATCGGAAAGCAAAGTATGATTTGCATCACCCTTGTACCACCCGTATGCTTGAGAGTCAATCAGTTGAGGCGAGGTTAACCAAATGCCTGCGGTGGCGATCGTTGCAGCAAACCATGTGAGCTTTACAGTTTCGGACGTTCTGCGCACAGCGGTTTTTTTCGAGGAGGCTTTTGGTTTGGTTCGACTCTCGATCGGCCCTCGAGATCCCAACGCAATTCGGATCGTAACGGGGGTAGCCGAAGCCGACATTTTGGTTGCGTACCTGCAGGCCCCGAACATCCGGATTGAGCTTGTCCAATACGTGCTGCCAAAGGAGCGAGCGGTCTATCGTCCTCGTCCGTGCGACTTGGGCTTCTCGCACTTGGCCTTCGACGTTGCGCAGTTTGAAACTGTCATAGCACAAGCGGCAAAATATGGTGCTTTGCCGGTTGGGGGCATTGCAACGATCGATCGGGGACCCAACAGAGGCTGCCAAGTTGTCTATCTACGCGATCCGGACGGGATAACGATAGAGCTGATGGGACGTTTGTCGGGTAAGCCCGATAGTCCGGCTGTGCGTTGAGTTGATTTGGGGGCGAGAGCGGTAAGGCGCGCCCCTTCCCGCAGTCGGATTGGACGAGGAAAGCGCACTGTCATGATACCGCTCATCGGGTATGCCAATCGGTGGTCAGCGCGACCAGGAGAACGGGTCGCGGTCAAAGTCAGCTGTTCCTTGAAGCCGAAGTATCGCGCTGAACTCGTGGAAATCTTGAGCGCGGATGCCAACCCGGCAGGCCCAGGAGTGCGCTACGGAGATCCCACACTCATTGGAGAGTATCCGGCGCGTGTCCAAGCGACCAAGAGCGGGTCGTACGGATTGGTGGAGCTTGGCGACGTCACACAGACCCCGTTCGACTGCACATTTACTATTCGCGTCCAGCCATGGCTCGTTAACTCGTCCGAGCAGGCTATCGCGTGCTTGATTGGTGCTCAGTGTGTGCTCTTGGTTCTAACGGATCAGTCGACTGCGGTGAAGATTGACGATACGGCGAAGATCCAACTTCCGGCAATGCGTCGCGGTCAATGGTACGAGCTCAGGCTAGTGATATCAGCTAGTAGCTTGACGTTGCACCAGATCCCAATTACTGGGCGAGGGGAGGGAGGCTTGGCTGCATCGTCGGAGTTGAACATAGGAGCTATTTTGACGAAGCGTGTGGTTATTGGCGCTGCTTCGGAGTGCCCAAACGGACGATACAGTAGGTTCTTCAATGGCCGTCTCGAGGATCCGGCATTGATTTTCGGGTGTATAAGTGAAGACAAGCCGATCGACCTGCAGATGGTTCCGGGGGATAGCGTTCTTCATTGGTGGGATTTCTCTTTGGACGTATCTACGGACGTCCTTAGTGACCGGGGAAGGCGGCGTGCACACGGGAAGACAGTCAATCTGCCGATGCGAGCCGTTTGCGGGTCGCGATGGAGCGGTAAGTATGTGGATTGGAAGCAGGGGGCGCGCGACTATGCCGCGATTCACTTTCACGAGGATGACTTGTACGACTGTGGGTGGGAAACGGACTTCTCAATCACGATTCCCGGCGACTTGCGCAGCGGCATCTACGGCATTCGCTTGCGGGCGAGAGAGGAGGAGGATGTCATTCCGCTTTTTGTCCTTCCTCGCCGTGGCGTACCGGAGAGCAGGGTAGCACTTCTCGTTCCCACGTTTACGTATCAGGCATATGCGAACTATGATCGAGGGAACTGTGACGGAGCCTACCGAGAGCGACGCGCTCTTTGGCATGCTTACCCCCATCATCCCGCTGAACACCCCGAATTCGGTCGTTCAACCTACGATCACCATTCAGATGGAAGTGGTATTGTCTATTCCAGTGCGCGCCGCCCCATCCTGACTTGCCGGCCTGGCTTTATCGCCTATCTGGACAAAAGAGGTTCGGGACTAAGACACTTTGCAGCAGACATGCATATCGCCGACTGGATGCACGCGCGGGGTATGCAATTCGACGTACTAACAGATCATGACGTCCACGACGAGGGGTGCGCGTTACTGGCGCCGTACGCGTGCGTCCTCACTGGAACCCACCCCGAGTACCATACGCTGCAATCCCTTGACGCACTACAGCAGTATGTCGATGCGGGCGGCAACCTAGTCTATTTAGGCGGCAACGGCTTCTATTGGAAGATCGCCCGTAGCGCTACCTTGCCTGACGTCATAGAAGTGCGCAGAGCAGAAGGCGGAACGAGAGCTTGGGCGAGCGAGCCAGGAGAGTACTATCACGCGCTGGACGGCAGTTACGGGGGCCTCTGGAGAAGGAACCGTCGGCCACCGCAGCAGCTCACTGGCGTGGGCTTCTCTGCCCAGGGCGCGTTTGAGGGCAGCTACTATCGCCGTCTGCCCATGTCGTACGACTCGAGTCTAGCGTGGATGTTTGAAGGCATCTCCGAGGAGGTGCTGGGTGATTTCGGCTTGTCAGGAGGAGGCGCGGCCGGATTTGAGCTAGATCGGTGCGATCAGATGTTGGGTACCCCAAGAAACGCGATTGTTGTCGCCCGATCAGAAGGGCATCAATCACACTATATCACCCCGGAGGAGATACTTTCAGCACTTCTCGGTGATGGGTCAGAGCTCGTCAGAGCTGATATGACGTTTGTAGACAACACCATATCGGGAGCCGTGTTTTCCGTCGGTTCTATTACCTTTTGTGGCAGCCTTTTCCATCAGGAGTACACGAACAACATCTCTAGATTGCTTGAGAACGTTGTGCGCAGGCTTTCCAAGTAGTTTCGTCGTTGGCTTACAGAGCAGCTTGAAACGTCGCTACTGGGCATGCTCAAACGGGCTCCCGGCAACTGCCGGCCGCAGTCTGCGCATCCCGTGTTTCCCGATCTTTCAATTGCTGTAACCGACGACGTATTGTTGCGTGAGCGCGGGCATCGATCGGCACTCTCGCCAAAAAAGCAAAGGAGACGAGCACAAGCACACAGGGAAGCAAAGCCGCCGCCAACTTCAAGCCAAAAATGCTTGACTGGGTGTGTATCGGGACGCTCGGTTCGAATCCGTACCAGCCGGCGATCGCAAGACCAAGGGCACCGCCGATCGCCTTGATAGCCTTCACGAAGAAAATGTAGACAGAGAAGTACAACCCGGCATTGTTACGCCGAAAACGCCACTGCGAGTAATCGACGACGTCCGAGAGCATCGACGGTTCCATCAGTCCGACGCAGACCAAAGCAACTGTATTTAGTCCTTTTAGGACTAGTAAATTCGCAAAGGTTGTATGTTCCGGCGTAAGAACAGCCGTAAATGCATAAGACACTAGCAAGATGGCGGCGGCGATTCCCCACGTAGCGTTTTTTCCCAGTCGTTTAGATACCTGATACCAAAGGGGCGTGGCGACTATGCCGATGAGAAAGGCGAGCAGAAACATACCGGCGAACTGCTTTCCGAGGCCTAAGTAGGAGTCAACATAGATAAAGATCATTCCATACCACATGCCGTTACTTAGTTCGACCAAGGCGATGAGCATAAAGAAACCGAGCAGCGGTACGTTTCTAAACACAGCCCTTAGCACGGTTGATGCGCTTTCTCCAAGGCCTAGTTGGGCAGAGCTCCTTGGCCTTGTCGGCGCGCGGCCATCAGGGGTCACCTTCAGACATATCACCAGTAGCGGCAAGATAAGGAGGCCGGCGATGGTCGCAGACCAACGAAGCGTTTCGGGCGTAATAGTCGTGGTGTGGAAGACAGGAAGGAGTGGTACCGCGTAGAAGAGGAGAAGACCTAGATACCCAGCAGACACTCGGATGGCAAAGAGTCTCGTCTTTCCACTGGAGTCGAGCGACAGCTCACTTGCCCAAGCCATGTGAGGAATCTCAAATGTCGTCCAAGCAACAACAAAGGCGAGGAACCAACCAAGGAAGTAGGCGATATGCACACCAGGTGGGGGAACAAACAGGAAATAGCCACAAACCGCGTATGCGATACCACCAACCGCAACGAACAACTTACGGCTTCCTTTCCGGTCTTTATAGATATCGGATGCTCGGCCTATCAGCGGATCGACTACGGCGTCTAACAAGCGTGCCGCCAACATCGCATAAGCGATGCTGGTTAGCGTGAAGCCAAAATATTTTGCATAGACTCCGGGAATTACCTGCCACAGGGGTGCGAACAAAAACCAGACTGCAACGTGTGGCAGGGAGTAGGCAATGCTCTGAGGAAGGGTGGGTACTTGTGTCGTCGTGCCGGCGACGATCTTTGCCTTGTGCGTCTCACCCCGCACGACGCGACGTCCTCGGGTTATAGCGAAAGTAATAGGCTAAACGACCAGGCACGCTGTTGGCTAACGCAAAGTTCTGTTATTTGCGATCCGAGTCGCGAAAGCGTTGCCCATAGTACCGAGTAGTTACGTCTATTGATGCGGCAGAAAGCCCTCCGACTAGAATTTCATACTTACCGATACGCCAAACGTAGGAGGGGGATTGGGCTGCAGCTCAAAAATGTGGTTGTTGGGGTTGTTGGATTCTGCCACGCTTGCAAGAAAGGGCGTAATTTCGGCGCCCCAAGTTGCCCACTGGATCTTTGTGACATTCTTGGCCCAGAAAGACACTTCCCAACGATCGCTGCGCGAATACCAATTCGCATGAGCATTCACGAGGCCATTTACACTAGTTAGAGAGCGAATGAATTGCGGTTCGAGTGTGCCCGGATCCAACGCCACTGTGCTTCGCCAGGTGTCATCCGCACCAATTGTCACTCGACCGTGATCCCCAGGTATGTTGAAAAAGGTCTCAAGACTTACAGTCAGGGAGTTTGTTGGCGAATAGGGTAACTGTGTGCCAGTGAGTATCGTCGGCGGAGCGCCTGGGCCGTTGCTCACCACATAGTTGGTAAACCGGCCGTCGAGGTAGGAATAGGCGACGGACGCAGTTACGAACGGTGCGACGAGGTAGTGTATATCGAACTCAGCACCTTTCGCCGTCGAGGAAGCAGCATTCTCAGTTATGGTGGTGTTGGTCTGGATGTTGAACTCAATGATCTGGAGGTCTGTGTACTTGGCGTAAAAGGCGGCAAGGGAAGCCTGAAGCCGGTGGTCCAAACCGTCAAATTTCGTGCCCAACTCGTAGTTCCAAACGTATTCAGGTGCGAAGGGAGTCTGAAGTCCAGCCGAGGTACTCGCATTAACGTTGTATCCGCCGCTCTGATAGCCCCGGGACACCGTCGCGTACGTCATCAGCGGGCTAATTGGCTTGTAGGTGAGGGTAATCTTGGGCGTGACAGCATCCCAGGAATGGGAGTAATTAGCGCTGATGGCGGGACCACCTAGCAGATTTGCGGGATTGACGTAGGTGGATCCGTCTTTATGGTCGTTCGTGTATCGCGCTCCTGCTGTAAGCGCAACCTTGGATGAAAGTGCATAGGTTGCTTCACCAAACACCGCTGGGCTGCTCGTAGTCGTGTTCTGTCTAATGTAGGCGGTGTATTGAGGAACAGTGGGAAAGAAATAGAACGCGGTACCCGGGACAAGATTCGCGTCTATCGTAATCGGACGCTCCTTCCGGGACTGGAGGTAATAGAGACCGGCGAGCCAGGTTAGCTTCTGATCCGAGGGGGATGCGAGACGTAGCTCTTCGCTAAACTGCGTGTCGTGTCCGGCAATGGTTGGTACCCACATGCTCGTTGGATCACCAAAGTCTTGTTGGGTCACACTAGTGCTTAGATGACGGTAGCCAGTAATCGAGGTTATGGTTCCGACTGCCGTAGTAACATCCAATCTATCAGTGAGGCCCCAGATGTTTCGCTTAATCGTGCCGTCGTATGACTCGGAAGTTACCCACGGGCCGTAGGCTAGCGTCGGAAAGAGACTTGGACGGAAGTTGCCCTGGGCCCAGATCGTCGAGTCGGGTGTACCACGTTCATGCAACAAGTCGAACTGAAATACGTTCTTGACGTTCTTCGCGGGCTCAAAGAGCAGCTTTCCCCTCGCGGTTTGGCGATCGCGACCTCCGATATGGTTGCCATTCGTAATGTTATCCACGTAACCGTCGCTGTGATGTTCGGTTACCACAAGCCTTCCAGCTAAAACGTCGTCGATGAGCGGAGTGTTAAACATCCCCTTGAATTCGGCAAGGTTGTATTTGCCGTAGGTAACTTCAGATGTCCCCTCCGTTTGAAACGTTGGATTGTGCGTGTAAATGGAAATTACTCCGCCGAGGGCGTTCCGGCCGAACAGGGTTCCTTGAGGTCCTTTTAAGACCTCTACGCGATCGATGTCATAGAGATCCGCCGGCTGAGCATCCGAAATACTCGCAGCGGCGATGTCGTCTACAAAAAGTACGACGGGCTGATCTTCGCCGCTTGAATCATCGTCCAACTCAATGCCGCGCATTGAAAAGTATGCTTCGTTCGACCCGTAAGGAATGTAAGTTAATCCGGGGACGCGGACAGCAAAGTCATCCGGAGTGACGATGCGGTTCCGACTAATATCGTCCGCCGAAAAGACAGTCATAGAAACGGGAACGTCGTATACATTCTCCTCCCGTTTCGTGGCAGTGACTATGACCTCCTGCAACCCGGCGAACCCTTGAGTAGTGCTTTGCTGCGTTTGAGCCGGCGTTGACGTCGACACTAGTACCAGAGCTACCCCGACGATTGTTACAGCGAAGACGCCGGTGTAGACGTGACGCACAGATCTGCAAATTGCAACTAACATTTTGGCCCCCGTGGACTTCTTAATCTGCTTTGCAACTGCACGCTCTGCGCGACGCAGGCGATGGCCCACAACGTCTAGCATCGTAGCGTGCCCACACGAGCGAAGGGACGCATTGCGATGCATCACGGGAATTTGCTTGGAGTCAAAGGTTTAAAGTGCAACAACCCAAGCGTTAAAACATGCTTTAAGTGTACTTTAAAGCTATTTTCACACCCCTGCAACAGTTTTATAGTGCTGTAAAAGATGAAGGCTGAGCGAGCGAGGGGTCGGATGGCCCGCGGGGGAGATCATCTTGGGAGCTTGTGGTCTGAACACGCTTCCAAGCGCTGTGGCTTGGCTCTGCTTTGTGCGTAAAGCACGTTTTGTGTGCCTTGTATGGTGAGCAAGCTTCCGCATCCCTGCCGATGTGGGAACTCGGTCTCTACAACGCGGCATGACGTGCGACGGGCGTCGAGGCTTGACTTCGGGAAGATGAACGAGGTGTATGGCACGTTCTTCACCCACGCTCCGCCGGCTCGCGCAACCGTGGAGGTCGCGCGCCTACCGAAGGACGCAATAATTGAAATTTCCGCAATCGCAGTGCATCGGTAGGTCCGTCATTCAATTGCATTGATCGCGCGTGACCCGAACCGAGGGAACGTCCCGCGGCGGCCCTGTGCCATGTGTGCCCGGAGTGTGACGGTAACGGGTCTCCCCGCTTTCACTGCCCGCCGCTTTCATTGCCAAGTATGAGAGTCATAGATCGGCTTTCCCCCGAGAACAGTGAGTAGTACGTTGGTATTACGTATCTCGTCTGTCGCGCACGTCAGAATGTCGTGATCGAGTACGGCAAAATCCGCATATTTTCCGGACTCTATAGAGCCGATTCGATCGTCTAGTTGCATCACGCGTGCACCATTAATGGTGTAGATCTGAATCGCCTCTTTGCGGCTGATTGTCTTTGCAGGGGTTAACATGCTTTGGCCCGTTCTCCCGTCGACTCGGACGAGAGACTCCCAAATTGTAAACATCGGCTCGTAATGCGCGCCATCAGTACTCTGCGCGATGGTTACGCCGCCGTCGATCCACCAGCGCAATGGAATCACGGTTTTCCAAACGTCCTGCCCAGGGAATCGCTTGACGTAGACGTCAGCGCCCTTGCTGAAGTCGACGCTTGAGTACGTAGTAGCGAATACCCCCAGATCGCTTAGTATCTTTATGTGCTCGCGGCTGGGGTGCTGTACGTGCTCGACAACCCAGTGCTTGTCTCTGAGCGGCGTCTCCCTGTTCACTGTTTCGAGAGCTTCAACGGCCATAGCTATCGCCTCATCGCCCGCAGCCTGTATGTTCAGCCGCAGGTCATGTTTGAGGGCAAGCTTTGCAATTTGCGTCAATTTCTCTGTTGACACCGACGAGCTGCCGTTGCCTAGTCTTCCGTCAGGGTCGAGGTACGGTTTAGTCATCAACGACGCGCCAAACTGAATTGCGCCATCCATCGACACCGTGACGCCGTGAACCCTGATTGCGTCATCTCCGGTACCCGACCCTGACGCTTCCTTGTGTGCGGCCATCCAAGCATCTATTTCCTCGAGTGACTTGCGCACGGGGACCTCGTATGCAAGTACAAACCGATTGTGCAGGGCTGCAGAAGAGTTCAGTTCTGTCAGATAACGAAGATTGACAGGCTGAAGACCGTGTGCTTCATATAGTGAGGTAACTCCGACAGCCGCATTGTCAGAAATGGCCGCCGTGATAACTTCCTTCCGGACCTCGTCAGGGACGGGGGGTAGTAACGAGAGCAGTTGGGACCGCAGCCGGCTTTCATAGCTGTACATATCCAGCCCGTAAATCACGCCCGTCGGGTCACCTGTGGCGTCCTTCTCGATATGCACTCGCTTATCGTCGGTTGTGTCCCGGGTTACGCCAAGCAGTGCAAGGGCGGCGCTGTTTAATATCACAGGGTATGGTTGCTTGGTGGAACAATTGATGTACACGGGATTAGCGGGCGCAGCCAGATCAAGATCTCTTTTTGTCGGCCACCTCTTTTCAGCCAAGATGCTAGGGACGTTGAAGTAATCTGGAGGCTCGCCGATGTCCGTGGTTACAACCCATGCGCCCGCCGCCATGCTCGCTGTCGCAGCCTTTATGCGTCGGACGATCTCAGCAATCGACCGCACACCGTGGAGCGATACCTCATGGAGCTCGTCTTGCTTCGCATGGCCGTTGATTGTGTGTGGATGCGTGTCAACAAAGCCCGGAAACACACTGCGGTGTCGGAGGTCAATCACACGCGTTGTTGGCCCCGCCAACTTACGCATGGCGCTGTTTGTACCGACACTGACAAACCGTTCCCCTTTAACCGCAAACCCCTCTTTGATGGAAAAGTTTGCGTCAACGGTTACGACGTTACCGTTGACATAGATCGTGTCAGGCGCGAGGCTTTGGGCGGATCCAATTTCGGGTGTGGTCGCCATACCGAGGCATACGACTGCAACCGCCGACAGAGTTTCACGGGAGGTTCCAGCTAGCATCTCAATCTCCTTCACGTGATCGTCGGCGTCATCGCGTCAAAATACAGGTTCCGCCAGTGCGACTAGGAGCAGGCTGAGTGGTCCAGGCTCTAGGCTACTGCGCACCCTTGGATCGCGCGCGAATAAGCCGAGGCCGTGCTACCGGCGCGACCAACCGATGATACGAATAGCCGTCGCGCCGCTGTTGCACGCCGATTTGGGTTCGTTGCCTGCTACGCTCATCCTTCCACAAGCGCCGCGATTTCACGTCACTTGATGCGGCCACGGTTTTCGCCAGCGTAGGCCTGCAAGATCACCCACTGCTTCTGTTACGGTGTCGAAGCGCATCGTAACCCGATCCTGGTCGTACGGCACCCATGATGGGAGGCGCTCGTGATTGGGATTTCCCGTGACGACAAAATTTATCCATGCTCGGTGTATGACTTCTGAGAGGCCACGCATTTCCTCTGGATCAGCGCCGATGAGCATCGGTGCGTTTGCCCAACTTTCGAAGTTATTGAAGACGAACGGTAGTTCAAGCGTATGGCACGCTCCGAGGCGTTTAACTGGCGATTGCCAATCAAATCGGAACACGTACATGGGATTCCCCTGCTTTGCGCTTGCCTCTGCGATGGCCAGACTGCGGCGCAGGTAAGAGGTCTCAGTAACTAGGTGCACAAGTATTGAGTAGGGTGTGGCGTCCGGCAACATGCGCCGGTACTCCTCTAGATACGCCTCCGCTTGGTTTCCGAACGCGAGTTCGAAGCGTTTCCGCACATCTGCATCGGTCGCATTAAGGATGTCGTCTGCAAAAGCGAGATGAGCCGCGCTCTCATCTCTTGTAGTGCCCCAGAGAACACGAATTCCCGCAGTGCCATTTTCAATGAGCACGTCTACGGGATCTCTATCAAACACGTGTCCATCTATTACAGTTTCGAATGGCGGTGTGGTATTTGCAAAGCGCCTCACCTGACGACCCAACTCAGCAAAGCCCGCCAATAATTTGTCTACCGGCATGCTCTTGAGCTCGGCCGGATTATCTATTTTTAGCAAGGAAACATATTCATGAGCCCGCGCGAGCGCCTGCTCTGGAGGTATCGGCGGTGCGCCAACCGCCGGGCTTTGCATTATCGCGCGGTGAAAGAGCTTGTTAGTTGTCCCGTCCGCCATGTGAATGACCGCAGACCGGCCGCCACCAGATTGCCCAGCAATAGTTATGTTGTTTGGATCACCGCCGAAGCGAGAAATGTTGTTCTTTATCCAACGCAATGCCATACGCTGGTCGAGAACACCCAAGTTCCCTTCGCAAACTCCGGGCAGATACAAGAATCCGAGAGGACCAAGACGATAATTAATGGAAACAAAAACTATCCCGCCGTTTCTTGCGAAGTGAAGTCCTGAGTACCAGTCCAATCTGCCCGATCCACTGGTGAAGCCACCGCCGTGGATCCAAATCATGACTGGAGCGGGCGCGCGTCCAAGTGCAGGGGTCCAGATATTGAGCGTCAGACAATTGTCCTCTGCCTGCGGCAGATTGAAGTCTCCCATGACCCTGTTTAACCGCGAGGGGCCCTGCGGGCATATGGGACCAAATTGTGTTGCGTCGAGGACGCCCTTCCACGTTGCCGGCGGCTCTGGTGCGCGAAAGCGCAGAGCCCCTACCGGAGCAGCTGCAAACGGGATACCGCGAAAGAGTGCCACGTCACCGTCAACGAGGCCCCGCACCGGGCCGTAAGTGGTCTCGACAATAGGCAGTTTTATTGGGTCGCGACTTGGGGCCGCCAGCGCCCTGGTGGACATGAGATAGCTGGGTACCACGACCAAACCGCCGACCAAAATGGTGCGTCTTGTCAACGGCATAGTCGCGTTCTCCAAGCCCTATGGCCCAAGGGCGGCACCGATGAAGGGTTTCCGGTCACAAAACTCCTCCTTCCTCTCGGGTCACTATGAAGGACCCACGAGGGGAGGGAGCAGCGCGATCTAACGATCCGGTAAGCTGACCCTATCGCGGAGCTTTCGCCGGTCATGGGAAGTAACAGAGAGGCGTGTACATCGGCGCGCAGCGCAGCGCGAATACCCGAGAGAGTGAGCGTCGTGTCGCCGTCGATCACATCATCCTGCCTCGTACGTCATGCAGTGCGAAACGTTTTTGACGATCGTATAGTGCGAAAGGCCCTCGGCTCCGCCTTCCCGACCGTAACCGCTGTCCTTGACTCCACCGAAGGGCGTTTCGGCAACCGAGGCTTCCAGGGTGTTGATCGACAGATTGCCGGTCTCGACGCCCTCTGTTAGCTGGTCCACGTTGCGAGCCGAGTTCGTGAAAGCGTAGGCGGCCAGGCCGAATGGCAATCCGTTGGCCTTTTCGATGCCCTCTTCCAGGGATGCAACGGGGTTGATGAGGGCAAGCGGACCAAACGGCTCCTCGCGCATGGCCCGCGCGTCGTCGGGCAACTCCGCCAGCACAGTCATTGGGAAGTAGTAGCCACGACCTCTCAGCCGTTCCCCGCCTGCTAATACACGGGCGCCTTTCTTCCGAGCGTCAGCCACCAACCTCTCGAGTGCCTCAATGCGGCGGTGGTTGGCCAACGGCCCCATCTGCGTGGAGGGATCGAAGCCATCGCCGACCTTTACCGTCAGAGCCTTCTCGACAAAGGCTTTGGTGAAGGCCTCGAAAAGCGGTTGCTGCACATAGAAACGGGTCGGAGAGGTGCAGACTTGGCCGGCGTTGCGGGCCTTGCGCATCGCGGACATGATCCCGGTGGCCACGGGATCCACATCGTCGCAGACGATAACGGGAGCGTGCCCGCCCAACTCCATGAGCACGGGCTTCATGTGGCGCGCTGCAATCTCCGTCAGATGTTTGCCCACCGCCGTTGAGCCGGTGAAGGCGATCAACCGCGTTTGCTCCTGCGGAATAAGGTAGGAGGAGATTTCTGCTGGCACCCCGAAAACGAGATTGAAAACACCGGGTGGTAGGCCGGCGTCATGAAGCGCCCGGGCAATATGAATAGCGCCGGCGGGTGTTTCCTCTGCAGCCTTCAGAATGATGGAGCAGCCTGCAGCAAGCGCGCCACTGATCTTTCGCGATGGCTGGCTCATCGGGAAGTTCCAAGGCGAGAACGCAGCAACCATGCCGATTGGCTGGTGTAGCACAACGTACCTAATGCCCGGGGCGCTTGGAATGACCCGGCCGTAGGTGCGCAAGCCTTCGCCGGCGTCCCACTCGAAAAACTCGCAACCACGGATCACCTCAGCACGGGCTTCAGCAATAGGTTTGCCGTGCTCAAGCGTGATCGAGTATGCAATGTCTTCGATCCGCTCACGCATGAGGGCGGCGGCCTTGAGGATGACTTCCGCGCGCCTGGCGGGAGACGTCCTACCCCAGACCTTGAAGCCTTTGGCCGCCGCACTGAGCGCCGCGTCTAAGTCCGATCGCGTCGCGACAGAAACCCTTCCAATCTCACGCTCGTCAGCGGGGTTGAGCACGGGCAGGCTTTCGACCGTTTTTCGCCAGGCTCCGCCTATATAGAGTTGAAGATCAGGGTACTGACTCATGCGGCCTCGAGGAGAGGTGGAGAGTTCAAGCGCCACTCATGGCGAGGATTGAAGCGCATCAGTATTTATAAAGGGTCAGGCTTTGGACTCGGAAATGGGGTCCGTCCCGTGATGGTCGTTGGTTGTCCGAAGAAACGGCCAGAAGTCGAAGTAACCAGACACAACAATAATTAGGGGAAATGTGACTCCGAGGAGAGCAGTTGCGACCCACAACTCCCGTTCGTAATGTGGGCCGCCCTCCGGAAGTGGCGCGCCAGCCAACAAGGGAGCGATTCCACGGTATAGAGCCTGCATGCCGATGGCCACCGCGACCGTAAGCGCTAACAGGAAAACCCCTTTCTGTGGCTGCAGTGAGTTACGGAATAGTTGAAAGTGCATCATGTTCGAAACAATCAACACGCCAAAAATAAGTGAAACCGGCACTCGAACCATGTAGTCAACTAGGTCCCAATGCAGCATTTTTGTGAATAAGCTCATTAGCGCGACCGAGATGATCAAGACGTAAATGCTGGCATAGATCCCAAAGATGGCCGGATGACGTGCTCCATAAAGAGCAGGGATCGGCCAGAGGTCGAAGAGACGAGCGGCGACGATGATGGCGCTCGTGGTTACAAAATATACAAGTGCAGTCCAGGCGTTTAATGCCCCACCCGGATCAGCTGCAGAATTGTAAAAGGGTGCGCTCGCCGCAAATCCAAAATTAAAAAAGACTCGGAAAATAAAATATCCGAGCGCGTACGCTAACACCCACGTGCCGATTCCAAGTGTAGCGGCGCTCTTGATTAGAACCGTCAGTGGCCAGCAACGCCACACCACGACTATCCAGAAAGTCGCAACCACCGACATGATGGTTGCCATGATCAGCATTGGCGTCGGACCGACCCCGCGACCCGGTACGAAATAAAGAAAAGCCCCTGCGAGTGGCATAGCAGCCACGGTGAGTCCCAGAAACACCAGACCCTTGACTGGCTGCTGTAGGCGAGCTGCCCATGCAGGGTGCTTAAAATGCCACTGTAAGCCCATGACAATCTGCGCCGGCACTGCTGTCATCCACACGAATGCAACCCAAGTGATGTACGTCTTTGGCCCAAAAGGCATACTCACCGCGAAAGCCGAAAGAACCACAAAGACAGTAGCAAGCACTCCTGTCACCACATATGAGCTGGGCAAGGCTTCGCGATTCGGTTGAGTCATATCCTGTGCCCGCCCTTGAGATACGCAACGATACTCAAGTCGCTTGATCTCTACTCGCGGTTAGCACCGCTCTTTGTTTGCTGAGTGCGCGGTCATCACGTTGCACGACCGGGGTGGACCGCGCCGCAGTTCTTGCAGGTTCGAAGTCTGCTATCGGAATAAAACCGTTCAAAAATGGGTGGGAGATCGGCGACGATGCTTTGTAACTGCAACTCTGCACGATGGACGATCGCACGACAATCAGCGCAGTACCACTGGAAAGCGTCGAGCATCCCAGACGGCCTTCTTCGCTCTATAACAAGGCCGCGACTTCCAGCAATAGGGCGTTGCGGCGAATGCGGTATGTGTGGTGGGAGAAGGAATATATCGCCCTCGTGAATTGTAATGTCGTGTGGGCCACCGTTTTCCCAAATGCGCAACGTCATGTTGCCGGAGAGCTGATAAAAGAACTCCTCCAGCGGGTCGTCGTGATAGTCAGTGCGTTGGTTCGGCCCGCCGACTACTGTGACGATGAAATCAGTATCACTCCATACCTGTGCATTCCCGACTGGCGGCCTAAGGTCCGCAGCGTGCTTGTCGATCCAATGCCAGAGGTTGATCGGGGAGCGGCCTTGAGACATGACTACTCCTGTGTCCCCCAAGCGTGAGCTTGCTAGCCGGCCAAGACCGGCTGCCATGAAGCGTCACTATCGATCGTATACGCCACGCACCGTACGGATACACACTATTGGGTAGATGATCAATTGAGATTCGATTGAAGCAGTATTACTAAGCGTGATAGCAATTATCGCGGCTGATTTGGCGGTCCAATGCGCGAGAGCCATCCTGTCGATCCTGTATAATGCCCAACGACTAGAATTGGTTTCGGTCTGTGTGATCTACACTTGACCGGAGCGCCCGCTTAGCCCGAGTCGGTCGCCCATCTCTGAATTCGGTTTGTCTTACAGGAGCGAAGTGAGATGCGCACAAGCGTAATTTGGGGCTCCGTTCTCTCACTTGGCTGCGTTTGCTCAGCGACAACATTATCGGAGCCTGCAGCAGGTCCACATAGTTATGTTCTCTCGGCGACGCCCGAAACCGTCGTGTGGGGGTATTACGCAGCATCCGCGCGGCCTGTGTTGACGATTCACTCAGGTGACACTGTCGAATTTCATACCCTGCTAGTGAGCACACCCGCGGAGCTCGAGCAAGCCGGCGTTCAGGCGAAGGATATAGAACAGAGCCTCCGGGATGTGGATCAGGGTGTCCATAACAAAGGCCCAGGGCCGCACATTCTGAATGGTCCCGTTTACATAGAGGACTCGGAGCCCGGAGACGAACTGGAAGTCGACATCCAACGTATTGAGCTGGCCATTGCGTACGGGTACAACCGCTATTCGCCGAATCTGGGATTTCTTCCCGAAGACTTCCCAGAGCGTCGAATCAAAATCATTCCGATTGACGTCGAGCGCCGTGTGGCCCACTTCGCGCAGAATGTAGAGATTCCCGTTCACCCCTTCTTCGGTAGCATGGGAGTGGCGCCACCTGAGAATTATGGACGCATTCATAGCGCCCCACCCGGCGTGCACGGAGGCAATATGGACAACAAGGAACTCGTGGCCGGTACGAAATTATTTCTGCCGGTGCACGTGCGCGGCGCGCTGTTTGAGATTGGAGACGGCCACGCCGCCCAAGGTAATGGTGAGGTTGATCTGACGGCTTTGGAAACCTCTTTGATTGGCACATTAAGGTTCGTTGTGCACAAGAATATTCGGTTGAAATATCCACGCGCAGAAACGCCAACGCACTATATCTCCATGGGCTTTCACCAGGAGCTGTACGAAGCTACCCGAATTGCCGTGCGCGAGATGATTGATTTTCTCGTTGTAGACAAGCACTTGAGTCGGGAGGATGCCTACATGCTTGTGAGTGTGGCAGGAGACGTGGATGTTACGGAACTTGTTGATGGCAACAAAGGTGTTCACGTAATGATGCCAAAGAACGTGTTCACGAACGGCGAGAAGTTGCACTAGTCCAAAGCGTTACTTCCGACTGGTGACTGAGATCGTCAGAATCCCTAAAAGATTGGCAACGGGACTGCCTTGGAACGCGCGGGGACTCAGAGAGTTGCATATCGACAAACCAACGGGTGAAAAGTGTGACCTACGGCTGTTCGCGATCATGTCGGCATCGTGGAACAACCTATTTGGATTTCCGAGAAACGCAAGGGGAAAAAGCGCGGGTCGAATTGACCTAGCAGTGAGGCCTAGTGACATCATGGTCGGGCAGAGGGCCCGCGGCCGCCAACAGAGACAAGTTCTGGGGCCATTAACGAGCGGACTAGCGGCGGCTGCCTTATCAAGCACTCTTCTTGCAGACTCGTCCCCGCGCCCGCAAATTCGAATTGCCTTTCCAGGACCGGCTTCTACGCTGTCTCTTCCATACTTTGTCGCAGCGAAGAAAGGGTGGCTTGGCGATCTACGGGTTGAGGAACTTTTTGTCACAGGTGATGCGAATGCGGTTCGTGCCCTATTGACAAAAGATGCGGACATCGCGACGGTTGCGTTGATCAATTCCTTTGCAGCCTATCGGGCCGGTGCAAAGATTCGCGCGGTCAGCTCTTGGCAACCGATTGCAGACTATTACCTAATCGCCGCAGTGGGGAACGGAACAACGGTTCGGGACCTAATCGGCAAGACGTTCGCAGGCGCGGGCGCAGGGAATCTGTCGGATCAGGTGCCGCACTTGATCATGCGGCTGCACGGCCTTGACGACTCACAGACGCGATTTGTCCAAGTTGGAGGACATACAGCGCGTCTTCAGGCCGTGTTGGGCGGACGAGCTCAGGCCGCGCTCGTCAATACGTTGACGGCATACAAAGGTGTCCGTGATGGCAGGATCACGATAATTTCTCGGGTCGCCGACGAAATTCCCAACCTCGGGTACGTTTGGAATATCACACGCGCCGATTCACTTCAGGACGCGCGCTTCGCGGCGGCGCTTCAAGTACTCATCACTGCAGGAATACGCGGCGCCCGTTATGTACTTGACCATCCGGATGAAGCAGCGCTCATATTGAGTGAGCGCTTACCAGGGGTTGACTTAGGTCTTTTGAAAGTTACGGTGCAGCACTTGAACTCGCAGCGGGTGTGGGGCGTTAACGGCGGTCTTGAGCCAAACATCGAAGAAGCCACGACACGACTGGCGGTTGAACTCGGCACGATCTCCGCACCAATTGCCCCTAGTGAGATCTTAAACGCTCGCTTTGTAGACGCGGCTCTTAGGGATCTGGGGCGCTTCTCCCAGTAAGGGGGAATGCAAGACAAGTCCGACTGAGTGCGGAGCACAGGGTAGGCGGCTTAGGTACGACTGAGAATCACTGTCACATGATCGTCTGTCATAAGGTTAGCAAGTTCTTTGCTAAACACGCGACCTCCGAATTGACTGTCGTGCTGGACCGAGTGGACGTGACGGTACCGGCAGGAACGCTAGTGACTTTGCTTGGACCCAGTGGATGCGGGAAGACGACGCTGCTGCGAATCACGGCGGGCCTTATCACCCCGGATGAAGGTCATGTGACCATTTCAGGCGCGCGCGTGGAGAAACCTCGCAAGGACGTTTGCATGGTGTTTCAGAATTTTGGGTTGCTTCCTTGGAGGACCGCCCTCGGAAACGTGGAGTTTCCGCTTGAAGTTGACGGAATGCCAGGCGCTGAGCGCAAGGATGTGGCGCGTCACTTTCTATCGATGGTTGGACTAAGCGAGCACGCGGGCCATTATCCTCATGAGCTATCTGGGGGGATGCAGCAACGCGTTGGAATTGCCAGAGCACTCGTGAGGAAACCAGTGATCATACTTATGGACGAACCGTTCGGGGCCCTGGACGCCCAGACTCGTGAGTCGCTTCAGCAAGACTTCTTACGCATCTGGGCGAATACCGGTGCTACCGTGCTATTCGTGACGCACAGCCTCCATGAGGCGCTGCTTTTGTCTGATCAAATTGTTGTGATGGCGGCTGCGCCTGGGCGCATTGCAAAGGTTATCGAGTCTCCCGTCGCAAAATCCCGTCTTGAAGGCAATGTGCTTTCTCACCCGGACTATGCCGCATGCCGTGCTGAGCTCGCGCGTTGCTTGCAAGGAGGCTCCGCATGAGCCCTGTGCCACTAATTGTTCCTCGACGGTCACTTCCTGCGAGACCAGTGCCGACGTGGACGAAAGCACGTCGACTTTTGACTGGTCCGAACGCCATACGGGTTGTCTCTGTATTGGTGTTCTTATCCATTTGGGAATATTACGGACGAGCGGCGAGTCCGATCTTTATGGCGCCGCCAAGCGCGATATTAAAGGCAGCCGTCGAGTTGTTTAAGACTGGTGCCATGCAACGCGCGATGCTTCAGACGCTAGGACCATTTTGTCTTGGTCTGCTGCTAACTATCGTTATTGGCGTCGTTGTGGGTATCTCGATCGCCCAATCCAAAACGTTAGAGTGCGTCCTCGACCCTTTTATAAACGCTCTATACGCCATTCCGCGGGTGGCGCTGGTTCCACTAATCATCCTTTGGGCAGGACTTGGATTTGCGGGGAAGGTGACAATCGTCGTATCGACCGCTGTATTTCCTATTATCGTGAACACGTATTCTGGAGTCAGGGACGTACGCGGGGCGCTTCTCGACGTTGGGCGGGCCTACGGATGCACGTCACGGCAGAGCTTCTTCAAAATAATACTGCCTTCAGCCGTACCGTTCATTATGGCGGGAATTCGACTGGCTATAGGTTTGGCGATTATCGGAATCGTTGTGGCGGAGTTCTTTACCGCGATGAGCGGCCTAGGGGGGCTCATCGTGGAGTATTCCAACAACTTTGCAACCGCTAGACTTTTCGTGCCCATAATTGTGCTTGCGATTGGAGGGGTCTTGTTGACTGAAGCCGTCATGTTCGTGGAGCGCCGCATTTCGCGATGGAGAATATCTGAGCAAGAACGGTTCTGAAGGACGGATGAGCTAGATAAACCGAGAGCGCATCGTATGGATGTAGGAACAATCGGACCGTGGGTCAACGGTTCTTACCTTACGACAGCAAGTGGCCCGTTGGTGCATGTTGAGTCACCCTGGGACGGAACGCGGGTTTTCGAATTTCGGGCGGCTGGAGAGGGGGTCGTGAGCGCCGCAGTCGACGCGGCAGGTTGCGCGTTCTTAGCGCACCGGTTCGCGCCTGTGGGTGTTCGTGCGCGCTGGTGCGCGCGCATAGCCGACGCGATCGAGAACGCGGCTGATCGGTTGGTGGAGTTGGTGGTCGTGGATATTGGAAAGCCGCGGCGGGCCGCTCGGGTTGAAGTCAGCCGAACTGCGGCATTTTGCGCAGCCTGTGCTCGAGCAATACAAGATCTCTCTGGCGAAGTTGTGCCCTTGGACGCGGCAGTTGCGGGAGAAGGCTTGTTCGGGTTCGCTCGGCGCGTGCCGTACGGGGTTGTAGCGGCCATAACTCCATTTAATGCACCAGCAAATTTGTTAATGCAGAAGGTTGCGCCGGCGCTGGTGGCCGGCAATTCTCTGGTTGTGAAACCGAGTGTGGAAGGAACCCGCGTTGCACTAGCGTTAGCAGAGTGCTGTCAGGAGGCGGGTGTTCCGGACGGGCTGCTGAACGTGGTCCCGGGCGGAGCCGAAGAAGCGTTGACACTTGCTTCGCATCCGCGTGTAGACGTTGTCACAGTCACGGGAAGTACTGCGGCGGGCGAAGCGCTGGCTAAGGCTGCAGGGATAAAGAAATTCGTGGGAGAGTTGGGAGGCAACTCACCGAATATTGTTCTAGCAGATGCCGATATAGCCGACGCCGCGAAGCGCATTGCAACTTCTGCGTTCGAGGCTGCGGGCCAGCAATGTATATCCGCGCAGCGGATTATCGTAGTGTCAGAAGTATACGAGAAATTCGCGTCGGCGTTTGTCGATGCGACCCGACGCCTTGTGGTCGGTGACCCGAGTAGCGAAGAGACGGACGTTGGACCGGTTGTGAACCAACGCTCGGCTGACAGAATTATGAAAGCCATCGACGAGGCAGTGCTTCGAGGAGCCGGGCTACTCACTCAACCCGACCGCGTCGGATGTCTGATTCGTCCGACTATCGTTTTTGAGGCACGCCGCGATTCTTCTATTGTGAGGGATGAGATATTTGGTCCAGTTGCTATTTTGCTGCGCGCTCGGGATGCAACGGAGGCGATTGAGATCAGCAACGAAAGCGCGTTTGGACTCCAGGCGGCTTGCTTTACTCGCAGCATTGATGCGGTGATGAAGATGTCCAACGAGCTCAATGTAGGATCTATCTGGATCAACGAGGGGAGTCGCTTTAGGTTGGATAACTACCCTTTCGGGGGCGTTGGGCGGAGCGGACACGGCCGTGAAGGTGTCCGTTATGCAATCGAAGAATATTCGCAGTGGAAATTCACTGGAGTGCGGTCGGTCGGAGGGCGATGAGGCATTGGTTATGTGGGACATGTGGATCTAGAGTCGGTAATTGCTAGTGGGCGGTCGGTCGCAACCGCTGCGGTTTCAGCAGCGGCGGACGTTGCGATCGGGATTTTGGCGGAGGGCGGTAACGCGTTCGACGCGGCAGTGGCTGCGTGCCTCGTGGAAACCGTGTGGCTACCGATGAAGTGTGGCCTGGCTGGCGACGTGGTTGCGCTTTGCCGCTGTGACGGTGGCCCTTTTCGTGCGCTGGTGTCTGTTGGGCCCGGCGGAGCCGGCTTTGCGCCAGGCCAGTTGACGCTAACCGGTCCGCGTTCAATTGGCGTGCCGGGAGCACCCGATGGATATGCCGCTCTGGCAAAACTAGGCCGCCTTTCACTGAAGAAAATAATCGCACCCGCGCGAAACATGGCACTTACTGGCGTCACGTGGTTGCCTGTCGCAGTCTCGTTGACTGCGGAGTCTCGCGAGCGCCTTCGAATGTACAACGACGCAGTTCGGTTTCTTCCGAACTGGGACCTTCCCACCGTAGGATCGAAACTGCGACTACCGGGTTTAGCGGGCTTGCTAGACGCCTTTGCGCAGCTTGGATCGAGACTCTTTTGGGGGGACATCGCCACGCCGTTGCTAGAGCGAGTGCGGGTCGGGGGAGGGCTGCTGACGGCCGAAGATCTTCGTGTTAACCCAGCACAATGGACTGAGCCTACACGCCGTGTATTTCCACCCGAGTACGAAGTACTAGTGACGCCGTATCCTACGCACGGACCTCGGTTACTACGAACGCTGGAGCTGGTGCGTTGCGAAGGGTTGCGCGACCTCGACGCAGTTATTCGCGCCATCACTGAAGATAAAAATGCGGGCATAGACGGCGATGGAACGTCGGTTGTATCGGCCGCCGATGATGCGGGTAACGCTGTCGTTGTAGTTCACTCGAACTCGTTTCCTCAATATGGCTCAGGCGTGGTAGTGAGCGAGTACGACTTAGTTCTCAACAACCGAGCTGGTCGGGGTTTCGCTGTCAACGATCATGTAGGTGAAAACGCGCCCGCGCCCGGTCGCGTGCCGCGCACGACATTGCACGCTTGGGCTCGTACAGATGGTGCGGGGGTGTTCATAGGTGCCACGCCGGGTGGCATCAACCAGACCACCTGGAATGCGCAGACGATACTGGCAACCTTCAGTACGACGTGCGATCTTGCACAACTTGTGCTGATGCCGCGTTGGGCGTTCGATTCCCACGGCGAGTCGATTGCGGAGGATGGGCATTTGTACGCTGGGGCGGCGGCAAAAAGGATTCCCTACTTAGGCTTAAGATCCGCGACACAGATACTCAGACTTGAACATGGTGGGATGAACTGGGCGATTGCCGACCCCCGCATTGGCGCCGTGGCACGTGCATTTTAGAAATGCCGCTCAAGCCTGTCTCTCGTCATGCGGCAGGGGTGGCCGGCAGAGAGTAGGGGCGGTCTTGCCCGCTAGTATGCAGGCCACGGTCGGCGCCAAGCCACGCCCGCAAGATCTCCAACCGGCTCAACTATGCTGTCAAATCGAAGTGTTGTACGTTGATCGCTCTTGTAGGGAGCCCAGGGCGCCATCGCTGCATGATTTGGATTGCCGTTCTTGATGAACTCAATCCAGGCACGATTCATTATGTGCGACAACGTTTTGATCTCGTCAGGGTCGGCGTTGGCAAGCATTGGTGCATTTGACCAATTCTCGAAGTTACCGAAGGTAAACGGAAGTTCGAGACAGTGGCAGGCGCTAAATCGCTTCGTGGGAGACGGCCAATCAAACCGATAGAGGAACGCAGGCCGTTCACTTGACGCTCGGGCTTCCACGATTGCGAGGCTCTTCCTAAGGTATTCGAACTCGGTTTCAAGGTGGACAAGTAACCAGTAAGGCGTTGCATCTGCCCACATGCGCCGGAATTCGTCTAAGTACTCATCGGCTTCTTGCCCAAACACCTTGGCAAACCGCTGATGAACCTTAGCGTCGTCCGCATTTACGATCTCGTCGTCAAACGCGAACCGAGCTGCCGCTTCATCTCTCGTTGTACCGATCATGAGTTCTTTATCGGCCCCCGCGCCGGCAACAATCTGCTTCACCGGATCACCGTGATACACGCGGCCATCGTCGACAGCGCCAAACGGAAGCGCTTGCTGGCCTGAGCTTTTCGCACGGCGGTTCAGCTCGACAAAGGCATCGAGGAGAGCGACAACGGGTACGCGCCTGATATCGGAGGCCTTATCGAGCTTCAGTATTTCAAGGTACTGATGGGCGGTCGCCTCTGCAGCATCCGGGGAATCCGGCGGGGTTCCAATGGCGGGGCTTTGCACGATCGCACGATGGAAGAGCTTACGGTGCTGCGGGTTGGCGAGGTGCGCAGCAATCGACCTACCGCCTCCAGATTGACCAGCGAGCGTGACCAATTTCGGGTTGCCACCGAACCGCGCGATGTTGTCTCGTATCCACTCAAATGCAGCGACTTGATCGAGAAGGTTCATGTTACCTTCGGCGATCCCTGGAAGGTACATGAAACCCAATGGACCCACGCGGTAGTTGATTGTCACTACAACTATTCCGCCGTTCTGGGCAAGATGCCAGCCGGAGTACCAGTCGAGTCGGCCTGAGCCGCTGGTCTGACCGCCCCCGTGAAGCCAAACCATCACAGGCGCCGGGGGTCCGGTGAGGACGGGTGACCAGATATTCAATGTGAGGCAGTCTTCGCTTTGAGGCAAATCGAAGTCACCCATTACGCGTGCCAGACGGGACTTACCCTGTGGGGCGATGGGTCCGAACTTAGTAGCATCGCGGATCACGGACCACCGTTGTGGCGGCTCGGGTGGCCGAAAGCGCAAGCTACCGATAGGTGGCTTCGCGAAAGGTATGCCGCGAAACACGGCGACGCCGCTTTCTCGCACACCCCGTATAGGGCCGCACAGCGTTTCTACGACCGGAGGGGAATTCTGATCCGCAGCCAACGCGGCGTGGCGCAGACCGAGGTAGCCCACGGAGGCTATTGCGCCCTTCAATACGACACGTCTGGTCGATAGACCCATGGAGCGAACCTTATTCCGTCAGTTGCCCGAACAATTCGGGTTGAATTCAGCGCTGAAGCATCGAATCACGAACATCTCGTTTGCGCTTGGCGCGCACAACGTTGCTAACAGCTCCACCGACCCCGTGCTCTCCCTTACTGCATGTGTTCCTCGTTTCGCTGGTGCACTCGATCTAGTTTCGCAGCCTTATTGTGAACCCATAGGTACGGGGCGGATCAATAGGTTTGGCATACACGGTTCCAGCGACGTCCGTTAAGAAGTCCGGGTGAACCACATTGGTTAGATTCTTGCCCCAGAGCTCAACGCCCCAGTGCCCGTTATTGCCCTCGAACAAGAGTCCCGCGTCAACCTTCCGGGTAGAGGGAACACGCTCATCGGCCAGGTTGGGGAGGTTACTCGCATAGCTTGACTGCGCTGAATAATCGGCACGCAGAGTTACGGCGCTCCTGTCGTTAACGTGCGTCGTGTAGCTTGCGCCAATATAGCCCTTGTTCTCAGGTGCATTGGGAAGTTCGTCACCGACGTTTACAACCCCCGCGGCGCCAGGATTCGTCTCGTTGATCCTGGTCTTTGTATACGTGTACATGGCGTTTATGCTGAGACTAGGCGTGAGGAGCCAGCTCCCTTCCGATTCCACTCCCTTGGAAGTCGTCTTTCCAGCGTTGAGAAGAACCGATAGCGGCGGTTCACCTGGTGCCTCCACGAGCAACCCGTTCACCTGCAAGTTCGTATAATCCACCCAGAATGCTGAGACATTCAGGCGTGCTCGCTGGGACCACTCAAGCTTCGCGCCAATCTCATAGTTCCAGGCAAACTCGGGAGAGACCGGAGTTTCGGCGGCTACCTTGTCCTGAAGCTCTACACCGAAGCCTCCGCTCTTGAAACCTCTGGACACTAGTGCGTATAGGAATTTGTCGGGAGCAGCCTGATAGCTTAACGAGAAGGATGGCGTGACCGCGTTCCACGATGCGCTTGCGCTCGAATTGTAGCCGACGCCGGCCGGATACGGGACACCGTTATCGGTCCATGGTCCGGTGAAATTCACTCCGAACGTGCCGCCCCTATTTTTCTTTTCATCATGACTAAAACGGACTCCTGCTTGCAGTGTGAGTTTGTGAATCTCATAGCTAGCGTTGGCGAAGGCTGCGTATGCGTTTGTAACAGTACGGTTACCACCGTCACCAAAGAATCCTTGTCCGGTAAACCCGGGAAAGAAAAATGCCCAACTCTGGACGACGGACCACCAATCGGCGGCGTTAAAGGCATAGAGACCACCAACCCACTTAACCGGGCTATTTGCCGATGACGCGAGCCGAATCTCCTCGGAGTACTGATCGTTGTTCTCTCTGTACGTTGGCTCGTAGTAGCACTCGCCCAGGTCACCCGTCACTAGCGACGGATCCAGTACGTCTGGAACGTTGAGGACACACTCATCCAGGCGGGAGTCGTAATCGGAGTGCCGATAGGCGGTGATAGAAGTCAGCGTCCCTAGCCACGTCTCCCAGTTGACATCCAAGCTAACCCCGTCATTGGAGACGTCACTGACGCCAACGTCAGGGTAGTGTGCTGCGCTCCAGGGATGCGATTGTTCTCCATCTGCGGGGAACCCATTCGGACCGGTTATCGGACCCGCCAACCACAAGAATGCCCAAGTGCCGCTACCGGTACGGTCCGAGGCATCCGCATGAAGATTAAATTCCAACGAATCACTAGCGACGAGCCGGAGCGTCGTGCGGACACCAGTGAAGTGTGTATCTCCGACGTCCCGGGGTCCCGTTACATTTACTGTGACTGCGCCGGGAGTCGTGTTGGTGGTCGGGTATATCGCTCCTTGACCTGCGGTCGTATTGATTCCATAACCATCGTGAGAGGTTGTGGCGACCGAAATGCTGCCGAAAAGATTCCCAGTGATTGGTCCGCTCGCAAACGCTCGTGTGTCAATCTCGTTGTAGTTTCCGTACGTGACTTCCCCGCTAAGCTGTACGTCTTGGTCGGGCTTTTTCGAGACAAACGAAATCGCCCCTCCAACGACATTGCGACCGAAGAGCGTTCCTTGCGGGCCGCGTAGTACCTCCACATGATCCAAATCCATGAATGGTGTATTGGACATTGCCGGTCGACCCATGTAGACACCGTCAACGAATACCCCTACATCGTCGTCGATGGATCCAGAGTCGAGATTGTTCCCGATACCGCGAATGTAGTAGCGCGGTTGTCCCGCGGTGTACTCGAAAAACGTCAGACTGGGGATTTCCGCTTTCAGGTCGGTTAGATCGAGGATGCCGTTGTTCTCAAGATAGTCGGATGTGTACGCAGAGAGCGCCAAGGGCACTTTTTGAAGGTCCTCTGAGCGCTTCTCTGCAGTTACAACGACTTCCTGAAGGGTGCCTGGTTCTTCCTGAGCGATTACTTGGCCCACCCAACATACTGGGCCTGCTATCACTGCCACCAGCGCAGCGATCATACGGTTCTTGCTGTCCACCGAGCGATTCATATATTTTTCCCCTGTCAGCAGATTTAGGGACGGGGTGCGCCTGTTCAGAGCGCGGTAGCCATCCGTTCCCTGTAAGACCCAAAGCATTTAGCGCCACGGAGTGGTGACCTTCCGGGACACGTTTCGGCAGCGCCACGCTCTTCATCACGTGATCTAAGGTGTTCTTTTCGGTCTTGAGGCACGACTAGGTGTCCCCTGCGTCTACTGCGGAGGGACTGCATGCGGCGAAGCAGTCGTAGAAAAGATCGCGACACATCCGTACTCGCAGGATTGCTCTGTTGGCACGGGGCCCATTGGCACGAACACACGGTTGGTTCGCGCATCAACCGCAACGGAGTGTGCTGAGCGGTCCGTGTTTGCCCTTAAAGTGGCATGTGTATCAGTTGCCCCCACGGCGACGAGAGCGGGGCCGCCTGGATTTGCTTCTGCTGCGAGATAATAACGAGCATCACCGGCGTTATAGGTAATTTGGTCAGATCCTGTGACTCCGTCTATTGCAACCACGATCGCGCCGTCTCGAATGTCTATTATGAAACTTTTAGAAGGGAAGCCGAGTCTCTTACCTAACCCCTCACCGCGACATCCAACCAACATTTGGTGGTTGAGGCCGAGCGCTAAACCGTTTGGCTGACACTTCGAGATTGGAAAGTGCGATACCACTTCTCGTTTGTGAGGATCGATGACGGCCACCTCGCCGAGAGCGGGCTCGTGATCTAGCTCGGGAACGGCCAGATAGAAAAACCCAGTGTCGGCAGACCACTCGATATCCTCCAACCAATCGGTGGCATGCGGAAACTCAATGTTTTTCAAAATCGCGTGACTGGAATCGGTCGAGATCAAAGTCACGAAGGGAGGAGTCGTGTCCGGTGTGGCGGCGATAACGATGTGATCTGACGGATCATAGGCCATTGCGTCCACGCGCGATGAAGCGTGGGTCAGTATGGTCGAAGTAATTCTGCGAGCGTTGAGATCAATTATTCTTATTTCACCATGACCGTCACCAGCCCAAATATCGTGCTCAACGGCTATCAAGGTTGTCGGTCCCGAATGAGACCAGCCCGGGCCCGTTGCGCCCGCGAATCCAGGCACCGTGAATAACGCTACGCCGGTGCTTGCTCGAAATACGTCGACAGATTTGTGTGAGGAGTCGCTTAGCAGGTACAAATCACGCGCCGGGTCGACGAGCCCGCCATCGAATGACTTCAGGGGACTGCTAGCGGAGCTGCCGGGTACCTCCATCGTACCTACGCGACGCAGAATCTCATCGGCTTGCGCGTTAAGAGTTAGGGAGAGTCCGCAGAGCAACAGTTGTACAAGCGGCAGACGTAGCCAGGAAGATCGCCATGATCTTTTGGTTGCAGGTATCACATGTCCAACGTCAGGCTTGTCTGGGTGCCTTCGATCGAACTAACGTCGCGCCGACGCACCGGTGACCAAGGAGAAAGGTAACGAGCGGATGCTTCGAAGCAATCGGAGCAATCGGAGCAGGAATCCCCCACAACTTACAGTTGGTATCGCGTCACTTCCACAAGTACGGTCCAATGCGAGATTTGATCTTGAATTTTGCACATATTGATGTCGAATGAGATTGCTACACTCTCGTATAACTAAACCCTATACCTACTCAATCGGCGGCTCTAATGCGCTAGAAGGGCCGGTCCACTCAAGAGAGTGCGACGCAGACCGTTGAGAAACGACACACTAGGTAGTGAGCGGGCATGTTGCGGCGAGTGCCGGAGAAAAAAACGTGGCGTGGAGGCGACACGTAAGACTTCGATCCATTTAAACTGCTGCACTCGGGTGTCAATAGGTTCGGCGTTTTGATGCCGCCAGCGTAGGCCGGTGCTTGATCCGAAAGCCGGAATTGGACATGGAGCCGTATTGCTGTGCGAAGCGGGTACCGGTATTTCGCTGCCAAGAAAAGTGACCTTCTGCGTTGCGGTGTCAGTGAACTCGGGAAGGCGGTCAGAGTCTCTGTGCTAACCCAAATAGATTGAGCGAGCAACCCACATAGAAAGGCCTAAACATGTATCAGGTATTCGTGAGCGCTCTGCTTGTGTTGCTCGGGAGTGCGATTGTTCAGGCGCAGAACGAATCGGACCCCTTGTCTGCCTTTTATAGCAACACATGGAATGTCTATTCGGCCACGGGCGTTAATCACTATTTTGTGAACAGGGATCACACGTGGATTGGGCTCAAGCGGAAGTACGAAACACCGGCAGGTAGGACTCCGACGGGGACATGGCACTTGGTTGCGAGCAAGGTATGCTTTCATCATGTCACGGGCGATCCGGATCCTAACGATGACTGCTTTGACATCTTGGGAAAGAAGTTGAACGAGCCATGGCTGATGGAGACGCAATCGGGTGATGAGGTTATTGGAATTATTCACAAAGGCCGCGATTTGTACCCTGCCGATGGCCATTAGGTCGCGAGACTGGACGAGGTGTGGAGGTTCAATGCCGTGAGGTACCGAAGAAAAGACGCTAAGGACTATGCGCGGGAGCATTTGAAGGGGATTTGGGCCGCGAGTCTCACGCCGTTCAAGCAGAGCTATCAACTGGATGAAGACGGCCTACGGCAGAATATTAGACACTGGGTCCAAGAGCTCGCTATCGCTGGGTTGTTTGTTTCGGGTAAGCAGGGTGAATTCTTCTCCTTGTCAGTCCCCGAGCGTAAACGAACATTCGAAATCGCAGTAGAAGAAACCTCAGCAGCCGGTCTGACAATGATGTCCTGTTCCGATCAGAATCTGGATACTGTCATTGACCTCGCGAAGTATTCGCAGCATATCGGGGCAGATTTCATCGTCGTGCACGCTCCGATGCTTAACTTCGTAAACCCGGTAGATGAAACCCTATATGAGTACTACCGGTATATTTCGGAGCAAGTGGAAATTGGAATCGCTATGTGGAGTCATCCAGACAGCGGATACATCATGAGTCCGCAACTATGCGACCGTCTCGCTGACCTTCCGAACATTGTGGCTATAAAGTACAGCGTACCGCGAGCGACATATATTGAACTTACCCACTTGGCGAAGGGGAAATTGATCGTAAGTTCGGCCTCGGAAGAGGACTGGCTGGACAACGTTCTGGAGTTAGGCTGGCAGGTATACCTTTGTTCGACGCCTCCATTTCTCTTACAAACGTCGACCGACCGTCGCATGGATCTCTATACGCAGCTTGCACTGGATGGGGAATCGGGTCGCGCGCGTGTGGTTCGAGACAGCTTGAATCCTGTCAGAAAAGCGCTAGCTGCAACTCGTCCACCCGGGAAGGTGCACGCTCATCAGAAGTACTGGCAAGAACTGCTAGGTCAGGTCGGGGGGCCGGTACGGCGGCCGCTGCTGCAATTGACGGAGGCAGAAAAAACTGCCACGCGCGCGGCATTCGCAACCTGTGGACTATCGGGGGCTCCGATTGCACGCGGCTCTTAGGCAAGCTAGGGATAGTCCGGTGAATTGGAGGCGATGTGTGCGCGACACTCGTGGCTGAAGGCGATCGCAACATTGCGCTGATCGGCCATGGGGCGTTGGCTCGGCACGTCATTGAGTGTGTTACCAAGGCACCAGGGCTTCGCATCAGTGCAGTCCTTGTGCGGGCCGCGAGGGTACAGGAGACTCAGGAATTGCTTCCCGCCACGATTCGCGCGGTCGAATCCGTTGACGCGATCGAGGATCGTGTT